>Ga0181564_10004715_pt1 | contig 11457 bp, 7 predicted proteins | sample 011ome_24_FD_134512 | JGI IMG/M metagenome (GOLD analysis project Ga0181564, IMG submission 134512) | Coastal salt marsh microbial communities from the Groves Creek Marsh, Skidaway Island, Georgia - 011513CT metaG (megahit assembly) | ecosystem: Environmental > Aquatic > Marine > Intertidal zone...
TACGAGAGCGAAAGGAGAGAGAATAAAACCGAGTTTTAACTATCGCGCACGCTACTTTTTAACCATAACACGCGCGCAAACACACGACGAAAAGAAGAATAACAACAACAAACGAACGAGCGTCGTCATGCGCCTGCAATTTCTGGGCGACCAACCTCCTCACCCGGCGTTTCTCGACGACGTCGCCCGGACTCTGTCTCTGAAACTCACGTGCGTCCGAGCGATGCTTTTGACGAAAGAATGCGTTCGAGTTTTACTGCTCGGGGAAGAAAACGCGGACGACGACGACGACGATGATGCGAAGACGGCGTTAAAGTCATCGCGATTACCATTAAAAGACTTAACGGACGAGACGACTTCGCGAGAAACGATTGAAATTTGCGCCGACGCGATCGAAACCATCCTTCGAGGATCCGTGCGGTACGAGTTGAGCGCGGACGAGTTGAGGAGAGAGTTGGAGCGTTTGGGTTTGCCAAAGGTACTGTTTTTGTATTTATAATCGCGCGCGCGCTTTCGATGTTGAACTTATTTAATTTCTTCTTCAAACGCAGGAGCACACGGACGCGATCGCGATACCGTACGGAGAGAATAAAGATAAACTGAGAGAAGCGATGTTGAGAAAAGTGATTCGGATAGGTAGGGATGAAGGAGAGGACGCGGCGGGATTGTGCTCGTGGGAAATTGTCGCGCGGGCGGTGGATACGGGGAAAAAGGCGGAGGGCGAGGAAGCGGTCGCACCGCCCGATTTGAGAGTGAAGGTGAACATTGGCGGGTGCACGTTTAGCGCAGACGAAATAGATTTGAGGGTGTGCATTAACGAGATGAAGAGCGCGAGAGCGGCGATGCGCGAGTAGTCGTAGTGATGTTAGTTTCGCATAGTTTTTAGTTTTAGTAGAAGTGCCGCTTTCCTCTTTTTTCACATTGAGAAATTCTATTATGTTTTGGGGGGCAACACCGGGCAGAACATCAAAAGTGGATGGTCGGGCTGCAACTCGCGTAACGCGGCTTCCAGAGCCTTGATTCTCGCCGCGTCAGCCTTTGATTGATAGGAAATACCTTTTTGTTCGCTCGGGGAAACATTACCGTCTTCCTCGCTTCCCATCCAATCGAGAAAGCTCAAAACGCCGCCCTCCTTCTTCACGGACGCCAGTTCGTTGGTTTCCTCGACGATCTGCTTATTTTTCACCAGCGGCGAGGAGGCATTCGTCGACATTCTCACCGGCTCGTCGTTCGAGACGCTAAATGTTTGATGCTGTGCATTCTTCTCTTTTTCTCTCTTCTTCTTCGCCTTTGCTTTTTCTTTCAACTTTGCGTATATTCTTTCGCGAATCGGTTGATATCTCAGCGCATATTTTTCAGCGCGTTCAAAGCAAATCTCTCTAATCGCATTCGAAATGTTCGTCTGCGCGCGTCGGCACGTTTTTCTATCAGTATTATTATCACTAATGCTTAATATACCTATCTCTTTTGCTATCTTCTCTTCATCAATGTCATCCTCCGATGAATCGCTGCTGTCGTCCGATCCCAACGCAAATAATCCCCTACTTCTATTCTTGTTCTCTGTCTCGAATGATGTCGTCGTCGTCGTCGTCGTCGCCGCCGCCGCCGCCGCCGCCCTTTCCTCTCCGTCGTCCTCAAAAACTAACCCGCCTTCCAAACAAAAACAAAACTCATCCTCTTCGCTTCTCTTCTTAGAAAACGCCATCGCGCCCGAGTACACTTCCGATCGAAGCTCTCTCGCTTTCTCTTCCGTCTCGCAGTTTTCTACGACGATGAACACGTTCGATTTTCTCGATCTTTCGATGCACTCGATCGCATCCGTCATCCACTTTTCTTCCTCCTTCTCCTTCTCGTACGAAAATCGATCGAAGATGCGCACCCGCGCGTCCAAAGAAGCTTCTCTCTCGTCTTCGACAACTTCCACCCCTTGTCTCGGGAAACAACTTCTGAGAAACTTTTCCTCCTTCTCCTTCTTCTTCTCCTCGTCCTCGTCGTCGCGACTCACCGAGCGATTACGATTACGATGAAAACAAACGCAAACGTCTCTCTCTTTCCTCATCTCGTCCAACAGCGTTTCAATTTCCTTCGCGTCTGCGCTGATATCCTCGTAAACTTCTTCTTCTTTTTCTTCTTTTCCAATCCGCTTCGTCTCATCTAAAACTCGTTTCGCACTCGTCTCGAGAGCGAGCATAGGCGTCATCGAAACGCGAGAGGCGAGGATATCTTTCGGCCAAGAGCGCTCCAAATCGCGTCTGATGTTTTCGGTGCTTTGCGATAGGTAAGACGACATTTATCTTGTTGTTGTTGTTGTTGTATACATCAGCATATTGGAAATTGGAGAATAACGACCTTTTGGGGGAAAACTCTCACTTTCAAAACTTCATTTTTTAATATTAAAAAGCGCTCTCGCTCGCGGCGTGTCCGGGTCGTCGTCGAAATCGCAGTTAAGCGCAAGCGCGCGTGCGGGTGATTAAAGACCAAAAATGATGCGCCTCGGTGATGAAGAAGAAGGAGAAGAAGAGAAGAGAAGCGCGTTTTTGAACGACGACGACGATTTTGATTTGGACGAGAAATTCAATCCAATCGCAGAAGAAGTTGATGAAGACGATGACAACAAAACGAATAACAACAACAACGACGACGAAACGCGCCTCATGCTCCTCGCCTCGCGAGAAATCGAGAGACTGAGAAAGGAGAACGAAAAGCTGAAATTTACTGCGAAGACGCTGGCGGAAAAGTGCGCGCGAAACCTATCGGAAATGCGAGAGAGACTCGAACAGATTAGAGAGAAACAAGAGAGAGATTTCGAGCGAAAAGTGGAACGGATGAAGCGAGAATTCGCGGAGAAGGAGGCGAAGGACATCGAACGAATGCAGAAACAAATGGAAAGCGTGGAGATGAAAAACGAACGACTGAGAGAAGAGGTGAGAAAGATGGAGCTTGAGAGAGCGTTAGAGAAGCAACGGAACGAACAGAACGAGGAGATGGTGCGAGAGATGAAGAAGCGGGAGGCGCGAGTGGCACTTGATGTGGAGAGGGCGAAGATGCTGGTGAAGAAGGAGAAGGAGAGGCGGAGGAGGAGGGAGACGAAGAAGAATTCGTCGTCGTCGTCGTCGTCGTCGTCGGAGAGCGACGAGAGTAGAAATAGCGTGCGGTAGATGGGCACATAGCTTTTGAAAGTGCATTTTGTTGTGTTGTATATAAACGCGTTTTGTATTTATAAACTTTAAAAAAAATCTCTCTTTTTTTGTCACGATCACTTCTTTTTATTGTTCAAAGGTTCAGACGCCGCGGGTGGCTGCCAATTCACAAAGCTTGGCTCGAATCGTAAATTACTCCTGTTCGTCGTCGTCGTCTTTCTGAACGACTGTAAGTGCGTCTCGACAATTTTTGGCGTCGCAGAGACTATGTGTTGTCCTTTCCAATACTTCAACAAGTTTAGGCTTTGCAAAGCGGAAGTCACGTCGGATTCTCGAAACATAGTCTTCATGGATAAATCGCGGATGGTTAACCCGTTCATACTTTTGTGCCCTCTCATGGCTTCGAGAATGTGTTTGGACCAGTACGACCGGTAACTCACTCGACCGAGATCGGACAAAGGTCGTTCCGGAGTCCCAAATTTGCCTTCTCGTTTCGAGAGTTCGTAACTCATGGAAATGAGAAAAGAACCGTAGCCTCTTCGTTGGTGCGAAGGCAAGGTGAGAATGCACGCCAAGTTATACTCTTCCGCGGAGTGCTTTTCTTTGGAAAAGTAACCGACTGGGACGTGCACTCGATTGTCCTTTTCCGCATCCTTTTCGCCGCCGCTATTTCTAAAATGCGCATCGCTGCTACTACTATTACATTCCGTCATGACGTAAAAATTGAACGGCTCGACGTCGTAATACAACGTCTTGTGATCCAAAAACAGTTTCGCTACCAAACACAGGTTTTGGCAATACGTTTTGGCCTCTTTGCCGTCGATTTCCCAAAAACAGATCGTGGTTTGTTCGTCGTTTGCGTTTTCATGTTCGTAAATCTTCTTCCCGGGCGGGTGCGTGAACGTGCACTCTTCCCGGTGCTTTTGCATCGTTTTCTGTTTGCGCATGTACTTCATACAATACGGGCATACGTACAACATATCGCATTGGCCGTTAATTTCCGGGTACGGGCTGTAGTACCACGCGTCCATTTCGTATTTCCCAAACTGAACGCACTGAATATTTTTCATTTTCGTCTTTTCTTCGTGCTCTTTTTCTGCCAACTGGTCGATTCGAGGTAAATCTTCAACCGAGACGCCGTCGACGTTATGAATTTCGTTATATCTTCTTTTCATGGTCCGCGTTAATTTGCGAGTGGTTGTTTCTTCGCTGTGGGAGTTTCTGTTGTTGGAGGATAGAAATGGATTCGTCGTCGAATGTGGCGTGGATTCTCCGTTGGTATTCGTGGCGCCGTTGGCGGATGTCATTTTATTCGCGCTCGCGATTCCATTTTGCGCTTCGCTCTCGTCGAATAACCCATCTCCCATCGCCGCGGTGTAGTCGCGTACATTCTCAGCGCTCACCCACTCGTCTAATCTCTTGTCGAACTTCTCGTAGTGAATGTAATACTTCTCAATCTCTTCCTCTTCTTCTTTTTGCACGTCGTCGCCTTTCTTCTTCGCACTTCTTCGTTGAATCTCAACCACCGTGCCCGGGTGCAAGTGACCATCGAAGGATGCCTTCGCGCTCACTTTTGAATTGATTGCAAACTGCGTTTTTGTCTTCTTCGTTTCCTTTCCTTCCTCCACGATGTCGTTCGGTTTAGTAGTAGTAGTAGTAGTCGCCGCCGTTTCGTTCGCTTCTGGTTCGCTGCTTCGTGATTTTAAAGGCGGTTCCGCGATGATCGGAGGAGACGTTTTTTGCGCGGGCGTTTTAGCTTCTTCTTTTTCTTTTTCTCCTTCTCCTCTCGCCACGCCTAATTTCTCGGCGACTTCATGGATGACACCGTCGTCGTCGCCGTTTTTAGCAGCAGTAGCATTCAAAGCCAATTTCTCCTCTCCTTTCTCTTCTCTCGTCGCGTTCAATTGCTGTTGTTGTTGTTGTTGCTGCTGCTGCTGCTGCTGCTGCTGCTGCGCTCCTGCGGTCGCGACTGCAACGTTCTCCATATTTTGTTCTTCCTCTTCTCTCCCTTCTTCTTCTCGCGCTTCTTCTTCTCACTCTTTCCGCGCGGTCGTTTTTGGATTAGAATTCTCTCTCTGTCGGCGCGGAAATTAGGTGAATTTGATTTTCTTCTTCTCGTTATATATATGTGCGCGCCGCGAGTGGAACGCAACGACAGGAAATCGAGAGATAGAGTTGAAGAGCGATACTCTCGTTTCTTCTTCTTGCCTATATGTTGTGTAACGTATATCTTTCGCTGCGAGCGAGCGTGTGTGTAAGTGTGTTGTAATTCTCTTTGGCGGGGAAAAAAGAGAAGAGGCACTTCTTGTTTAGGGTATACATTTACTACGCTCAAACAACCAACTCGAAAAAAACGAGCGCGCGGTGTGAACTGATTTGATCTCTGTTACGTGAGTTTTGTGTTTTGTCGTCTTCGCGTGTCGTCGGCCACACAATCACATCACGCTTAACTAACTCTTGTGAGTGAACACACACTTACACTCTGCTCTCTACATTTTCAAACATAAATTTAACACACTTACACACATACATATATATAATAATGATCGCCACCACGGCATCCTCGACGTTACGCGCGTTGGTGCGAGTGACAAAACTCATCGCTTTGGCGCTGTTGACGTTCCCGATCGCGATCGTCGCGCATTTGGCGGCGATGTGCGTTTTGCCGTTTGAGATTTTCAAAGCGACGCTGAGCGAGATTTTTTATTCTTCTTCTTCTCGTCGTCGTCGTCCATCACTTGTTCTTCGGAAGAAGAGGAAGACGAAGAAGTGCGAGAGCGAGAGGACGAACAAAAACGAGGACGGAGAGGGAGAGGAAGAGGCGTACGCTTCAGATCTGGATGATATCGGAGAGAAGTTTCAGCGGCAGCGCGCGATAACCATATCGAACGCGTTCAGTTACATTTGCAACAACGGCTTCACGATCAAAGCGTTGCTCTCGTCGTTTCATTCGAACAAAGACGAGCAAAAGTCTCTGCATTACTTTCACGAGAAGCACAAAACGGTCGTGGAGGCGCTGAAATTTCAGGTGGAAGACGCGGACGAGCGCTTCAAAGCGAGCGTGCAGAAAATCAGGGAGAGCGAGATACAGCGGGTGAAACTGAACGAGAAGTTACAGGAGACGGCGAGGCAGTTGGCGCGAGCGAGCGGGAAAGACGTGCGAGTGAGTCAGTCGTCGAAGACGCACTACGGCGGGAGCAAGCGAGAATACGACGATAGGACTAGCGGTAGCAGTAGTAGTAGTAGCGCGGAGATGTTCGCGACGGGATGTTTGTGTGCGTATTACTTGTACTGCTTTTACGACGTCGAGGATCCGTTCAAATTCGACCGGAAAATGGCGACTTTGGTGCCGTTGTTTTGGGTGGCGTGTTTGGCGGTGAATTCGAACGGTATCAACAAGTTGGCGACGGTTGCGAATCTGATTTTAACCGGGTATTTTGGCGCGTTGGTGTACACGAACCAAAGAATGCTACAAACGGCGAGCGGCGGCGGCGGCATGTGAGACAAGACGCGAACGAACGATGATGATGTACAGAAATGAACAATTAAAACTAAAGTTAGCTACGTACTATTACTATTACTACACATATGCGCAATGTAACAAAAATGAATTCGATACTTTCTATATATATATCCTTTACACTTTACCGCTCTTACCTGGCAAATCGTCGGCATTCGAAGCCATCATCATGCTCTTCTTCAACTCTCGCGAACCCCACACTCTGGAGACGTATGACAACACCCACGGAGCTAGCATCTTATTACTGGGATCTCTGGCGTTTTCCTCGTAGTATTTAGCCCACAATCCTGGATTGTATTCTGCATTCTTCGACGGACTACTGTTTTCGTCTCCGGAGAACGCATTCGTCTCGGCGTCGTATAAAAGCAAAGGCGCATTCCCTGGCGCGTTTGAAAAAAACTCGCCAACCACTAAACTCCTTGGACGTCTCACCCACTCTTTCGGTGTAGCTAAACACGATTGCACGTAGCGAACGTTATTCTCTAAAACTAAGTTCCATCCGAAGTGCGTGTGTCCGAACGCGTGCGTGTGCAAGTCCTTCCCTGACAGATGTAATATTGACGAGACGCGCTCTAAGCGTTCGTTCAGAATATTTGAGCCAACGGCTTGCGTTAACTTAGGGTAGAGCAAAAAGCGTTTCTCAGGTATCAACTCAATCCTCGGCAGAAAATGCGAAAATGTGATTACCGTCACGTCTTTGCCCTCGGCTTTCGCTCGCTTCACGTTGTCTAAAAATTGCTCAAATTTACCGTCCTCGTCGTTTAAAGCGTCAATCGCCTTCGAAATGTAATAATCGTCTGACATGGAAGACTTTCCTTCGCTCGCACTAGTACTGGTGATGCTACTACTATTATTACTATTACTACCAATCTTTATCGTCATCTCTTTCTTCCACTGATCCAGCTTTGGCCATTTGCACAAGCGATAATCCGTCATCACTTTATCGGGAGGAGGGATACTCACGCCTTCCGGCGCTTCCACATCCTCTTCCGTATCGAACTCTTGTTCGTACCAGCTGTGCACGGGAGCTATAAACACCGCGTTTGCAATTTCCTCTGGATGTGTTTTCACTCCTAATCTTTCGCACAGCTTAAACACTTCATCAATCTTCTCGCGCGAACAGATTTCCGCATCCTCGGTGCACCACACGTCGTGGTTCCCGAACGTGTAAAACACGATATCAAATTTTTTCAAGCACAGACGTAAACATCTTTCTAAATCTTCAATTTTCTCCGCCACGTCGCCGGCGACGATGAGCACAGAATCTCCTCTTCCGTCGTTCATTTTCGGCATTTGCTCGATGAATGTTTTGTTTTGGCCGTCGAAGTGAACGTCCGAAATGAGATACACTTTTGGGCGATGCGTTACTTTCGTTGAAGAAGAAGAAGAAGAAGAGTTGGCGCGAGCGACGTGGACGCCGTTGTTGGTAGAATTTCTCGATTCTGTGCCGATGGTAGCGGTACGATTGGGACTCCTGACGGCTGCTCGAGGTGAAGATAAAGCCATCGCGAGGAGTGTTCTTCCAAGCGGCAAAGAGTTTTATGAGGATTTTTTTTTCCAAAATCACCTACAAGTAAATAACGAACTTCTTCGAACTGGAAGACGCGAGACATCATCAAGCGCGTACGATTACATTTCAAAACTAAGCTAGTGGCAAATTCCATCGTCATTTTGTACTGACCGCGTCTAAGAAATCTTGCGGTTGTAAGTTGGTCACGTATCCTTTCCCAATCTGACACGCGACGCCGTTCAGCTTGACGCCGCGAGACGCGTTCTCGACCAACAGTTCCGGCATCAACTCTTCGATTTTCTTTTGCACTTGCTCTCTCGTCGTGGACGAGGTTTCATCTAGCAAGTTACACGCGATTTCAATCTCCATCGTCATATTTTTGTTCCCTGAAGACGAAGCGTTTTCGTTTGTTGTCGTTCGCATCAGCGCCATGCTTTGGACGTTTGGTAACCCGTCGCTTTCGTTGCGTTGGCTGACGCGTTTCGCGATTTGCTTTCCCAAATCGAGCACGAGTTTCTCTTGACTCCAATCGCTCAGTTCGCACACCATTGGCACGTTGTAATTGACCACAAACGGCACCGCGCCGACGCAACACACGCCTTTTTCTTCCACGTCGTTTTTCTCGCCCGTGCCAAAATCTGGCTTCTCCTCCCATTTTTGCATTCGGTAGTACACGTCCGAGGCGCCGACCCACGTCTCGCCTTCGCCGTTGGCGGAGAAGTACCCTAACTTCCGTCTGATCTCTGCTAACTCTCTTCTACTATTACTACCATTACTACTATTAGTTTTATTGTCATTGTTACTATTATTCCTATTATTAGTATTCGCGCCGACATTTTCATTCATCGTCGCGTACCCATACATGTACGAGTTCACCCCTAACTCCCCTCCGAATCGCCTCCCGACCGCTCTCGCCGCCGCCTTCGCCGCGTCCATATCGCACGTCCCAATTGGGTGCACCGAAACGTGGTCCACGATCCCTAGCCTCGGGTGCGTCGCCGAGTGTTTCCTAAACGAGCCGATTTCCAAAAAAGCGGACTGGGCGACTTCGTGCACTTTGTTCGCCACCAGACGAGAGACGACGTCGTTTCGTTTCGCTCGAGCGTTTGCAGCAGTTGAAGAAGAAGACGTGGTCGTTCCTCGTCGCATCCTCTCGTCGTCGACGTCGTCTTCAACACCATCCGTTCTCACCGCAAAGGTAAACCCGGTTCGATTGTACGGCGCATCGACGAACGTCTTCACCAGTTTCACTTCTTCGCATTCTTCATCGATGGTGGTGTTATTAAACCCATTATTATTCGTCGCCGTCGCGATGTTGTTGTTGCTCACATTTTTTTCCCGAAGACTCTTTCGCGTCATCGCGACGGATTCGATGGCTTTCACCACGTCCAAGCGTCTCCCCTCGGAGACGTACACGACGCAAGCCAGAGCGCCTCGAGCAGCGATGGAAACAGATGAAGGGTTTAGAGGAGACAGAGGAGACGCCATTTTTCTTTTTCCTTCGCGCGTGCGTGTTTATTATATGTATATGCGAGAGCGTTCCTTGTTTCCCCACGCGCGAATGACGAACGAGTGTGTTGATTTTTTTCCCCTAAACGAGTTCTCGTATGAACCCTAAACCCTAAACCCATACTGAAGAGTTTTTTGGATGAAAATTTTCCCTCAAAACACACTCAAAGTTGTCTGCGAGTTAGGGAAAATGAAAGACCATCTTCTACAAAAGGGACCACTACTACTTTCTTCTTCTTCTCGAACAACGAGACGACGACGGCTTCTGGTGGTCGTCTGTCTCCTCTTCCTCGTCTTTGAGTTGTTTTCAATAATTTTCGACGAGAAGAAGAAGAACGATGATGATGTCGTCGCGTCGACTTCTTCATCGTTTTTTGCGATGAAGAAGTTAGGGGGTGGTGGGTTTCATCATCGCGTTCGAGAAGATGATGATGATAGCGAGAACGATGAAATCCAACGCGCGCTGGCCGTGCAACGATCTAACCGCCACGCGCGATCGTCGGAAGTGTCGTCGAACGTGGCGCTGGAGAAAACGGAAGAGTACGCGGAGAAAATCGAAGATATTATTGAACCGTATTATAGGCAAGTGTTTGGGAAATTTGCGAAGCGACTCGTGAGCTTGGACGAGAAGGATTCGTCGAAGAGGGAGGAAGATTTAGACGAAGTGGACATTGGGAACCCGATAATCGAGGACGACGCGTTAGAGCAAGAGAATCGAGATTTAGAGAGGGTGAATACGGAGGAAGATAACGAACCTATACCGGTGGAATCGGTCAAGATTAAATATAAAGACAAGGAGAAGCGAGAGACGTGCGAAAGGGAAGACGTGGCGTTGAGGACGAAGAGTTTAAATAGAAACGAACGGAATCGGATTCAACAGATTAAGCCGAGGAAGTTTTGGGTGGCGAAAGATGAAGCCGCGAACGGGAGGAAGTATTCGCACATGGCGACTATTGGGAGGTGGAACGTGAACGAGACCAAGAAAGGGTTCGCGGTGGCGTGGCAATCGAGCAGCGGCATCGAAGGCATACGAGGCCAGTCGATTTTGATTTCTTACGCGGAGGATATCGATCAGCCGTGGTCGAAACCGAAGAGAGTGCCGAGCATGCAGAACGTGAAGACTGCGGTATGGTCGCCGGTACTTTTTAACCCGCCGAACGAGGAGAACGGTTTGTGGTTGTTTTACACGGAGTCGCAAAACTGTTTGAGGCCGGCGAGGGAGAACAAGAGCGGGTCGAAAATTCCTCCCAGATTTTCACCGGGAGGGGACGTAAAAGTGACGAAATCAAAAGACGGAGGGAAGACGTGGTCGGAACCGCAAGAGGTACACGCTCAAAGTAAAGAAGATTCGCCGGGTATGCCGAAAGTGATCGCGAATAGAATCACCGTGCACACGCAAACCGGGAATTGGGTTTTGCCGTATTGGAAAGAGAAAGCGGAATCGAACGCGTGCAGACAACCGAAGACGCCTGCTTCGCACGGGGTTTTAGTTTCTAAGGATCAAGGGAAGAGTTGGCAGCCTAAAGGAAAGATTAGAGTAGGCGGGACGTGGTTGATTGAAGGCGCAGTTGTGGAAAGGAGAGATTATTCGCTCCAATTGTTTTTTCGAACGAGTAAAGGGAAAGTATACACCGCGTTTTCGTGGGACGGCGGAGATACTTGGACGGGGGCGAACCCGACGACGGTACCAAACCCAGATTCGAAAATGGACGCGACGTCGTTTCCCGATACGAGAGAGATTGTCGTCGCCTATAACGACGCCACCGATAAGAATAAGA
>Ga0181564_10004718_pt1 | contig 11453 bp, 8 predicted proteins | sample 011ome_24_FD_134512 | JGI IMG/M metagenome (GOLD analysis project Ga0181564, IMG submission 134512) | Coastal salt marsh microbial communities from the Groves Creek Marsh, Skidaway Island, Georgia - 011513CT metaG (megahit assembly) | ecosystem: Environmental > Aquatic > Marine > Intertidal zone...
AATTGGCCATCCGCGCTATCTACCTGTAATGAATATCCAAGATCCAAAACTACAGATTGATACATCAACTGCATCTCTTTCTGGGAAAGAGCTTCAACTGCAACTATCAGACTTTTCCTTCGACTAAAATCATAATCCCTTACATCGACACTACCCCAGAACCGTGAAGACTGTTCAGATAAACTTTTTGGTTTTTCTTTCAACCCAGTTAAGAGTGCCTGGCGATGCCGCTCAAATTCATCCGAAGGCATATTTGCCAACTTTTTCACGTAAGCCATAAGGAATTCATCAATAGCCGTCCCCAACTTTTCAACAGGCACCGAAGGGGACTGAACCAAGAAACCAAAACCGGGTACTCGATCTATCTGACGATCCACAGCAGCGACCACATAACCGAGTTGCTGTTCTGTTCTAAGCTGATGAAAAAACTCTGAGCGCAACAACTGCCTCATCAACATAACTTTTGCTGTTTCATCAAGACCATCATCTCGCCCCTGGTAATACCTCAGAATCGCCGAATCTTTATGATCAATAGATAAATGCGTTTGAGCTTTTTGCCCAACAGGAATCCGAACAACACCCCTTTCAGCCCAACCAGCTGGAGTCCTGGCAACAAATTTTTCTACCATGAAACCCGCTAGCTGTTTTACTTCCGACTCAAGTACATTGCCACTAGCAAGCATCTCAAGACTCGCCCCCTGATATAATTCTCCAACAAATTTATCAAAGCGCTTTCGATCAAATTTTTCTAAGGCGCTCGCAAGTGACTCTGGCTGCCATGCTGTTGTACGAAGTAGCACACCTGTTTCACGCAAAAGTTGTTTATATGGCGTGTCCTTGGCACCGTTGCGCCAATTACGGATGAGCTCTTTTCTCAAACGATCAATTAATTCGTCTGTTTTGGCAGATGGTTCTAGCGGCGTCAGTAACCCCTCAACAACAGCCTTCGTCAACACTGGCAATTTGTCTGCAAACCCACTGACAATAAAGCCCACACCATCTGCTCTCCTACCAGTACTATAACCAAGGCCGGCAAGAGCTGCGGCATAACTGGATTCGTTTAACCTTTCATCAACGAGTTTTAAATACAGGTCTGTCATAGCAGCACTTTCTGCGTTGATGATGACCGGTATTTTTATCGCTACATTAAATTGTGCTTTTGGCACCTGATAATAGGCGTCGGGGTAGTGCCATAAACGATGCCCCGGCTTATCAATTAGCAAATCTGGGATGCCTGGTTCACTCTTTTTCTCAGGATACTTGAGGGCAAAGCTCTCGGGGACAAAATCATTTGCCGCAGGCAAAACCAACTTCTCAGACAACTTACTCTTATCTATCTTGGGCAATTTTTCAATGTTATAGGGGACTTGGTAAAGCTCAGAAACCTTGTTGGTTTTAACCTCAGGAGCAACTAAAGTGGCCAATGTATTTTCCGGCTTCATAAGCGCCAAAAGTCCTACCAGCTGCTCTCTATCAAATTGGTCCATCAAATAAGGGCCGCGCAAAACTTCTTGATAAGGGTACCGTTGCAATTGATTGGCAAGCTGACTGACACGATGAATGGGCTCTCCTATCTCTTTGTAACGGAACTGCATACTGGATAACGCTCCTTGCTCCTGCTGGCGCCATTCAGCTATGCCCTTATCAGAAACCAGTGAAATCTCTTGAAAAACTAAATCAATCACTTGCTTCCAGTTCTCTACCCCTTCAACAGTTAGCCCTATGGTGATATCAAATGAACTTCCGCTCTGATCCGCCAAACCTTCACCAGCTCGAAGCCCTTCTGCCCAACCTTTTTCTTTCAACAAGGACAACAAACTACCCTGACCTTCATGCCCAATTAAATTTGCAATATAGGCCAATGGTTTTTCATGGAGAAATTCATGCACTGGCGGCAAAGGAATTGTTAACGATAAGGTGCGGAGTTCTTGGACTGGCTTAACTGACAACAACAAAGGTAACTGAGCTTGATTAAAAAGCGGCTCTCCATGCTGTGGTTGCGCACTTTTAAAGTTTGGTACTGCACTAAAGCGATCCAAAACCATTTCCTCAAGCTCATCAAGCGTGTTTGGCGCAATAACAACCAATGTCATTCGATTCGCAGAGTAGTGCTTTTTATAAAAAACTAATAGATCGTCACGCACCTTACTTTCAGGGGTATCAGACAAGGTGTCCAGGTTGCCCACACTAAATTTTGCTGCGGGATGTTTGGGGTTAACAACCTGACTAAACACATCACGCTGACGGCGATAATCATTTTTAATACGTGCTTTGTATTCTGAATGCACCGCGTTTTTTTCACGGTCTACATATTCAGCATTAAATAACGGTGCTACAAAAAAACGAGAGAAGCGATCAAGTGCTGGTTCAAATTTTTCCGGATCAATATCAAAGAAATAGTTCGTATGTTCAAAGGAGGTATAAGCATTGTGCCCGCCACCATGCTGACTGATAAATGTCTGATACTCATCAGGCTCGGGGTAACGGTCTGTACCCAAGAACAACATATGCTCTAAAAAGTGCGCCAAGCCCTGGCGCTTAACTGGATCGTGAGAGCTACCCACAAATACATCGAGAGCAGCAGCTGCTTTGTCTGCCTTTTCATCCGAAACAAGCAATACTTGCATCTCGTTATCTAATTTCAAATATCGATAAAGAGAGTAATCATTATCACTTTTGGCAATTTTATTCGTTTGCTTATGAGCATCACCATTACTTTCGTGACAGGGTCGTGCGGCTAGTGCCTGAGTACTACCAATTAAAAAAATGATCAGATAAGCACAAGTAACAACTATTTTATTCATGGAATTCCATTACAAATTATTAGTGAGGCTAAATTATTTTAGCTAAACAATTTACAGCGTTACTCAGACACTGAAAGAGGCATATCAGTTCGCGGCCATGCGTTATAAAGTGCCTTCACAAGTGTTGCTAATGGAATAGCAAAGAATACGCCCCAAAAACCCCACAACCCGCCAAAGACCAGAACGGCAAGAATAATAGCAATAGGATGCAAATTTACGGCTTCTGAAAACAGCAGTGGTACCAACACATTGCCATCAAGGGCTTGTATCACACCGTAAATCATAACCAGCCAAAATAAATCACCGCTCCAGCCCCATTGAAAATATGCAACAACAGTGACAGGAATAGTCACAACCACAGCACCAATATAGGGAATCACTACTGACAACCCAACTAACAAGGCAAGTAACGCCGCATAATTGAGGCCTAAAATCAAAAAAGTGATATAACTCGTTAGACCCACAACCAGAATTTCAATAGCCTTACCACGCACATAATTAGCCATTTGAATATTCATTTCATGCCATATTTGCCACATCACAGGGCGCTCTTGAGGAAGTAACCCTGACATTAAATCCAGCAATTCATCTTTATCTTTTAGCAAAAAGAACACTAATAGAGGAACTAGAACGAGATAAATCATCAAAACCAGCAAACTTGGAAAGGTGCTCACAGAAAAACTAACAAGTCGCTCAGCCATCCCAGCCACTTCACCAGAAGCTTGCTTCAACAGATCCTTTAGCTGGTCTTCAGAAATCAAGTGGGGGTACTGTTCTGGCAATAACAGCAGTACATCTTGCCAGTGCTTGACCATTGACGGTATTTCTCCTGCAAGATTTGCCGCCTGACGACCTATCAATGGGAGAAATACAATCAAAATAGCCAGAAATACACCTACAAATACTAAAAAAACCAGTATCACGGCTACAATTCTAGGTACTTTCCACTTAATCAGATGATTAATTCCACCTTGCAGAAGAAAGGCAAAAATTAGTGCTGCAATAAAGGGGGCCAATATCTCTCCCATTGTGACAACGACTACGAGAGCAATAACAAGCAGCATCGTGAGGAGGACAGCCTCTTCCTCTCCAAAATACCGATCTACCCAATTTCCAAGTACTTTCCACATGGTTATACCTAACTTTGATAACGATAACCCTAACAACATGGGCTTTAACAATAATGATCAGTTAAATGCAGATTACGAGATCAATAAGTCTGCATCAAGAACCTCTGTATCAATAAACTCTCTTCTTCTAAAAATCCGGTCAACCTTATTATGGTCAGCACGTTAAACTAGAAATGCACCAATTCATATGAATTTAGTCTAAGACTTAAGTTACTATCTGTTTACTGCTCCATTGACTATTCATTCAAGGGTCAATAACGGACCATAAAAAGGATCTATCTAGTTGTGTTTGTAAATTTTATAAAGCGCTCTACTTTACCAAGCTTAATAGCAGCGTTCTTGATCATCACTGCAACCATACCGGTTAAAAGTGCCGACATTAAGCTACCATCACTGGGAGACTCTACTTCAGGCATTATTTCCCAGCAGCAAGAACATGAATTGGGCAGAGCCTGGTTAATGGCCTACCGTAGCAGGATTAATGAACACCATGACCCTTTACTCAGCGATTATCTCGAACAACTTCTCTACAAACTTGTATCACACAGTGAACTGGAAGATAGACGATTAGAGCTCATTACAATCAATAATCCGTCAATGAATGCTTTTGCCGTGCCCGGTGGAGTAATTGGCATTCATACCGGCTTGTTTCGTTACGCAAAATCAGAGCACCAGCTTTCTTCGGTACTGGCCCACGAAATAGCTCACCTCAGTCAGCGCCACTTTGCTCGCAGGGTTGAAGCTCAACGAAAAAATACAGTGGCCACGCTGGCAGGAATGCTCGCCAGCCTTGTATTAGCCGCAACGGTAGGAGGCGATGCAGGCTTAGCTGGATTAACAGCTTCCCAAGCTGTCGGCCAACAAAGCGCCCTTAACTATAGCCGCCAGAATGAACAAGAGGCTGACCGATTGGGCCTAAAAACTATGCTCTCTGCAGGCATGGACCCTCGCGCTATGTCTGCTATGTTTGAAGAAATGCTGAGAATCACCCGCTACACCGGCAGCAGACCCCCAGAATTCTTATTGACACACCCATTGACTGAAAATCGTGTCGCTGACGCAAGAAACAGAATTAACCAACTACCGCCAAGGCAATACCCTGATAACCTTGAGTTCCACTTAATGCGCGTTCGGGCACTAATTGCCATTGATAATAACGCCAGCGTATCTCTCAACCGCTTCCAGCATGAACTGCAGGGTAACACCTTAAACAGCCAAGCAGCTCGCTATGGTGTCGTACTCTCCCACATAGCACTCGGCAACTACACTAAAGCAAAAGACTCACTTGAATTATTACTACAAAAATCTCCAAATAGTCTGACCTATCAAATGGCAGATATCGATCTTGACCGCGCTCAAAAAAAATATGATCGAGCCATCAGCAAGAGCAAAAAATTATTAGCTTACCGATCGGATAGTTATCCCCTCAGAATTTCCCTGGCAGAAAGCTATCTAAAAGCAAATCGGTATCTTGAGTCTGAACAAATGCTTGATACCTTGGCATTAAGCCACCCCAATTCACCGGAAGTATGGTTTCAATTAGCAGAAGTGCGGGGATTAGCAGGAAATATTTCTGGAGTTCATCAGGCCCGTGCAAGATATTTCATTTTGAATGGTGTATTCGACCAGGCCAGGGACCAACTTGGTTATGCGCGGAAATTATTAGTTCATGACTTCAAACAAACTGCCATTATCGACCAACAACTACGTGACCTAGCCAAACTTGAAGAAAAACTAGAAAGTTTTTAATACTAGAAACTAAAATAAGGAAGGAACAGTTAAACAACCTCGGCGGCTAGTTGCTGCTCTCTAAAGTCGAGCATGCGGCCGAGGGAAACCATTGCTTTCTGACCAATAGCAGGGTCCACGAAGATTTCATTACTCCCCTGCTCTAGGGACTCCATTAGGTTTTTCAAATTATTCATCCCCATCCAAGGGCAACTTGCACAACTGCGGCAGGTTGCACTTTCACCGGCAGTGGGGGCAATAATCAATTCTTTATCCGGCGCGGCCTGTTGCATTTTATGGAAAATACCAATGTCCGTGGCCACTATCATTTGAGGGTTTGGAAGCGTTTGAGCTGCTTTTATTAACTGTGAAGTGGAACCCACAGCATCTGCCGCTTCCACCATAGCCTCCGGAGATTCGGGGTGGACTAATAAAGCCGCATCTGGATAAACGGCTTTTAGCTTAGCAACCCCTTGTGATTTAAATTCTTCATGAACAATACAGCTGCCATTCCACAGCAACATATCAGCCCCTGTTTTCTTCTGAACATAACTGCCCAAATACTTATCAGGTGCCCACAGAATCTTCTCACCACAACTATCGAGATAGTCCACTACGTCCAATGCAATACTGGACGTAACTACCCAATCAGCACGTGCCTTAACCGCAGCAGAAGTATTCGCATAAACCACAACCGTGCGGTCAGGGTGTTGATCACAAAAAACACTGAAATCATCTACAGGGCAACCGATATCCAAAGAACAGGTTGCTTCTAATGTAGGCATTAAGACAGTTTTTTCCGGCGTTAGAATTTTCGCCGTTTCCCCCATAAATTTAACACCTGCAACAATCAGAGTAGATGCAGAATGGCTATTACCAAATCGTGCCATTTCCAAAGAATCAGACACTATCCCCCCTGTTTCTTCAGCCAACTGCTGAATAATAGGGTCGGTATAGTAGTGAGCCACAATCACTGCATTTTTTTCATGCAATAACTGCTTGATCCGGGCCTTGTACGTAGTTTCCTCTTCAGGCGTGTACTTTGGCTCGTCATGTAATAGATCCAGGTATTGCTCAACAACATCCTGATGGTCAGATTGCTCGTCAACATGAAGTTTTGAAGACTGTGATATTGGGGGTTGGGTCATGATTTAAGTTAATAAGTAGTGCGTATATACCCTAATTTTACCATATTTCATTTTTTAAACCGACAGGATAAACCTAAACGACCAAAATCTAGTGATATACCCAAATACGATTAAAAATTGTGAACCAATATTTAATCATACCCGTAGCAGTGATTGTGAATAAAAAAATGACCTAATACGGGGTACTGAACATGAAAGATTTTATAGTCTCTTGCTGGCATTCAGTTATGGATAGCCGCTACAACCCACTAAAAGACGCTAATTTGGCATCACAACATTACGTTATGCAGGTGCTGGCCTGGATGTGGACAATGATATTTTCTGTTTCCTTTTTATCCATATTCCAATTTGGAGTCCTTTGGATATCCCACTTACTAGTCATTGCTGGTGTATTTCTCACAATGGCTGCATTCGAACACACTAAAAAAACACAATCACTAGCTACATCTGATGACACTCAAAATTTTGGGCATAGCTCAAAGTGTGTTTAGAAGCTGGATGCGGAAGCGTGATTAACTTGGAGAAGCGGATTGACTCAAAACAGCTTTTGGCCGTTTTGATTCATTCGCCTAAAGGAAAACGGACTTCACCGCCTTCGGCGGCTTGGTCCAAATGCTTAAACGCGTTTGTCGAACCGCACTTTAAAGAACTGAATCAATACAATACTCAGTATAAATAAAAAGGGCCCACCTTACGGTGAGCCCTTTTTATTTAATATGGTGGGTCGTACTGGATTCGAACCAGTGACCAATTGGTTAAAAGCCAACTGCTCTACCAACTGAGCTAACGACCCTCAGAAGAGGCGCATATCTTACTGATAGGTAATGAAAAATCAAGCATTAATTAAACAGAAATATAATGGGTTGAATCTGCAATACCAGCTTGCTCAAATCCAAGTTTTCTCAGGCGGCAACTATCACATTTTCCACATGCCAAACCCTCTTCAGTTGCCTGATAACAAGAGACTGTTTGAGCATAATCTACCCCTATTTCAATACCCTGCTGAATAATTTCTGCCTTGGTTAAACTAATAAGAGGATTATTAATACTAAGCTTTTTACCTTCTACACCGGCTTTTGTCGCAAGATTAGCCATATTTTCAAAAGCTTCGATGTATTCAGGTCGACAATCGGGATAACCGGAATAATCTACCGCATTCACACCAATGAAAATATCCTGTGCCCCAAGCACTTCTGCCCACCCTAGAGCAATGGATAAAAAAACGGTATTCCGAGCCGGAACATAGGTGACTGGAATACCAGATGTTTCCTGTTCAGGAACATCAATACTGTCGTCAGTTAAAGCCGAACCACCAATGGTACGTAAATCAAGCTCAACTACTTTGTGCTCACTCGCACCTAAAAGCTTGGAACAACGCTTAGCTGCTGCAAGCTCGCCGTGGGCTCTTTGGCCATAATCAAAACTTAAGGTGTAGCAATCAAAGCCTTGCTGCCTGGCCATAGCCAACACTGTTGTAGAATCTAACCCGCCTGAAACGAGTACTACCGCTTTTTTATTTAAATTTGTCATTTAATTCAAAAAGTCCAAAAGTCTTAAACCTAAAGCTACCAAAATAATTAATGCCCAGGCTCATCATCCCACAGTAACTTATGCAACTGCATTTGAAACCTAACTGGCAGGTGATCTTCCAGTATCCATTCTGCTAGTTCTGTAGCCGTTAACTCACCTGCACTAGGTGAAAACAGAATATCATCTACCCTATCCACCAACTGCAGTTCGTCAATTTTCATTCGGGCCCACTCATAATCCTGACGACTGCAAATAACAAACTTCACTTGATCCTGAGTATTTAGACGAGGAATATTTTCATACTGATTTTTATCGACCTCGCCTGAGCCTGGTGTTTTCAAATCCAACACTTTGACCACTCTAGGATCCACGTGCTCAACGGTTAAAGCACCTGCGGTTTCCAAGGAGACTTGATACCCCTCGTCACACAGCGCACTTAACAAAGGAATACAGGACTTTTGTGCTAAAGGCTCGCCACCTGTCACACAAACATGAACCGCCTTATGACTTGCTACTTTCTCCAGAATCTCGGCTATTGAATGACGCTCACCACCATAAAAGGCATATTCAGTATCACAATACTGACATCGCAAAGGGCAGCCGGTGAGCCTGACAAAAACCGTAGGCAAACCAACTGTCGAAGACTCCCCCTGAAGAGAGTAAAAAATTTCAGTAATACGTACAGTCGATTGATCCATAGAGTCAGGTTTAAGCTTCAGATTAAAAACGCGCGCACGATCAATTTGTGCAACAAACCAACCAGTCTAACTGAAACTGCTTGGTGTAAAAATGAATATTTCTGGGAGCCGCGGCGGGTGAGTTGTAGCGCTATCAATGCCTAAAAGTTTTCTTCGAGATAACTACTCGCCAATCTTGCCGCATTCCCAGTTCCTGCTGCGGCCTTTTCTAAAAACTCTTTCGCCTTAGCCTTATTACCCATCATGAAATACACCTGCCCCAATTTAAAAGTGGAATCTGGCGCTTTACGATGTGCGGGATATTTTTCAACAACAGTAGTAAAGGACTGACGGGCTGACTCTAGCTGATTTTGTAATACATAGATTTCACCCAACCAATAATGGGCGTTGGCAACATACCGCCCGTTCGGATACTTGGCTATATGAGCTTTAAACTGTGTTACCGCTTCTGCTACTTTTCCAGCTTTTAACTGCTCATAGGCCTGGTTGTACTGATCACGCTCAGCAGTTGTAGATGATGAGGTTGACGATGCCTGGCCAACCGTACTGTTAGAGGGCTTGCTACTAATTTCTTTGCCAGTGGAACCAACGTTCTTGGCAACAGATGAAGCTTGACCGCCCTGACCGGACAACAACGCACTAAGGCGGCGGTCCAGATCCATATAATCATCCATTTGCCGTTTTTTAAGCTGACGAATTTCATTATTCAGCTCTTCAATCATCCCCCTAAGCGTTCTCACCTCATCTTGCATCAATTGCATTTGGTAATAGGAATCATTTGCTGGGGCTTGTGCTGGCATTGGCGGTACCTGGGGTACGACCACATTTGTAGTATTAGCAGTAGTGCTACCTTTTTGATCACCAATGTCTGAAACAGGTGCAGCCGCAAAGGCTGAAACAGAAAGGAAAAAAACAACAAAAGCGGTATAAATGGGTGCGAACATGCTGATGATCCCCTCAACCAGATAAAGTATGGGTTTGAATAAGTAGTGGCATTAAATTGTTTCTGTCTAACACTGTTTTTTCGTCATTGATAAAGTAGCAGGGATAACGAAAAACGCCCGATACTGCTTCCAGTACCGGACGATTGGAGCATTATATTACTACCCAAAATAGTTACTGAATAGTGAGTAACTTAATAGCAGTAACTAAAAAGTAGCAGCAACTAAAAAGCTACTTCAGCTCAACCCGACGATTTAGCGCCCAAGACTCTTCATTGCTTCCCATAGAAGCTGGGCTTTCTTCACCATAACTAATTACTTCGATCAGTGAAGAGTTAACACCTTCTTGAATCAAAAAGTCACGAGCTGAATTTGCACGACGCTCACCCAAGGCCATATTGTATTCACGAGTACCACGCTCATCAGCATGACCTTCCAAGCGAATATTTACTGGGTTAGCTTTGAGGCTTTGGGCATGAAGACTCAAAGCAGCTCGTGCTTCTGAGTTCAGGATTGCCTTATCAAATTCGAAATAGAACACGCGAGCAACGCCGCTGTCACTATCCAGAGAAGAACCACTCACAGAGCTTGAGTCCACTTTACCCGTCGCTACGCTACTGCTTGGCATGGTTTTAACACCGCCACTACTGGAAGTGTCAGATGTATCAGTGGAGGAACAACCTGCCAACAACATTGAGAACAGAGTTGCGATCACGCCATATTTAACTAGTTGGGTCTTCATAATTTCTCCTAATTATTAGTTGGAGGTTATTAATTAAATTTTATCTTATTTGGGGTTAAACGCCTTATTTTTCTACAGGTACTACCCTATTAGAAGAATATTATTAGCATTACCTGTTTAAATTCTATTTACCTAATCTTACAGCATCAATTCAGATTATGATTGCTTCACATCATTACTTGGGCGACCAGGCAGGTTCCCTCACATCGCCAAATCTAGCAGGGAGGAAAAACTTCACTCCAGCATCCAATGAAACTGCTGCAAGCACACCTTTACTCCCTTTTTTAGTTGCATAAAGTAGCATAGCACCATTAGGTGCAACTGTCGGCGATTCATCCAAATAGGTTTGTGTTAAAACCCTTACATCACCTGTCACAAGGTCCTGCGATGCAATATGAAAACGTCCTTGGTCACGATGCACCATAACTAACGTCCGGCCATCTTTAGCCAACCGCGGCCGGGCGTTGTACGAACCCCTAAAGGTTAAGCGTTCTACACTCCCTGACGCAATCCCCAACTTATAAATTTGTGGGCTTCCACCGCGATCAGAGGTAAAAATGAGAGATTTTCCATCTGGCGTCCAGTTTGGCTCGGTATCAATGGCAAAATGTTTTGTTCGCCGGGTAAATCGTCGACTTTGTAAATCAAAGGTGTATATCTCAGGGTTACCATCTTTAGAAAGCACTAAAGCCAACTGACGACCATCTGGCGACCATGAAGGCGCGCCATTTA
>Ga0181564_10004722_pt1 | contig 11446 bp, 3 predicted proteins | sample 011ome_24_FD_134512 | JGI IMG/M metagenome (GOLD analysis project Ga0181564, IMG submission 134512) | Coastal salt marsh microbial communities from the Groves Creek Marsh, Skidaway Island, Georgia - 011513CT metaG (megahit assembly) | ecosystem: Environmental > Aquatic > Marine > Intertidal zone...
TCAAGAGCGGTGACCACGGTCCAACCGCTGGGAAGTTCAAAAGAAGGTGTGAGGTCAAGATCGACGTTACCTTTGTGCTCCAGCGAGTACCGTAGCGTGAGGGAGGAATCGGGACGTAATGTCCCAAGAGTGGATTCGATGTTGATGAAAATCTCCTCCACCGTCGTGACTTGAATGGGGATTTCGAAAACCTTGAGTTCGGCGTTCTCGGTTTGGCTGACAGCCGTCAACTTGACCACGCGTTCGGCGCCTGCTGCCGTCATGACTTGTGGTGGCGTGAACGTCAAGCCTACCGCACGGAAGGCTTCGCTGTTGATCAAGCCCGTTGAGCCCGAGGAGGCCCCTGCTTCGCTGCCAAGGTTGGCGAACCCAGCCTGCCATCCCGCTGGTGCTTCAAGGAACAAATCGTAACCGATGGGAGCGTTGCCGTTGTTGTAAAACCGAACCGTGATGTTGGTCGGGTCTGAGGGATGAACCGGCACGACTTGGTAGTCATACGCCACGTTCGCATCGGGCAGATCAGGGACGATGAGATCGAGGTTCGACGGGTAGTCCACCCCGTTGTCAACATCCAAGGCCAACAGGTCGATTCGATACGTGCCTGGAGCAGGCGGGTCGGGGTGAACGAGGGTGACGATGATGGATTCCGTCGCCTGTCCTTCCATGGAGAAATTGGATTCGGTGCTGCCGATGTACCAGGGTACGGTCTGGCCTGACTCGACGTGAAGCACATCACCGGTTTGCATGGAGGCGTTGGTCGGAATGAGGGCCGTGTTGGTCAGGGAAACATTCCACGACGATGTCGTGATGGTGCTGGAGTTCAAGATTTGGACAGGGTTGGAGGTTTGGAGTTTCACCCCGGGGGCCGTGATGTTGACCTGAATGTCCAAACGGTTGTTGTCCTCACGAATTTCCTCCATGGCGTCATCAGGGTCAATGATGAAGGAAAGCGTGCTGGTGCCGGCGGATTGAGGCGTCCACGACCACGTGAGCACTTTGGATGACCCGGCCCCGAGTTCAATCGTCTTTCTCGACAATTCCGTGCCGTCCACCTCAAACGCAATCGGGAAGGCATTGGCTTTGACGTTTCCAAAGTTGAAGAAGGAGGTCGTCAATTGAACGGGGTCGTCAACCTGCGGAATGGCCACGTCCATTTGGAAGTCTTCGGGCACCACCTTCGGGTCGGGCCGAAGGTCGTTCACACCATGACCGAGAACAGCAATGGCGTAGGGCTGTGTTTTGCCACCACTGTGTTGAGCGTCTTTCACCTTCACCGTCCACGTCCCTTGAGCGGCGTTATCGATGAGCACAACTTCGAGGTTGTTGACGCTGTCCCGCGTCCCGCCGGTTGCTGATCTGCCGTTGGCGAAATCGTTGCCGAGGTACACTGTACCGTCAGGCGCCGTGACTTCCAAGTCCAAATCATTCACGAGTTGTGCACTGGAAAATCTGGAACCGCGTTCGTCGGACCATGTCAAGACGGCCTTGAACATCCCAGAGGATTGTGAAACGTTGAACGAATACGACTTGCTGTTGCCCGTACCAGACATCACCGAGCGATCGTCAACCCAAATGCCCTGTCCTCCCGGGGGAGCCAAGCTGTTACGCAAGTTCAACCGCCCCCAGCCTTCGTCGTCATTGGGAATGTCCCGTGCACCCATGTCCTGGGCACCAAGCACAAGCAAGGCCTTGACCAGCGCACCTTGTGGCGAAGGCCGCTGGGCAATTTCCTCAAGGTATTCACGAACCATGACAGCGGCACCGGCGGCGTTGGGTGTGGCCATCGAGGTACCCGTGTACTCGAGGTAGTACGTGTTGCTCCATGTTGAACTGCCGGTGTCGGTGGCTTCCTGAGCCCGGCATGAACGCACATAGCCACCCGGGGCGACGAGGTCGGGTTTGATGCGCCCGTCATCGGTGGGTCCTCGAGAAGAACCACTCATCATCACGTCTGGAGCGTTGTTGTAACGGTTTTTGTGATTGCCAACGGAGATGACGTTCTTGGCGGTCGCAGGCGGCGAAACCGTGCTGCTACCCGGTCCGTCGTTTCCTGCAGCGAAGAGGATGGTCAACCCTTGCACACCGTTGTAATAGCGGTCGTAGTAATTGGCTCGGTCGTCCACATCCTCCGTTTCAGAATTGTACTTGGATTGTTGACTGGCAGCGGAGGAGCCCCACGAATTCGTGTGCGTACGGGCCCCGGCATTGTAGGCGGTGTTGAGCAGGTTGTTGAGAGAGGGCGATTGGAAATTGCCCGTGTTGTCGTTTTCCATCGCTTGAAAGTAGAGATCGGCGGCTTGAGCCACGCCACCATAGCCACCGCGGAATCCATCGCCCAGCACGGTGCAGGACACGTGCGTGCCGTGCCCGGAGTGTTTGTCGGCTGTGGAACCATCACCGATGACATCGTAATTTCCCACCACGCGAGTTCCGAAATCACCGTGGTCCTCATCAAGACCGGCATCGGCTACGGCCACGGTTTGGCCCGAACCATCCAGGTCCGTGGTGAAATAGGTGGTCATGGTGTTCGTGCCCATGTGGCCGCGCGATTGGTCGTTGAAGGCGCTAAAGGCAGGGTCAGGCCGAAGCTGCATAAGCGCAGGTTGGCGAAGCAAGGTCGACAAATCCGCCGTCTTCAGCGTCCCTTCGTACCGGCCGTCGTCCCATGCTCTTTCGTCGCTCATCACTTGGCGAGCAACGTCCCCGAGGGTCTGTTCGAGCAGAACTCCAGTATCGTCGGCGAGGGCGACGGTTTCGATGGGGCCGCCGTCGTCTCGCCAACCGTCTAAGCGAAGAAGGGTTTGTTGGAGGGCTGATTCCCCCTCGGAGAGGAGCACGATGTCCAACAAGTCGTTGTGCATGAACATGGCGAGAGGCACGGCGTGGCTGGTTGCAACACCTGGATGGAGTTCGGCTTGTTGGAGCGCAAAGGGCGTCCCTTGAACCATGAGGCCAGAGGGTGAAATGAATTCTCGAACCGCAAGGCCGGATTGCTGATCGAGTTCGTTGCGAACATCTTGGAGGCGCATTTCATTTGAAACGATGAGCATCAACACGTCAAAACGTGGCTCAAGCAAGGCATCAGGCACCGGCCGGTCCAAAGTGAAACCAAGCTGGTCAAACACGCCAATGGGTGTTCGTGCCAGCAAATCTCGGGTTTCTGATGAGAGGTGGTCGTCCATGACGCCCTGAGCGTCCCGGTAGACGTCCTCCCGGACATCGAAACGAACCCATTCTGGGTTGAAGGTCGACACTTCAACGGATGACTCCGTGGGAAGCAGGAGTGAACTGGACGTGGAAAACAAGAGGAGAAGGACGAACACGCCTGCACTAAGGCGGTCGGAAACTCCAGCCATGGATGAGCCTCAGGCTCCTGTCCTTTATCGGTTCGGTCTTGATGTCCAAACAGCGCTCAATCAAGTGGCCAGATATGGCGCTCGGCTTTGTCCATCAGAATCTCTTGGGACCATTCACCGACCTGGTGCGTGAAGGGTTCGGGCTGACGAAGTTGCCCGGTGTAATCTCGGTACTCCAGGTCGATGACGAGGTTGTATTCTTCCCACACCGTGTAGCCGATGACCATCATTTCCAAATCATCGCCTGAAATCGATGAGTGGCTTTCCAAGATTTCCATTTCCAGCGACATGCTGTCGATCAGTGTCCCATCTAGCGTTTGGAATTCGATGTCGAGGACGACATCGGTGATGGCTCGGCTTCCGTCGTTGTGAAGTTCGGTCATCATCAAATGACCACCGCGTTGCATGTAGTGCGTTTCAACCGTCACCGAATCCCGTGGAAGCACCCAGTACCAACCGCTGAGGGCGAGCGTGATGAGCATGAACAAGACGGCGCCCGCCATCGCCACACGAGCGGGTGTGATTTCCCGCTTGAGCGTGCTTAGAATCTTGGCCGCTTCCTGCGCCGCCTCCCAATCTTCCAGCTCCTGACCTTCGAGCGGGGAACCGCCCTGACGCAAGTCTTCTGCCGTTGGGTCCACCATCTTCCTCACCCGAAAATCATGGCCAAACCGCTGGCAAACACAGAACTGATGGGGTCGATGACCATGATGTGGCGCGTCTCAACGAACTCGCCGGTCAGCGAACCCACCAAAGAGAGGTCAGTGACGATGCCGTTCACTCCAATGGAGGATGCGGTGGGCACGACCCCTGTGAATTGAGCATCGAGCAACACGGCTCGGCCTTCCATCTGGTAGTCGCCGAACACAGGGTAGAGCCAAGGCTCGGCCAATCCCGGTTGGATGTAGGCCTCTGCCGTTGCGACGAGGCGCCCATCGGTGATGTCGTCGATCACAATCAGCGGATATTCCTGTGGACCGGAGTAGATGTGGATGGTAGCGCCCTTGAGGTTCTGGCCAACAAACTCAACACGTTCGATGGTCACGCCCGGCGTGGCAGGAACATCGGTTTGTCGCACGTAGACTTTCTTGACCCCCGAACCTGAGGATTCGACGCGCATACCATAGTCGTCGGTCAACTCCAGCACGAAGCGGGTTGGAAGGTCCTCGGCCAGCATCAGCACATCACCCTTCGCCTCAATCGCACGACCACTGGCTTCGAGATAGAGGTCCATGTCGTCGGTGTTGGAGGCGTAGTCCAAGGTTCGCATGCCTTGGAACGCCGTTTGTTCACGGATGTCGAATCGAGTGTCGGGCTCGGTTGCGAGGTGCATTTCTCCAGGAAGATCTCGCATGAACGCTGTGGAAGGGTACCAGAAACCGTCCACATACCTCAGTTGCTTCAACATCAACGAGTCGGCTGAATGGCCGTTGATCCGATGGATTTCAGGGACCACCAAGTCAAGAACCAAAACGTCACCAATGACCGCAGAGACATCGGTGGACTGGGGAATACCGACCACCAACGCTTCAACGCGCGTCAGCGCATTTTGGTCGATGAGGATGGCGTGGGCGGACTTCAGGCGAACACCAGCGTCGTAGAACATGTCCACTGAAACACGGGGGACGGTGAGGTTTTCTTGCGTTGAAAACAGGGCGTTGACCTCAACATTGCGTGGCATCGTGGTATCAAGTCCGTCGATGAACAACTCCACGTCTTGCCCGTCCAACCCGTTGGCGATGATGGTCATCTGAGGGTACCTTGGCTGCCACTGTGACATCTTGAGGTCGATTTCGTAGGTCGGTACGCCCGCCAGCATTCGGAAATCATAGACAAGCTCAATCTCGCCGGCAGGAAGCGAAGGCAACCACGCCCGCAGATGCCAGGCTCGCATGTCCTGAAGGGTTAATCCTTCATCCTCGAGCAGGCTGAGGTTCATGCTGGCCGCTTCTTCATCGGAAACCTGCCCGTCTTCCATGGCATCAACCAGCACTTCAGCTGCCGTGATGTTGATGGCTTCCAGAATGGTGATGGCTTCCACACGCTCTGTGGCGTCGATTCGCCCGTCGGCCAGGATGGCTTCCATGGGCCCTCGTGTGGTCGCAGTAAAGGTGGGCATGCGAGACAGGTTTGCTTCAAGACGGGTTTGTTCCAGCGCCTCCATACCCAGACCGTGCATCCACTCCGGCGAGGTTTCCAAGTTCGAGCCTTTCTTGAGGTCAACCGTCATGTTGAACGCTTCACCGGTGAACAAATTCAGGCCAAGGCTCATGTTCTGGCTTTCACCGATTTCACCACCCACGTTGACCGTGAGGGCATGAACGAAATCGTTGACTACACTGCCAAAGTCAACCAAGTCGCCGAGGAAGAAGGAGAGCCCCTCAATTCCCTCCTCTTCGCCAAAGGTGGGCAACTCAAGTCCGTCAGAGTCAACATCAGAAGGCAACGTGAGGGAGATGTTGGCCGGGAGTGGGTCGAAGTACACGTCCCCGTTAAGACCCATGAAAGGGTTCTCGTGAGAGGATTGGTCCTCAAAGGACACGCTGAACGGAGAAGAGGAACTGCGAACCAAACGCACCTCTGAATTGCCTTCCGGTCCGGTTGACCCCGGCACGAGTGGACTCAAACGTTCGATGGAGGTGATGTCGGACAATTTCAGGCTGAGGCTGGCCTCAGCGGTGTCCTCGTCCACCCAGAACCGCATGTGATCGCCGTCCATGGTCAACGGCACCGTGGCGTTGGTCATCTGCACCTGAATGCTGTCCATCGGTCCGTCGGCGACGTATCCCACCGTGTCGCCCAACACCAAGGTGAACGACGAAGGTAGACCGGACAGGCGAATGGCGTTGCGCTGTTCGCCGGATTGCCCGCCGTAGGTGATGGTTCCGATGGGCTCACTCGCTTCGTATTCCAGTGATTCCGCCTGCTGGAGGATGTTGAATTGCGCAGGTCGGTTGGACACCATGGCGGACTGCTTGATGGCGCTGCTCATGTCGCCGTCCATGTGTTTGATATGACCGATGAGCAACGACCCGCTGGCGGAACCATCAAGTTGCATATCACGGATTTCATTGATGGGGTCGAAGGCGTGACGTACGTGGGAGATGCCTCCGATAGCCATGCTCATCGCCACGGGGACGAGGGGGTCAACGGGACCGAGGCGTCCGTCGACAATCGCGTGGTTGGTGTCCTCGGACAGCAAGATGTGGTCCATGTCGGGCAACCAAGGCTGGGGGCTGCTGGCCAATGCAAACCGCATGTGCGCGATTTCCATCGTTTCACGGTTGCTGGCGGGCAGACTCTTCTTGACCTGATTGTAGCACTGAATGTCAATCTCGCCACCCGTTGAGCCAGCGGTCCCCACCACAGCACTTGGCAAGCCGTTCAGGATGGCCCCGATGTCAAGGACGATTTCGACCACCGTGAGGAGGGCGTTGTCGAAAAATTGGGCGATGGTGTTGAGGTTTGGATTATCGAAGTTGACACGGCTGATGCCGGTTGAAGAGAGCAAAAAGCTGCCTTGAATGACAATGACACGAGGAAGGTCATCCATCTCAACCAGCATGGACGAACTGTCGCCCGAATACCCGCCTCGCTTGAAGGTGGAGGCGTAGTTGAATTCCTTGATCGATGACGTTCCCGCGATGAGTAACATCGTGTTGGGCGGTTCGGCCGGGTTGATGGGAAGGGTTGGGTCGTCTACGTTGTTGCTGTTATCGGCAGAGAAATTCTTGATGGCGATCATCAACGATAATCGGTCAGGGATTTCACCGGGCAAGTTCACTGAACCCGGCGCCTCACCCATCATCGTGAAGATGGCAGCGATTTCATCCTCATGGAGCGATCCCGAGGGAAGGCCACGAATCCACAATCGAGAATCGGTGATGTTGCCGAACGGGCTGTCGCCTTCAGGGACATTGGAGCGGTCCTCAAAGTAGTGGATGTAGACATCTGTGCCGACATCGGAATAGATTTCAATGGTGTCAAAACTGTTGTCTCCGAGGTTGTCGTTTCGCAGGGTTAAGTCAACCTCGCTGGGGATGATGGTGCTTCCCTCCTCAGGATGGAATCCAACATCAAGATAGGCGTACTCCAGAATTTCCACCGATTGGTCCGGGTTGACCTCGTCGAAGTGAACATAGCCTACGCCAATGCCGATGCCACACTTGTGTTGGCGACTGGCCGCTCCATGGTCTGTCGCTGGGTCGTAGTTGAGGGTCTCGCTGCAATCGGTTTGGTCGCTGCTTCCCGGGGCGTTGGGATTGGACAGGCGGACAGCGTAGGGGGCCGTGATGCCGGTCAGGGAAAGGTCGCTGGAGTTGACGTTCCCCAAGAGAAGGGAGGCGATAAAGTCCTGCGGGAAGGTAAGGGCGCTGGTGATGTCAAACGAGATTCGCTCGATGCCAACACCCAATGTCACGTCCGAAGGAGGCTGGGTGAATCGAGTGTCGATGACGATGGCGTAGGACTCTGAATTTGAGAGGGTGATGTCAAAGGCCAGCCCTTTCATCAACGAAACTTCGAGGTGCTCAAGTTCGTTCCAAAGCGGGTCGTTGATGTTCATGGCGCTCACCGCCCATTGGAAGGTCGGGCGAATCCACAACTCGGTGGGTACACCAGGCGCACCAGGGATGGGGTTGTCAGAGGTTTCAATGCCAAAGCCTTCGCCAAGCGTCGTCAATCCCTCGAGGGTGAGCGCCACCGACAAATCGTCAGTTCCGTCCCCATCGATGTCGATGTAATTTTCAAACAACACCAAATCTGTGCCAACCAGAAGTTCGCCGGTGAACGTGCCTTGTTCCCACGCCTCGTACGAAGGACCGTTGTTTCGAGAGGAGAGGTTGACGTAGACGGCGTAGGTGTTGATGCCGATACCCAGCAAGTTGTCGAGCCCCAGATTTTCCACCGAAAACAGCGTTTGCCAGAGGTTGTATGGCCAAGCGTCGGGATGCGTAGCAACGTCCGTGAGGAACTCATAGGGCCGAGGGTGGTCCTCTTCAAACGGGGATGTATCCCGAAGTTCAACCTGATTGAGCACGTTCTCAGCATCGGCGAGGGCGTCGCCGGATTGTACCGAACGCTTGCTGGCGTCCACCAGCGCAAAGGCGGACTGGGCCCCCTGAATGGCCACGAGTGATTCACCTTCGGCTGCGCGATCTTCGAGGGTCGCGGCAAAGGCATCCAACACACCGAAATCATCTCGAGCGACGGTAACATTGCCGGAAACAGGCTGCATCATGGAGAGCAGCATCACACTAATGAGGAAGACCGCCATTCGTCCCCGGCGGTTGGCCTGCGGCAGCCCCACGCGCAAGAGACGTAGTGCAGGCTCATCCATGCTTCCACCTCAAGGCTCCTCCTTTGAGAAGCATTCGCCTTTTTGCCTCGCAAATGGCTGATTCATCCGCCGCTCAAACGCCCAGCACAACGGTCTGGTCGACGCCACAACTTGGACAAGCCACAAGCGCCTTGGTCAGGCCAGCGGGAAGGTCGATTTCGAACACGGCGCTGCAGGACGTGCAGGTATGACGCACGACCGTTGGCGCCGGCGGGGTTGGTGGCGCCGTTGCGGCAGGTTGGGAGACGGAGGGCGGCGTTTCGGGAAGGGACACGGCGGCCATCGCAACTGGCTCGGTCGATGGAAGACTGACGGCCTCACTCACTGAGGGCGTTGCTGGGAGCGCCACTTGAGGAGGAGGAGCGACGCCAGAAGATGGCTCGCCGACGGAGGTAGAACTCGCCGACGGGGCCGGCACAGCGACGGCTGCGGCCCCTGCAATGTCCTCCACGAGGCTCTCGAGCGGGTCGCTTTCAGCGACCGAGCCCACGTCACCGTTCAGTAGAGCGGCGGCTTCTGCGGCGGCTTGGTTGCTGGCTTGGGAAAGCGGTTGTTGGCTGTAGGCCGGGGGTGCGAAGCCGGCGTTGGGATCCACGCTGCTCGCCGTGCCGTAAATGGCCTCCATCTCGGCTTGGGCTTGAGCGGCTTGACGTTCCTCGGCGGAGACCACATCCACACCCACGTCAAGGCCAGCGTGAGCTTCGGCAGGGGCGAACAGGCCGACCTTGTTTTGTTGGGCCACCTTCGCCATGTGGGCGCGAGCCTCTTCGGCATTGAGACCTCGCTGAATCAAGAGGTTGAATCCTCTGTTTCGCTGAAGGCAACGGAAACCGACCAGACTGCCGACGAGGAGCAGGGTGATGACACCGACAACAAGTGCCCCTCCCGCCAGTTGCGGTGTTGTCGAGGGGGCAGCTTCCACGTCGATCGAAAACGCATGGGTGGCTGAATTGTTTGAAGCGTCAAACACGGTGACGACAAATTCCCTGAGACCGGGGTCATCAAACGAAATGATGGGCGAGAGTCCAACTCGGTCCGGGTCGTCCCTTGCATCACCGTTCCCATCGGTGTCTTTGTTTGGCTGAAGGTCCCAGTGGACACGCAGCGGATTTGGGCCGTCGAAACTGTCGTTGACGGCCACCTCAAGCGTGAGTTCATCACCCTCAGTGGCCTTGGTTGGGAGCAGGTCAAGGAAACCCTCCTCAAAGTACGGGACGGTCGGGTCAACCGAGGTGATGACGGCCGTGGTGTTGGCAACATTCCCACTCGCGTCCTTCACCGTCAAGCCGACCTCGTAGGTCCGAACGGTTTCGGGAGAGAGGGTCAACGTGCTGGCGTTGGACGTGGTTTGCCCGTCAACCGTCCAATCGCATGAAGCGACGGCATGGTCGTCGGTGCTTGCGGCGCAGTTGAGCACGATGGCGTTGTTCACGTTGACTCGCCAACCGCCCGCCACCGGCACGCCGTCGGTTTGAATGCGCGGCACCGGTGGAACGACATCGTTCACGGTCACGGTATACGTGGTGGAGGCTTGCTGGCCCGAGGGAGCCGTCATGGTCACGGTGACCGTCTTTTCGCCTGGCAGGCCCCACGAAGCCTCGACGCTCACGCCCGAGGCGTCGTTGTCGTTGGTAGGATTCCCGTCGTTGTTGACATCAGCGGTGGCATCGAAATCCCACACGAAGGTACCTTGTTGGCCCAGCCGATTGGGTGTGGATGAGGCATCGAGTTGAATGGGCGCTCCAAGCGCCACATTCCCCATCTGGTCGTCGCTCACGGTGGGCGTGAGCGGAGGGTCCAACTCCAACCGAATCGTCATGCGTAATGTCTCCGTGCCGTTGCCTCCACCGAGAGGGGAGTCGGTGTTGTCGACGACCAACAGCAGTTCTTCACCCTCGAGTGTAGACGGGACCTGCCAGGTCAGCGATTGTGGGGAAGAAATCGCCTGAAGGGCGCCGCCATCAATGAACTGCACACCAATGCCACCGGACAGGTAGCGGTCATGCATCGTTCGGGTTTGCAAGTAAACGTCCCCGACGAAACTCAAATCCCAAGCAGAAACCACCAGTGTGGTGCCGGCGTCCAAGCGAAGGTCATCACCGGAGAGCAACACTTCGTAGCCGTTTGCCTCCACGCTCAACAGGTTGTGGTAAGGCGTCCAGAACGCCTCATTGAGTCGTTCAACCGAGGCGGAAACGGTGCTTCGCAAACCGCCTTGGTCGCCCTGGCCGGCGTCGCCATCGTGGGCCGTGTTGTCCAGCACCATGTACCAATTCTTGGCGGCGATGGAAGGGGGCACCTTCCAGTGGAATTCATACGCTCCCAGGGCGGATTCAGTGCTCGCAGGCTGAGCCATCAATGAGCGGTAGGACTGCCCCAATTCGTAAGGTTGGACGCTGTTTTCGTCAAAGAACAAGAGGTCGATCGCGTCGTCCACAACAATGATGCTGAGGTCGTAGACATCGCCCGGCGTCAACACACCGAGGTCAACGATGACGCAAACATCCGGGTCGATGGCCAACGAGGGGGGTAGCGAAGCTGCGGTTTGGGTGAGGCATTCGGGTGCTGCTCGACCTGCATCGCCCTGAACGCTGAGCGGTGCGGCCATCAGAAGAAGGGTGAGTCCCACCGCAACCTGCCAACGCATACCCGCTCCATCTCCACGGTTCATTTCAACGATTGGGTTTGATGTTCCAGGACGTCCAGCCAGAACCACGCCATGAAAGATGATTCACGCGCCCGTCGTCCTCCA
>Ga0181564_10004731_pt1 | contig 11438 bp, 7 predicted proteins | sample 011ome_24_FD_134512 | JGI IMG/M metagenome (GOLD analysis project Ga0181564, IMG submission 134512) | Coastal salt marsh microbial communities from the Groves Creek Marsh, Skidaway Island, Georgia - 011513CT metaG (megahit assembly) | ecosystem: Environmental > Aquatic > Marine > Intertidal zone...
TCATAATTGATCATTACCGTGGTGCCGTGCTCGCGGCAGTGATCATAGAGTTCACTTTTGCCTTTAATGATGCCTTGAACACCGCCAAACCCTTCGAGATGTGCTTTACCATAGTTGGTGATATATCCTATAGTAGGCTCTGCGATAGCGCTGAGTAATGCAATTTCTTTTTGATGATTGGCGCCCATTTCGATAATCGCTATTTCAGCTTCATCAGGCATAGCGAGCAAGGTAAGCGGTACTCCGATGTGATTGTTGAAGTTTCCAGCAGTCGCATGCACGCGATAACGCTGCTTTAAAACGGCTTGAAACAACTCTTTATTGGTGGTTTTACCATTACTACCTGTCAGTCCTACCACAGGTATGTTCATGGTTCTACGGTAGCTTCGAGCACACTCTTGTAGGCTAGTCAATACATCGTCAACATGGATCAATCGAGGATCGTCACCAACCACCTCATCTACAACTGCATAAAGGGCTCCTTCATTCAACGCCTCCATCGCGTATTCATTCCCATTAAATCGTGCTCCCTTCAGGGCAAAGAAGATACTATTAGGTAGGATTTTACGTGTATCGGTGGATATACGCCTGCACGATAGAAAAGCTTCGAATGGAGTCATAGTCTTTTGAAATGCCAATTAACAATGGAAAAATACGGCATAAAAAAAGCCCCGCACAGCAGGGCTTTTAATGTTTTCAACGTTGAGATTACATCTCGTAACGCTTGAAGTTGTGGCGCTTCACTTTCGCTGGACGCTTTTTCTTCTTGCTGTCTAAATTTTGGAATCCTACACGGTCCATAGCACAACGGAAACCGATGTAATCCGTGCTTTGGTCTTCTTCAAGGTAACGGCGTGTACCTGGGCTCAACCAGTATGCACGATCTTTCCAGCTACCACCTTTGTACACGCGAGTAGTATTTCCAATCAAAGTCTTGTTACCGTAGTCGTACATAGGTGCCTCACCTTCTTGGGTAGGGTTCGCGTAGTTTTGAGAGCTTTCAGTATCACCATCGAGGTAATCACGGTAATCTGCTTTCTCGTAGTTACGACGCTTCACATTTTCTTCAACGGTTACATCACGCAGTGGTAATTGACCAGGAAGGCGAACGATAACCGTATCACCATTACGTACTTCTTTTTGTGGATCCTGAAGTACTTCTAATGAACCGATATCTTGGTAGTTCTTATCGTAATGCTTGAATTCGTTACCGCGGAATGCACGGAAATCGGTTACGTCATAAGACGATACAGGACGGTACACATCCATCACCCACTCAGCAACGTTTCCAGCCATATCGTAAAGACCGAAGTCGTTAGGAGGGTAGAAGCGAACTTGCATGGTAACATCAGCCTCGTCATTCAACCAACCAGAGGTACCCATGTTATCACCGCGGCCACGTTTGTAGTTCGCAAGGATTTGGCCACGCTCTTGTGCATCAGGATTACGTGTTCCGTTACCGTTCCACGTGTATTTGTTCTTATCTACAACACGGTTGTAAATACGTTTACCTCCATCAGCATATGCTGCATATTCCCATTCTGCTTCAGTTGGAAGGCGGTACTTTGGAAGTACAATACCATCCTCGATACGAGCTGGACGGCCTTCTTTACCGTAAATGCTAGTTGGGTTAAGATCTTTAAGACCTTTCTTGTTTTGTTGCACGTATTCACCTTGCTTGTACAAGTACACTTCAGTGTTGAAGTGGTCAGCATCCATCTGATCAGGCATCTCCTTCAAAATACCCTTGTTGATCAAAATAGCTTCGTTCACACGATCAGTTCTCCAAGAACAAAAACGTTGCGCTTGTAACCAGCTCACACCAACTACTGGGTAGTAGTTGTAAGCAGGGTGACGAAGGTAGTTCTCTACGAAGTTATCGTTGTAAGCGAGCTTATCTCTCCATACTAAAGTATCTGGCAGAGCACTCTTGTAAATCTCAGGGTAGTAATCGTAATCGTAAACACGACGCAACCAATAAAGGTATTCACGGTAATCGACGTTGGTTACCTCGTTTTCGTCCATGTAGAACGAACTTACGGTAACGCGACGCGGTACGTTGTTCCAATCCTTGATGAAGTCTTCTTCCACTTGACCCATCATAAAGGTACCACCTTCAACGAACACAAGACCAGGACCGGTTTCCTGACCCTTGTAGTTCAAGTTAGCCTGGAACCCACCATTTTTCTTGTTGTTGATGGACCATCCAGTGGTGTTGGATTGAGGCCCTGCACAACTCATCATAAGAGCTGCGGCTGCGGTAGCAAGAGAAAATTTAACGAACGTATTCATGTATATTCAGTTGTTTCGTTTTTAGAATTTAGGACACTTCAGCGCTCTTACTTTACTAGCGCGAGTGCGACAAGGCAGTTTGTAACCCAAGCTCACTTCATGAGCTCCGCCTAGGGTGTTGGTCAAATCACTAATGGTGTAATCGTAGCTGTAACCAAAAGTCCAAGGCAAATCAGGTGGAGTAATTCCAAGAATGAAAATCACTGCATCAGGATTAAAAGAACCTTGTCTAACAGCAAGCCCACCGGCTAATGGTCCGCGGGCAAAGCTTACACCAGCAGTAAGTTGTGAAGCAGATCCTTGTTGTTGGTACACAATGTTCGGCACTACATAAGACTGAAGACTGTTGTGCAAGCGCTTGCGTCCGATTGGAATATTCGCTCCGGCATGCGCGGTCAATTTTAGTGGTAAACGGCTCTGACTTAAGAAGGCTTCATTTGGCTCAGTGAGGTGATGACCTACCACACCTACATACCAACGATCTGTGAATCCGAGCATACCAAAGCTCAAGTCAAAATTGTTCTTGGTGTTATTTCCAGGCGCAACTTCCGAGGTTGGTAAAACGAAACCATAAAAAGGATCGATCATATCAGGGAAAGTGAACTGTCCCCAGTCTAAAGATCTTTGGCGGAAGGTCGCTTGAAAACCAGTGAGTAAGCTGAATTTACGATTTACTTCAAGGTGATTACTGTACACAGCACTCACTTCCGTGAGATTTAATGCTCCATTTCCCGCATTATCCTGCAGTGCCATAATAGCAACACCACCATTTAATTTGTCCACATACTGGTCGTATGAAGCGGAATATGTTTGGTAAACCCCAAGTTCAGGATACTGATTTCTGTAATTTGTATGCACAGTAGGGCATCTGTCTAGACCCGCAAAAGCCGGATTTAGATAGATTGGGTTCGCATAATACTGACTGAAATGAGCATCTTGAGCAAAGCTAAGTGTGCTGACTGTCAGTGCGATAAGCAGTTTTAATGTGCGTGTTTTCAATGCGTTCATTGATTTACCAGAGTTTTCAAGCAACAAGTATAAGCAAAAAAAGTACGATTTGCGCTCCATGCTGCGTTAGTCTTTAAACGTTTTCATACCTGAATTTGTTATACGACTAATGTAACTTTGCTTGAATGAAGAAACTCTTACTGTTCATTTTAGGCCTTGCAACGAACCTTGTTGGGGCGCAAATTCTCTTTGATGGGAATTCTTATGCGCTGTTTTCGACAGGTAGATCGGGTATCCATAAAATAGATGGACAGACGCTTATAGATCGAGGTGTCCTTTCAGAAGGAGATCCGTTGAATGAATTGGTCGTCTTATACCGTCCTCAGGGCGAACTCTCGCACACTAACGGAGTTTCGAATCAGGCCTTGGCACCTTCATATATTAAAGTAATCGACTCAGACGGGAAGTTGGATGCTCAAAGTATGGTACTTTTTTACGTTACTGCGCCCTATACAACGTTGCTTTCCGACAGTTTGTACGACTATGCTGAGCACGCATACAGTGAGCGCGAGTATGTGTTGGTTGGGCGTAAAAGTGGCGCTGAACTAGGTATGAAAATCACGGATCAAAACGGTACTTCGCCTTCTCGAACTATTGGCCAATTCCGCCAATTCCATATCGTCGATACTGCCCAAACGAACCTTATGGCTACGGGCCGTCGCTGGTTTGGCGATTTGTTTGATTTTACTACCGAGCGCAGTTATCCACTTCCACTCAGCGTGGTAACCGGTACACCCATCGAAGTCTCGATCAATGCTGTTGCGCGAGCGAATTCATCTAATACGACGCTTGAAGTGATAGGTGGCGGTACGGTTGCTTTCCCCGCAGTTGGGACGAATTCTGTTTCGAACTACGTTACCGAGCGTGATTTGCATACACAAATTGTAGCTGCGTCGACCTCAGAAGAAATAGGTATTCGTTACAACAAGAGCGGCAACAGTGGAGCGGCGATGTGGTTGGACAAATTGGTGGTCAATTATTGGTCAAATAACAACTATGAAAACTCTGGAAGCTACCAAAAGCGTTTTCAAAACTTCCCGCGCAGTGCTTCCCACAGTTCACAGATTGAAATAGAGGCTTCAAATGTTGCTGATCCATATGTTTTCGAAATAACGAATCCTGCTTTTGTCAGAGAAATAGCTGCTGATAGGCAAGGTGGTATGCTCACTTGGGTCTCAAAAGAAGATACCTTAAGAGAATATGTGGTGGTGGCCTCAAGCGATGCTTTTGGCTTGCGCTTTGAAGGAACAGGAACGTTGTTGGATCCGTCCTCCCTACTAACTGCACAAAACCTGATTATTGCCCCTGATTCGTTGATGCTTCAAGCGGAACGTTTAGCCACGTTACACGAGGCACACGGCCTACCTTCTAAAGCTATTGCCTTGGAGGCTGTTTACGCCTTCCAAAATGCAGGAACGCCAGATATCGCCGCCATTCGAGAATTTCTATATGAACTCTACAATACCTCTGGCAGCTCATTGGAGTATTTAACGCTCTTCGGAGATGCTTCCTATGACTACAAAGGCAAGTTGGCTTCGTGGTCGAATCTAGTTCCCACTTTTGAAAGTTACCAAAGCTTTAGTTTGTATTCCTCGTACATCACAGATGATTATTTCGGGTATCTGGATGATGGCGAAGGACTGAACTGGTTCGTTAGTGATTTGGATATTGGAATTGGTCGCATGCCAGTGACCGATAACAAAAGTGCGAGAGCAGCAGTCGATAAAGTAGAGCGCTATTTGGAGTCTATGGATAGGTTCGGCTCTTGGCGTAGCAATGCTGTGCTGGTTGCGGATGATGCCGATGAAGCTTGGGAAAAAGAGTTTGCTATAGTTCAGGATCAGCTTGCACGTTATTTGGATACCGCGCGCCCTGAACTAGAATTGATAAAAATTTATTCGGATGCGTTCACTCAAGAGTCAAAACCGGGTTCTCAACGGTATCCCACCGCTCGCGAAAAATTGTATCGCGAGGTAGAAGAAGGAGCATTGCTGGTATCGTTCGTTGGACACGGAGGAGAAGTAGGGTGGACCACAGAGCGTATTTTGCAACTTGAAGACATTACGAATTGGTCAAACGGTACGGCTCTACCGGTGTTTACTACGATCACTTGCGAGTTTACCAGGTTCGATGATGCGAATCGTGTCAGCGCGGGGGAACAATTGTATCTTAACCCTAATGGGGGAGCGATCGCCTTATTCTCAACCACGCGTTCTGTTTTTGCGACCAACAGCACCTATGATTTGAACAGATTGCTCAATCGCAATATGATGACTTTAGAGGAGCCGCGTTTGGGGGATGTGCTTCGTGTGACAAAGAACAACAACATCAGCGGTGATAAAATTAAATTTTCGCTTATCGGTGATCCAGCACTTCCATTGGCACGCCCGAAGCACAGCGTTGTGTTCGATTCTATCAACGGAATTTCTTGGCAATCCTTTACCGATACACTCAAAGCACTAAGCTGGGTGCAGTTTTCAGGCGCAGTCACAGATCAAAGTGGCACGCAACTTCAGGATTTCAACGGTGAAGTTTCGGTTCGAGTATTTGACAAGGCACAACCGCAGCGCACCAAAGTAAATGATGGAGCAGGAGGGGTGTTCAATTTCTCGGCCCAAAACAATGCCATATTTAAAGGCAAAGCATCCGTAAGGCAAGGGCGCTTCACTGTGGAATTCCGTGTGCCCTTGGACATTAATCTTGCCGTCGGAAATGCCAAAGTGTTGGCCTATGCCACCAATAACCAAGAAGATGCTTGGGGCGGAAATAATGGATTGCTCATAGGTGATGTCTTCGATGGCGTCATCACCGATACCGAAGGTCCTAAAGTACGTTTGTTTGTAAACGATACCAATTTCATCTCAGGCGGTATCACCAACGCAAATCCCCTTGGCCTCGGCTTGTTGACAGATGAAAGTGGTATAAACGCGGTGGGTTTAGGAATTGGTCACAACATCACCATGACTTTAGACGGCGAACAGATCAATGTCAATGATTTTTACGAAAGCAACTTGAACGAATTCGGAAGTGGAACCGTACGTTACCCCTTCTACGACTTAGAGATTGGTGAACATTCTTTGGAATTATTGGCTTGGGACGTATTGAACCAGTGGGGTCGAGACAGTATTTCCTTTGCGGTAGTCGATGCACAAGAGCCCATCTTAGAGCAGCTACTGGTTTACCCAAATCCCTTTACCGAAGAGGTACACTTTGCCTTGTCTCACAATCAGCAGGGTGAAAAAGGCACATTGCGTTTGGATCTACTCAACAGCCAAGGTCAAACCGCCTACACTTGGGAGCAAGAGCTAGAACTTGGTTATGACGAGGTTGTTATTCCTTCTTTTAAAGTCTCTTCAGTACCTGCTGGAAAATTAACTTCTGGATTTTACTATGCACGCGTCCAATGGGTATCAGAATCCAATAGAAAATCTGCTTTGATACAAGAAAAGCTCATTTTTATACGTTAAACTTGCGCTGCGACAAGCGAATCTTATGAAAAAATACATCCTTCTCCTTCTGGCAATGGCTTCCGCTACCGGTGTGAAAGCTCAGAACGATTTGAAATACAATGTGGTAACCACAGCTGTACCCATACTTTTGGTATCTCCGGATTCACGTGCCGGCGCCATGGGCGATGTGGGTGTCGCTTCCACACCTGATGGAAATTCTTCTGCTTGGAACCCTGCTAAATTGGCATTTCTAGAAAATAAGGACGCTTCTTTGGCTCTTTCCTATACACCTTGGATGTCTCGACTTGTGCCGGATATCGATCTCGCTTATGTGAATTATTCTAAGGCTTTGAGCGATCGTCAAGGCATCAGCGCATCGCTTCGTTATTTCTCGCTAGGAGAAATCAATTTTACCGACGCTAGTGGCAATTCTTTAGGTACGTTCAATCCTTATGAATTCTACTTTGATGTCGCATACGCTTTAAAACTGAGCGATCATTGGAGTGCTGGTACTGCGCTAAGATGGATCTATTCGGATATCGCCCAAGGTCAAGTGGTTCAAGGGCTACAGACGAAACCCGGTCAAAGTGGTGCCGCTGATATCGGATTCTACTACCAGAGTGAGTACAACAACATTAAAGGAGGACGTCGCCAAGCATTCACTGCAGGTATTGCGATGACGAATCTTGGTGCTAAAATCGCTTATTCGGAGAGTGGTAATTCTGACTTCCTTCCAACCAACCTTCGTTTAGGGGGAGGATACCATCTTGAGATAGACGACTACAATACCCTTTCGGTATATCTTGACATCAATAGATTATTAGTTCCAACACCGCCGCAACTCGGTACAAATGGAGAAATCATTGCCGGTGTAGATACGGATGATATGACGCCTTTAGTTGGTGTGATGGAAAGTTTCAACCCTGCGTCTAAGCCAGGGGGTATGCAAGAATTGCTTCAAGAGAACATCTACAACTTCGGATTGGAGTACAAATACAATGACTTCTTATTTGCACGTACGGGGTATTTGCAAGAGCACAAGCTCAAGGGGAACCGTCAATACGTGACGCTTGGGTTCGGGCTAGTATACAATGTATTCACCATCGATATGGCTTATTTGATTCCAGCAAGCCCTACTACTCGATCACCGCTAGAGAATACTTTGCGTTTTTCTATGGCGTTCAATATCGATGGATTCCTTGCTCAATAGAACATTTCAAACGCCTTTGCGTTACTTCTTGAAGTAAAACTCACATCTTATTTTGCTAGGTGGGGTTTTGCGTTATTTTTGTCGCACAATAAATACATCTTGACAAATGGCTAAAAAGCGCATCACCAAAGCCACTTATTTGAAGTGGTACGAAGACATGCTCTTCTGGAGAAAGTTCGAGGACATGTCCGCAGCACTTTACATCCAGCAAAAAATCCGTGGATTCCTCCACTTGTATAATGGTCAGGAAGCAGTTCTAGCTGGTTCGGCTTATGCAATGGAAGAGGGTGATAAAATGATTACTGCCTACCGTAACCACGTTCAGCCAATCGCTTTGGGTGAAGATCCAAGACGCATTATGGCAGCGCTTATGGGGAAGGTGACTGGAACCTCACGAGGTAAAGGAGGTTCTATGCACATGTTCTCACCAGACTTAGGTTTCTGGGGTGGTCATGGAATCGTAGGTGGTCAAATTCCTCTAGGTGCAGGTCTCGCTTTTGCAGATAAATACAAAGGCAAGAAAAATGTAACCTTAACCTACATGGGTGATGGAGCGATCCGTCAAGGTGCGTGGCACGAGGCGGCTAACTTGGCCATGTTATGGCAACTACCTGTAGTCTTTATCGTGGAGAACAACGGTTATGCTATGGGTACATCAGTGGCTCGTACGGCAAACCACACAGACATTCATAAACTAGGTGATGGATACGATATGCCAAACCGCGCAGTAGACGGTATGGATCCAATCGCTGTATATGATGCAGTATATGAAGCAATGGAGCGCGCACGTAAAGGCGACGGTCCGACACTTCTTGAAATTCGTACCTACCGCTACAAAGGGCACTCGATGTCTGATCCGCAGAAGTACAGATCAAAAGAAGAAGTTGCTGAATACCAAGCAAAAGACCCTATCACACTTTGTTTGAATAAGATTAAAGAAAAGAATTGGGCCTCTGAAGAGGAAATTGAAGCGATTAACCAACGCGTCAAAGCCCTCGTTAAAGAATGTGTCGATTTCGCTGAAGCCAGTGATTTCCCAGATGCATCCGAGTTATACCAAGGCGTATATGCTCAAGAGGACTACCCATTTATCAAAGACTAATACAAAGTACAGATGGCTATAGTAATCAATATGCCCCGTTTGTCAGACACCATGACTGAAGGTGTTGTAGCAAAATGGCACAAACAAGTAGGTGATTCAGTAAACGAAGGTGATTTGTTGGCTGAAATCGAAACGGATAAGGCTACCATGGAATTTGAAGCGTTCCCAGGTCAAGAGGGGAAACTTCTCTACATCGGTGTTGCCGAAGGAGCCATGGCTCCAGTAGATACAGTACTTGCCATTCTAGGTGAAGACGGTGAAGATATTGAAGCATTGAAAGCGGGTGATTCAGCACCGGCTGCTGCTCCAGCCCCAGCTGCAGAAGAAGCTCCGGCTCCTGCGGCAGCTGCTCCAACTCCAGCACCAGCACCTACACCAGCGCCAGCACCTGTTGCTACTCCTGCAGCTAACGATGAAGGCGTGAAAGCTTCTCCGCTTGCACGCAAATTGGCTGCTGAGCGTGGTATAGATTTAACTATGGTTCAGGGTTCAGGTGATCACGGACGTGTTGTGAAGCGCGATGTTGATTCGTTCAACCCTGCATTCCACACCTCACCACAACCAGGTCTTGCTGCTGCACCTGCAGCTCCTGCCGGTGTAGAAAGCTACACGGATCAGCCTGTGAGCCAGATGCGTAAAGTAATTGCGAAACGATTAAGTGAAAGCAAGAACACAGCGCCTCACTTCTACATCACTATGGACATCGATATGGACAATGCTATTGCTGCTCGTAAGTCGATGAATGCTTCAGGTGATGTAAAGATCAGCTTCAACGACCTTGTTGTTAAGTCATGTGCACTTGCACTGAAAAAGCACCCTGTCATTAACTCTGCATGGATGGGTGACCATATTCGTCAAAACGACCATGTACACATTGGTGTAGCTGTAGCTATTGAAGATGGACTTTTAGTTCCTGTTTTACGTCATGCCGATCAGATGCCACTTTCTACGATTTCGGCAAGCGTTAAAGATTTAGCTGGTAAAGCAAAAGACAAGAAACTACAGCCTTCGGATTGGGAAGGAAATACCTTTACCATTTCTAACCTAGGAATGTTCGGAGTAGAAGAATTCACTGCGATCGTCAATCCACCAGATGCAGCGATTATGGCTGTAGGAGGTATCAAGCAAGTTCCTGTTGTAAAAGACGGTGCTGTAGTTCCGGGTAATGTAATGAAGGTCACCTTGAGCTGTGATCACCGCGTGATCGACGGTGCTTCAGGTGCAGCATTCCTACAAACAGTAAAAGGCTTCTTGGAGAACCCAGTGACGATGCTTGTCTAATCTGGTCTCTATCGAAAACCACACAAACGGCTCTCCATCTTGTATGTAGGGCCGTTTTTTTTATCAATCCGATTTAAAAAAGAATCAATTCCACATTTTAAGATGCAGTCAAAAACAAGTAAATACCTCTGGATAACCGGTGCCTCACGAGGAATTGGACTAGCTTCAGTTCGAGAGTTTTTAAAGAACGATTGGAATGTAGTCGTTTTAACGCGCAATCTCGATCCTTTAATACCGATTCAAAAGCAATACCCTAATGCACTACACCTCGTGTCTTTCGATCTTTTGGATTTCTCTCAGCAAGTATTACCATCTTTTCCCGTAGATGTTTTGATCAACAATGCAGGAGCCTTGATCAACAAACCAATGAAGGATATTACCAATGACGACCTTCAACGCATTTATGGGATTAATGTCTTTGGCCCTTTTCAACTCATTAATAAACTCCAGAGCCAATTCCGCTCCGACACTCACGTCCTAAACATTAGCTCTGTAGGAGGTGTGCAAGGCTCTGTTAAGTTTCCCGGTCTTACGGCATATAGTTCTTCAAAAGGCGCATTATCCATTCTAACGGAATGCCTTCAAGCGGAATTTCAAGATTCAGACCTCGCATTTAACTGTCTTGCCCTTGGTGCTGTACAGACAGAAATGCTTCAAGAGGCCTTTCCAGGCTATGATGCGCCCATCGCACCAGAGGATTTAAGCCCGTATATTTTCAACTTTGCGACCACTGCTCATCGGGTTATGAAGGGTAAAATCATTTCGGTGTCTTTGACAACACCTTGATAATCAGTAGTGACCTAAAAAAGTCGAAAAATATTCCTAGACACCCCTTGTTTATGTCTAAAAGACACATACATTTGCAGCCGCTTTGAGAGAAGCACGCTCTTTTATAAAACCGGATGAGGACAAGGCAATAAATCTTTTTACAGATAGTTGTTGCAGGTGTTACAAATCGTTGTACATTTGCCGTCCCAATCGAGAGATAGGAAATAGAAGAAAAGTTCTTTACATATTGGTTTAAGAAACAAGGAATGCAAAAAACCTTGTCAATTATCTTTGAAGTTAATAGCTAGGAAAAAACAACACATTACAA
>Ga0181564_10004742_pt1 | contig 11428 bp, 9 predicted proteins | sample 011ome_24_FD_134512 | JGI IMG/M metagenome (GOLD analysis project Ga0181564, IMG submission 134512) | Coastal salt marsh microbial communities from the Groves Creek Marsh, Skidaway Island, Georgia - 011513CT metaG (megahit assembly) | ecosystem: Environmental > Aquatic > Marine > Intertidal zone...
AAACTGTGGGTCCGGTGAACATAGGCAACCCGGTAGAGTTTACCATCCGTGAACTGGCGGAGCAGGTACTCGAAAAAGTCGGATCCTCCTCCAAGTTGGTGGAGATGCCGCTCCCCTCTGATGATCCCACCCAAAGAAAGCCTGATACTTCTCTGGCTAAAAAGGTATTGGGTTGGGAGCCCACAGTCCAGCTTGCCGATGGCCTGGAGCATACCATTCCTTACTTTCGCAAAGCGATTTCCAGTTAAATCGAAACCAACGAAGCAGGATTTATCGTATCATGAGTTTGTTTTCTCCTTTTCAATCGATTGTGCAATCCCTCAAGGGTAGGCAGTATCGTAAGTTCATCAAAAAATGTGTCCCAGTTGTTACCCAAATCAATGAATTGGAAAAGGATCTGCAAAGCCTCAGCGATGACGAATTGCGTGCCAAAACAACTGAGTTTATGGATCGCTACCAGGCAGGCACCAGTCTGGATGAGCTCTTGCCCGAGGCGTTTGCAGTAGTCAAGAACGGTGCACGAAGACTTTGCGGGCAAACCATTGATGTGTGCGACCAGCCGATTGATTGGCAGATGGTTCACTATGATGTGCAATTGATTGGGGGTATGGCCTTGCACGAGAGGCATATTGCGGAAATGGCTACTGGGGAAGGCAAGACATTGGTTTCCACCTGTCCACTTTATCTCAATGCTTTGTCGGGTAAAAATTGTCAGCTGGTTACCGTAAATGACTATCTGGCCCGCCGAGACTCCCATTGGATGGGTGCTTTATTTGAGTTTTTGGGACTCACAGTAGGATGTATACAAAATAGCATGCCTTCCGCCGAGCGCCGGGAGATGTATTCAAAGAATATAACCTACGGGACCGCTTCTGAATTTGGATTCGATTATTTGCGCGACAATGGTATGGCGACGAGTCGGGATGATCAGGTGCAAAAGGATCATTTCTTTTGTATTATTGATGAGGCGGACTCCATTTTGATCGACGAAGCCCGCACTCCCCTGATCATTTCCGGTCCAATGCGGGAGGATAATCCCTTACCGTTTAATGAGATGAAGCCCCTGGTGACGAAGCTCGTCGATGCCCAGATCCGCCAATGCAACCGGTTGGCCGAGGATGCCAAGCGGACTTTGACTGCGGATAATTCCGACGAAGACAGCCTCGATGAGGCGACCGCCAAGCTCTATCAGGTGAAGCGGGGTATGCCCACCCACCGTCAGTTCATGCGGATGATGGAAGATGCTCAAATCCGGAAAAGGTTTGAGAAGTTCGATCTGGAAATGAACTCCGATTACAACAAGACCAGAGCCCATGATTTAAAGGAGGCTCTTCATTATGTAATCGATGAAAAAAACCAGCAGGCGGACCTGACTGAACTGGGCCGTGGATTGATCAGTCCGGGCGATCCCGAGGGATTTGTCATCCCTGACCTTGCCACCACTTATGTAGAAATTGACCGTAAAAAGACTCTAAGCGATGAAGAAAAGCGGACGGAGCGCCAGCAAGCAGAGGTGGAGTTTCAGGTGAAGAGCGAGCGCATCCATACCATTTCCCAGCTTCTGCGTGCCTATGCTCTCTACGAGAAAGACAAGGAATATGTGGTCCAGGGTGGCAAGGTGATGATCGTGGATGAAAATACGGGTCGTTTGATGCCGGGCCGCCGTTGGAGCAATGGATTGCACCAGGCGGTGGAGTCCAAAGAAGGGGTGCAAATCGAAAAGGAAACCAAGACCTATGCCACTATTACCATCCAGAATTATTTCCGGATGTATAGCAAACTGGCGGGTATGACCGGTACCGCGGAGACAGAGGCCGGGGAATTTCACGACATTTACCGGCTTGGGGTGATGGTCATTCCGACGCATCGTGAGTGTATCCGCAAGGACCTCAATGATTTGATGTTCAAGGGAAGACGTCAGAAATACAACCAGGTATTAGAGGACTTGACCGAGGCAAACAAGCGGGGGCAACCCGTGCTCGTGGGCACTGCATCAGTGGAATCATCGGAAGTTTTTAGTCGCATGCTCAAGCGGGCCAATATTCGCCACACCGTGCTCAATGCAAAATTTCATGAAAGAGAGGCTGAAATTGTCGCTCAGGCAGGCCAGCAAGGGGCGGTGACTATTGCCACCAATATGGCGGGGCGCGGAACGGATATTAAACTGGGTGAAGGGGTGAAGGAACTGGGCGGTTTGCTGGTTTTGGGCACAGAAAGACACGAGTCCCGCCGGATCGACCGCCAGTTGCGTGGGAGATGTGCCCGTCAGGGAGATCCTGGATCCTCCCGGTTCTATGTTTCCCTTGAGGATGATCTAATGCGCCTGTTTGCCAACCAGGGTGCACTTTCCAAGATGCTCGAAAAATCCTTTGGGGATGACGAGATGCTCGAGCACGGGACTCTTGACTGGTCCATCCAGAACGCCCAGAAAAAAGTGGAGCAGCAAAACTATTCTATTCGTAAGCGGCTTTTACAGTATGACGATGTGCTTAACCGCCAGCGCGAAATTGTTTATTCCATCCGCAATGATGTTTTATTGGAGGACGATCCTGGTAAGATTCTCATGGAACTGGTAGAGGAAGAAGTGGAGGAGCGTTTTGCTTCCATCCCTGAGGCCGAGTTCAAGGCGAATAAGCTATCCGATATGCCTGAATTGGAATCTCTGATTGCGTCCTGGGCGAATGTTACTTTTCCGCTTAATCTCTTGGCCGGCGACTTTGTGGGACTTGGGGAAGAGGGTTGCCGCAACTTACTAAACGAAAAAATAGCCCAAGCTTACGAGGGTAAGCGCAGGCTAGAAGAGCCTGAACAATTGCAAGGTTTGGAGAGATATGTGGTGGTCAATGCGGTGGATGTGCATTGGCAGGATCACCTCACTGAAATGGAGGAACTTCGCCGAAGTGTAGGCCTTCGTGGATATGGACAAAAGGATCCCCTAAGCGAATACAAGAGCGAGGCATTTCGAGCATTTGAGGAGATGATGGGCTCAATGCGTTCTGAAGTCTGTTCGGGTATGTTTCGGGCAGCAACCAATTTGGCAGCCTTTGAAAATATGCTGAACACATTGAGTAAGTCTGCCAAATCCACTGGTCCAGATTCCGCGGCCACTACCGGGTTTGACAAATTTTCTGCTCCATCTTCACCCGCTCCGCAATTGAAAGAATCCGGCCCACCGCCTGTTGCCACTCCTGTGGTGAGAGAGGCTCCCAAGGTCGGGCGGAACGATGCTTGTCCTTGTGGGAGCGGTAAGAAATACAAGAGGTGCTGCGGGTTGGGTGCGGTTGCCTGAAGGGTAAATTTAGTAGTTACTCCTGCTCAGGGAAGGATTTCCCAAAATCGGTCCATTGGGAAACGGTTATTTTTTCCGGTCGAATGGTCGGACAAATGGCATTTCTTTCCAGCCAAGCATGTAGGACATCACTCAATTCTTCTGGTTCTTTTTTGATCAAGCTACCCATTTGCTTACGACGCTGGGTAAAAATTCGACGGATCAAAAGACGGACACTTTTGGAAAAGACTAAAGGTTGGGGCAACCTGTCCATGCGAAGTAGAACGGAGTCGACCGCCGGGGCGGGATGAAAGCACTGGCCAGGTACAGCATGAGTGCCTCCCGGTTGAAAACAGGCCTGTAAAAAGATAGCCAAGGCATTGTAGGTTTTGGTCCCGGCCGGGGCGAGCATCCGTTCGGTTGCTTCCTTTTGCAGCATCATCACCATGCGGGTGGGCAGGTTTCCTGAACCGAGCACGCCTTCCATCCAGGCAGAGGAGATGGCATAGGGAAGGTTGGCCACCACCGCGTACTCACCGATGGCTTTAGGTAGATTGCCGGTGGGAGATTTTACTGCATCCCCCCGTAGCAGATCAAGTTGTCCAGACTCAATAAAGGAACCAAGCCTTTGGCGAAGATGGACTTCCAAACGACGGTCGATCTCCACTGCATAAACTGGATGACCTAGGTAGAGGAGGCATTCGGTCAGTGTACCAAGACCAGGCCCGATTTCCAGTACGGGAAGCCCGTACGGAAGAGCGGCCATAGAAATTGATTTATCCACCAGGTTCCCATCGATCAAAAAATTTTGTCCCAGTTTTTTGTTGGGTAAATGATCGAGCTGACGGAGCAGATCGATGGTGGTAGATGGACTGAGCGCCATGGGGCGGTGCGGGCTGGTTTAGTCGCAGTCCTTCATTTCGGAAATGAATTCCTCCACATCCTCCGCACGCATCAGGGCCTCCCCACAGAGCACGGCATCCGCTCCCGCCTCACGGGCCCGCCAGGCATCGGCCGGTTCGATAATTCCGCTCTCGCTTACCTTGATGATCCCCTCAGGGATTTGAGGGAATAAACGCTCGGTTACGGCAAGGTCGGTCTTGAACCGCTTTAGGTCACGGTTGTTTACTCCAAGAAAGAGTGGATTGTGAGGTAATACTTTTTCCAACTCTGCTTCCTCATGGATCTCGTAGAGGCAGGTGAGCCCAGCAAGGTCGGCCGCATTTCTCAAAATCTTGAGTTCATCATCATCGAGGGCACGAACGATCAGCAGGATGGCCCGGGCACCGGCCTCCAAGGCTTCGAGCACCTGAATCGGGTGAACCATAAAGTCTTTCCGAAGGGTGGGAGTGCTGCGATCATGGACGCAAAGGAAATCGTTTATATCCCAAAGGTCCTGCAAAGAACCTCCGAAGTAGGGCTCATCGGTTAGGACTGAAAGAGCATCTACCTGTGCGTTGACATATTCTCGGGCCTGTTCTACGGCGGAGGCTGCTGGAGCGATGTCACCGGCAGAAGGAGATTTCCTTTTAATCTCAGCGATCACCGAAAGCTCTTCGGGGTTGGAGAGGGCTTCCAGGAATGATATTCCTCCCTTCAAGCGTTCTCCAAGGCTGGATAATTCGCTGTCCCGGACCGGACGGATACGAGGTTCGATTTCCCGGCGCTTGGTCGCCATGATTTCAGATAGTTTGTCCATTCAAAGAAAAAGGTGGGAAAAAGGAAGTTTAAGGGCTATGAGTTTGCCAGGTTTATTTATCCGTAACATACTGCGCCAACGTGAGCGAAATTCAACGACTAAGAGAACTAATGGCTCGTTTGCGGGCTCCGGATGGATGCCCTTGGGATCAGGAACAGACCCACCAATCGATTGCCCGCTGCCTGGTGGAGGAGGCCGCTGAGGTCTTGGAGGCGATTGACACGGAAAACACAGAGCTCTTGCGTGAGGAACTGGGAGACCTGCTCCTACAGGTTGTTTTCCACTCGCAGATTGAGGAGGAGGCGGGCCGATTTGACTTGGAAGATGTGGCTCGTGAAATTTCCGAGAAATTAATTCGCAGACATCCTCATGTATTTGGCGACCCAGAGGATAAGGAAAACGACGCCGATGCGGTGATTGACCGCTGGGAAAAAATCAAGGCCGAGGAAAAAAAAGCCAAAGGAGAGCTTACTGAAAAGCAGTTGTTTAAGAATTTGCCCCCGCAATTGCCCTCCACTCTTTTTGCCCATGAGGTCTACAAACAAGCCAGTAAGCAAGGTTTAGTTGGTGAGGGGGATTGGGATGAAGCACAAGTGATGGCCGTTGCCGAAGGCTTTGACGAGGAAAAAGCGGGTCGTGTTTTGTTTGAATGGGTGGCGGTCTGCCAGCTATGTGGGATCGACCCCGAATCGGCCCTTAGGAAATTTGCGTCCCGTCAGGTCAGCAAGCTGGAAAGTCGGGGAGATCCCGTGGATTGAATCCAATTACTACCTCTAGGTTGGAAACCCTCAAGTTTTTAGAGGGGAAAGATCTTCGTTCTCTAGTGTGCGAAGTAAAAAAAAGCCCGCGTGCCCGGCGTATTCGTTTGCGTTTGAAAAGTCCGGACTCCGCCTTGCTTACCTTTCCGAATCAAATGAGTTGGAAGGCGGCGTACCGGTTTTTACGGGAGCATTTCGACTGGTTACAGAAAAAAAGCCGTGAGTTTCCCCGTCCTGTTTCCCTGACTGAGCATTTTTCCAGTGGTGGGCATATCTGCCTTGGCCCTGCGGGAGGGGAGAGAAGAGTGGCAGTTGGTGTTGATCCCGATGCTGATGTCTCACGGGTCAGCCTGGAGAACCAGCAAGTCACACTATTTTTCTCATCCGCAAATAAGCAGGAGGCTCAGTTAAAGGAGGCATGCCGGAAATTGGCTTATCAATTTATACCGGGCTGGTTGGGGTGGGCGGGAGAAAAAACCGGTCTGCAGGCAAAAAAATTGCGGATTGGGGACCAGAAAACCCGCTGGGGTTCCTGTTCCCCGAATGGGACGGTCTCATTGAACTGGCGCATCCTTCTGCTTCCCCGGGAACTGGGGGATTACCTCATTTTTCATGAACTCGCCCATTTGTCAGAAATGAACCACTCGCCGAGGTTTTGGTTAAGGTTGGAGGGGTTGGTATCCGGTGCTCGCGAATTGGATCGGAGGCTCTCCAAAGAAGGCAAAGAGATTTTTTGTCTCGGTCGGGGGGCAGGATGAGTTGGTCCTATTCAGGGCCGAGTTCCCAGGCGGAGCGCCCGCCCATGGAACGCAGATAGTTCAGGCCTTCGCTTCCTTCTTCCCCCATATCGGTGGGAGTGATTTTGTCTGTACCAAATCGCTGGTTTACATCGAGCCCAAATGCCAGCATTTTTCGAACCAGAGATTTTTTGCCGGAAAAGGCCGCACCATGGAGTAAGGAGTATCCATCTTTGGCTTCGATTAACGGGTCGGCGGAGCGATCGAGGAGAAAATCCACCACATCCTCCCGTCCGGCAACTGTGGCCACAAGCAGTGGGGTGGCCCCGAAGGAGTCCTGTCCGTTGATCGGATGTCCTGCTTGAAGCAAATTTTCTATGGTTTTGAAATCTCCAGTCCCCGCAGCAAGGTGGAGAGGATTAAGCGTTTTTACACCGACTTCCTGAAATAACTCGACTAATTTGGTATTTCCGCTGGCTCCCGCAAGGTCTATTAAGTTGGAACCATAAGCATCGACGGCATGAGCATCGGCGGAGAGTGCGAGCAAAATTTCCACGATTTCAAGCTGCCCGCGAAGAGTGGCAGTCATTATGGGGCTTTCCTGTTCATCCGTCTGGGCATCGACTTCCGCACCGTCTTCCAATAGCAATTGAACCACATCCTGATGCTTCCCCCAAGCTGCACTGTGCAAGGGGGTGGAAAGGTGGTTGCCTCTGGCATTGGGGTCACCTCCGTTACTGAGAAGATAATCGACGATGTAGACATTTCCCCTATAAGCAGCGTAGTGAAGCGGAGAATGTCCAAAGCGGTCATTCGCGTTGATCAGGGCACCCAGGGCTACGGCTTCTGCCACCGCATTAAGATCATCTCGGGCAATGGCAAGAAACAAGCGGGCATTGATTCGATCAATCCATTCCTGGGCCAATCTGTCTGCCAGTACCGACCAGGGATGAGCATCTGGTTCGCTGAAGGTAAGAGTGCCTTGCACATTGCCATTTGCATTGCTCTTTAGGTTGAAATTAGAGAACAAATCAAGCCAACTGATTTTTTTCAGTTGATCAAAGCTGAGGTTCTTAGGTTTACGAAGGGAAAGGGCGGCGGCAGTGGGATTAAAATCGATGGCCAGTGCATGGTTGTTTAGCAGTTGCCTGCGACGGAAGGACAAGGGTTCAATAGGCCGACCGAATGAAATTTCCCTAGCATACTCAGGGGTGGAGAGCCATGCAGTATCTTGGCTATTTTGCAAATGCAAGTCATGGGAATAAAGTAAGGCGGGCAAGCCTATTGCCTGATCGAGCCCGGCAAGGAGTTCAAGAAATGCGAAGGGGCGGGATATATCCATGCCTGTTGCCCAGACCGGTCGTGTCTGCGGGAGAGACTGCCCGTTGGGCATGGGAGTGTATATAGTGCGGTAACTCCCCCCTGCGAAAACAAATTCTCCGGAGGGAAAGGTAGAAATTTCACGGGCACTTAGATCAAATCCAGGCAATTGGGAATCGGCACTCAACTGGTTGCCAGAGAAAAATTTGAGCACCCGGTCGCTTGCCTGGGCGAGAAAACGATGAAGCCCATTTTCGGGCAGACTCAGGCGGGCGACCAGAGGTGCATCTCCCGGGAGTTGCTCTACCATCTTTACAGGAGATACCTTGGTGGGGGGGGCGTTCTTCTCGTCCGAATAATGGAGTAGGCCAATTTGTAAGTTTCCTGGTTGTGAGCCTACGAGTAATCCAAAAGAGTCGAGAAGGAGAGGGTCAAGCAAAGGTATGAGGGATTCAAGCAGGGTGTTGCCTTTCCAACTTTCCAGCATTCTGCTATTTCCTGTGCCCTCTATGTAGAGGGCGAGGTCCGATTTTTTTTGGATGTGCTTGGAGAGGGGGGCTGGCATACCCGGCGGTTGGTAGGAGGGAGAGAGAGTGGATATAAAACTTTCCAAGCCGGCGGTCGGGGAGGCAATTTGCGAATCTTTCTGCAGGAGCAGGGTGCCAAGGAGGAAACAAAAATCTCCTTCTCGCCCAATGGCAAAAGGCTGGGTAGTGCGTTGGTAAACCAGTGGGTTTACCTTGTTGGGACGCAACCCAAGGTAGCGGGCAAGGCTGGACATGGCTTGGTCCGCCTGCTCGGGAGACTTTGCACGGGCAATCGCCCCAAACTGGGGGTGGGGATGCTCGCCCTCCGCCAAACGGACGAAAAACTGGACGGGTTCCTTCCAGTCGATCCCACTGTTGTTGCTTTCGGAAAGAATAGAGCGCAACGGGCCACCGATAGTTTCCAGACGCTGAAAAAGGGGATCCCATCGTTTATTTTTTAGGATTCCCGATTTAGATAACAATTTCTCTCCATCCACACTTAGTACGAGTATGGAATCACTTGGTACCCGTTCAACGGTGGTGGGAGTGGGGCCTGTGCGAGCACCTAGCGAAAGGGCAAGGCTTAAGGGAAGTGCGAGAAAAACAAAGGGAAATGAACGGCGTAAAGTGTGCATGAAGAAAGGTTTCAAGGTATTCAGCGTAGGATAATGGTCAAATTATCTTTCCATTAGCCCCAGACCTTTCTAATGCTTGTTGAAGAAAATTTGTCATGTTTACTGGAATTGTAGAAGGGGTAGGGATTGTAAAAAGCCTGAAAGAGCAGGAGGAGTCCTGGTTGCTCCAGCTTGATCTGCCTTTTGCGGACGGGGACGGACTGGAGGCTGGGGCCAGTCTTGCTGTAAATGGGTGCTGCCTGACCAAGCGGGAGGACGGGATAAAACTTGGATCTTTTGACTTACTCGACGAAACTCTGCAACGGACGAATCTCGGATCATTGAAACCGGGAGACCGGGTCAATCTCGAGCGCTCGCTGCCAGCCAATGGACGGCTGGGTGGCCATTTCGTCACAGGGCATATTGATGGCCTCGGAAAAATTGAGATTTTCGAACCGCGGGGAAAAAACCTCTATCTCCGGGTAGGAGTGGATACCGATGGAGCAAAGTATCTGGTCGACAAGGGTTGTGTCGCGGTGGATGGATGCTCGCTGACCGTTTGCGATGTCGAGGACCGTTCCTTTGCGGTCTGGCTGATTCCGCACACCCTTGATAAGACTAATTTGCAAGGGCGGGTAGCGGGCGATCTTCTTAATCTCGAATTCGACCTGCTGGCCAAATATGTCGAGCGCATACACTCTCAGGTATGAGTGACTCTCCGGTGCTTGAACCTACAGATGCTGCACTTGCAGTACTGGATGAGTTAAAGAGGCAGCGTAGCGAAGGCGTACGTTCCCTTTACCTAGAGGAATCCACTTTGGTGGATCTCGAATCCCTACTGGGCGGGCAAGAGCAGGATACAGCCTTGGAGAGGCAGCCTGTTCCAACTAGCCCAGAAAAGCCTGCCATTTCAGGAAATTCTCCTCAGGTAACCATTTCTCAGGATACTCCGGTTTTTGCCGAATCGGACAAGACGACCAGCCCTGTCTCAGCAAACCAGGCATTTGCCCAGCCTCCTCACATTGAGCTTCCGGGAGGAAGCAAACAGGAGCAGTGGGACTGGCTCAAGGACCGAGTGCTTGGGTGTGAGGTGTGCCGGGGGCAGTTAAAACCAGAGGCCCAGGTGGTTTTTGGGGCGGGGGATCTCGATGCCGACCTGTTTTTTTGTGGAGAAGGACCCGGTGCGGAGGAGGAGATGGCAGGTGAGCCTTTTGTGGGGCCTGCCGGCGAGTTGCTCGACCGGATTATTTCCGCGATGGGCCTATCGAAGGAGTCTGTGTATATCGGTAATGTGGTTAACTTTCGCCCACGGCACGAGCGGGCCTATGGCAACCGCCCGCCTACCGCGGAGGAAATGAGCTTTTGCCTGCCTTACCTCAAAGCACAGATTGAAATTGTTAAGCCCAAAGTGGTGGTGGCCCTGGGAAAGACTGCAACGGATGGGTTGCTTGGCCCCGATCCGCAGAGGCGTCTCGGGCAGATGCGTGGGACCTGGCACGATTATGAGGACACTCCTCTAATGGTCACCTATCATCCATCCTACCTGTTGCACAATCCCAGTAAGTCCAGCAAACGCAAGGTCTGGGAGGATATGCTTTTGGTGATGGAGAAACTCGGCCTTTCCATTAGCGAAAAGCAGAGAGGTTTTTTCCAATAATTCGGCTTTTCTGTGGTTGCTGAATCCACCGTGCTTATAACTTTGGCGGGTCATTCTCCCTCGGCCGAACTCCTGCAATGGCGGGCGGAAGAAGCTGAAATATCGATTGCAGTGGATGGTGGCTGGCTCGCCCATCGCCATGCTGGGGTCGAACCGGATCTCATTCTCGGCGATCTTGATTCCTGTGGAGATTTACAGGAAATCGAAACGATCTTTCCCCGTTCGGTCATCGAGCGGAGGACGGATCAGAACCAGACTGATTTCGAAAAAGCCCTCGCTTGGTTGGTACACCGAGGACTGCCCGGGCGATTGGTCATCCTTGGCGGTTTGGGGAAACGGACTGATCACTGCCTGAGTAACCTCATGATTGCCGGTCGTATCGATCCGTCTGTTGAGATCACTTTCGATGACGAGCATGAGTGGGTCTATCGGGTTACTCCTGCGAGTCCGCTAGTATTGAGCGGGCGTGCCAATGCCCCGCTCAGCCTGCTTCCGATTGGAGAGGTTGGTCAGGTGACCAGTTCTGGTTTGCAGTGGGAGCTATCGGGTGCCGATTTTGCTTGGGATAGGCTGATCAGCCAAAGCAACCGCTGCTCTACAGATGAGGTAAAGGTGTCATGCCAGTTAGGCGTGCTTTACGCCTTCGTTTCCAAGGAGGCATAAAAAAACCCTGGCGGGGTTTTCCCGACAGGGTTTTGGAAGGGGGAGGTAGAAGGTTTAGGACTTAAACTGGGGTAGAAGTCCAGCTTCCATCGCTTTCTTAAAGTATCCTTCTGGATCTTTCTTCCATTTACGCTGTGCGCTGGAGGACCAGAAATAAACTGTTTTTCCGTTATACTCCTCAGTGT
>Ga0181564_10004743_pt1 | contig 11427 bp, 9 predicted proteins | sample 011ome_24_FD_134512 | JGI IMG/M metagenome (GOLD analysis project Ga0181564, IMG submission 134512) | Coastal salt marsh microbial communities from the Groves Creek Marsh, Skidaway Island, Georgia - 011513CT metaG (megahit assembly) | ecosystem: Environmental > Aquatic > Marine > Intertidal zone...
TATTTGGAATTCCATATCATGTTTTTAAAAATATTATTATTCTTTCAGTTAATGATTTTAAATCTTTTTTGACTATGACAAATAGTGATAAGAGACAGATTATTGATAGAATGTTTGGATTTTCTATTCTTAATGAAATGCAACAATCAATACGTGATGAAAGAAAGGGATTAAAGAATGAATTAGATGCATATACACAGGAACTCAATCAATTAAATGAAAATATTGTATCTGTAAATGATAAATTAGATCAATTAATGGCAGAAAGCGCCGAAAAAGATCAGAAAAAGATTCAACAGCTTAAAAATTCATTAGTTACTTATAATAATAATAAAATAAAACTAGAAGAAGCACAGTTTAAAATATCTAAAAGTATTGGTGATTTAACAAGCGATCTTCAAGAAAAACAAGGGGTTCATAATTCTCTAAAATACACATTAGAGTCTTTACAGAAAAAATTAGATCTTTATGAAAATAACACATGTCCTACATGTGAAAGTGAATTAGTTGGACAGTTTCACGACCATCGTAAAAAAGAGATAGAAAAAGATATTAAAGAAATTCCATCAAAAATAGAGGAAGCTGAAAATAATGTTGCTAAAATAAAAGAAGACGTCCAAATTCTTAGAGAAAAAGACAGATCTGTTAGAGACAAAGTATCTACTTTAAATCTAAATATTAGAAACCTTAAAAATGAGTTAATTGCAATTAAAGATTCTTTAAATGGAACTGCAGACTTTTCACATCTTGAACAAATCATTAGTGAATTTAAAATACAAGAAAAAGAAAAAGAAGTTTTAAAAGATTCTAAATCTGTAGAGTATGGATTTTTAGAATATATTGAAGAAGTTTTAGGAGAAGATGGTGTTAAAAATTTAGCAATTAAAACAATTTTGCCAGGATTAAACGCAAATATTGCGGCAATGACTCAAACAATGCACTTGCATTTCCATATTCGATTTGATGAAAAATTTAACTGTGTGATTAATCATTTAGGCGAGGAGATTAATCCATTAACCCTTTCAACTGGAGAGCGTAAGAAGGCTGACTTTATTATTATAATCGCAATTATTAAAATATTAAAATTAAGATTCCCACAATTAAATCTATTATTTTTAGATGAGTTATTAAGTTCGGTTGATGCAGATGGAGTACATAACATTCTTAAAATATTAAGTCAAGTTATTAAAGAGAGCAAAATTAATACATTTGTGATTAACCATACAGTTTTACCACACGAATTATTCGATAAAAAAATACAAATATATAGAGAAAATGGCTTCTCTAAATTTGATATAGAAGCTATTGAATAAAAAATATTAAATTAATGGCTTCTTATAACCTAAAATTCAATAGTGATGATAGTGTATTTAGACATGTTATTATCGGCCTTCTAGCTGATTTAAACAATAAACTCCACTTTTATCGCCAATTAGATAATGACACCAGAACATTAATTGATGTTCCGTTCTACTACTCAGTAACAGGTGACGATCAATTTTTAAGAGATCAATTTCTATTTGTAACACCTTCAGGACCTAACTGTTATCCAGATGTTGGATTTGCGGATGGAAACTATGATGTTGTACCCAGAGGTGTTGTAAATTTAACATCCATGTCAGTTGATTCTGGAAAGCTAGTTAATAAAAGAACTGTTGGTAATTATACTAGAATGGATGAGAATGGTGCTATGCAGGGATATGTTTCAGAATTTGAAATGATTCCAATCAATTTGGGAGTTGACGTAGAAATCATCGTAAGTTCAACATTAGATTCATTTAAAATAACAGAAGCTATCATTAAAACATTATACAAATCTAATTATTTTAATGTTGAGGTAGGACACTTAAATGAGGGTACTTATAGATTATCTTCATACTATGCAATGCCAGACGACTATACTAATGAAAGACCTTTAGAATTTACGTTTGAAGATAAGGATAAGTATAAAATAACGTTCCCAATTGAGATAAATACATTCATACCTAATTTTGACAATGGAATGTACGGTTCTAGCAATAGATCTGGATCTGGATTTGGAAATAATACCGAGATGCATGTTGGAAATAGAATGTTTGAACTAACATCAAACGCAACAATACAGGTTCAAGATTCTATTAAAGAACAACAAGACAGTATAACTGTCGACGAATCTGATAAACTTAAAGATTAAAAAAGATATATAATAAAAGAAAAAATTAAAAATTATGATGACTAATATTTTATCACCATTTGTAAAAGTAGAAGAATCATTCCAATTCTATATGAATGGAAGAGTTTTTGAAATGAATAACTCAAATGAAATTAAAGAAATAGAAGGAAATAATATCGATTCAAAATTAAGAACTGCAATTTCTGCATTTGAATCTTTTGAATTCGGTAATGAAACTATTAAATGGTTTAATGGGCCTTCAAAATTTGTATATAATCTAAAAGAAAACACTTTCTCTAACAATAATTCAGTTATTGAAAACTCTTTCTCAAATCACGTTCTAACTTCCGGAGCTGTTAGATATAATGAAGCACCAAAGGCTCAATTATTCGAATCTCTCCCAGCGATGTTAGAGAATTTTGTAAATCTAGACTTTGCTGCTACCTTTGAAGGAAATAGTAACATTGTTAACGTGTTTAAATTAGAAGAAAATGTATTTGTTGCTAGATTAAATACAGAAAATAGAATCTCTAACTTCTTTAAAGCAGACAATGCAAACCAAGTAGTTGATTATGTCAACGAAAAAACAGGACAAAGCGCGTTAACGTTCTTGAAAGAATTAGTTGACGGTCAAGCTGCAGAACTTGCTAAAGTTGAAGAGAATATTTCTAAGTATGAATCGATGATTGCTTTCCTAAAAGACCAAAGAGGACTTTTAGCAGAAGCAGATAAATCAGTTAAAGAAATCAAAGAAGCTGATAAATTAATCTCTAATGAGATCTCAGTTTGGGAGAATAAGATCGCAGAATTAAGAGGTTAATACTAATTAATTTTATAATGCAAAGGGACGAATATTCGTCCCTTTTTTACTTATAATAGACTGGTTAAACAAAATAGATATTTCTTATATAATATACTATAAACAAAACATAAATATAGTGGCTAAAAAGAAGAATTATTTAAATAACAAAGATTTACACGCAGCAATGTCTGAATCTAAAGAACTTGGTAAACTAACACCAACTGCCGAAAAAATGCTAATACTTTTAGCAGAGCGTGCAATTAATAGAATGACATATGTTAGCGAAGACGACCGTAATGATTGTCTATCTTTTGCGATATTAGACTTATTAAAATACTGGAAAAACTTTAATCCAGATTATCCAAATGCGTTTGCTTACTTTACAGAAATTGCAAAACGTGGATATGCTAAAGGTTGGAATAAAATCCATCCTCAAAAATATAAAGGAACCATTTCAATTGATTCTTCAGGAGGAGATGATAGCACTGGAATTTATTCAATATAGATGTCAATAAAAAACAATCGCCCCACAAAAAAGTCAGGATTTAAACAGGGATATTTTAATCCAAACAATCCTGAAAAATATATAGGACCTCAGCCAATAATTTATAGAAGCTCGTGGGAATATAAATTTTGTATATGGTGTGATTCAAATGACAAAGTTATAAATTGGTCAAGTGAACCTGTTGAAATATCATATTGGTCTAGACAAACAAACAAAAGCCACAAATATTACCCAGACTTTTATTTTAAACAACTAAAACAGGACGGTTCTTATGAAGAATATTTGGTAGAAATTAAACCAAAGGATCAGATAACAAAACCAAAACCTCCAACTAAAAACTCTAAAAAAGCAATTCAATCATATAAATTCCTAGCCGAACAATATGTTAAAAATATGGATAAATATAATGCTGCCAAAACTTTTTCAGAAGGAAGAGGCTGGAAATTTATAGTTTTGACTGAAGATACTATTAAGAATGGGTTACATTAAACAACAAATAGAAAAATTATCTAAAAATGGGGGTAGGGCTAAAGCAATTAGAACTGCTGAAAAATGGTTTAAAGATTCACTTAAGGCAAGGAAGATTAAAGAAGTAGCACGTGTGAGAACTCGATTTGAACCTGGAAAAATATATGTATTTAGATATGATGATCCAGTTACTGAAAATTTACCATGGTGGGATAGGGCACCTGTTGTTTTAGCAATTGAACAGGTTGGATCTAATGATCTTGGTGTTAATTTAAACTTGTTACCTACAAGATTTAAAGAAACTTTTTTAGATACACTATATGATAGAATGTCTGGTCAAATTAAATCAGCAAGTTCTGGTGCAACATCAAATGACGCAGAAAGACAGAGACCTTTGAGAATAACTTATAAAGGTATGAAAGCCTTTTTAGATAGCGAAGGTTATGGGTTTGCATTGAGACAATATAAACCTGAAAGAATAACAGAAAAATCAGTGGTTGCTTATGAGAAATGGCCAAGCATTGCATTATGTGATTTTATGGAACTTGAAAACATGACACCACAAGAAGTAATAAGACTATTCATTGATAGTAAAAAAGATATATAACTAAAATTAATATAATAATATAATGGCAGGATTTGTAGATAGAAACGGCCCATTAAGTACTGGTAAAAAGACATTCACACTAAGCGATTCACTTAAAAAGTTATCGTCGTTTGGAATGTACTATGATGACTTGGTACTTAGACAATCTCAGGCAATTGGTCCAGTAGAGGATCAATTTGGGTATGGTCAAATGAACCCATTAGGCCTGGATAATGATGATATGTATGGTGCGTTTGCAGCCCTTTCAATGGCTGACACGAACATGCGTAAAAACGTACCGTTTTTCGATCAACAATATCAAGCCAAAAGAGATGAGCTTAGAAAATTCTCACAACATGATGAAATTGAAGACATATTAGATATTCTTTGTGATGAATCAATCGTATTTGATAATAAAAACTTCTTTGCGAATCCTGAGATTATAGGTATGGATGTTTCTGAAGATGTTCAAAAATATCTTAATAAATCATATAGAGAAATTTACCAATATTTTGGATTTAATCAGGATCAATCAGCATGGTACTTTTTTAGAAAATGGTTAATTGATGGTTATCTTTCATTTGAAATTATTTATAATCCAGAAATGACCGAAATTATTGGATTTAAAGAAATTGACCCAATCACCCTAGTACCAGGATATAATCACGAAGATGGTAAAAAGGTATGGATCCAATTTAAAGACGATCCAATGAAAGAGAGAAAGTTATATGATTCTCAAATTGTATACATTTCATACTCTTCAATTACAACAGCAAGTAGGGTTTCTTATCTTGAAAGACTTGTAAGAGCATTCAACTTAATGAGAATTATGGAACATACCAGAGTTATTTGGGCGGTTACCAATTCTTCTTATAGAATGAAATTTATTATCCCAGTTGGGGGTAAATCTAAAACTAGAGCAAAACAATCGCTTGCTCAACTGATGAATAACTATAAAGAAATTGTAGATTTTGATTGGGACAGTGCAAACCTGACAACTAATGGTAAGCCAATGTTACAATTTAATAAAGAATATTGGTTGCCTAGTAAGGACGGAGAGACACCAGAAATTGAAACGCTTGGTGGTGAAGGTCCAGATATTAACGATACTGAAGCCTTAAAATATTTCACAGATAAACTTAAACAAGTTTCAAAAATTCCTTACAATAGATTCATGTATGAAGATGGAGGAGGAGACTTTAACCTAGCAGCTGATGGTATGATTAGAGATGAAATTAAGTTCTCTAAGTTTTTTAAGAGACTTAGATCATCATTCCAGGAAGTACTGGTTAAACCATTGTGGATTCAAATGTGTTTAAAGTACCCTGAATTTAAAGATGATCCAGGGTTTAAAACTCAAATCGCACTGCAATTCCACGAAGAAAACATGTTTGCTGAACTAAAGACGATGGAAATCATGGAGAAGAGATTAGACTTTATTAGTACTATGCAAGATTCCTTAATGAAAACTGATCCAGTTACAATGGAAGAAATGCCATACTTTAATATGGAGTTCCTAGTTGATAGATACTTGAAGTTGAGTCCGGACGATAAAGCAGCAAATGAGGCTTATAAACAAAGACAAGCAGCAAAAGATGCTGAAGAACCTGAAGTTGACCCGATGGACATGGGAATGTAAAAGATATATAATCTATAAAAATAAATTAATATAATGAAAACTATTAAAACATTTGAAGAATTTTCTTCGGATCTAAAAAAGAAATCTTTAGAAGAAGATGCTGTAAAGGCTGGAGAGGATTCCAAAGTATTAATTGATGATATGACGCTAGATTCTGGTGAAGAAATTAAATCTACTGAAATCTTAGGAGCAGCTATTAATAGTAGAACTGAAAAGGAATTTAAGCAATATTTTTATGATGAATATGGAAACGATGCTTTTACCGATGAAGATATGTCAAATCTATTAAAATCATATCTGGAGTATACAGAAGAGAAAAATGCTGAAGAGGCTGAAGCTGAAGAAGCTGAAGAAGGTGGCGAAGGAGAAGAAGGAGAAGAAGAAGATCCATTAGCAGATTTATAGATTTTTAATTTTTTTAAAAATTAAAGGTTTTCACTTTGATATATAATACAATATAAATAAAATAACATAATATGACTAATAATTTACTGATCCTTGAAAGATCAACAACGGAGTTAGAATTTAAGCAGGATGGTGGAGTCTATATACTTGAAGGTGTTTTTGGAGAAATCGACAAAAAGAACAAGAATAATAGAATCTATACTGAATCTGAATACTTACCCCAGATTGAAGCTCTTCAGGATAAAATTAAAGCTTCTAAATTACTAGGTGAATTAGATCACCCTGCTAATTTTGATATCTCTCTTAAGAATGTATCACACATGATTGAGGAATTAACATACGATAAAGAAACTAAACAGGTTAGAGGTCGTATTAAATTATTAGATACTGAAGCTGGTAGACAGGCAAAAGCATTAGTAGATGCTGGAGTTCCACTTCAGATCTCAAGTAGAGCGGCAGGAGCTGTAGAATCTAATGGACAAGTAAAAATCAAACAATTATTTACGTATGATTTAGTTGCAGATCCGGGATTTGAAAATGCTGAGCTAAAAAGAGTTAACGAATCTTACGGTTTTGTTAACGAAGACAGTCTCTTTATTTATGAGATAAATAATACTAATGAAACATTAACAACTGAAAATAAAAATGAAATAAAAATGGCAGAGTCTAAATTTATCACAGTTGAGGATTTTAATAAGTACTCTCAGTATCTTTCAGAAGAAATCAAAACCATCAAAGAGGGTATGAATTCTTTAACTGAGGCTGAGTCGACTGATTCTCAATTAACAACATTAAAAGAGTACACTGATTACCTAGCAACAAAACTAGATGAATCAATTGAATACTCAAATTACATCGCAGAGAAAACTGACAAATCAATTCAATACACAGAAAATCTTGCAGAAACATTGGATAATTCTATTCAATATTCAGAGCATATTGCTGAAGGTGTTGACCAAATTAAAAATTACACAAACTATTTAGCAGAATCTTATAATGAAGGTGCTACAACTCATGAAAACATGGTTAAGTACATCGAATATTTAAGAGAGAACTTAGAAAAAGTTACTGAATATGCTGAATACGTTGCTGAAACTGTAAACTCTAACCTATTATTAGAAGACGAAGCTGGTAAAGAGGTTGAAGAAATTGAAGATGAAAACGACGCTAAAGACGTTTCTGGAGATGTTGTAGATGCAGAAGGAACAGAATATTCTGATGGATCTATTGAAGACGACAAAGGAGAGGAATTAGAAGATGAGCTTGAAGGCGAAGGAGATGCTGAAGGCGAAGAGGTTGAAGAATCAGAAGAAGCTGGTTCTGAAGCTGGAGTTGAAGCTGAAGATTTAGAAGACGAAACTGAAGACGTAACTGAACCATCTAAAGATGCTGAAGGTACTGAATACGTAAAAGGTGGAATCGATGACGATAAAGGCGAAGAGCTTGAAGATGAGCTTGAAGGCGAAGGAGATGCTGAAGGTGAAGAGATTGAAGAAGATGACGCAATGGAAGCTTATAAAAAATCAATTACTTCTAAATTAGAAGCCCTAATTGAATCTACTAAAGTTAAAGAAAACTCAAACCCAACATTCTTTAAATTTATTTCTGAATCAAAAAGAAACGAATTCACTGAGTTATCAAACGAAGATAAATCTAAAGTATTATCTGCAGTTGAAGGAAGAGGTTACTTGACTGAAGGTCAAATCATGGGATTATGGACTAATTCATTAATGGGTGCTAAATCTGTAGAAGAAACTACATCACCAGTAATTTCAATGATGCCATCTGAATACCATGAAACTTGGGCTAAATTATCTGAAGCTAAGAAGAACCAAATCATGGCACAGTCTAAAATGCACAAATTAGAGACTGAATACCAAGTAAGAAACTTTTGGCAAACAAGAGACCTTAGAGAAACTGCACCAGTAATGGAAAAGTTAACTATGGTTAATGAAAATAAAGAGGTTAAATCTACTGTAGGATACGATACTACTGATATTGCATCGCAAATTGCAGCTAGATTTAAAAAATAACAATATATAATCTATAAGAGAAGGACATAAAAATCCTTCTCTTATTATTAAAATTGAAAAAAATCAAAAAAATGGTTTTTTCAATAAAATAATATAGATATATAGTAATATTAATAATAACAACAATCGATTATCAGTTAAGAAGCAAAAAACTGAATTAGAATCGAAACTCGTAAGAATACGAAAATAAAAACCATTAAAAAAATAAATTTTAAACAAAATGGCAAATTTAATTAACGAATCTGAAATCAGATCAACATGGGCTCCGATTATCGAGTCTGCGACTGGTATCAATGATGCTGAGAAATTAGCATGGATGTCGACTTACTGTCACAACCACAAACTTTATGAAGATGCTTCATTCATGTCTTTAGATCCTTCAATGAATCTAGCAGGTATGGGAGCTACAACTTTACCTTCAGGAATTGCAAACGGAGTTTCTTCTGTTAACGGTTCTGGAGACAAGTCACCTTCATTATTACCTTTAGCAATGCAAGTTGCTGCACAAACTGTAGGTCTTGATTTAGTACCTGTAGTACCTATGGCTGGACCAATGGGATTATTATCTTACTTAGACTTCGTTTACGAAGGTGGTAGAGTTGATAATGACGTTACTCCAACATACGTAAAAGCATACACAGTTGTAACAACAACTTCTACTGGAGCGACTGCAATTGTTTCTAACCCTGCAATTGCTGACCCAACATATGCTGAAGCATTAACTAGAAAGTCTAGAATTGATGGAGAAACTATCTATAAAATTCTTCCTGCTGGTGAAGCTCTTGTAGATACTAATGACTCTACTGTTGCTGCTTTATTTACTGCAGCTGCTCCAGGTAGTGGCCAAACTTCAGCTATCAAAGTTGAATTAGTAAAAGGATTAGAAGATCACTTAAGAGGTTTTGCTGGTGACGGTGTAGACGCTGAAGGATATTCTCAACCATTCTCAAGAGAAGCTGGTGAAAGAACTCCAGACAAATTAATGGGTCTTTCTTTATTCTCTAAATCAGTTGCTGCTGAAACTTTCCAAGTTGCTGCTGCTGTAACAAGAGAGCAAGTTCAAGATTTAAAACAATTCGGAGTTGACGCTGTTGCTCAAGTTGAAGCTGTTTTAACTAATGAATTAACTCAGTCAATCAACCAATATATCTTAGGAAGACTAAGAAAATTAGGTGCTACTAACATTGCAAACTACGGAAAATCTTTCGATTTAGAATTAGCTTCAGTACAAGATGCACAAGGTGGTGAAACTGTACCTTCTTTACACAGACAAATCTTAACGCAAGTTTTAGCTGCTGCTAACTTTATTGCTAACAGAGGTCGTAGAGGTGCTGGTAACTTCGCTGTAGTTGGTGCACAAATGGCTACTGTATTACAATCAATCTCTGGTTTCGTTGCAAACCCAATGGCTAACACTTTTGCACAATCTGCAGGAGCTATCTATCCATTAGGATCTGTAGCTGGAATCAATATCTACACTGACCCAACATTAGCATGGGACGAGCCTAAAGTCGTTGTAGGTAGAAAAGGAGACGGAAACGGACCAGGTGTTGTATTCATGCCTTACTTAATGGCTGAATCAGTACAAACAATTGCTGAAGGAACTATGGCTCCTAAAGTAGCTGTTAAATCTAGATTCGCTCTAGTAGACGCTGGATTCCACCCAGAAACTCAATACGTAACTTTCGAAGTTAAATCAACTCAACAAGTTCCAGGAACTGATGATTGGTCTAACTTAATTACTTTAGGGTAATTTTATTAGACTAAACGAGAGTTTATAATATTAAAGGGAACTATTAATTTAGTTCCCTTTTTTTATGCCGTTTTTTAAGAGATATATAGAATATATTAATATAAACAAAAAACAAAATTATGAATATTAAATCATTTAGTGCTTGGTACAATTCTGTTAAAGAATCAGATACTCAAGTAGAAGTATCGCAACCAACAAGTGCAATCATTAATGACGTTGACACTATTATTAATTCACTAGAAACACTTGCTTCAGAATTAACTGAAGAACTCTCAGAAATTGAAGATGAGGAACAACTTGAAGAGGGTGCCGGAGATTTTATTAAAGATTGGGTTGCCAGTATGAAAGCAGGAGCGGCTCAAAAAAAGGTTAATAAAATTAAAATGAATGCAACCGATTTACAATTTGCAGCAGATAGCGCAAAGGGTGATAAAAAGAAAGCATTAGAAGATAAGGCAAAAGCAGCTAAGGAACAACAAAGTGAACTCCAAAAAATGGTAGATGATAAATTTAATGGTAAAGGTCCAATGACTTCAGCTAAATTATCTAAAACAAAGATTGCTGGTCAAATGGAGATTATTAAAAGAACTACTGGAATGGAAGATGATCCAAAGAAAAAAGCAGATCTTAAAACTAAAATGCAAGAACTTTCTAAAAAAGCGCAAGAAGAAGATGCTGCAATGAAAGAATTAGAGGATAAAAACGCAGATGCAATCGCAGCTGAGAAAGAAAGATTAGCAAAAGAAGCTGAAGAGAAGAAAAAGAAAGAAAACGGCGAAGCTAAAGATGGTGAAGCTAAGGACGGTGAAGCTAAGGACGCTGAAGCTAAAGATGGTGAAGCTAAGGACGGTGAAGCTAAGGACGGTGAAGCTAAGGACGCTGAAGCTAAGGACGGTGAAGCTAAGGACGGTGAAGCTAAGGACGGTGAAGCTAAGGACGCTGAAGCTAAAGATGGTGAAGCTAAGGACGCTGAAGCTAAAGATGGTGAAGCTAAGGACGGTGAAGCTAAGGACGCTGAAGCTAAAGATGGTGAAGCTAAGGACGCTGAAGCTAAAGATGGTGAAGCTAAGGACGGTGAAGCTAA
>Ga0181564_10004746_pt1 | contig 11423 bp, 4 predicted proteins | sample 011ome_24_FD_134512 | JGI IMG/M metagenome (GOLD analysis project Ga0181564, IMG submission 134512) | Coastal salt marsh microbial communities from the Groves Creek Marsh, Skidaway Island, Georgia - 011513CT metaG (megahit assembly) | ecosystem: Environmental > Aquatic > Marine > Intertidal zone...
CTTGTATAACATTACCAGCACCTGTACAAACTAATAGTATCCATGGTGGTATTTTTTTAGCCTTTTTAGCCATTTACTATAACCTTTTATATAAATATATTTATTTCTAATTTTCTATTCTATTCCTTCTGGGTCTAGGCCTCCTGGTCCTCCACCACTTCCACCAGATGCTCCTGATTGGCTAACATAAATTATTGCAACAACAGTACCATCTACTGTTATTTCTGCCTGACCACTTCTAGCACTACCTGTATTGGTTTCTATATTAAGATATAGATATGGAGTACCATTTGTATTTTGTCCAGAAGTTGTAGTAGCAAATGAAGTAGTACCTGATGTTGTAGTAGCCGCATCAATCCAACTACCGGCCGATGTTCTTTGTAACATCCAAGTTGTTGCAACCGCGGTACTTCCTCTATATGCATATAAACCAAATGAATAACTTTGAGCAGTTGTACTTGGTGTTAAAGATATAGTATTTCCACTTTGACTAGAGCCATTAAAGAACCAATCGTATTCCAATGGAGCCGCTGCTTTGGATAATGAAACAACAATATCAGATTGTCCACTTGCAGATAGTGTTACAGTTCCAAATGAACTATCATCACTTGAAGTTGAAGTTACATTTATATATCTCGTACCTGCAGTACCACTTGTAGTATCGATACTAAATCCAGTACCACTTACAGAAGCAGTCCAAGATAAACTTGTTGTCAATGTAATTGTTTGAGTTCCACCAGAAGAACCAAAAGATAGAGATGAAACATTAGTTTCCCAATCTATATTACCAGTGTGTGTTAAAGGAACATTGGTTGAATTAGTACCACCACTATTACCCATACTAACACTTAAATTTTCACTTAAATTAGATATACCACTATTTTGATTTATAGGATAAACTCTAACTTTATATTGAGAGATTCCACTTGTATTAGTTGCTGTTGCAACCCAAGGACCACCAGTAGTAGTTAGAGGTACATTTGATTCTTCTTGTTGTAAACCAAAATACGTTCCACTTAAATAGAATGTTACCGATGTAGGAACACCACCACCAGAATAGGTTGCAGTAATTACTTTAGAAACACCGGTACCCGATTGAGAATATGTCCAATCTTCTGATGTTGGTGAAACTGTAAATGTAGGTGCTTGTACAGGTGCAGTTCCAACATTTTGGAATAAGTTTAACGTATTACTACTTACACTACCACCATTTTTATCTACTCTAATACTAAAGTTTCTTTGAGTACCATCATATCCACTTTGACCTGAATAGTTACCACCAACATACACAAAGAATTCACCATTATCTGTTCCAGTATTACCCGCAGATAATTGTACCCAATTTGATGAATTTGATGGGTTTGCATAAGTTATAAATCCTTCCCATTGTGTATCATATAGTTCTGGTGTAGTAACGGTAATTGTAAAGTTTTCTCCTTGACCATCAATTTCATTTCCAGTACTTGATGTGATTGTTATTAGTTCATCAGCTGCATCTTGTATCGGATTAAACGTTTGAGCAAATGCAGTTCCTGCATTTTGGTATCCACTTGGAATTACTATATTACCAACTACTACTGTACGAGTTGTCTGTGATGATACAAGAGCAAATGAACTTGGAGATAATGTAATAGTACCTGCAGAATCATCCCCACTTACGTTGACAACACCACTATTTCTAGGAATAGATACCGAACCACCCCAACTATAAGTTGGTGTTACATAAAATTCTTGTGTTAAACTACCTGTTTCAGAAGCAGAACCAACATTTATTTGTGCATTAGTTACTTTATCGGCAGAACCTGAATTTTCTTCTATTGGATATGCTCTAACAGTCATCGTACCAGTTCTACTTGCAGTTGATTTTCGTGTTGCAAGTAAATAATGTGTTGTACCACCGATAGTGACTGGAAAATCATAAGTCCAATTAGAAGTTTCCCATGTACTTAATAAAGCAAATTTGGGGCCAGTTATATCTATCACAGATACAGTTGGATTACTAGTAAAATTATTAGTTACAGTAAATGATAATGATTTATACTGACTAGTACCATACTGATTATAAGCCCAAGTTAAATCACTAACACCAGATATTTCAGTTGAGGGTGCTGCATCCTGAGTTACTTTTAAATTTACAGAAAACGAAGGATTAGAATCTAGTGTTATAATTGAAATAAATTCTCTTGTGGATGTACTTGTATGTGAAGTTGGAGTAACTCTTACAGTATTAAGACTTGGATTACTTACACTAAATCCATTTGAAGGGTCACTAGATTCTGAAACAGCACTAACATTATAACCAGCGGTAGATGATACTGTGAAATTTATTGGGGTACTTGAGTTATATGGGATTGTTGAAGTATAAATAAATATTTCATTAAAATCATCGTAATAAGTATTAGATATTGTAACAGAATTACCAACAGGTTCATCAGGGTCAATTGGGTTTGCTGACATTGTAGATGTAATAGTAAATGGGCCATTGTTTCCACCTGCAGTTAAGTTAGTAGCAGTAACTGTACTTGTATTTGATTTACTAACTGTTGTATCGTTTGATTCTGCTTTTACTTCAATGAATTCATCACCAATACCACTTATATTAGTTGTAACAAAAGAATCACCACTATTCCAAATTCTATGTTTAAAATATGTTGTATTAGATAAAGAAACTGTCCAAGAAACTCCATCATCACCAATATCAGGTGCAGTTTCTATTTTGAAATACTCACCATCACCACCATTATATCCATATGAAATAGTACCAGTTTGTGGAGTAATAGCTATTGATGCATCATTAGCCAATTGACCAACAGTAATACTAACATTAGTCATATCAGGAGATTCTAATGTAATAGTTCCATTTCTAGCAATTGCATCTAGTTCTTGTGAATCAATTATTACATCAAAACTATTTTCATAGTTTTCACTCTCAGAGCCAGAGTTTAAAACTACTGATGCAAATGATATATTATCATCGTTTATTCTAAAATTACCATCGGAATTATAGGAAATACTTCTTGTATCTCCTGAAGCTTGAGTGTTTGTTAAACTTGTTGGATTTATTGTTACGAAAGTAGCGAATCCATCTTTACTCTCTCCCCTTAATTCTTCAAATCCAAGACCAGGCTCAGTATCACCATAATTAGGTGGTTCTAATGAAAATTCAGTCGCTATTTCACTAAACCCTAATTCTGTATTATCATTTCTTGATAATTCTGAATTAAAATCATTAAGATTTATTGGACCTGTTTCTGGAATCGGCATACTACTGACCTTTTAGTTGTTTAATTTCTTTTTCTAAGTTATCTACTTTTTTAGATAAATCTTTTATTGCCTCAATTAAAAGTGGTGTTAATCTTTCATATTTAAGACCTCGATATCCATGTTGTTTATTAATCTGAACAATTTGTGGTAATACATATTCTACATCTTGTGCTATAACACCCACATCGTTACCTTTAAAGTTATGTACATTTTCAAATCCATCTCTCCAATCAAAAGTAACTCCACTTATTTCTTTTACTTTATCGAGAGCATCTGGTATGAGTTTTATGTTTTGCTTTAATCGTAAATCCGAACTTGTTAAACCAGTAATGTTACCAGTTGCTGATATTGAACCGGTAACCTCTAATTGGTCTCCTGTTCCATGAGTTGGAACTCTTACCGCTTTAGTATCAGATGTAACTACCTGAAACCCACCTTTTGTTATTTCAGTAAAAGCTACACTCGAATCACCAACCATTGTTAGTGTAGGTGTAGAAATCACACCAGTACCAAGATGTGCTGTTATTTGTGAATTATATGAGGGTGAAGATTGAACATATGCATACGATAAAACATCGGTTAATTTAGAAATAACACGATAATACATACCATCCTCTAAACTAAAAGATATACTCCAATTTTGTGCAGTTCCACTTACACTTAATGTAGCAGATGTACCAGTATTAGTTGTTAAATATGACCAAGTACCAACATCAGTCCATCCAGTTGAACCATCTGTACTTTTTTGTAGTATTACTTTAATTCTAGCTTCTACTCTGTGAATATAAATTGAACTTGCGTAATCTATAACCGATTTAAACCAAGTAGATGTTGAATCAACAGTAGGTGCGGATATAGTACCACTTATTGTTGCTGATTTATCCGTATAACCAGATACGGCCGATGGCGTATTAAAAGTTGGTGGACTTGTATCAGTTGATGTTATTCCAGTTGTATTTGAATATGAAGGAGCTGATTCCGCAGTAGCTCCTGTCTGATTAGTTAATATGTAAGCAGATAATGAATTAGATACACTTGGTGTACTAAGTCCAGATGATGGTGTTAAATTATTTGTATTTTCAATATTAATAGCACCACCAACATTAATAAGAGCATTTGAAGAAGCATTACCTGCATTTAATGTTAACTCTCCATTTGGTGTTGATATACTATTAGTAGATAATGTAAATCCAGAAATAGTTCCTTCGTTTGCCGTTATATTTGTTGCGTTTATTTCACCAACAATACTAAGTGCATCATTAGTGGAGTTCCAATTAAGAGAACCAGCTGTACCATTAAGGAAAAAGTTACCACTATCATCCATGTAGGTTTGCCAATTACTAGCAGAATAATAACCCATATTTGTAGAACCAAGATACAACCCGTCTGTTGTTGGTGTGGTTATTTCAGCCAAAGGAAATAAAGCATCTGGTCCAAATGAAAATTCTGATGCTGAAACCAATCCATCAGGTAATGCTTCTACAACTTGGTCAGAACCACTTATAATTCCATCGGGTAGTTGTTCACTACCACTTATGATTCCATCGGGTAATGTTTCGGGTGGAATAATACTAAGTGCATTAGCAGTTATGGTTCCACTAACAGTTAAATCATTACCATCCCAAGATAGTTTATCACCAAGAGAAAATACATTAGTAGAACCAGATGCAAAGTAAAATGGAGTATTAGAATTATTATAAAAACCAGTTCCAACATATATTTTTGAATTAGTTCCATCCAAAGTAATACCATTTTCTCCAACTCTAAACGCATTTGAAAAATATCCATTTGCACCACCAATATTTGGTGAGTAAACAATACCAGCATCTATAAATGTATTTCCATCACCATCTTGAATTGCGGTTGAACCTGATATAACACTTTCTAAATCTTGATTTACTTGGTTTACTTGTTGTTCTGCAACCGATGCAGAATCTGCTGCATTTGATGCTGATAATTGAGTTTCTTGTATAAGACCTGGTGTGTTTGTAAATTCAATAGAACCTCTAATAGAAAGAGTTTCCCCATCCCATAGTAGTTCACCCCCACCAAGAACAGGCGATTCTAATGAAAGAGAACCAGTACCAGTATTTCCATTGATACCCAAGAAAATACCATTACCAACATTATATCCTTGAGTACCAGTTGTTGCTCCTTGGTCAATTGAAATGTAAGGATAGTTAGTTCCACCAGCTATTGTAATGTTTGCAGCTGATGTTGAACCACTATTATTTGTACCAACATTAATTGTGTTTTGTACATATGATTCTGCAAATATTGCTAATTCAGATGCCACAAATCGAGAACCACTTCCCAACTCTTCCCAATAATCAGTATCAGGTGGTTCTATTGCTCCAGCTGATGTTCCGGGACCACTATCTTGTATTGCTAAATAAAATACATTATTATATAAAACTGCGTCTGCTCGAGATAAGTTTTCACTTTCATTTACTTCATAATCTCTACTACCAGTCCAAGGACCAGTAAATACAAGACCAGGTCCATTTGAACCACTAAGACCAGGTTGACCTTGTTCTCCCTCTCTTACAATATTAAAGTTAGCTTCTCTTCCAAAATCATATGTTTCACCAGATGAATCTGTGTATCTTACATTGATTTCCATAGAAGAAGATTCTGCCAACATTGTACCAGGTACACCACCATAGTTATTGGTAGTTGGTGCTACTTCATTTGGAGTAATACCCGAACCAGTCACTCCTGTTATTCTATATGTGTTTAAACCACCTCCATTATTATAAGTTACTTCTTCTCCTTCTACATATAATTTAGTAGAACCACTTGTGTACACATAGGATGATGATGGTATCACTCCATTATAATATGCAGGCAATACACCTCGTTCATTCGATAGATAAAGAACTACACCACCTAAGAATGAAATTGGAGTTATTGTAGTTGAATTATCTATCTGAACTCCAAACTCATCAGAAGCAGTAAATTCATATGTAAGAGAACCACTAAGTAAATTTAAATCAGAACCACTAACAAAATATGTTGCAACACCAGTTGTTGAATTATCTGATAAAAGAGTTAAAGGAGTTGGGTCTCCTTGAATAGATGATGAATTAACAGTAATAATCTCTGTGTTTGATGGTAAATTTTTTCTCTTTACTGTGATTCGAGAAACTTGATTTGGTGGTTCTACTAAACCTGTACTTTGTTTGAATGTCATAACACTTCTATCGTTATTAACAATCAAATCGGCGATAGGTTGACCATCTTCTAATCTAAAAATTGTTTCATACTCTTCTACATCATCAACCGATGCGGTATAAACAATAGAGCTCACCTCATAATTTGTATCACTACCACTAAAGTTAGCAATAGTTAAAAGGGCATTGGTAGAAGTTACATTTGTTAATCCACCAGGATAAGTTCCACTATAAGAACTTGGGTCTATATAATTACCATCTTTATCAAATGCAGAAGATTCAAATGTAATAGAACCACTCAACGCATTTGTTTTAGAAAAGTTAAATCTAACTTGTTGAAATGCTGGATTTGCAATTGAACCACTATAAAATCTAAAAGCAGTTCTATCTGATTCAAATGTTAGTAATTTTATTACATCATCAGAAACTTTATTACCACCACTAAACTCTTTACTTGCTTTTAATTCAACCGGTATATAGTTGTTGTTTATATCATATAATTCAAACTTATAATCGAATGTTTCTACTGGTAAAGTTCTATCTTGTTCATCAAATACATCAAATATTTTTGGTGAAAATGATGCATCTTGTGATGGTTTTAAATCTATATTTGCAAGTTGCCAACCATCTCCTCTGGTAGAAAACCCAATTTTACCAGAACCAGAATACGGCATGGTAAACAAATGTTGTACTTGTTGTCTTGAATTAAAGTTTGAATCTGCATTTAAAGTTAATAAAGTTTGTGTAAATGGAATATCACTTGAACCACTTTTATATGAACCGGTAATAAATGCAGTTAGTGTTTTTGGAATAATAGTATCTGGTTCTTTAAGAGAACGAGATACAAATACAGCAGGTTCTGTGTATGAGGTTACATCTGTACCATTTGTTGAGGATGCTGTAAAGATTCCATCAATTCTTTTAACTAATACATTTTCAACTTTACCATCAACAGTATCAAATACATACGGTATATTAAATGTTGTATCTGGTATGGTTATATCAGTTGTAGGGTCTGCATCATCTGTAATATAAGTTCCATCTGATGTGGAAGCTGGTATAAATGGATAATCAGAAAAATTATATAAATAATTTCCAGCAACTAAAGGAAGTTGTGATGTATAATAATCAGTTGATGTTACAGAACCAGTTATTGTTGTACTACCTGAAAGTGGGAATATCTCTCGTGCCTTTAATGTATTAAATGAATTTGTACCAATTTGAGATATTGCAGTAATTTCATTTAAATCTGCGTTTAGAGGTTCTGAATTTCTGTTGGTTCTATAATCAATATAAATAAAATGAGATGTACTACCAGATTCCAAATCAAAGATTGCTTGTGAACCGGTTGATAAGAACCAAGTTGGGGTTGTTGTGAAATCCCCACTATCAATTGAATCTAAAATAATATTTGTACTACCAGAATAAGATTCTAATACAGATTGGGATGTTGCAGAATTATTATAGTAGAACATAGCATCGGTTTCTACATTTCTTAATGCAATTGCAGCTCTTAAATCATTTGATGCTGATTCATAATATTCTAGTTGGAATTCTACTGAACCTGTGTTTGTTGGTATAGAAGTAGAACCACTATCAGTTACCAACACAATATTAAACTCACCAATAGAAGATGAGATTGGATTTGTTGCAGTAATTAGTGAGTTGTATGTTGATAATGATGTTTTGTAAGTATCACCATGTAATGTTTCATCAACATAAACACTACCAGTTAAAGAACCAGTAAAGAAGAATCCACTATAATTAATTCCCTGGTCATAAACATAATTAGTATTGTTAATATCAGTTGAAGAAGATACAGAAGATACTACATAAATTTGGTCTGATTGTTCTACATAAACATTTTCAATAATATCATCATCGTTTCTAAAAATATAAGGAATTTCTAATGGATTTGTAAAATTATCATCAGATGAAGATGGTGATGTAAATTCTGTTGTTAGGAAATTTCTATCACTAAATTCAGTTGAACTATATGGATACCCATCATTACCATAAAGATAATCTCCTCCTCTTGGTGGTACTCGTGGTACAAACAAATCAGTAGAACCAGTTGAAATCCAATTAGAACCACTTAAATCAAATAAATCGTATAAATCATAGGAACGTTGTGCGGGTACTAATTCTGTGAAATCTAATTCACCAATAAATACCATTATACCTTGTTCGAAATCTAACTCAACGATATATCCAGTTGTTGTATCACTTCCTATTGTAAGAACCGCTTGGCCGTTTACTAAACTAACTACTCCACTTAAAGTACCATCGGTTTCCTCGTGTGAAAATTCAATATCACCGGTATCAAAGTTGATTGAGTTTATCTCATAGGTTGTACCATATAGAATATCACCATCAAGTGAATCTAATCTTTTTACAGGTATCAAATCAGCGTTTAGTGGTTCTATATCTCTTAATGCTCTATAATCAATATGAATGTAGTGATAGCCACCATCGTTGTAATCAATTATTACTTGTGAACCAGTAGTCCAAGTTGATACAATAGAACTATCATTGTAATCGTTTGTATCAATACCTTCAAGAGAGTACTCTATACCATCTCTAAACGAGTTTAATTCATCAATTGGAGTAGAACTATGTTTATAGTAAAACTTTGCATCTGTATCTACATTTTCGAATGCTAATAATGCAATTCTTACCGATGCTGAATCATAGGTTTCAATATAAGTTCTAACATCAGTTGGAGAACCGCCGATGGGTAAGGTTGATGAACCACTATCTAACCAAACCATAAAATTAAAATCACCACAGAAAGAACCCGAACGAGCAACTATCTTTGCTTTATGTGTTGGTTCGGTTTGTAATCTTGAGTTTGTTTCCCAATCTCCACTTGTTGTATCAAAAGTTAAAGTTGTATCATGTGAATGTGTGTATGCAAATCCACTTGGTATTGATGTATAAACAGAGCCGGTTTGATTTTGTGGAGTATCGTAGAAAGAAACTTTAGTATTATCGTAAATTAAAGGTTTTGTTAAATCAAAACTCGATGAATTTGGTGCATCTAATCCACTATAAGAACTTTGAGAAATATAGGTTGGGTTAAATACATCTATTTTTGAGGGGTCATATTTGTAATAGTAAGTTCTTGCAACAGATTCAGATACAACAGTTATCTCTCCTTCTATTGTATCTTGATACGAACCACTAACGAGGGTTTTAAAATTTAATTCATACTCCGTCTCATCATACAAATTAAAAGATGTATCTGTGATTAAATCAACAGATTCAGTCTGAAAACTACTTGATGGTACATTTATTTTTATGGATTCATAAAGTAAATCATTATCAAATGACAGTGATGTATCTGACCCACTAACCTGTATTGATGAGGTTATCCAATATCTTTCTACGTTACCTTCGGTTAATTTACCAAATCCACCATCTAAATCAGAACCTGGAATCAGAGGGTCTCTCAATAGGTTACCTGCTACTATTTTTATTTCATCGCTGAATTTATAATCACCAACATCAGAGCGTGATTTTTTATATATTTTTAATTTATCTACATTACCAGTAAAAGTATCTAGTTTACTGAGGTTTATTCTACCAAAAGAAGAAGTTACTGCTGAATCTATTGAAGTTCTTGATGCAAAATCTTCGAATTGAATTTCATAATCGAGGTTTGTTGTATTGTTTATAATCTTATTATCATCATCAGTAAATGGAGTATCAACTAAAACAACATTATTATTTATAACTTCTTTAACCACCCCTTCATAATTTAAAGAAGGAATTCGTATAATATTTTCATCCATAGATGATTTAAAACCATCACCAGTCTGTCTTTCTAATCGATAAAGAGTTCCAGCTCTCCAAGTATTTAAATCAGTTCCTAGTGGGGGATTTTCTGCTCTACCGATAACAGAACCAGTTTGTATTACAGTTGGTATTTCTTGTTGTACTATTACAGATTCAACTTCATCAATTGTAATTTGTGGTTTCTTGTAAAATATTACAGGAGTTTTATTGTTTTCATTTCTATTTAGATAAAAATCCTTTTCCCACTTAACATTATATGCACCCGTCCATTCTTCTGGAACTGGTCTTACAATTCCATCACCATCAACATATTCTTTTAACTCACCAAGAATGGTAATTTTAGCAGGCCCTACTGGTGTTGTTTCATAAACATGAGTTGAAAGAACAACAGAGTTTCCTTCATAGTAATCAGGTACACCACGACCAGGTTCTACATAAAGAGTACCGCCATCCGCATCTACAATTTCTATTTTAAGTTCTGTTGATTCTTTTAAAAATTCAGAACCCTCCATTAAGAATAGATTTTTACCCGCAGTAAAAGTATCTGCAAACTTACCTATTCTGAAATAAAATGAATTTGGTTTATCATCGGTTATGAAAGTATTATAACCACTAAGATTTTCAAATTTATTACCAACTTTTACTATACACGCCATATGGATATCCTATTATACCCATATAAATATCTTTAAAAATATTTATTAACTATTTATACATAGAAATACATAGAAAGTTATAGAATGAGAAAATATACCACAATTCAGATAAAAAAAGAAACCCATGAACTCTTACAAGATTATTGCAAGGAACATGGGTATAAATTAAGTGGGTTGGTTGAAACTCTTATTAAACAAAGAGTTGGTACTCCTAAACCTGAAAATGTGTTAAGGGTTAGAACTTAACGTTTGAAAATCCATTTACTTTTTTAATCTCGATAAGACCATCTACCACATCTCTCATTGAATCGATGTGTGAGATTACCATTACGAAATCAAATTGTGTTTTAAGATATGTAAACAACATAAAGAGTGATTGTAAGTTCTCACTATCTAAAGTACCGAAACCTTCATCAATCACAAGGAAATTAGGTCTTGGGAGGTTACATACATTGATTAACGCAACTCGGATTGCTAAACCACTAATAAATCTCTCCATACCACTACACATCTCTAAACTCCATCTCTGGTC
>Ga0181564_10004758_pt1 | contig 11414 bp, 8 predicted proteins | sample 011ome_24_FD_134512 | JGI IMG/M metagenome (GOLD analysis project Ga0181564, IMG submission 134512) | Coastal salt marsh microbial communities from the Groves Creek Marsh, Skidaway Island, Georgia - 011513CT metaG (megahit assembly) | ecosystem: Environmental > Aquatic > Marine > Intertidal zone...
ACGGTGGTTTTCGACGCCTGTACCGCGACGGCGCGGTATTTTTCAATGCCCACCATGCCCACGCCAATACAGAAACAATCGTTGGCCACACAACCCTGGCCACCGGCGCCCACCCCTCGGAGCACGGCATGGTCGGCAATCTGTGGCTGGACCGCTCCACGGGCAAAATCACCTACAACATTGAAGATGGCCGCTACCGCTTACTGACTGAGGATGCGGGGGTTAGCGCCAATGATGAAATCGATCCTACCCAGCGAGCAGCTCGCTCTGAGGGGCGCTCACCCGCCGCTATTTTGGTCAGCACGATTAGTGATGAAATACGATTAGCCTCCCAAGGCACTGCTAAATCTATCGCAGTGTCGGTCAAAGATAGGGGCGCCGTCGCTATGGCAGGCCACGCAGGCACGGCATATTGGTTTTCAAAAACCACCGGACAATTCGTGACCAGCAACTACTACGCTGAAAAATATCCGCAATGGGTCACTGCGTTTAACGCCGCATCGCCAACAGCGCGCTATGGCGACCAAGCATGGACGTTGGCCGGTGACATTGATAACTACCTATTTGGGACACAAGATGATCAAGCATGGGAAACCGACATAGGGGGCTTTGGCCGCACCTTTCCGCACCCGTATCCTGCTGCCGATAATCGCTATTTCACCACGTTGTTAACCCTCAGCCCTGCCGGTGATGAGCTTGTGATTGATTTCGCCAAGCAAGCCATCATCGGGGAGAAACTCGGACGCGACGACGAAACTGACTATCTGAGCATCAGCCTATCCTCTACTGATTATGTGGGCCACATTTTTGGCCCCTCGAGCCTTGAAGCAGAGGATAACTTGCTACGTCTAGACCAAGGCTTGGCTGCGCTATTGGATTTTGTTGACCGCGAGGTTGGCATAGAGAATACCCTGGTGATCCTATCCGCCGATCACGGTGCTGCAGAGGCGCCAGGCACCCTCACCGCCCTCAACATACCCGCAGGATATTTTGATCCTGATCAGATTATCAATCACCCCTACATTGAGAAACTTCAGTCACAATACCGATTGGAGTCACCCATCATTGCCTCTTATACCGCTCCGTATATCTATTTGAGTCAAGAGGTGCGAAGGCTACCCGAGCAGACGCGTCAAGCCTTGGTGTCTGTTCTTCAAGCCCAGCTTGCCGACCTGCCGGGAGTCGCCTCGACTGTTTACAGCGAAGCGATTGCAAGAGGACAGCCGGGAACTGATTGGCTGACTCAAGCCGTTGCCCATAATTTTCACCCCGCTCGTTCGGGAGATATTTATGTAGTGCTTGAGCCCCACATTTTTATCAATGACTTTGATGGACTAACAGTCACGGCAACCCACGGCTCACCTTGGTCCTATGACACCCATGTTCCGCTCATATTTGCAGGCTGGCAGGTAAAACCAAACTCAGTCTATAGGCGAGTTGATACGGTCTCTGTGGCACCCACGCTATCTCAAATCCTGAGCATCAAAAGCCCCTCGGGGGCTGTGGGTGAGCCGCTAACAGAGCTTCTGGACAACCTACCCAGATAACCGTGTTGCATTCCTAGGGCATGCATCAACTGCCATGGCCTCCGCTGGTTTCTTAAGCAGGGAACGCTGCGGAAGCGTTTGACTAGGGCGGCAACTCGCCCGTGTGTCACTGCATTTTTAAGCTCGCCGGTTTCGTGGAATCACCGCAATTTCGCCGTGATTGACGAACTGCTCGTGTCGCTCCTCGACCTGATCGATTTCGTAGATGTAGTTCACCATGATCCCTGCCGACTGCTTTTTACCGCGGGCAGAACTGTCTGCTGACCAATGGCAGGCACCCAGCGCGGCTCCGTTGCGTAGATGAAATCGCGCCACAGGGTCGAAGGGATACAAATCGCGCTTAGCCTGCTTTAGGTAATGCCGCGACAATTTCATCAGCGCAGTGATAGCAGCTGGATCCTGGGCGGCCTCGCTATCAGGATCAAAATAAGGCGCAAACTGCTCGCTCTCAGCGTCTTCTAGCGGCTGCTCACGCTGCTCATCGAACAACCACCTCGAAAACCCTGGAATCGGCGATAGCGTCGAAAACCGCTGCAGGTTGGGCAGCTCCTGCTTGAGTTCAAATACCACCTGCTTAATCAAAAAATTGCCAAAGGAAATGCCCTTCAAGCCCGGCTGGCAATCGGAGATGGAGTAAAAAATTGCAGTATCCGCTTTGGCTGCGGCAGATGGGTCAACAGCCTCGTTAAGCAACTGATCCACAGAGTTTGCGATCCCTGACGTCAGCGCCACCTCGACAAAGATAAGCGGCTCATCGGGTACCGCCGGATGGAAAAATGCGAAGCACCGACGGTCTTCGGCCAGTCGTCGCTGAAGGTCTTCCCAGCCTGTCATCGAATGTACTGCCTCGTAGGCAATGAGCTTTTCTAGGACCAAAGCGCTGGTGCGCCAGTTGATTTCTTTAAGCTCAAGAAAGCCTGGGTTGAACCAAGAAATCATGAGGTCTTGCAAATCGGCGTCAACAGACTTCAGGTCAGAGTGTTGCTTAAGCAGGCGCAGGAGGTCAGACCGCATCTTGACCACCGCATAGGTACCTTTTGGTGCCATGTTAAGACGGCGAAAAAGCATTTGCCGCGGCGCTTCAGTCGCATGATGCAGCGCAATCGCACGATCTCCAGAGGGCTCGTCGAGGTAGTTCTCAATCGCAGCACGAACGTCAGCCTCACCAGCCCCAAAATCCGCCAAAAGCTTGAAGAAAAACTCGGTACGCTGTTCAACGGAGAGCGCGTGGTAGGCCTTGAGCGCTTCGCTAGCCAACGCGGTCCCCATCGCTTCACCCCGACTGCTGATCAGGGTTTTGCACAAGGCTTCCAGCTTGGAGAGCGCGTCTAGATCCCCCGATCTAGTGATGCTTTCTGGAAGCAATCTTCTGCCCGCATCCAAGACGGAATGGAGCCAGCGATTAATGACCATCGTTGATGTGCTCTTAGTCAATGAGGAGTTGGTATCCCCGCCCGAGAAGGCTCGGCAGGGAAAACGCATATTGTATGTCGACTTCGATCCGGCAATAAACCGATGGTCGGTTATGACGCAACAGTTACCGAAGCGGGCAATTTAGATCCAGCAGGAGCAAAGTCCTCGTTACCCTGACCATCAAAGACCGCGTATCAACAACAATGCAGGCTGGCTGCTAAGCTGATACATGAAGCGCCAGTGGGATAAACGCCAACGTAATACTTAGCTTGAAGCACTCGTAAAACGCCTTGACTGATTAGCCGGAGAAACCGCTCGTGGTCATCCTAGTACGCTATTTGCACCGATAAGTTTTTTAGAGGCTTATTCAAGCGATCCCTAGACGCTTGGCAGTTCGAAATCGCCTTGCGCGCGCCATTACTTAAGACGCACACTCCAGAGGTGCCGACAAAGAGAGCAGGTAGCAGTTTTTATAACGACAAAGGAGAAGCAAAGGGATGCGTTCAGTCAAAGGGATGTCCGTTCTGGTAACGGGGGGTGGTTCGGGTATCGGCGAGGCAACCGCACGTCTATTAATAGCGGCGGGAGCACGCGTCACGATTACCGGTCGTCGCCAGGAAAAAATTGCCGCGGTACAGAGCGCGCTCGGTGAGGCCTGTTGCGCTGTCGCAGGCGATGTGACGGTTGCCGATGACCGCGAGCGAATGCTTGAGGCCGCTCTTGCCCACGGGGGTGGACGTCTGGATGCGTTGGTCAACAATGCCGCCAATATGTACCGTCAACCGGTAGATGGTTACAGCGAGGAGTTTCTGAAAGAAGCCTTCGATACCAACGTGATCTCTGCCATGATGCTGTCATCAGCAGCGGTACCGGCGCTTGCTGAGACCCAGGGCGCAATCATATTCATAGGATCAACTCACACTCGACGGGCATTCCCAGGTGCCAGCCCCTATGCGACCACCAAAGCGGCGCTTGAAGGGCTGACCAAGGTAATGGCAGCAGAATTGGGGCCGCGTCAAATACGCGTTGGTTGCATTCTGCCGGGTGCGGTGATGACCGAGCTTAATCTGCGCTCAGGGCATGTGAAACCCGAGGAGGCAAAAGCGCGTTATGCCGATGTAGCAGGCTTGCATGCGTTGGGGCGTATCGGTACCGCAGATGAGGTCGCCGAATCTATCATCCACTTAATCTCTGCGGAATGGATCACCGGGGTCGCGCTTGAGGTAGACGGCGGTATTGGCCTGGGCGTTTCAAATTTTTAACTAAAAACAATAAAGGTTTCACATGATTAATCCATTACTCGAATCAACCCATAAGTTGAAACTAGCGGTGTTTGGCGCGAACGTCAGCAGTGGCTGCAGCATGACCGATATGCCCGATACACTGACGATTACCTGGCCGGAATCTGTGGCGATTGCGCGGGCGGCAGAGGCTGCGGGCTTCGATGCATTGATACCAGTGGCACGATGGAAGGGCATGGGTGGCAAGGTAAATTTCAATCATAGGAATTTCGAAACTTTCACCTGGGCGGCTGGACTGTCAGCGGTGACGTCTCGAATTTCCGTGTTCGCGACGTTTCACGTGCCGACGGTGCACCCCGTGCGAGCGGCGAAAGAGGTGGCAACCATCGATCACATCTCTGGTGGTCGGTTTGGTTTGAATATTGTCGCCGGTTGGAATGAAAAGGAAATAGCGATGTTCGGGCTGGACCAGTTCCCGCATGACGAACGCTATGATGTTGCCGACGAGTGGATTGAGCTGTGTCAGCAGCTCTGGTCGCGGGAAGGTGAATTTGATTACAACGGGCGTTATTTCAAATCCCCCGGTTTGTATTCTGAGCCGAAGCCTTTGCAGTCAAGGCCTTTGTTGATGAGCGCGGGCAATAGCGAGCGTGGTCAGGAGTATGCGGCCAAGCACACCGACATTAATTTCGTCGTAGCCAAAGATATTGCCAGTGCCGGTTCGATCGCCGCTGATGTGAAGCGGCGAGCAAAGATGCAGTATCAACGTGAGATTCAGGTATTTGGTCAGGCGTATGTAGTGTGTCGAGATACTCGGGAGGAAGCCGAGGCTTTCGTTGAGCATTATGTACATCAGCGCGGGGATCGAGAGGGCGTCCAAAACCTGCTTGACGTATTGATCCCGAATTCGCGCAGCGCGCTGGGTACCGGCTGGCAAGCGATGGCCGACAATATGATTGCCGGTTATGGCGCGATTCCGTTGGTGGGAACGCCGCAGGATATTGTGGACGGCATGCAAGCCTTTTCTGATGCCGGTGTCGACGGCATTACCCTATCTTGGGTGAATTACCACGACGGGCTGGCGCAGTTCGATAAGGTACTCAAACCGATGTTGATCGAGGCTGGCTTGCGCAACTAAGCAAGGTTGCATCCGATCTAGCTCGGTCGCTCAACTGTCTTTGCCTGCCATCTGCCCTCGCTTTAAGCGCCATTGACTGGGGCTGATACCGTGCCAGCGCTGGAATGCCTTGCGAAAATTCGCTTCATCGCCATAGCCACAGCGGTCAGCAATCTCGACAGTCCCTAACCGGGTGCTTTCAAGGTATTCCCGAGCAAGCGAGGAGCGGGTCTGGTCAAGCAAGGTTTGAAAACTGATGCCCTCGGTTTGCAATCGGCGAAACAGGGTGCGCTTGGTAAGACCCACCGCCGCAGCCGCATCCTCCGCGGTGGTTCGCCGCCCGGTATTGCCAAGAATAAAGGCCCTCAGGTCACGTTGCAGCGGTGAGCTGCCACCCGCCTTCTGGATCATTGACTCACAGAAATCCTGACAGATTGTCGCTGTCACGCTGCTGGCGCTGGCACATGGCTCTTTTAGGATATTGGCATCGAAGTGCCACTCCATGGTCGGGCTATCAAACTCGATGGGACAATCGAACTGTGACCGATAAGCCTTGGCGTAGGCGGGGGCCGGGTAAGGGAAGCGCATCAGCACCGACGGAAATGGCTTACCCAGGACTTCGCTCAGCAGGGTCGTCATCGAACTGCGCCAGAACTCCGCCGCAAAGGGCAGCAAGCTGCCAAGTGTGGCTGGATTTTCACTGCGAAGAACGCCCACGCGGCTTTCGGTGTGGAAGGAGATCTGCAGCACCGCACCCGCAAGTTCGATGTGCTGGCGACCGAACATAAAGGCGTCATAGAAAGTGGGGCTGGTCGCGAGGGCGAAACCGTATACGCCAAAGTGATGAACGCGTTGTCGCTGACCCGCGTGTAGCGCGGTCAGTGGTTCAATCGCGAGCCCTTTCGCTGCGCGCAGGATCGCGAGTCGCTGTGCCTGCGTCAGCGTGCCTGCCAGCGACCGTACTCCCGCGTCTCCAAGTACCGCTCGCTGACTGACCCCCTGGTCTGTCAGTTCACCGAACAAAGCCTTTAGGCCGTAACCGCTGGGCTCGGTCTTTCCAGATGAGCTTGGCATTATTTCACCTCCAAGACGGCACCATATCACCTGAATCTTCCGACGGGAATTGGTTACGTTAGTGGCACGTCAAACGCGGCCCATCGGGCCAGGGAGAGAGTGCTATGGCTGATGACCATTGTGTCACCGTAACGAGAGAAGGTCCTGTGGCGATCCTGACAATGGCCTTTGCCCCTCATAATTTGCTTGGGCTTGATCTGATGGCCGGCATGCGGCGAGCACTGCTCGAGGCGCAGACTGGGGGCGCACGCGCCGTGTTGCTGAAGAGTGGTCTGCGCCACTTTTCGGCGGGTGCAGATACCTCGCTGTTCGCGGACGCGATGGGCCACGATGGCAAGCTATCCGTATCTCCGCTAGCGTTTCTTCGTGAATTGGAGAGCTTCCCGCTCCCTATTGTGGCAGCCGTTCAAGGCGTTTGTGTGGGCGGTGGTTTCGAGATGGCGCTCGCCTGCGACTTCGTGATTGCTGCGCGGTCAGCAAAGATCGGTTCGGTCGAGGCGACGATCGGCATAAACCCACTGATGGGTGCGATTCAGCGCCAGGTCCAGCGGGCGGGCGTCGCGCGGGCAAAAGAAATGGCGATGTTGGGGCGCCGCTACGACGCCGAGACCCTTGAGCGATGGAACATTATCAATCGAGTGGTCGACGACGAGAAGCTTGATGAAGCCGCCTTGGTCATTGCCCTGGAACTGGGCAACGGACCAACATTGGCGCACACCATTACCAAGCAACTTGCCAACCTGGCCGCCGCGCACGGTGTCGAGGCGGCCGACGAGGCCATGGAGCAAATGCAGTTGCCGCTGTGGGCTTCTGAAGACCTGAAAATAGGGCTTGAGAGCCTGATGACAAGGGGCCCAGGCCTCGCTAAATTCACGGGGCAATGAGCTATGACATCACCCCTTGAAGGCATCAAAGTCGTCGATTTTTCCCGGGTCCTTGCCGGTCCGCTGTGTGGCAAGACGCTGCAAGATCTCGGTGCCCATGTCACCAAGATCGAACCCCCCCGGGGCGACGTGTCCCGCCTGGCCGCCCCCATCAATCCGAACGGTGTGACGGGCTATTACGCCCAGCAGAACGCGGGTAAACGGAACATCTCCATTGATCTCAACAAGGCCGACGCAAAGGAGATCGCCCATCGTCTGGTAGACAAGGCCGATATTCTGGTCGAGAACTTCCGGCCGGGCACGCTCGCTTCATTTGGCTTTGATTACGAGAGCCTGAAAGCGCGTAATCCGCGACTGATTTATGTGTCCATTTCGGGCTACGGCCAGGGTGGGCCATGGCGCGGTCGTATGGCCTATGCGCCGACCGTGCAGGCTGAGGCGGGCTTCACTTACCACAGTCTTCGCCATTTTGGAGACAACCTACGTGCGCCGCAGACGGATGCCCTGAGTCATGCCGATGTTTACGCCGGGCTTCAGGCCACCATAGCGGTGCTCGCCGCATTACAGCAGCGCGAGCGAACCGGCGTCGGCCAGCACATTGACGTGGCGATGGCCGCCACCCTAATGGCGATCAACGAGCACGCGCACATGGATCTCAACGATCTTGATGCGGGGGATGATCCGGCGATTCTCGGAGCGACCGATGGCTCGTTTTTTACCGGTCCCAATGGGGAGCAGTTCATGACCGCCATCAGCCTGGTTAACACCATCACCTTCGGTTGGTTTGTGGCCGCCATGCGCCGTCCGGACTTGATGGATGATCCGCGCTTTCGAAGCTCAGCACTCAGGCGGGAGAACATCGAGCAGCTGAAAGATGTTGTTCAGCGTTGGATCTGGACCTTCCCCGACATGGCCACTCTGGATGCTCAGTTCGACGAGGCGAAGATTGCTATTGGTGAAGTCCGCACCATGGAACATCTTGCCGACAGTGAGTGGGCAGACTACTGGGGCGCTACTTGCGTAGTGCCAGATCGACAGGGGGGGGAGTATCGGCTTCCCGGCCGCCCATGGAAGTTTACCGGCGCTGAACTCCCAGCGATCGGACCACCTTCTGAGCAGGGCGAGCAAAACGAATCGATTTGTCAGGAATTGGGTTTCTCCGTCGCCGAGATCTCCGCGATGGAGGAGAACGGCACCCTTGTCGGCAACTTCACTGCACAGATGATAGCGATGGTGACGGCCCAGCTGGCAGCAAAAGAGGCGAAGTTCGCAAGCGAGGAGGCGAGCGATGACGAAACTGATTGAAACTCTCCAAACGCAGAAGCTGGCCGCCCGTGCTGCACCCAGCACCGCAAACCAACGCGTCGCCCAACTCAAAGCTCTGCGCACGCAGATCGAACGCTATCAGGATGTCTTCGCCGATGCGGCCAGTGCTGATTTCGGCAACCGTCCGCATTTCGAAAGTCGTCTGATCGAAGTGATCGGCACGCTTTGGGTACTCGATCATGCGCGCCGCAACCTTAAGAAATGGATGAAGCCGGATAGGCGCGCGCCGCAGGCGCTCTTTGCCGGGCCGAACTGGCTCAAGGTGACATATCAGCCCAAGGGCGTCGTCGGCATTGTCACGCCATGGAACATGCCGCTCTATCTCTCGCTCGGCCCGCTGGTTACCGCCATCGCTGCGGGTAACCGTGCGATGATCAAGCTGCCGGAAGAAACCCCGCGCTCTAACGCTGTCATCAAGACACTGCTGGGCGAAATCTTTGACGAAACCGAAGTAGCGGTGTTCAGCGGCGAGATTGCCGATCCGTCCGCGTTCACAGCCCTGCCCTTCGACCACCTGATCTTCACCGGCAGTCCGCGCGTCGGGCGGTTAGTGATGGAAGCGGCGGCGAAGAACCTCGTTCCGGTGACGCTGGAACTGGGCGGAAAGTCGCCCGCCATAGTCGCAGAAGACTATCCAGTCGCCGATGCGGCTCTGCGCATCACTCATGGCAAAGTCGCCATGTCGGGTCAGATCTGCGTCGCGCCCGACTATGCGCTGGTGCGCCACACGGATATTCCCACTTTCGTCGAGGGCGTGAAGCAAGCTTTCAAACAGTTCTATCCGGATGGTGTTGATGGTCCGGAATACTGCCAAGTAGTGAACGATCGCCATGCCGGCCGGATCAAGGCCATGCTGGATGACGCCAAGGCCAAGGGTGCGGCGGTGATCCCCTGCGCCCCGTGGAGCGGCGACAACAGCATTCCGCTGCATGTCGTCACCGGCGTAACCTCCGACATGCAAATCGCTCAAGAGGAAGTATTCGGGCCGATCTTGCCGGTCGTCGGCTACGGCACGTTGGACAACGCCATCGCCTATGTCGCCGACCAGCCGCATCCGCTGGCGCTGTATCTGTTCAGCAAGAAGGCCGCCGTGCGCGATCGCGTAATTGGCGAGACACGCTCGGGCGGGGTAACGGTCAACGACTGGGGCTGGCATGTGGTCAACGCCGCCGTACCCTTCGGCGGGGTCGGCAATTCGGGCTTCGGCAGCTATCACGGGGTAGAGGGCTTCCGCGAACTCTCCAACGCACGACCAGTGTTCCACCGTGCGCCATCTTTCCCGACGCAGCTGATGTACCCGCCGATCAACGTCGGCCCGCGCGGTATCTTCCAGCGTTTCTGGATGAACCGCTATTCGAAGAAGCCCGATCCCTCGCTCGGTGGCACGCCCTATGGCGACTCGACGGAGGCGAAGCATGACTGACCTCGATCATACCCACGATCCTGCGTTGCAAAGCTGGGTCGAGAGCGCGAACCGCCCGGGAACGGCATTTCCCATCCAGAACCTGCCGTTCGGGATGTATCGTAAGCGGGGCGAGGCGGGCACCTTCCGCGCCTGCACCGCCATCGGCGACCAGCTTCTGGATCTCGTCGCAGTTGATGCGGAGTACAAGGGCGACCTCAATGCGCTCGCGTCCGAAGGGCGCGGCCAATGGCAACAGTTGCGGCATGCGTTGAGCAAGGCCCTATCGCACGCAGACGAGCGTGGGAGGGTCGAGCGATTTTTGGTGTCGATGCACGAGGTCGAACTCGGCGTGCCGGTCACGCCACGTGACTACACCGATTTCTTCACCTCATATTTCCATGCTTACAATGCCGGGAAGCTGTTCCGCCCCGATGATCCGCTGACACCAAACTTCAAATGGATGCCGATTGCCTATCATGGCCGCGCATCCTCCATCGTGGTCTCGGGCACCGATGTGCACCGTCCCAGTGGCCAAATCATGCCTCCGGGCGCGAGTGAACCGGTATTCGGGCCTTCACGCTTCGTCGATTTCGAAACCGAGCTCGGGCTCGTCATGGGTCCGGGCAACCCTATGGGCGAAAGCATCCCCATCGACCGGGCGGAGGATCACATCTTCGGCGTGGTCGTGCTCAACGACTGGTCGGCGCGCGACATCCAGGCATGGGAATACCAGCCGCTTGGCCCGTTCCTCGCAAAGAGCTTTGCCACTACGATATCACCATGGATAGTGACGATGGACGCCTTGGCCCCCTTCCGCGCGCCTGCCTTCGAGCGGTTTGATGGCGACCCCGCCCCGCTACCGCACCTGACTTCGCTTGAGAACGAGCGTTGCGGCCAGATCGACATCATGGTCGAGGCGCGGATCGCCCCAAAAGGCGGAGACGAGCAACGGCTGTCGGGCGCCAACTACGCCTCGTCCTACTGGAACCCCGCACAGCTGGTGGTGCATCAGACATCCAATGGATGCCCAATCAACCCTGGCGACATCCTCGGTACCGGCACGATAAGCGGACCCGAGCCAAGCGAAGCTGGCGCGCTGCTCGAACTCGGCAGGATGGGTGCCACACCGGTCTTGCTTGAGAATGGCGAGGAACGGATAGCGCTGCAGGATGGCGATCGGCTGACGCTGGCTGCTTCCTGTGCGCGTGACGGATTCCGCTCGATCGGCTTTGGTGAGGCGAGCGGAACGATTCTACCGTGGGCGTCAGCATGAGACGCGTGGGGATTGCCGCAGTCACCCTGGTGGTGGTGCTGGGCGGCGGTTTCCTTGCCTTCAAGGATCAGATCGCGATGGCCCTTTTCCGCAATGCGATCGCACGACAGGTGTCCACAGACCTTGTGGCCGAG
>Ga0181564_10004769_pt1 | contig 11402 bp, 14 predicted proteins | sample 011ome_24_FD_134512 | JGI IMG/M metagenome (GOLD analysis project Ga0181564, IMG submission 134512) | Coastal salt marsh microbial communities from the Groves Creek Marsh, Skidaway Island, Georgia - 011513CT metaG (megahit assembly) | ecosystem: Environmental > Aquatic > Marine > Intertidal...
CTGGTTTGTGCAGCGATAACACCGCTCTTAAGGTTCACATTAGACCCATTAAGCGCGACGTAAAATGATGGTGCAGGCGGATAATAGGCTTCGGTAAAATCAATTACCTTGTCGCGCTCGTCAGTGATCGACATGCCAGCAATAATGGTGTCATAATTGCCCGCCAACAGGTTTGGGATAATTGAGTCCCACTCATTTACCACCCAAACACAGGATAGATTTGCGCGTTTGCACAGCTCATCACCAAGATGGCGTTCAAATCCATCAACTTCTTTCTTGTCGTTGATAAAATTATACGGAGGGTACGCACCCTCAGTACCCATACGGATTGTGTCGGCATTTGCAATATTGATGCTTAGTGCGGTCAGCATACCGGCAAATAACAGTAATTTCATCATTACACTCCTTATTGTTGTGGTTTATTCCGCAATAGTCCCGATAAAACAAAGGGTGAACCGCGTTACAAACCTATCTAACAGAATTATTGTCAATTGTAACAGCAGAACGCAAAAACTGGCTTAGTCTTGACGATTTTGGTGTGGCGAACATCTCAACCGCATTGCCCTCTTCTTCGACTAGCCCTTCATGCAAAAAGATCACATGGTCGGAAATGTCGCGAACAAGCTGCATATCATGCGTGACCATGATCATGGTACGGCCATCATGCGCCAATTGCAAAATCACTTCGACAACCTCAGCTTCAAGCTCGGGGTCAAGAGCAGATGTTGGCTCGTCAAACATGATAACCTCGGGGTTCATCGCTAATGCCCGCGCAATGGCGGCACGTTGCTGTTGACCGCCTGATAACATTGCTGGCCATGCATCTGCCTTATCGGCAATGCCGACCTTGGCCAACAATTCGCGCCCGACCTCGCGCATATCGTTGCGGTTTTTGCCAAGAACAGTGACTGGAGCCTCGATCACATTGTCCAAGATCGTCATATGTGTCCACAGGTTAAATTGCTGGAACACCATCGCAATACGTTGGCGCAGTGCGCGTACCTGCGCCTTATCGGCGGGATGCCTGTTTTTGCCCTCGCCATGCCAGCGTAATGCTTCGCCGCCAAAGATAATATCGCCGCTCTGACTTGTTTCCAGCAGATTAGCACAGCGCAACAAAGTGGATTTGCCGGACCCCGATGACCCGATAATCGACGTTACCGCTCCCGGCTTTGCGGTAAGGTTAACCCCGCGCAGAACGGCCAAGCCATCATAGCTTTTGTGAATATTCCGAAGTTCAAGACTATTTGCTGTTTTGATCGGGTTGCTCACAAAAACCTCATCGCTTTCAGATGGCAATTCTGCGGAATGTGATTGACTATGAATGCCACAACTCTCAAAAGCCACATTCACTTGAGTTTGGCAAGGCTGATTGTCGATTTTGTCTATGATCGGGGGATGGCTATGGTTTTTCCACCGGTCCGGCACTGCAACATGCAAGACAGAAGCACTGAACCCCCAGATCACAATCCAGATGAAAACTGAAATGGCAGCCCAAGATGGCAGCCCAGACTGTCACGCCAAATGATCGCGCCAACAAACGAGTTTCGGGAAATGGTCGGAGTGGAGAGATTCGAACTCCCGGCCCTCTGGTCCCAAACCAGATGCGCTACCAGGCTGCGCTACACTCCGACGCTGCTTTCATATCCCCACTGTTACGGAATTTCAAGCATTCATCGCGTGCAAAATACGATTTATGTTACTTTTTTGAGTGAGGCAGAAGGATTTTAATCGATGATAAGTGGAAGCTGAAGCCGGGTCCCTGCCCCAAGGCTCAACCGGCTGGCCTCACCACCAGCGAGTTCCAGAACATATTTTGCTGGCAACTTTGATCGGCGCGGCGTGAGGCTGTGAGGCGCAGCGTTCGCAATTATTGTGACGAGCCTGCCATCAGCCGCAAAAAACAGCATATCAAGCGCGATTGGCGTATTTTTCATCCAGAATGACCGCGGCGCCGAATCTTCAAAGACAAACAGCATCCCGTTTTGGGACGCCAATGGCGGGCTGAACATCAGGCCAAACCTGTGCTGTTCAGGGGTTTGGGCAAAAAGTACATCAAAATTTAATGGTGTTTGCTGTTCACCCTTCAAAAGCCTTATGCTGCCGCCGGCAAAATCTGGCGCTTTTATGATTTCATCAGCGGTAGATGGCGCTAGCCATAGCGCCTGCAACATTAATAGGAAAAGGGCTAGCCATCCACGCCGCAGAAACGTTACCGCAGAGGGAGCTAACGCTGTCCCATATCGGCACAAGCATCCAAGCGATTGGTCAAATGCCGGCCTAGCCAGCGGCAACATAGCCAATCAACAGCAGTAACGCCAGTAAACCCGCCTGTATCAACACCGCGCGACCGCTTACCGTTGGACCAGTTAAGGGGCTGTGCATGATCCGGTCAAGCGCATCCCAAATCGCGTTGATAAAGCCGCGCAACTGACACAAGAAACTGCCCCAGACCAGCATGATTCCTCTCAATAGTGGCAGCCCAATCGCCGGTGCCAGCCGTCGGTAAAACCAGTCAGAATTCAATACTGTAGATTTCAACTCAGGCGGATATATCTTAAAAGTCATTAAAAATGCGAATGCGAGTATTGAAAATATCAACAATTGTGACTGCGCAAGAACGTGCCCCGCATCGTAAGGGTTGTAATCAATATTGTAAGGTAGAATAGAGTAGAATAATGACGGCAGGACTCCAATTAAAATACACAAGGCCCCAGCCATACCCATCGCAACAAGCATGCCAAGCGGAGCTTCTTTAACTTGATGACGACCGTCATGACCGAAAAACGCAAAATAGGGAATTTTGATCCCAGAATGATGGAGGACACCCGCAGAAGCGGCTAACAAAATCAAGTAGGCAAACGTCAATCCCTCGTATCCGAGTGATGACATGATAAGAGACTTTGCTGCAAAACCACTAAAAAGCGGGAATGCTGAAATGGACATAGCTCCAATTATGCAGAAGATGCAGGTGAGCGGCATCATCTTATATAATCCACCAAGCTCAGAGGCCTTTATCGTCCCCACTCTATAAAGAACCGCCCCCATACTCATAAAAAGAAGTCCCTTGTAAATAATGTGCGCAAAGGCATGTGCCACCGCACCATTAATTGCGAGCTCTGTGCCGACACCAATCGCAACAACCATGAATCCCAGCTGGTTGTTCAAACTGAATGACAGAACACGCCGCATGTCATTTTCGATAACAGCAAAAAATACAGGGAACATCGTCATTATACAGCCAATTACTATGAGAATGTCCGTTCCAGGAAAGCCTCTTGCTAATGCATAGATAGCTAGCTTTGTTGTGAATGCAGAGAGCACAACGGTTCCAATAACGGTCGACTCTGGATAAGAGTCCTGCAGCCAACCGTTGAGTAGCGGGAAGGCAGCCTTTATCCCAAACGCTATAAAAACTAACCAAGCCCCAACCGAATCAAGGCTCATCCTTTCGAAAGCGAGTGATCCATTATCTTGGAAGAGTAACGCGGCACCGCTTAAAAGAAACATCCCGGATAATACTTGAATAATGAGATATCGCATTGCCGAATGTTTGGATTGGATGGAGCCACTCGCCAAAATCAAAAAAACAGAGGTAACTGCAGTCAATTCCCACCAAATAAAGAGCGAGAACAAGTCCCCCGCATGTACCGCAGCGATGGCAGCGCCTGCATAGGCCAAGCCGCTGCAATGCTCTAGAGATTTTGGTTCGTGCCATCCGTAGATTACGTTCAGGGCGGCTGCAATGTGAAACACGATAGAGAAAGGCAGTGTAAGGTGGTCTGCCCTGTTTAGAATCAAATTAAATCCAGAAACCTCAATTTCCCAGTGAACACCGGAGCCAACTGTCATGGAAAAAGCGGATATGGCTATAACGGAAAGTAAGCAAAATTGCCGGTAATGATGTGGCACAAAGGCTATTGGCATGGCCAGAAGAACCATGATTAACCCGGGCGGGATGTTTGTAAACAGGTCAGCCATTGTTGTAGTAATCCTCTTTACGCATGATAAGCTTTCGGAGAACTATCCCACCCAAAACAATGGCGATACAGACAACAAACGCATACAAGGCAGGAAAAAAAACTAGTGTTTCTAGTTCTACTTCAGCGTGGCGATGAAAAACGAACTCTAGAATAAGCAATATCAGAGATAAAATGATCAAAACTAGTTTTGACTTCGCGCCCATGATTTTCAAATTAGTTGATATATCGTCTTTCATTGCTGCCCTCTGCTCGCAAGTATCGCGAGGTCTAAAAATATTTCGTCAAAGAAAAACAAACCGATAGAGATTAATGCGGTGAGCACCGGTGGAACGACAACAAGTGGATGAAAAGCAACATCTGTGACCCTGGTTTTGTCTCGAAAAAATGCCCGCGATAAAGGTTCTAGAAGGTAATATACGTTCAACAGCGACGACAGACCCAAAACCGCAAGGATTACAATGTAGCCGGCTTCAACGGCACCAACCATCAAGATGAACTTTGACCAGCTGCCGCCAAGTGGTGGAATGCCGATAATCGACAAGGCACCAATGAAAAAGGCGGCAAACACCCATGGCATCTCGCGCCCCTGCCCGTCAAGTTCGGAGATTTTAGTAAGATGGGCTTGCACATAGATCGCACCAGCGCAAAAAAACAGGGTAATTTTACCAGCCGCGTGCATGACGATGTGCAAGGCCGCGCCCTGCACCGCCAGAGAGGATGCAATCGCCGCCCCCAGAACGATATAGGATAGCTGGCTAATCGTTGAATAGGCCAAGCGGGCCTTGATATCATCCTTGGTGATTGCCACCATGCTAGACGCGAGAATGGTGAAGGCGGCAAGCCAAACAAGCCAGTCCGACGCGCCAGTTTTGGCCAGAAAATCAATGCCAAACACATAAACAACAACGGTCAGGATGGTAAAGACACCGGCCTTAACAACGGCAACCGCGTGCAGCAGAGCCGACACAGGCGTCGGTGCAACCATCGCAGCTGGTAACCAGCGGTGGATCGGCATCAATGCAGCCTTGCCAACGCCAAAGGCAAAAAGTCCTAACAATATTGGTGCCATTGCCGGATCAATTTGCCCGGCAAGAAAGCCGCCTGGTCGGAAATCTAGGGTCCCTGTGCTTAACCAGACCCACACAACTGCTGGCAATAGCAATACCACAGATGTCCCGACAAGGATGCTCATATAGAGCCGCCCAGCATTACGGGCAACTGCACTTTCTTTATGCGTTACAAGCGGATAGGTGGAAAAGGTTAGAATTTCATAGAAGATAAATAGCACCAGAAGATTGCCCGACCATGCAACAGCCATCGCTGCGTGAACGGCAACTGCATAAAAGGCGGCAAAACGCGTCTGGTGTTTTTCGTGATTGCCACGCATGTAGCCAACCGTATAGAGCGCGGCAAGAATCCATAGACCGGAGGCAACAAGACCAAAAATAGCCCCAAGCGGCGTAACCGCGAATTCGATCGCTAGACCTTCGGCGATTTGGGCAACAAACAGGCGCGGCGTTTGGCCGTCAAGAACCGCCATTGCAACCTCAAGAGCGGCGATAAAGGTAATTACACCGCCAATCGGGCCAGCAGCATCGCGCCAGATGTGGCGCACGGCCAGAAACGGCGTCAGGAGCGCAACAACAAGCGGTGCCAGCAATCCAACCAGCATTGCAGTCTGAAGTGACATCATGCCCCGCCTCCTAACAAGGCTGTTGCAGCCGAGCGCGCCGCAGCCACAAGCCAGCTCGCATCAATGCCAAACCAGATATTGCCAAAAGCAACAATCCATAGCGGCAGGTAAATCGCCGGATTTTCAGCTAGTTTTGGTGAACGTACCGGTGCTGGCTGCATCCACATGACCTCCATAATCTTCCAAAGATAAACGACCGACAGAGCGCTGCTGATAAGCACAAGGGCCAGAATGAGGTATGATTCGGTCTCAAGAATTGCCCGCACCAAATAGAGCTTTGAGATGAAACCCGCGGTTAGTGGCAGCCCGGCAAGGCTAAGCCCGCAAATCAGAAATGCTGTTGCGGTTATTGGCATCCGGCGGCCTATCCCGGTTATGCTGTCCAGATTGGCACGCGCCCCAAGCGCCGCAACAAATCCGCCAATCGCCATAAAGATGCCGCCTTTAATCAGCGCATGGTTAGCGATATGGATGAAACTGGCGCTAACCCCGGCTGGGGTTGCCAGCCCAAGACCAAGCGCGATATAGCCGATCTGTGCCACTGATGAATGTGCAAACATCTTTTTGATATCGGCTTCGTATATCGCCATAACAGTGCCGATGAAGATGCCGCCAATCGCCAGCGGAACAATTACATTCGATAATGCAATATCAGCAATTTCAGGGACGCCGCCGAAAATCGTGAATACGATCCGCGCCAATACATAAAGTGCGGCCTTGGTTGCGATCGCCGCAAGCAGGGTTGATACCGCTGATGGGGCATAGCTATAGGCGGCGGGTAGCCAGATATGGACTGGGAAAATTGCCGCTTTCACCAACATACCGGCAACCATGAAACCAAAGCCGACATGAAGCACCGCCCCACCGCCGGCCTCTGGAATGCGAGCTGCCATGTCACCCATATTCAACGTACCGGTCATTGCGTAGATAAAGCCAACGCCGATCACATAGAAGGTCGCGCCAACCGCGCCGATCACCAGATAATGAAAGCCAGCAACAAGCGCGCGCCGATCAGTTCCGGCACCCATGCCGATTAGAATTGCCGAAGCTAGCGCTGATATCTCAAGGAAAACAAATAAGTTAAAAGCATCAGCCGTCATGACAAGACCAAAAAGACCGCCGCTTACAAGCATCCATGCGGCGTAGAATTTTCCGCTGTCTTTATCGTTAATCTCGCTTGAAACAAGCCGACGCGCAGCCAGAGTGGCAATAAAACCAAGGCCGGTCATAACGACCAGAGTTAAACTGGTTGCCGAGTCCACCACAAATTCAATGCCCCACGGTGGCTCCCAATTGCCAAGGTGATAGCTTATGCGTACACCGTTTTCGGTGATCGACTGCAGCATCAATGCAGCGATGAATGAGCTGCCAGCCCCGATCAGCGTTAGCATCCAAGCAAGGCTAGCCGAGTGTAAAAGCGAGTTAACTGGCGCTAGCAACAACGGCACCACAACAAGCAAAGCGGGTAAATTTGTAATGATAGCGGCCCCCATTATTCTGCTGCCTCAACTGTTGGGCGTTTTGGCCGTGGCAAAGACTCGCGTGCCTTCGCTTCGATGATTTCATCTTCTTCAATACTGCCAAAGGCCTCGTTGATACGCAGAATCAAAGCAAGACCCAACGCGGTTGTCGCAACCCCAACCACAATCGCGGTGAGAATCAAAACATGCGGCAACGGGTTGGAGTATAATGTATCAGGATTGCCATCAAGAATCGGCGCAGTGCCACCAGCAATCTTGCCAAGAGATATGTAGAAAATAAAAACTGAAGTCTGGAAGATCGACAATCCAACCAGTTTTTTAATTAAGTTTGTGCGGGCGATCACCAAAAACAGACCAATCATCATCAAAATGACGACGATAATATGGTTCCAGCTTCCTGCTAACTGCTCAATCATTTTGCGCGATCCTCAACAAAACCTGCAAACGCATGGAACAATGACAGCATTACGCTTGTTACGGTCAGACCAACCCCAAATTCGACAAGGATAATGCCGATATGCTGCCCTGATACGACCGATCCGGTAAGCGCGGTGTAATCCAGAAAAAGCCCGCCTCTAGCCATCGAGGCAATGCCAACCGCGCCGTAAGTCGTCACGCCAAGCGCCATCATCCACAGGTTTACCCGCGCCGTTATGACTTGACGACCCGCCTCCAGCCCGAAAACCAGTGCGTGAAGAATAAATGCAGCGGCAATAATCACGCCCGCCTGAAACCCGCCGCCCGGCCCAAAATCACCATGAAACTGCACATAAAGTCCAAACATGATGATGGGCGCAAAGAGAATTTTAGCAACAACACGGAACACAGGATTTTGCTTCATGCCCTGCTCCGTTTCGGCGTGGCCGATGATTTTTTTGAACGAACGGCCAGTTTTTTTGCCGATGCAGTTTTCGCCGACACTGGGGTCACCCGGACTGTTCGGGTGAAACCCGCCAATAGCATCAGAACACCGAGTCCGGCGGTGAATACAACAATCGTCTCGCCCAGCGTGTCAAAGCCGCGATAGCTTGCCAAAACTGTGGTCACAACATTAGGTATTTGAAGCGCACTGCCGCTTTCAGCCAAATAACGCGGCGCGACATGCTGGTGAACCGGTGCCATTGGATCACCAAGAGTTGGCAAGTCAAACACCGCTAATAGCAATAACGCACCTGCCCCGACACAGATCAACCCGGCCAGCAGATTGCGGTTTTGGCTTGGCTTTTCATCAGCCGGCACATAAGCCATTGCGGCAAGGAACAACACCGTGGAAATACCTGCGCCCACCGCCGCCTCGGTGAAAGCAACGTCAACCGCGTCCAGATTGACAAACATCGCCGCCGAGGTCAGAGAATAGGCGCCTGACATGACAATCACCGCATATAGGCGGCTCGAGCGAAGCACTATAACTGCGATAAGCACCAATAGTGCGAGTAGAAAAATGTTAATTATCAAGCCGGCCATCATGATTTCCCCTTCTCGGACGCCGCCGATGCTGTTTTGCCTGTCTTATTGCGTGCCGTATTTTTACCTGCGCGCTTGGCTGGAGACTTTTTGACAAGGTCCCGCCCAACAGGTTTTACCCCCATCTTGTGCGCAACCTGCGCCACCGCATGCGTTGCAATCGGGCTGGTAAAGAACAGAAAAATACCAATGAGTAACAATTTAACACTGACAAGACTAAATCCCTGATGGATTATCATGCCCAGAATAATAAAGCTGGCCCCGGCGGTATCAATCATCCCGACTGCATGAATCCGGCAAAAAACATCAGGAAGGCGAATGAGGCCAAGGCTGCCAATCAACAGCGCAACAACGCCAATGGCGATTGATAGACCAGACAAGATGGTGATAAGCATATCCATCATTTTGACCCAGCGGACTTGTCACCAAGCGAGCCTGTGCTGAAAATCTTTAAAACCGCGAAGGTGCCGATAAAATTCAAGATCGCGTATAGCAGTGCGATATCAACAAATTCCGGGCGTCCCATCACAAAGCCATGCAGTGAGATGCCAAGAATCATCAGCGTGCCCATCGCATTCACTGCGAGAACTCGGTCAAAAGCCGTTGGCCCGAGCGCGGTCCGTACGAGGGCCAACACCAAACACACCGCACAGGCGATCATCGCAACAATCATCATCATTTAGCAGGTTTCCTGGCTGCATTTCCAGGAGGGTGCAGCTCGCTATTAGCTGTTTTGCCTTCAAGGGCACAATTACGCTGATCCATATCGCCGCTACGCACGTCATCGCCAAATTGCGGATGAAGCGCGTGTACCAAAAACCGGCTTGGCCCGGTTTTAGCCTCGTCGATATCAACAGTAACAGTCCCCGGTGTCAGCGTGATGGAATTGGCGTAATTGGCTAGGCCTGCCGAAGTCTTCTGATTAGCCGGCACTTCAAACAACTCTGGATCCGATGTTCCGCGCAGGATGATTTTGGCGGTGGCAATATTCGATGAGACGATTTCGCCAATCAACCAAACCAGATAGGCCGGTAACCCGGAAAATAAATGGGTTGGAAGGCCCTCGCGGTCAATGGCTCCAATGCGATGACTAAGCCAGACACAAAGCAAACAGCTAGAAATGCCGAGCCCAATCAACAGACCGTTATAATAGCCTGACATCAGCAGCCAGCCGATTAAGAGAGTTGTGAATAAGATCAGAAAACGCATAAGACTTGAGAGTTCACTTTCTTGAGGTTTTGTTTTTTTCTGTAACCCTGAACTGAGACTAGAGAGGTTTTTTCTGGGCTTCAACACTCTAACTTAAAAAATGATTATTTTTTGGGGAAGACGAATATTCTTGCAAATGTTACGGCCAAATTTTTCTGGAAATCAAATGCAAATGGCTTGTTTTTGAGCTATTTGCGGGCTATGACATGAGTAGCTTTGAATTGGTTTATAAAGAATGTCGGGGGGTTCTACCAATGGCTTCATCAGCGAGCAAACCACGTCCAGCCCATGTGCCTGAAGAAAACGTCTATATGTCGATGCATTGGTTAATCGTCGCCACCTATTTTTCGGCGGCGGTTTCGGTCTTTTTGTTGATTACTAAAGCCGGATAATTTTAACAGCTGACGCGGGAACCACATTTTTGGACGCGCTTTATCAGAAACAAATTCTGGAATTTGCCAAGCTATCCCGAACGCGTGAGCTAGACCCCGCAGCGCCTTATCAGGCGAGCCGTGACAACCCTACTTGCGGTGATAGGGTCGATGTTTCTTTGCAGCTGGACAACGGTGCGATTAGCCATATTGGCATTAAGGTCCGCGGCTGTGCGCTATGCGAGGCCGGTGCTGGCCTGTTAATTGAAAACTTTGTCGGAATCACCCCTGATGATGCCAGCCGGATGACCGCTCAATTTTCTCGATGGATCGGCAAAGAGCTAGATGAGCCGCCGAACGAAGATATGGCAAAATTTATGCCGGTACGCGATATCCGCAACCGGCACAAATGTGTTCTTCTGGCATTTCAAGCGGCTAATGAGGCACTAGCGCAATCCTAGGGAACAGATCTGGGGAACACACCCACTCAAGCCCCATCTCAGTGGCTAGCATTGATGGGTTTATTCAGGGCGAACAGAAACCTTGCCGAAAGCCCACAGCGCAACCACCAGCGCAAGGGGAAAGCCAATTACAAGTAAAACACCTACATTTGCGTCCATGATGATCTCCCAATCAGAATGATGTTCGATTTATAGCGGTTCTAACGTTGATGGCAAGGGGCAATTATGCGGCGAGTCACTTTGTCGCGGATATAGCGCCAGCTTGTCTGTTATGGGGCTTCACAGGTTTCACCATCGCAACAAGGCATGACATTCATCCGGCAATGCGCACACTGGCCATGACCATGCACCCAGACAATGTTCTCCGGCCAGCCACAAGACGGGCATTGCGGCTGCAGAGTAGGCTTTGCCTCAGCCGCTGATGTTAGGTTTGAATGGTTTGCGTTGCTTTGATCTGTCATTCTACCGCTTTGCCTGAACCTTTCTTACTGAAATCAGACCCTGAAGTACCCTGGAAAGCCCCGCATCACGCCCATTGGGATGCGGGCCGGAAACACTGACGGAATGATCAGATAAAAAAATGCTCCGCGCAAGCCAAAAGCTAGGAGAAAACGCGGCCGGATAAATCGGAAAAAGGTACCTATTTAGTGATATAGGTACCCATTTGGTGAGGTTGTGCATTAGTTATGCTCAAAACAGACAATGAAGTTCGCGCTGCAAAATGCGAGATAGATAAGCCC
>Ga0181564_10004773_pt1 | contig 11399 bp, 9 predicted proteins | sample 011ome_24_FD_134512 | JGI IMG/M metagenome (GOLD analysis project Ga0181564, IMG submission 134512) | Coastal salt marsh microbial communities from the Groves Creek Marsh, Skidaway Island, Georgia - 011513CT metaG (megahit assembly) | ecosystem: Environmental > Aquatic > Marine > Intertidal zone...
GCAGACTTGAGGGACAGGGCCATTTCCGTCCCGAGTTGACCAGAGGCGCCAATGATGCAATGCACATCCTGAGCCATGGATGCAAATATGCGCAGGATGTAGCTTGCATCTTCGCTTTATTTCTCCACGGAGAACTGCCATGGATTTTGATTACCCGCTCCCGGAATCGAGCATAGCCAAGCATCCGCCTCTGAGGCGAGAGGATGCCCGCTTGTTGCATGTGAAGAGCGGAGGGGAGTGGACAGACCGGAACATCACGGATCTTCCGTCGCTTTTGCCCTCGGAAAGCGCCATATGGGTCAACGAGACCAAAGTCCTTCACGCGAGGATGATGGCTGTAAAGCCCACGGGAGGAGTCTTGGAGTTGCTGTTGCTGGAGCCCCGGGACGTTCCGGTGGAACAGTCCTTGACGGCGGCATCTCCGGTGGTGTGGAATGCCATGGTGGGAGGCGCGAAAAAGTGGAAGTCCGGACCGCTCTCGGTGCCTGATAGTGGTGTGGACCTGACCGTGGAACGGGATGGCGATGCGCTCAAGTTCAGTTGGGGTGGAGGCGAGACATTCGGCGCGGTGCTGGACAGGCTGGGACGGATTCCATTGCCGCCCTACATGCGGCGGGATGCCGATGAAGCCGATGCAGATCGCTATCAAACGGTGTTTGCCCGGCTGCCGGGAAGCGTTGCAGCTCCGACAGCGGGTCTTCATTTGACACCGGGGTTGATCAGGCAATTGGGCGATCGGAACATCCCGTGTCAAAAGGTCACCCTCCATGTGGGTGTCGGCACATTCAAACCCCTTGAAGGTGACCCCTCCTCACATTCCATGCATGGGGAGCGGTGCATCGTCGATCGGAAGGCACTGCTGGAATTGGCAACGGGAAGGTCCATCACGGCGGTGGGCACCACCACCATGAGGACGTTGGAAAGCCTTTATTGGTTGGCTTGCAGATGGAAGAATTCCGGGTTCGGTCCCGAGCGGGAAGTGAACCAGTGGATCCACAAGGACACCCTCGAACCTTTTGCCACTTTTTCCTCTGCCATGGGTTACTTGGCTGAGCGCGTGGAAGGGGCGGGGTTCATTGAATTTGTAACCCGGTTGATGATTGTTCCCGGATACAGGGTGCGTTCTGCCGATCGCTTGCTGACCAATTTCCACATGCCAAACAGTACGTTGTTGTGCATTGTAGAGGCCATGATTGGCCATGATTGGCGCAGTGTATACGCCCATGCGGTGGAATCTGGCTATCGCTTTCTCAGTTATGGGGACGCCTGTCTGCTGGAGCGCCGAGATGAATCGCTGCAGCGGACAGGCGTCCCAAAATCCGAGTGAGCAGAATCAGCTGCCTTGCCGGAAGTCCTTCAAGTCGGCCTTGTCCTGAATGGCGTTGGACAACCGGACCGGGGCTCCACTGCCGATGGGCAGATTGCGGAAGTAAGTGCGGTCGTTCAAGCCATTGACTTCTGTAGCGAAGTCGCCGGTGGCATCCACCTCATTCCTCGTGACGGGTGAGATTACCCAAATGCCATTGACGCCTTGGATGGGGGGGCTCACCGAATTCAACCCAAGAGAAAGAGCAGCGCCTACCACAGCAGGCTCCCCGGCGCCTCCAGCACCACTGATGGTGGGAGTCTTGAGGGTCACTCCGTTTGCGGAATTGACTGTGCTCCCGGTCTTTTCGGCGATTTCGTCCAATGAACCGCCGCGCATCAGCTCCATGTACATTTCGGCCTTCTTTTCCTTGATGGCACCGGTGCGCATGGCGGCCTCCACGTTCTCAAAGGGAGGCTCTCCCTCCTCCTTGATGTTCACGAGACAGGCAATGATGTAGTTCCCATCAATTTGGAAGGGGTTGGAGACATCTCCTTTTTCAGCACCGTAGGCCCATCCGACCACTTCCGATCCGTTTGAAAGACCGGTGATGGCGGTGGCACCTGACTTGACATTGCGCGCTTCCACAATGGCATATCCCATGGTGTCCGCTGCGTTGCGGAAGTCCTCCACATTGCCGAACTCAATGGCAAAGTTCATGGCCGTTTCCTGCGCTCCGCCATAGGTTGCATCCGAGATGGTCACTTTGCGCTCGATCCGCTGAACGGTGATGGCATCTGCTGTCCATTGCTGATCGAGAACCTCAATGAGGTGAAGGCCATAGTTGGTTTTGGCCGTTCCAATTTTTCCGATCCGGTTGTCGAAGCAGAAATCCTCAAAAGGCTTGACCATGCGGCCGCGCTTGAACTCGTATTCCCCTCCCGTCGCCTTGGAACCGGGATCTTCGCTGTGCTTGTTCACCAAGTCGGCAAATTCATCTCCAGCACGCAGGCGACGCTTCAGAGAGTCTGCCCGGGCCTCAAGCGCAGCCAGCTGAGCAGGGTCATTGACGTCTTCGGTTTTGAGCAGGATGTGGCGGCACTTCACCGTACTGTCAGCCACGGCATCCTTGGAAATCACCTTGTCCAGACGGATGGTTTCTGCTTCGAAGTATGGGCCCACAACAGTGCCCACTTCTGCAGTTTCGAGCTTGGCCGCTTGGCTTTCGCTGTTGACTGCATCCCCTATGATTTCGAAAATGTTGGTTTCGGCCGCCAGACCATTGGAAGCGATGAAAACGCTGTCGTTCTCAGCTTCCGTCCAGTCCTCCTGCAACTGTTCGAAGAAAATTTCTTCGCGTTTGCGGTCGTCGAAGCTGGCCGTCAGGGGGATCTTCAAGTATTCAATGTCACGACCTGCCTGCTGGGCATACTGGGCATCTCCCTTGTGCGCCCTGTAGTAGGCTTTCACATCGGAGTCGGAGACCTCTACATCGGCATCCGGAATGGCAGAATACTGCTTCAACACATAACGGAAGTCCACACTCTGCTGGCTGCGCAAGAATTCCTGCTTGCCCTCGAGGGAGTTCGCCGCGAGTCCGGCCCGCACAAGGCCATCGAACTTCTCGCGCATTCTCTTTTGTTCAATGACGCGGGCATATCCTGCATACTGGGCCTTGCCGTTGGGGTCAGAAAACATCTGACTGAAGGTTTGCTTCCAATTCTGCTTTTGCTCCTCGGTCACCTGTCCTCCGTAAAAGGTCCTGGACACCCAGGGAGACACGTAGTCACCATAGCGGATGTCATCGAATTCTTCCTTCGTCAGGTCGAGGCCCAACGCTTCGTAGTTGTCACCGTAGAGCCGCTCGGTCAAGATGTCACCCCAGACTTCATTCTGGGCATCGCGGTCTGCATTGTAGTTGAAGAGGGTTTTTCTCTCTTGAACGCGGGCGCGGTACTCGAGGAAAGTCACTTCATTCCCATTTACAGAACCCGCCGCCTGACTGCCCGGGTTGTTGCCCATCATCGCAATAACAGCGTCGTAGGGAATGAGAAAACCCAACATGCCCAATCCAATGATGGTGAGCAACAGGGTTTGCTGGTTTCGAATCCTTTCAATCATGGCCATGGTGGCAGCATTTTCGTGTGGTGCGCGAAGATACGCAGGCGCTCCGTTTCGCCGTCAGCCCGCTTCGGGCTGATTTCGCAGGATCTCGACCAGCACAATCCGGGCACCGTCAACCCTTGTGACGAGGACGGAAAGCGCATCCAGCTCAAAACGGTGACCCTCCGCGGGAATCTCTTCCGTATGGTGCAGGACGAGTCCGCCCAGCGTCTCGTAGGCCTCATTTTCTGGAAGGTCAAGATGGAACCTCTCATTCAGGTCGTCTACGTCGTGTCGGGCACTGAACCTGTAGTGTCCTTCACCAAGCTCCATTTCCACCAAAGCTTCGGTGTCGTGTTCATCCTCAATGTCCCCGATCAGTTCTTCCATGATGTCCTCCATGGTCAGAATACCGGACGTGCCGCCGTACTCGTCGACCACAACGGCGAGGTGTCTTTTTCGGCGGATGAACTCGGTCAGGATGTCCTGTGCTCCCATGGGTTCGGGAACAATGATGGTGGGGTGGAGGTATCGCGCCAACTCGGCACCGCTGCTTTCCGCACCTTCTGCGGACCGGCGCAGCAGGTCTTTTGAATGGACATACCCGATCACATGGTCGATGGAGTCCCGATAGATCACCACTTTGCTCAATCCCGTATCAACGAAGCATCGGTCCAGTTCCTCGAGGGTCGCAGAGGCTTCGAGCGCTACGATTTCATTTCTGGGAACCAGACAGTCCCTGGCTTTGAGGTTGGAGAAATCCAATGCGTTCTGAAGGATTTGCAACTCATTGTCGAGGGTGGAATCCTCTTCAGTATCCATCCTATCATTCAGGATGCGGACGAAATGATCGAGGTCCACAGCACCCAGGCTGTCCCCCTTGGCCTCATCACCTGGTTTGCCCAGAAACAGGCGACTCAGCCCCAAGGCCACCACGGCAAGTGGCCACAAGAGATAGTAAACCAAGGTCAATGGCAACGAAAAGAAACGAAGCCACCGGTTGGGGGCACCGTGAAAGAAACTCTTGGGAAGGAATTCGGCGGTGACCAGGACGATCAATGTGGCCAGCAATGTTTGGGTGGCCAGCGCAGCGAAAGGCTGGTCGGCTGACTCCCAATCCATGGCACCGAACAAGCGCTGGGCAATGAGCGAACCGGACTCCAATCCGAAAATGACGAGGGCCAGGTTGTTTCCGACCAGCATGGTGGCAATGAAGCGCTCAGGTTGACGGAGCAGGTGCTCGACCAGGCGGCCTGCCCATCCCCCTTGGTTTCTGTCGAGCTCGGCCTGCAGGCGGTTGGCGGACACGAAAGCGATTTCCATGCCGGAGAAGAAGGCCGATGCCAGCAGCGATGCAAACAACAAAGTCAATGACGCAGGGTCGGGATCCATGGGGTGGCCAATGCCGTTAAGTTAAGGTCTGCCCGAAAACACGGGGAGCTGCACCAAGAAGATTCAAGACGCATCGTCGGATGCTGAAAGTTTGCGCCTCAACCCCCGCCGGGTGAGGTACCATGCCCCCGCTATCCCTGGAAAGAGAAGGGCAGATTTTCCATCCTCCCACCCGGCTTGGCTGATGTGGTAGAGCGCAGCCAAGAGTGCCACCAGGGCAATGATGCCCCAAAGGCGCTCTGCTATGAGGTGTACGCGTTGGTTCATGGTGTGTCCCGAGTGGTGTCAACGAGAAAGATACCGGTGGGTTTCAATATGCGGTATTCCTGAAATCGCGCATCGGATTCCAATCCCGTACCGAGGAGTGTGCCTTCAGGGGTTCTAACCTCCACGGGGGCAGGGGTGTGCACCCGATCGCTGTCCGCACTCCAGTAGAGTAGCTCCGTGCCCAAGGTATCCCTTTGCGAACCATGCAGCATCACGTTGCCCCTCGCTTCCAGGAACCTGGACTCCTCTTCAAAATTGCCCTGGTCGGCACTGAGGCGGGCTTCCAGATTACCAGAAGAATCCAGCACGTCCAATGTAAACCCCCCTTCGACCTTCCATGCGGGGGGCTCTTCGGATGAGCGAGACATGAACGTGGCCGAAAGCCTGTGCGTCAGCTTGCCCCCTTCGCTGTAATCAAGCGTGGCATCTTCCAATACCTGAGAGGGCTCGACAATGTCCTCAAAATCTGCAACAGCATCGAGGTCATTCCTGCAGGAGGCGACCGTCATCAAGAACCAGCAACCCGCGAGCAAGCAGCGAGGGGTTCCCGCCATCAGGGTTTGCGGGCCTTTGTGGTCTCACCGAGGCACTTCACGGTGATCTCCTTGCCTTCGTTGATGCCGTAGGTAAACAAGTCGTCGATGGTCGGGTAGGACTTCTTTACCTGAGAAATCTTGGTGTTGGCTTTGGAAGCCACATTGGCATCTACCGATTTGGCGCGTTGGTAATAATCCGTGGCGAGCCAATACACCTCCCGGCCCTGCAGCGGGCTGTCCGAACAGGAACCCACCATCGAGGCAATGGCATCGCCGATCAGCAGGTAAGGCTCACCGTTGCCTGCATCCGCTTTGGCGGCGCGGCGCGCGTACCGAAGGCACTTGGTTACTTGGCCTGCATTCTTGGCCACCTGCCCTGCCTTCATGAGGTTGCGGCCCAGTTTGGGGCAATCCTCACACAGCGCAACGGACTCTTCGAAATAAGGAAGCGCAGCGTCATAGTCTCCCTTTTTTGAAAGTTGGATGCCGATGGAGTAGGCTGCATCGGCATTTTTGTCCACGGCGTAGACGGCTTCTGCCACCGGCAGGAAGATGTCGTTGTCCGTGCATCCTTTCTCGTTGAGCAGGCGCAGGGTTTTTTTCTTGATGTCGATGTCGTCCGGAGCTGCCTCGATTTTCTTTGTCAACACGGGCACCATGTCCTCGCAGTTCGCCACCTGCACGAAAATCTCATCCAGGTTCTTCTGGGTGGTGGCATACTTTTCGGCTGAGGCACTGTCCGCAGCAGCGAGTTCCCTTTGGCGACCCATTTCAATGAAGTCGCTCAATCTGAGGTATTCGTTCAACAAGTCTCCAATGGCGGTTTCCTTGGTTTCCGCGCTCTCGGCACCATTGAGGGCTTCGACCAACAGAGCGTAGTATCCGTTGAGAACGGCCGCGTCGGCTTGGTCCTCCAAGCAAAGGATGGCCTCTTCAAACATAGGACGCGCCTCTGCGGCAGCGCGCTTGTTCAGGCTGGTCCAATCCATGGCTTTCCGTGCCAAGACCTCGCAACCGTTGTTCGGCTTCTTGGAAGTGGTGGGGATGTGCTCGATGCGGAGGTCATAGAAGGTGAAGACACTGTCGCGAAGGGCAATGGCGCGGTCGTTGTTCTTGGCCTTGATGGCTGCCTTCATCTGACGCTTGAGCAGGTTGATGCCCTTGATGTACATGTTCTGGGACACCTTCGGCGGGCATACACTGCACGCCTGCTGCCAGAAGGGATATGCGTCATCGTAATTCTTCTGTTTGTAGTAAGTCTCATACAAGCTCAGATTCTCCTTGCAAGCAGCCTGCTGTTCCGGAGTGTCGCCATACTTGCTGTCGTCCTGTGCTTGGGCCGAGGGGATATTCAGCATGAGGAAAACAGCCATGAGGCTGTTGATCAAGAGGGCGTTACGTGTCATGGTATTCGGCTTCATTCGGAGTGTTCAACAAGGACCGGGCCAAAAGACTTGATCCCATTCCCGGCGGGCAAAAATAGCGGATTGCCTACTACCGTGTTTCAGCGGGTCCTCAGTCATAGCGCCGAGGGACCAGCCATTGGTTTTTAAAGAAGGGATGCAGGGTGAAACCGAACATCGCTCCCGTGGACCTTTCCCGGACTCCATCGTCCGGGTCGGCGGCGGTATGCTGCCATTGGAATGCCATGTTGAAACTCGAACCGGACCTCGACCCAAGCATGGGCAATGACCAGCCAAGGCTCCAGCTTCCTGACTCAACACGGCCTTGATTGACCTCGATATATCCCGCCTGTTCGCGATATCCCAAGCTGAAGGTGGAGCGCTCCCAACCATTTCTGGCATCATCCAGGGCTCGGGGGGTGATGGAGATTCCAGCGGAAAGCCCCTCATCGTCTACCCACAGTACGCCGGGATCGAGCATTTCGGCCGGCAGTCCTGACCAGCGTGCACGACGCCACTCCACCCCCGCACGCCATCGGACGCCTTTGGCGGTGTTCATCTCCCATTCCAGGCCCACAATGAGCTCCAACGGCAGCTTCAAATCATAGGTCTCGCTTGTGCTGTGCACGGAATCCACTTCCAGCGGCCCGGTGGACAAAGTCTGCCAGGAAGACCATTGCGTGTCTCGGCTGTTGGTGTGATTCCGTCCCAAGCGTGCGACCCCACCCAGCCGCACCAGCGAGCTGGAGATGAGTTTTTTGTCGGGATTGAAACGCGCACCCACAAGTTGCTCTCGAATCAAACCAAGGGTGAATCCCGCATTGCGGTGGAGTTCTTCTGTTTGGACCCTGGTGTCGACGAAGATGGGATTGGAGATGTCAATGACCCGGGTCCGGACCATGCTGCCGAATACCTGTTCGAACCGTCCGCCGAGCGCCGTGCCACTGGTAATGATCCGGACGCTGTCCGCTGCGTTTCCAGCCGGGTCATTGAAATACCGCCAGGACGTTCCCTCCCAGCGCCGGGAGAATCCGACATAAGAACGCGTGAGTCCGCCAGACCCGGAATAGCGCACTTCATATTCTTCCGCTACAGGGTCGGACAACAACTGCCCCAGTTCATAGCCAGCCGATGAGCTGGGTTGCAAACCGAAACTGATGGCGGATTTTCCTCCGGCCCGCTTCAGGGCAAAGGCCACTTGCGTGAGGCCTCCTACATCCCCGACGGTGGTAGAGTCCCCATCCGAAATCCGCTCGGAACGGAGGTGGAATCCGCCGGCAAAAGTGGTTCTCGTGAGGAATGCGGCTGCAGCCGGATTGGTGGTGTTCAGGTGGCTCCGGTCAGTCCAAGCGGCACCCATTTGTCCCATGCCCATCTGGGCTATGCCGGCCCCGGATTGAAGTTGGCCCAATCCGAAACGGGAATAGGGAGAGTAGGTGGATTGGCCCGAGGCACTTGGGTGCGATGCAAAACAAGCCACAACAGTGACCATCATAAACCGGGTCCCAGGAAATCGCATTTTCGTCATGTCTTGGACTCTTTCAGCAAAAGGGCTCCCCCTCGAAGCACCAGGTTCGGGTCTGCGAAAGTCTGCCATCCCCCCAAACCTGCAAAATGTTCCGCGTCTCCTCCCGTGAGGATGACTTCGGCATCTTCGGCGAATTCCATCAGACCCCTGGCCACAGCTTGAACAGCGTGAAGGGATGCCCATGGGATTCCCGCACGGATGGCGGCTTCTGTATCGGTGCCAAGGGCACCGTCAGGCCCAGGCGATATGTGCCATCGGTTGGCATCGTCCGGTTGTATTTCGGGCAGTCCGGCTCGCCGCATCGAGGACGCTTGAAGGCGCAGTCCGGGAAGGATGGCTCCCCCCTTCCAAGCGCCCTTGGAAAGGAGGTCTACCGTAATGCAGGTCCCTGCGTCGATGATGACAAAACTTCCCCCGGGGCGCCGGTGGTGGCACGCCGCCGCTGCCGCAATCCGATCGGACCCCGGTTGTCCACTTCGGTATTCAATCCGAAACGGTACCCTTGACCAAGGGTCGAGCGGCAAACACTCGGATCGATGGACGTTGAAAGCCGCGCAGACAAGGTTCAGCCAGTCTTTCGGGGCAGCGGGGGGATTTGGGCGATTCAGCCAATGGCAACTATCAAAATGCCACGATGTCCATGGGCCTTCCGGCGCCCAGGAATCTGGCCCGATGTCGGACATCCTGTTCCACGCAACGTCGGAAACATCTTGGATCTCGCCTTCATTCACGGCGGCATATTTCAAACGGGTCCCACCGGGGTCAAGCAACAATTTCACTTCCAGCTGAGGTTGGCCATGAAGTAGTCGAGGTCGGCGTCGATTCTTTCCACCACGGGGGCCAAGGAATCGCCGTTCGGTCGCACTTCAAAATAGAGGGCTCCGCGCACGAATCGATCGCTTCCGTCGGTGCAGAGGAACTGAATGGGACTGGCGGCATCTCCGGCCAAAGCCCACTTCACTGCCATCCCTCCGGACTCGTATTCCCGATGGCTGACTTGAATGGCATCGGCTTTGACCTCGTGTTCATAGGCGAGCTGAAAGGCATCCTCGACCACGGGTTCCAGCTGGACAGCTCCAGCGTACGTGCAATGCACCCTCGCCTTGTAGTCGGGATAGACCAGGTTGAACCAGCAACTGTCGGGAGGGAACTCCTGAACGGGTTCTACCCAAGCCGATTGCGACACCCCAATGGCGAGCGGGCATGGTAGCTCGACACTGCGGTAGCTCGTATCGTGCAATGCGATTCGGAAATAGCCTTTGGGACGCGGTACGGGCGTTGGTCCATTACAGGACAGGAGCATGCCGGAGCAAGCAAGTAGAAGCGCAGCCAATCCTGCGCTGTTTCTTCCCTTGTTTGGAAACGACCGGGTTTTGGAGGGTGAGGGGTCTTCTCCCTGGGGCAGACGGCGGACTTTGACCTGGAGCACCCGTCTCCGGTCCACCGCTTCTGCGACCAATTGAATCCCAGCATGTTCCAATGTCTCACCGGGCTTTGGCAAACGTGCGAGTTGTTCCACCACGAAGCCGCCGAGTGTATCGCTCTCTCCTTTCGCTGCTTCAAATGCACCGCCATCCAATTCCATGATGCGATAGACATCCACCAGGGCAGTCTTCCCTTGGAATGCCACAGTGTCCTCATCGATGCGGGAGTAGAAAACATCCTCGTCGTCGAATTCGTCGGAAATGTCCCCGACAATTTCTTCGATGACATCCTCCAATGTGACAATCCCGCTGGTGCCTCCATATTCATCCACCACCACGGCGAGGTGGACCTTCATGGCTTGGAAGTCGCGCAGCAAATCGTCGATCATACGATTTTCAGGCACGAAAAACGGTTGGCGCAGCAAGCTGTTCCACCCGAAGTCCTCTTCGTTGCGATAGGGCAATAGGTCCTTGGCGTAGAGAATGCCCCGAATCTGGTCCAGGCCTTCCTCATAGACGGGAACGCGGCTGAAACCCGATTCCGCGAGGGTGGCCTTGAGATCGGCCCAAGGCATGTTGAACGGAATGGCAGTTACATCGGTTCGGGGCCGCATGATTTGCTTGACATCCTTGCTTCCGAAATTGACGATGCCGCTCAGAATCCGGTTTTCTTCCTCCGTCCTGTCTTCTGAATCGGTGACGTTGACAGCGTGCTCCAAATCTTCCACCGAAAGTTCAGTGGAGGATTCCCCTTTCGGCGAGAACCAGTCGGCCATGGCGTTCAATGGCATCCAGATGGGGCGCAATATGCCTTTGGCCAAAGTGAGGGGGCGGGCCATCCGACCTGCCAGGACCAGAGGGTTCCGGTTGGCATACACCTTGGGCAGCACCTCGCCGAAGAGCACGATGAGAAAAGTGACGCCGAAAACATGCAGCAAGGTTCCCAATACGGGTGGAAGGGACGTTAGCCCGTGCTGCATGATGACCGTCGAGAGCAGAATGATGAGGATGTTGACGGAGTTGTTGAGAACCAGGATGGTGGCCAGCAGCTGTCGTGCTCCCTGCTCGGCATCGGGAGTGTTCAGAAGCTGGAGCACCAGCTTGGAACGGGCGTCATCTGTTTCCTCCAGCGCTTGCCTGTCCTGCGGACTCATGGAAAAAAAGGCGATTTCACTCCCCGAGATGAATGCGCTCGCTACCAGAAGAAGCAAGGAAGCGATGTATGCAATCCACAAAAGGGAGTCCGAGAGGTCCATTCGCTCAGAAGGGAAGGGAGGAAGCGTCGATCGGGTAGGGCCCTGTGAGCGGCTCCGAGTCTGTTGCCGGTGGCGGACCGAGTGCTTTGTCAGATCGCGGGGTGAGCAGTTCGAGCCTGTCCGCCACGACTTCTGTGGCACGGTGTTCTACGCCATCTCCGTCTTGCCAGCTGCGGGTGCGCAA
>Ga0181564_10004780_pt1 | contig 11385 bp, 8 predicted proteins | sample 011ome_24_FD_134512 | JGI IMG/M metagenome (GOLD analysis project Ga0181564, IMG submission 134512) | Coastal salt marsh microbial communities from the Groves Creek Marsh, Skidaway Island, Georgia - 011513CT metaG (megahit assembly) | ecosystem: Environmental > Aquatic > Marine > Intertidal zone...
CGCCCCTCACGCGTGGGTTGTCGCGACAAATATCGCGACAGTACTCGAGCGATTTATCGCGCTTGATGAGCGAGTTCGAAGCGCATCCGTCCCACGCTGATGAATTCGTTCGCACGTATTTAGCGCGAAGCGCATCTGAACTCGACGCCGTCGCGGCGTTGCAAAACGCTGAAAAGGCTGACGGCAGACGAGCTTCGAAACGCACCCGAACACGCGACGACAACGACGACTTGTAATAGACGCACAACCATACGCCTCCACGCGCGCGATACCATCCCACACCGTGCGACGCACGCACGCGCGTGCGCGCGACGATGACGCCCTCTGCGACGAATAATGACGGCAACGACGACATCGCTGTCGATACATCAAACACTCCACCACCGGCGAAACGTGCGCGCATTGACAACGAACCAAAGACGCAGCCGCCGCCTCCGCTCTACGTCGCGCGAGCGATGCTCAAGTGCGCCCGCCTCGGATGCGTGCCGTGTCGCTACGTCGTATTAAACGCCGCGGGACAGCCACCCGGTGCGAACGCTCGTCCCGAGACGTGCTTACGATACGCGGCAAACGCGGCAAAGGCGCCTGGTGGGGGTGAGAAACGGTTGGGGCTGTATTCGCGAACGCAGCGCGTGCTCACCGTCGGCGACGGAGATTTCTCATTCTCCCTCGCTCTCGCGCGCGCGTTCGGGGGTGAGCGCATAGTTGCCACATCGTATGAGTCCCGAGCGTCGCTGGAGCGGATTTACGGCCCGTCGTGTATGGAGACGCTGCGCGAGCTCGAGGCGTCGGGCGCGCGCGTGGCGCACGGCGTCGACGCCGCCGATTTAGCGTCAACGCTGCCTCGCTTGGCGAACGATGGCGACAATACGCATGATGGTGACAACGCGTATGTGTTCGATCGCGTGGTTTGGAATTTCCCGTGCGTCGCGCGCAACGCCGATGGTTCGGCGCAAGAAGCGGCGTTGAAAGGCTCGGATGCGAGAAGCGCCGAAGAGCTCGAAGCGAATCGAATTTTAGTCGAGAAATTTTGCCAAGGCGCGTCGCGGCTGGTGGCGAGCGATGATGGCGAAGTACACATTACGCATAAGGTGGGGATGCAGTGCGATTGGGGGATTCACGAGCGCACGGTGACGCAACAGTCAGAGACGGGCGAGTCGGACGCGTCGGCGGCGTTGACGTGCGCCGGAATGGTTATCTTTGATCGTTGTGCGTACCCAGCGTATCGACCACGCAAGGCGCTGGTAAAGAAAGGATTTCCTGTGAGTGATGCGCGCACGTTTGTGTTCACGACGCGTGCGGATAAAATCGCCACGACGCTCGAGGAGTCCGCCAAGGTGGTGCAAAAAGTCACGACGACGTAGTAGTAGTATTAGCGTCACTCTTCGACGCCGCTATTCGATTCGCACGACAAACAAAGGACGAGCGAACCGTGCGCAGTGATGGCGACACCGTTACTCTCGTCGTCAAACACCGCGTTTACGACGGTGCGATTTATTCGTTACCGCGAACGCGGAGCGAACGCGCCCGCGCGCGTCGGCGCGTTGCTCCCTCTCGATGGAAACACGGTGTTTGACGTCGTACACGACGACGGAGGCTCGGCCGCGGCGGGATCATCCGTGTCATCGCGTCCACAGTCGCTCTCTCGCGCGCTCGAGGCGTATCACGCCGACCCGAAGAGCGTTACTTTTGCGGCGTCGACGTTTGGTTTAGGCGACGTCGACGTGCTCGCGCCGTTCGACGACTCCACCGCCGCCAGTGGCGTGCACAATAAAATCGTGTGCGTCGGGAAAAACTACTTTGAACACGTGGGTGAGGTGGATTCGTCCATGCCTGGGATCTCGCGCGACGCGGTGCCAGAGTTGCCAATCATTTTCCCCAAAGCCGGGACGTCAGTCGTCGCGTACGGGCAAGACATACGCACGCACGGACGATTAGACGTGGATTACGAAGGTGAGCTCGCGTGCGTGATCGGAGCGACGTGTTTCGGTGCCGGAACCCGCGCGTTAGAGTCGATGTCGGAGGAGGAAATTTTAGAAAAGTACGTCGTCGGTTGGACGGTGGCCAACGACGTTACGGCGCGAACGTTACAGAAACAACATCAACAGTGGTACTTGGGGAAAAGTTGCGACACACATTGCCCATGCGGGCCCTGGATCGTCGCAGGCTCGGCGTTACCTCTGGGCGGCGCCGCTGAACTCGTGACGTACGTGAATGGAGAAGAACGGCAGCGGGCGAAGATTTCAGACATGATTTTCACCGTCGCGACGCTCATTTCAACCATTTCGCAATACCAAACGCTTTACGCTGGAGATTTGATACTCACTGGCACGCCGAAGGGCGTGGGTGCGGGGCAGAAACCGAACGCGTTGTTTCTTAAGAGCGGTGATGTTGTGGATATCGACATCGAGGGCGTCGGACGGTTGTCCAACGGCGTGGCATCCTAGCTCTCTCGCGCGTCGCGCGTCGTGTAGTGTAACAACAAATACAGCATTACAGTAGTATAATCACACAAAACATTCTAGTAGTACAACTTAAACACGCACCACGTGGACATTATTCTTCGACGCGCTGACGTAAAACGCGACACAGATTGTCGCTCGCGAGCTCGACGCACGCGAGCGAAAACGCATCCTCGTCGCTTCGTTCCAATTCCACCGCGCGCACGGCGTCGACGACGCCTTGCACGCTCTCTAAAAGTCCATGAACATCCCACGGCGTGCGGTGAACGCGCATGCGGTTCACCAAGACGTATGCGGTGTTACACGCCGCGTCTGCGACGTTTGACGCGAATGAGTAATCATCTTCCTCGGCGTGACGCTTCAACGTCGCGAGGCATTCGCGTATGAATGTCAACGCGTCGATGAGAAGTTCATCGTCCGCATCGGCGCCATCACCGTCCCGACACGACGCATCTTTCAACCAGCTCAAGTACATGGCGAGCACGGCGCCTCGTCGAGCCATTGCGCGTTCGATGGAGACGCCGTCGACCGAGTACGATTCGGCTCGCGTGAACGCGTCTTCGTACGCCAGCGTTCGTACACGGTCAAACGCGCGGGTGATAAACACCAGCCATGTGTGTGCGGTAAACCCACGCAAGAATACTTCGCGCATCAGTGGTTCGGGCGACGAGTGCGTGCTTTGCGTCAATAACTTTTCTTCCAAATACGCGACGCCGACGGCGTTTGCGCGAAACGCGCGCGTTTGACTCGCCGCCACGTCTTGCGTTCCGTCTTTCTCGCCGTCGTCGGCGTTGACATCAACGAATAACGCGTGAATGACGCATCCTAAAAGTTCATCTTTACGCGCGCTGTTCTCGAGTACGTACGATTGTAAATCCAAACGCTCGCATTCCTCGAGCGCCCACGCGAGCCATCGAAGCAATACGCCTTCGTACTCCAATTGTTCCGCACGCGCCGATTTCACGCGCGCACCGACGACGCGACGTTCGCCCCACGCGCGTTCAGCACGTATAAACATCACACACGCGTGCGTCATCGCGCGGACTCGTGGACCGTCGTCATCATTGTCAGCCGACGTCGACGTCGACGCCCGCCGCATCGCATCCGCGGCGTCGAGAAATATCCCCGCCGTCTCCACGAGAAGCACGCGCGGGTCGTCTTCGCTCTGAAGTTGCGTAAACGCTTGAAATATCGCGCGAGCATCGAACGCGGTCGCCGACGCCGTGTCGTCGACGGCGGCAGCAGTCGCGCAGCCGTCGTCATCATCATCATCATCGCCATCGTCATCGTCATCATCCACCGTCGCCGCCGCCGTGCTCGCGCGACACGCCGCCGCGAACGCCTCCACCGCACACCACGCGCGCTCTAAACCATCATCTCGCGCCCGGTCGCGACGTCCGCGACGCATCATCATCATCGCGCGCGCGCGCGCACGCGGCGGTGTGACGACGCAACGAAAAGTGGATAAGCGTACGCGCGCCATCGCGCGACGCGACACCATCGACGCGAACGATGTCAACGCCCGTCGCGACGCGCGCGACGACACCCTTGGCGACGACGCGATCGCCTTTACGCGCGCGCGGCGCCGTCGTGGCGCGCGCCAAGGGACGAAACAGTCGGTTTAGACGCGACCGAGAACCCGAACGACAGACGACGACGAACGAGGACGATGGCGAGAGCGTGGAGCGTCTCGAGGCGAACGCGCGCGGTGGACGACGACGGAACGCGTCGTCGTCGTCGTCTTCGGCGGCGGCGTCGCTCGCGAATGTGGTTCCGGGTGATGCAGACGCGGCGCAGCGTAAACGCATAGTCAAGATGAAGCTCGAGGCGGATAAGCGACGCGCGGAGGAGGAACGTAAACGCGCTGAGTTCGATGTCAAGTACGCCAAGCGATCGACGCAAGGGATTCCTGAAGTTGTCACTGATCGCATGTTGAAGCGCGTGGGGATTTTCTGTGGTACGCCGTTGATTTTTGGATTTATGACGGGACCGGCGTTTTATTTCGCAAAGGCGGTGAAACACATCGACGTACCGCCGGCGGTATTCTTTACCGCGTCTACGGTGACGTTTGGTGCGGCGTTTTTGGGGATTTCGTATGGGGTATTGAGCGCGAGCTGGGACCCGAGGCGCGAAGGGTCGTTCTGGGGAGGTGCGGAGTTTAAAGAGAACATTCCGATTTTGGTATCGACGGTGATGGGTAAGGCGAGCGGCACGACGCCGTTGGAATGGGACGACGAAACGGATGAAGATTTTTAAAAACTATCATAATATACGATCGTATAATAATACCACACTGCTACATTTTTTGTTTGTTTGTTTTCTGTGTTGTGTCGTGCTACAAGGTTGTCTGTCGTCCTGGCGTCTCAAATGGTGGACGCCATCTTCTCCGCCGGAACGTTTGCGTCCGCGTCCGCGTCCTCCGCCGCGAGGCGTTTGGCGCGCGACGCAGCAGCATTCGCCGCCGATGCCGCCTCGACCGCAGCATCATCTACGATCGGTGCTTCCTCGAGCGGCTTCGCCATGCGCGCCTTGTGCTTGGCGGTCGCGCCTTCATACCATCCGCGCGACGCGTACGAGTAGCACTCCAATTTGCTCGCGCACAGCGCGTTGAACCAATTATCAAGCTTATACAGCTTTTCTTCGCGCATGTGCACCGCCATCTTGTCTAAAAACTTCTTGGACACCATGTACAGCCCCACTGGGAGGTTCTCCCCGGCGTACACCGCGCGGTTTCGATACAACACGTAGGGGTTTAACCACGCCTTGTTGCTTATCAACGCCTCTGGGCGTTGGGCGTCATCCAACCCAACACCGCGTTCGCCGCGATCGAGGAACAGCACGTCCCACGTTTGCGGTCCACGCAAAAGAAAACTCACGATGATCGAGTCAAACTCATTCGGAGGTCCGGTGTGGGTGTTGATGAAGGCGCCGGCGCTCGCCAACACGACGCTCTGCACGTTGGCGTCCCGCGCCTTGACCCACGCGATGACATGCGAAAGCGTCTTCCCGGCATCCCCCTTGGCGCCCATGCGCTCGGCTGTTAAAGTCTTTGACTGTTCACCACCATCAAACTGTATCGCCGCACACGATTCAGAAACCTCAGGCGCGGCGCTTCGTAACCAGTCGAGCGCGTCTTCGAGCTCCGCGCTCGGCCAGTTCTTTTCGAAATCATACTCCACCACCCGATCACTGTCCTTGCTTCCACCTCGACCGTGGTATAAATCCCAATTCGCACGCATGCGAGCATCCATGCTCGTGCTCGTCGCCGCATCGTCGTCATCATCGATGGTTTTAGGCGTGATTCGCGTCGTTCGCGGAAACGTCGTCGCGCCCAACAACAAATCCACACCTCCGTTCGCCGATCCCAGCATCGCCGCCGACGACGGTATCGACGACGCATAGGCGGCGACGCCGACGCAACATCCCACCGCCACCGCCACCGCCGCCGCGAACGACGACGACGACGAATTTGTCTTGTGTGATGATGATGCGAATGGTGTTGCGCCCTCGACGGGTGATGTTCGTGGCAATAACGACGCCGACGCTTCGACGTCGACGGCGTCGCGCGCGAGGAAAGGCATCGGAGCGATCGCGAGCGTGGTTCTGGACGACGCGAGCGTTCGGTTGCGGGCGTCGATGTGTGGCGCGGCGGTTGGAGGAACGATCAACGTTTGGTGTTACCGAGGCTAGGGTATAGGATGTTGTCTGGTGGTGGCGTGGTATCGTACAAAATAAATGCGCTCGTGTGTGCTAATCAATCAACGCGCCGTGTGCGCGATCGTGATCATCGTGATCGCGGTGAAAGCTACGTGCGTTCTCCACCGCCAGCAGCGGCGGCGAAGGAATCTAAATCCATGCTCTCGCGGTTGTCGCGGTAGAATTGCGTGACGGCGTCCAACGACCGAGTACGAATGGTGGAGCTAATGGCGACGAAATCGGTGCCGTATTGAAGTAAACCAGAGATGAATTTGGTTTTTTCGATATCCGTCCATTCGGGGCCTTTATGTGCCGCGGTCGATGCCGCGGTCGTTGGCGTTTTAGGACGGTCCTCCTTGGCGGCGTTTTCATCCTTGGCGTCGGCTTTGGCTTTCGCCTTGGCGGCTTTTTCCGCGCGCGCCTTGGCTTTAGCGGCTTTGTTTGCCGCAGCCAACGCCGCGCGCTCCAAACGCGCCTCTGCAGTCGGTGCCGAACGTTCTTCGCGCTCGCGCTGCGCCTCCACCGACGCGGGGTTGAACGCCAACGCGCGCTTGGCGTCCGCGTACGCGCGCTTCTTCTTTGCCGCCGCGCGACGTCGTCCGCGAAAGCCATCATCCGTCTTTTGAAACTTGTAATAGTACATCACGCAGTCGCCAGTATCTCGCCGCTCCAAGTGCTGCGCAATGCGTCTGAAATTCTTCCCGTACGCGTTGAACTTTTCGTGAAAGATTTTCTTCTCCGCCGGGGTCCACGGTTTGATTTCATTCTCCAAACGCATCGCGCGCACCGGGTCTTCGATGAGGCCGTTGCGACTGTCAAACACCGCGCAGCGACGATCCTCGCTGTCGAGAATCATATCTGGAATGCGAGTCATGTGTCGGAGTTCCTCCTTGCGTTGTAAAGCCTTGATGATTTGCATTTCGTCATACTCGGAACGCGCGACGCCCGCGCTCAAATCACCACCAGCGCCGCCGCGGTTTCGCCCGACGCCGCGCGCCGAACCTCCAGGCGTTCCAAATCCCGCCGGTGTCGCCTTCCTTGACGATGCGTTGGTGGTCTCCTTGGCGAGCTTGTCGTTCGCGGCTTGTACAATCTTCACGCGCCAAATCTCGCGCTGCTTGATGTACCGCACGGCGTTGTCGTATTCCCGACGCTTCACGTCGTCATGACGCTTTCGCAACGTTTCCGAAACTCTGCGCGCAACGTTCTGCCCATACGCAGTATTCGAAGCATCAATCACGCGCTTCACGACGGCGTCGAAATCCACGCGCTCGACGTCGCCCGGCAGCGGCAACCCGTACTCGGTTTTCACGCGCTCGAGCGCGCGCGCCTCCAACGATTTATTACTCGCGAGCGCGGCTTCGACCTCTTCGAGCCGCGGCGCACGTCGACGCGTCATGTCGCGCACCGACGTCGCCGCCATCTTGGCGGCGTCTCGATTCATGCGCTTGGCCCCAGCCGCGCCCCGCGGCGCGACGCGCTTGTTCTGGGCGTCTCGCGCCAACGCCGCCGCCTCTCGAATCTTCTCCCCAGCGATTTCCATCGCGCGCGCCGCAGATTTTTCCGCATTCACCAGTCGCTGTCGCAGCGCCTCGGTTTCCTTTTTGTGTCGAGCCATGGCGTTCTTACGATCGCTCGCGGCGTCGTATTTCTCATCCTCGGCGGAGTTTTTCAGCGCCTCGAGTTCCTTCTCCAGCGACGCCACTTCGCCATCGACGCGTTCCATTTGTCCCAACAGCGCATCCTTTGTCATCTTTAATCGTTGCTCCGCCGCCTTGGCCTTCTTAACGGTTTCCGGGTCCACCGTCGTCGCCGCCGGCGCCGGCGCCGCTACGTGCCGCGCTCCTACTTTTGGCGGCGCCGGCGCGGGGGTGGGCGACGCATGCTCCAATGTCACATCATCCACCGGCGGCGCACGCGCCACCGGCGGCGCACTCCGCTCCAATGCCGCACCCCACGCACCAAATTTCCTCTTTTTCGGCGTCGCCGCGTCGCTCGTCGGCGTCGGCGTCGGCGTCGTCGTCGGCGGCGCGACCCCCCCTACTCCTCCACGTCCCCCGACGACTTCCCCAGTCTCGTACGACGACGCGGATGAATACACCGCCACCGCAGGCGGTCGCTGCTGACTCAATAAACTCGGCCGCGCTATGTGCTGCGTCTGTCGCACATCCTTTAATAAACTCGGCCGCATCCCCGGCGGAGGAGGCGGCGTCGTCGACGCGGGCGACGCGACAATGTCGTACCCAGGTCTCGCCGGCACGTTCACCCGCCCCGCCGTCGCGATCACCGGTGGCGGCACCGGCGCAGACGACGTGCGCGCGCCCGAACCCCATCGCGACGACGGCGTCGGCGTCGGCGTCGGCGTCAGCATCCCTGGTGGTGGCGCGATCCCGCGCGAGTACTGATTCGGCGCGCCGTGCGGCGTGGTCGCGCCCGGCGGCGCGCCCATGGGCACCGGCGGTGGTGCGCCGCGCTCGATGTGCCCTCGTCCGCGCCCGCCGTTCGCGTGTCGCGGCGGCGAACGGTCCGACATCGCGCCCGCGCGTCGATCTGACGCGCCATTCGCGCATCGTCATCGTCCAATTGTCGTCTAAATATTTATACCCATAACTTTCGCACCCCTAGCCCGCGCACGCGTGGTCCCAGAGATTTACCTGCTCACGTATTGTACGACGTCTCACTCCCATGTGTGTGTGTTCGTCGCAAAAAGACACGTGGAGTATGGGGCATTGGTCTAGTGGTATGATTTTCGCTTAGGGATGACGGCGTGACGTCTTTGACACAACCCCAAACAACCTTTCCTCGTCGTACTGTAGACGAGATTAACCTGCGAAAGGTCATGGGTTCGATTCCCATATGCCCCCTTTTTTAAGCCCATCATTCTGTTTTTTATTAATTCCTTGGAACATAAAAACGTTTATCCGTTCTACATTGTTGGTATACACCAGTAGTTCTAACTACCGGTATGATAGAAGTGATGGCGTTCATTTTACATGCCTTGGAACATACATGCACCATCTCGTGGCGTGGGTCTGGTGATGTCACGTGGTCACATACACGGTCGCGCCGCGTCGTGGTTGCCATGGATCGAGCCGTCAGGAGCGTTAGTTTTATCGTTATATTTTCGGCGTGTTTGATGGTCATTTTTCGTGCACGCTGGCTTTCGATGTAGACGTCCCGACGACGTACGTCGCTTTCGATGACATAAACCGAGCACCCATCGCCTCGTCGCTCGAGGCGACGACGTCATGTCATTCACGCATTCGTTAAATCAATCAATCAATGCTGTTATTGTACAAATCGCCGCTAAGACCTATATCGCTACACGTGTTTTGCGCCTTCTATCTGCGCACAAAGACGCCGACGAGTTCGATCCAACGCCTCGACGTGGGCGCGTGGTCGAACGCGGCTAAGCGCGTGAGCGTAAATCCGCGCGCGATGAACCCTCGTTCGGGGTCTTCGATGTCGCGTTTCAGCGACAACGCATCGCACGCGACGTAAATCACGGCGTCGAACGCCTTTGATGAGGTGATGAAATCGAGCGTTTTCGCATCCAAGCCGGCGCGAGGCGGATCGACGAGAACGACGGCGCGTTCGTTGTCGTCATCACGCAGCGCTCGTTGAGTGCTCACCCAATCCTCCGCGGCGACGTTGACGATGGTGGCGTTCATCACGTTGTTTCGCGCAAAGTTCTCTCGCGCGGCGTCGACGAGCGCGGGATTGATTTCCACCGCAAACGCGCCGCCGTGGAAATACGGCGCGAGCGTCACCGTGTGATTGCCACATCCCGCGTACAGCTCGACAAATCGCACGGCGCGCTCGCCGCCATTCGCCGTGAGCTCGCGCGCAACGTCGCACAAGAAATTCGCGGTGAGTTCGGCGACGTCGGGATTTGGATTCGAAAACGACCCCTCGGTGTGCTTGAATTCAACAATGCGACGACCGTCACACGTCGTCATCGTCTCCACCACGAAATCCTGCCCGATGACGTACGGCGCGCGCTTACGACGTCTACACACCACACCAACAATCGTCGAGTCATCCTTCATCATTGCCGCCGCGAACGCGTCAAACGCCCGTCTATCCTCCTCGTCCTCGTCCTCGTCCACTCCACGCGTCTTCGTCTTCGTCTTCGTCTTCGTCTTCGTCTTCGTCGTCCTCGTCGTCACCCCGACGACGACTTGATCACCCTCGCGATTGGTTAAAAAATTCACCGCCACCACGCCTCCACCGACGACGGCGTGCGACGACCGATTCACGACGCGCACGAACGCGCCCGCGGCGCGCTCCACGCCCGCGGCGCCGTCGGGAAACGTCTCCACCTCGCGCGCCTCGCCCCCCGACGCCGTGGCTAACCGCGCGTCCCCCGAGTCGCCGCGCACGATCCCAAACGCCGCGCGCGTGCGAAACCCACGCGCGCGCGGCGATGGAAACGTCTCCACCATCGTCCGCGCGCCACCGCTCACGTTAAAGTTGTCGCGAACGAAGCGCACTTTGTCGGCGAAAAAACAATCACCACGACCACCAATGTCGTCGTCGTCGTCGTCGTCACCGTGCGCGCCGTGCGCACCGTCGCCCGTCGTTGCGCGCCGCCGCGCGCGATGGCGCCGAACGCATGCGCTCGCGCATCGCCTCGTCCTCGTCCTCGTCCTCGTCCTCGTCCTCGTCCTCGTCATCGTCATCGCGCGCGACGGCGCGCACGGTGACGTCGGCATACGGGCGCGCGGCGGACCGCCGCGCACGGTGGTCAACGTTCGCGTCGTCACAATCGACACCCCACGTCGAGTCGACGCCGAACCGGAACCGCACCGGTCGTCTGTATGTATGGTTGGACGATTCGCGAGACGACGAGGGATTGATTCTATTCGACGCTTCTCGTGCGCATCACTCGTTCCGCGACGGTGCCTTTGCGTGTCGCTCGTGTCCGTGACCGCACCTCGGTCGGCGCACGGCACGCGGGTGAAACGCTCGTCGTATTACCCGACGCCCGTCGACCGCCCGTCGTCGTCGTCGTCGTCGTCCTGTGCGGTAGCATACAACGTCGTTCTCAACCGTCGTCGTTCGGTGGAAAAGTGCGTCGACATTCGACATTCGACTGGTGTAGTAGGGTACGCACTCGACGACGCGCGAAAAGGTGTGTGTGTTCGCGACGACGACGACGACGATGACGATGGTGACGATGGCGACGATGCATGCGCGGGCGACGTTTCCGTCGACCGCACCGCCG
>Ga0181564_10004785_pt1 | contig 11378 bp, 5 predicted proteins | sample 011ome_24_FD_134512 | JGI IMG/M metagenome (GOLD analysis project Ga0181564, IMG submission 134512) | Coastal salt marsh microbial communities from the Groves Creek Marsh, Skidaway Island, Georgia - 011513CT metaG (megahit assembly) | ecosystem: Environmental > Aquatic > Marine > Intertidal zone...
CGATCGATTGGACCGCGCCGACGCGAGAGAGGCGGCGTGCGAAGACACCACTGGATACCGCTATTTTGGAACGTACGTGAGCGAGTTGGCTAAAAATTGGAAGAAATTTCCCAAGAAGTGGCCTTGGTCGATCCCAGACGACATTCCAGAAGAAGACGTAGACGAGGCAGGCGATCCTCGCGAGGCGCTCGATGTGGAACGTTCTGAACTCGATGAAGACAACAAGGATGAGGGCACTGGCGCCGATGAAAACGATGAAAACGATGAAAACGAAGAAAGAACTGAAGGCTCCGACGAAGACGATTTCGATGAGGATGGTTGGTCTGAAGATGAATTTCATGTATGGTACGAAGACTCCTCCGACTGAGACGCGATGTATCGAAACCGCTGGCTCTGTAAGATGACAACTTTTAACAATCAACCACACATCACAGCACTGCATCTCCTCAACGATTACATCACACTAATTTCCTAGCGAATTTGGGTTTCACCCCACCGATATCCGCGACGATGTGCGGCGACGGCGCTCGCGAGTCGGTCAACTACTGTGCCGGGCCACGTGTATCTCCACGTGTGTTTTTGGACATTTGACTTCAACGGATGGTGATATTGTACAATGGATGCTACTGTGTGTTTTATGCTACAGAGAGTATCTACGGCGTCATAAGCGCGTGTCCCAAATGCCAGTGGATTCGTACTTGCGCAAGTTGCGCACGTTGGCGTCGACGTCCCAATTTGGCGAGCGCGCGCGCGCGCGCTCAAATTCAACGGCTTCATCGCCGCGCGCCATCTTTGATGGCGCGTCGTTGTACTCAATGTCGATGAATTCGTGCGCTCGCGTTGATGGTTCGACGAGCGGTTGCTGCGCCACGATGGTGGGCTCGAGGGTCTTTTGCGACACGGCAAGGCTCGAGCCGCCACGCGGCTTGGCCATGAACGCATCCGAAACGTCAAATTCTTCAAACACGGAATCTTCCACCGACGCTGGCGTGGCGTTTTCGTCGTGGGACACTCTGGTGTCGTCAGTGCTTGAAATTTCACTCACGCCATCGTCAGCGTCGGCATTGGCGGTGTCGCCGTCGCCGTCGCTCCCATTCGGCCAAAACACGCCCGCGACGGCGATTCGGCCAAAGCTTTCATCAATGACTAAATAATTTTGATCAGCGCCATCTTGCAAGTGTTTGACCATGGATGCGAGCGATGCGCCACCGTCGCGGCCATCCTTACGTTCGGTGATGCGAATAGTGATGGAATCCACGAGTTCGTTCACTGAGCGCACGCGCACGCGTCTCGCATCGACGCCGATTTCCGCGGCTATTTCTTTACAGAAGAACACCTGCGTCGCGTGCTGCTTAAACTTCACCGCGGGCATTTCCGAGAGAATTTCAATATCAACAGTGTTCACTGTAAGGCCGGACGCGACGGTTTGTACGCGCGCTCGACGCGCGGCGGCGCGCACGCTTTCTTCTGGCGCGAGCACCGGCGCCGGAAGCTGAATGCTCACATCCTCCATGGCGAGCTTCTGCCTCGGCGTGAGCGACATTGTCGCTTTACCGACCGTTCTCCACGTAAGCTTACTGCTCGCTTCTGTGTCTTCGATCGCGACAAGGCCTTCGCGCGCGGCGTCGGGAATCACCTTGTGTCTGCGCGCGGCTTGCGGCAGACTGGCCCACGTCTTGAGCGGCGTCATGTCAAAGTATGCCGCGCACGCGCGCGGACCGCCATCCGCACCCTTGGTCGTGTTCACTTGCTCGTCGCGCAATGCGTAAATTTCAGGAGATTCCATCTTGTCCGAGCACGACACTTCGCACTCGAATCCGTGCTCGTACTTGATGGCGCGCAATAGCGCCACGTTTTGTTCGAGCGCGTAATCGAGCGTCAAGAAATCAAGCCTCTTGCCGCGCCATTGCGCGCGTCCGAGGAGCTTATTCAAGCCCTTCAAAAAGTCCGACACGTCTCCTGGTTGTGTAGTCGTCTCGCGGGTGATGACCACGTCTTTACCTAGGCATACGCCACCTGGAATCGTGGGGCACACGATGCCGATGCGGTCGACTTCCTGTAAACCGGCGGCGCTCGTGAGCTCCTCGGTAGCCTTGTCGATGAGGTTCTTGCACAGTGTCACGCTATTGACGTCGTGTTCGTACACAATAACCAATGTGTCGTCGTGTGCGCTGTCACCAAGCCTGGCGGGGAACTTGACGGCGTCTGAAATGAACACCACGGCTGGATACACTCGTTGCATGTTGGACCGAAGCGCACGCTCGTCGAGCGGAGACGGGACATTGGCCGCCGTCGTCTTGTTCGCCGCGGCCGTTTCCACCGTCTTCACCGTCGTTGCGAGATGGTTCGAGCTACCAATTCTAGAACTCTTCAATGTTCTGCCGCTCTTCACGCTTCGTCCGTCGTCCGGTTGGAGTTTCATCGCCGCCATCTTGAGCAGCTGATACTCGATGTTGTTTGGCGTGTATTCGGGCGGAACCTCGTTGTCCGCCAACTCATCGAGTTCCGCAAGCGCCATGCCGAGATTGAACATTTGCGTCTTGACAAAAGGTGAGGTGTTCGCGCACTCGAGCGCGCGGCGGTAGTATCGCACCGAGTCCTCGACGCGACCTTGAGAAAGACGCGTGACGGCCAAGTTGTACAGCGCCGGGTAGTAATCCGGCTTGATGGTCAACGCCAGTCGTAATTGTTCGTTGCACGACGTCGATGCGCCTTTGCACCAGTCCAACATGGCTAAGTTTGTTAATGCTTCGACATCCAGTGGGTCATTTTCGATGGCGAGTAAATAGAGCGCGGCGGCACGCTGATGTTGACTGCGGCGAAACGCCAAGTTGCCGAGCTTCACTTTGCTCTTGGCATGTTTGCCGTCAATATTCAAAATCGCTTTGAATTGCGTCTCTGCCTTGACCCATTGCCCGAGTTTGACGTACAACAGCGCCAATGCGTATTGCGCGCGCGTATCTGTCGGGCGCGTGTCGACGGCGCGTTTCATCCATTCCTTTGCCTCGGCGACGGATCCTTGCGCCTCCATGACGATGGCCAAGTTGAACATGCACTTGAAATAGTGCGGTTCCCGATCGAGCGCGGCGAGGTAGCCCAACCGCGCGCTGGTGTAATCGCCCATGTGAAACGCCGCGGTGGCGCTGTTGAAGTGACCAATTGCGCTCACGGGATCTCGACGAATCGCCAACGCGTACGCGGTACTCGCCTTTGACATTTGGCCCTCCTGATAGCAAATGTTCCCCAGCGCAATCTGACGTTGCGACGTCGCCGCGAGCGAGCAAGCCCGCTGCGCAAACGCGCGCGCGAGTTTTACTTCACCAGTTAACGCATAAGCGATCGCCAAGCCATGTATGGCGTCGGCATGGTTCGGATTACGCTCGGTAATACGCTTGTAAATCAATTTTGCCTCGTCAATTTTGCCGTTGCGCATGGCGTCGGCGGCGTACGCTATATCATCGTCTTCGTACTCTCTCATCGTCCCACGCGTAAGGAACGAGTTATCCATTACCGGTGTGATAGAATCCATGAATATATCATCTTCAGCGAAACGAAGGGTGAGCTTTTCACGATCCCAAATGCGACGGCTAATGTAACCGACGACGATGAGGTACGCGAGCGTAGAAATACCCGCGACAGTCCATGATGTTTTGTCCGCCTCTCGACGACCGGGCGGCGGTGGAGCGGCTGCGGGTATTTCGTACGTGCCATCAGGGATACATCGCACGTGATCGATGGCTTCCTGAACTTCGACGCTCAGTTGTCCGTCGGCGCGCATACGAGGCGTCTCTCCAATCCAAGCGGGATCGCCGCTGACGGAGCCCGATGGACACGCAGTACACGCCACCGAACCGAAAGAGCTCGCAAAGAAGTTGTCATCGCAGCTTATGCATTCAAATTGACCCGTAAGGGGTTGTTTCATGCCCCGCGGACAGGAAGAACATGATGAAACACCAGTGGTTTGCGCTACGGAGCCCGCGGCGCACGGCGAACAAAATGTCGCCCCCGTCACCGGCGCTTCTGAACCTCTCGCACACGGTGTGCACGCCACGGCGTTATATTCAGCGGAATATGAACCAGTTGCGCACAAAGTACACACGGATGGAGCCGAGACGTACGATCCGGGCGCACAATTGATGGCCGGAGGGTTGAGAATCGTCGCGCCGACACTGAGCGTGTTCGCAGTCACCGCCGCAGATAGTTTATCGAGCGTCATTGTCAAGTACGTTTGGTTCCATACACCACCGTATGAAGCAGGTTGCATCGCCGGTGTTGTCACCCAAAACGCAACGATGACAGAACCTTGCGTGATGCCAATGACGTCAATGTCATCCGCGGTGGTGCCGTCTCCAATCGACGCCGCGATTCCAGTCTTGAAAGTGTCCTCCTTCGTGCTCGTCCAACCTGCGACGCTGCCATCCAAGCGTAAGGTGATCTCGGGAGGTTTTATATTCGCCGTCACGGGCGGCGGTGATGGCGGTGCCGGCGGAGGCGGAGACGGTGGAGGTGACGGCGGTGGCGCCGGCGGCGGCGGCGCAAGCCCGCACGCTGTCTGCCCAACCGCGCCGAATGTCCCTGTGCCTTCTGCACACGGTTGTGCTTCGGTATTTCCTTCGTCGGGACAATACGTGTCGACAGGACATACTAAGCACACATCACTGGTCGATGCACCGACGTCAGCGCTATACATGCCTCGAGGGCACTTTGTGCAATCGTCCAATGATACCGCTTCGACGAGTGTGCTGTACGTACCGGCTGGACACGATGTACATGACGTTTGACCTCCTCCGCTGTATGTGCCGGCGCCGCAAATATACTGCGCTGCCGAGGAAGTCACGTCGTCGCAGTACATACCAGGAGGACAATACGTACATCCAGTCTGACCACCGTCGCTAAACGTCCCCGGCGCGCAATCCGCGTTCAACGAACCGTCAATCGCTGGACATTTTCTACCAGCCGGGCACTTTGTACATTCAGACACCGTACCGCCAAAACTAAAGTAACCAATCTCACATTTACGCTGCGAATTTTTCGTAATGTCTGTGCAATACCGTCCAGCGTCACACGGTGAACATGAAATGGCGTTGCCGACGCTAAACGACCCCAGAGTGCACGTTCCTTTGGATATTGGCGTCGGACAGTAGGACCCTGCAGGACAATCATCACACGCTATCGCGCCGTCTAAAAGGGCGATTTCACCAATTTCACACAGTTTTGGGGCTTCACCGGCGACGGGACACGAATAGCCCTTGGGACACGGGAGACACGACGTCCCGGATGACGCCACCGGTTGCCTAGACGCATCCGTAGGATCATAAGGCAAGTCAAACGCGTTTGACTGCAACGTGTAACCGCTATAAGTTCCTACTCCGCACTCTTCGTATGCAACTAGGCCAACTGTGGGGCACGACTTACCCGGCGGACACGACTTACACGCGCCTTGACCGGCTTCATCCTGGTACGTGCCAATGCTACACGGGGTACACGCCGTCGACCCTTCTTCAGCGAATGACCCGGCGGCGCAAATTACGGGTGATATCGTCCCCGAATCCGTACACTTAGAGCCTGCCGGACACGCGGCGCATACCGCGGTACCTGCGACCGGCGAGTACGTTCCGGCGTCGCACACGATACATACGGAACTTCCTTCAGCGGCGGCGGAACCGGCGGCGCAAATCTCTGGCGTATGCGTCCCTGAATCCTCACATTTATACCCCGCTGGGCACGCCTCACACACTCCTGCGCCATCTAGCTCGGCATATGTACCAATACCACATACCGTACACGCTGTACTCCCCGCCGCAGCCGCGGAACCTTTGGAGCATACAGTGGGATCCACCGTCGACGCAAACGCGCAGGCCGCACCCGCTGGGCAAATCTTACACAGCTCTCCAGCGACGTCGTTGTACTTACCCACAGCACAAGGCACGGGAATTGTCGATGTTTCCGACGCGCATTCAGTACCCGTTGCACATTGCTGACACGTCGACTGGCCGCCGCCCCACGTACACGTCACCGCCGTCTCCGCCGACACCAATGCCGGCCCACATCCCGTCGCAATCGCCGCCGGCTGCTGCGACGCATCACATGCCACAGAATACACGCCAGTTGTCGTTATCGACGGCACGCACGACAAAGACATCGTCGCCGCATTTCCACCCGTCTCCATCGGGAACACGCACGGCCCAGACGTCTCGCTCAAAAATGCTGCACCACCCGCCGCAAACGTACATGTCCCCACCAACTGCGTGCCGTCATACGTACCATCCGTATACGTTGCTAAAATCGTATCCTGCCAATCTGTGCCCGAACACGTGCTCGCGATGGCGTACTCGCACGTCGCCGTCGGCCCCGTCGCGTACGACCCCGCGCCGCACTGCGTACACACCGAATTCGTCCCCGACACCGTGCTATACGTCCCTTGCGCGCACGGCAAACACGTCTGCGACACATCATCGAGGTACTCGCCATCCACGCACGTCTCCTGCGCGCGAACACGGCGCGACATCGCGAGAGATGCGATGAGCCAGAGCCACGCCATCGCAAAAGGCCGCGTGCGGTTGCGCGTCCGCGCGCGCGCGCCGACGCGCATGGCGCCTCGCGGATGGTTCCGAGACGTCTAACGCGGACGTGTGCGTGTGAAACCGCGCGCGAGAGGCGCGTTGGCGCCCGATGCGGCGCACGGCGGGGGCGTTTGTGACGTCGATTGGTGTCACGCGAGGAGAGAGGGGGACGAACTTTTTTCTTTTTTCTAAACCCTAGTTAGGGTTTAGGTCCGTTTTATACGATTTGATTATGGATAGTATTCCAGATGGGCTAAGTACGTCTAACGTCACTATCGCTCGTCCCACGCGCGTTCGTCGACAGCGACGCCGGTGTGTCGCGCGACATCATTCACGGCGACGAGCACGTCATCGCCGATGGTGAGCTGTGCCACGGATACGGGTTGGCGGTCGTCGGTGGCGCGAATGAGACGGACGGTTTCGGCGTTTTGGAGGAGCACGGCGAGGCGAGCGCCGGTGGTTTTCACGCGAGCTTCGATGAGGACGAGGGAACGGCGTTCGATTTTCACTCGAGCGACGTTGGCGACGCGCGTGCGACCGTGAGAGTCGCAGCATAGGATTTCGCTTCCGGCTTTGAGCTCGCTGAGGTAGGCGGTTTTGTCGTCGGGCGCGGCGCAATACGACGCCGTCGGTCCTGCGTTGACTCGAAAAGGACGCGTGTTTACGTACCCGCATTCGACGTTTTCGGCGTGAACCAGAAACAAACCCGAGGCGAATGAGCCTACGAGCATGCCTTCACCTTGAGCGAAATTCACGCACGCATCGACGGCGCATCTATCGCCAGCGCCGACGCGCTTGACGTCTGTAACCGTCGCCGCGACCAAATCGACTCGGCTGTCGTCTCTCGACGCAAAGTGCTCGCGAAGTATACCATCAATCGCGCGCACTTCCTTCGGGTCTGAAGTACATAAAACCACGCCGTCCACGCCGGTTTCCAACGCCTCAAGCATCGTCCGCGCGCTCGTCGCGTCTCGAACGCGGGCGAATAACCGAGTCGACGACGACGACGCGTACGCCGCCACGAGATTTTCCGCGGGTATGATGCCCCAATCTTCATTCGCATCCATGACTACTATATCAGGCGACGACGACGACGATGCCGCGCGCACGGCAGCCTCGCACTCCTCGGGCGTGGAAATCCTCACCACGCGCGCGCGCGATGTCGACGTCCCGCTCGCGTCCACCACCCTCAACCCATCCTCGCTCACCTTCAACACCTCCACCGCACACGCCGCGCGCACGCGCGACTCAAACGCATCATCCGCGCCCGACACCACCACCGTGCTCGACACCCCGAGCTCCACCGCCGTCGTCACGCACTGTAAATTATCCGTCTCAATCCACACCTCTCGCACGCGGTCTCCCGCGCGCCGCGCCGCGCGCAGCACCGCGCCATCAACATCGCCGCGCGCGCCGCTGCGCGCTCGAACTCCCTTGCGCGCGATCGCGCGCGATGCGGGCGCGACGCACGCGCGCGAAGACGCCATGGCGCGCCGCGGAATGGCGTGCGCAACTGTTTTTGAGTGTCCCATGTGAACACATGTGGCCCGCGCGACATTTCGCGCCGCATACGACGCCGCGCGACGACCGAACGACGCTCGCGATGCGCCGAACGATGATGATGATTGTGCTTGTGACGCTGTGCGCCGTGTGCGGGGCGCGAGCGATGGATGACGACGATAGCGCGCTAGACATGTTGGCGGATTTCATTGCGAGCACTGGGACGGTGGCGTTGTACGACGAGAACACGGGGGAAAAGATTGAAGGATCGATGGCGATCGTGAGCCCGAGTTGGGAGCGCGGGTCGTCGCACGTTGGGGTGTTTTTGCCCGCGGCGGCGATTGATAAGAAAGGGATGACGACGACGACGGTGACGTTGTGCGAGTTCTCAAATCCAGACGCGTGCCTGAACGAGAAACCGTACGCTGGAGCTACGGATGAATTCGCGTGCGGCGAGGATGATGAAGCGCGGGATGATACGGGGTTCGATTGTGATGAAGTCGAGGTTCCAATTGAGCCAGATGGTGACTTGTCCGTGGACATTGAGCTCGAAGATCCGGAATCCGAGGTGGATTACGATGATGGGCCGGCTCCAGCTCCAGCTCGGAAGCTGCTTTCTACCGCGCGCCTCGGCCGCGCGAATCCACGTCGATCGCGTACGCTTCGCACGACTGGTGCGCGTGGAGCAATTCGTGGGTGATTGTGTTGACACCACGCATTCGCATTCAAGACTGTGAAACACCGCGAAAGGACGCGCGCGTGTCTCGCGACACGAAACAATGCACACGATGTGTGCCTACATTTGTTTTACAAAAACACTGACACTGCTACAACTTACTGTACTGTTTTACGGCTCATGCAATCACGAAGTTGATACAATAACTGTGCGCCTTCGACTTTACTCGCCAATACGCTCAACGACTTACCTTTGGCGCCGCTTCCGAGCCAACACGCGACGGCTAACGCCGACGCTTCAACCTCGTTGTCTTCTTCGTCGCCCACCGGTTTGGGGACTAATATCACGCACCCATCCGCGACAGATTTCAACTTTTCTATCGACTTGGCGTGCGTAATTTCCTCGGGAATATCACTCGAGCTCGATCGCGCGCCACCGATGGATGCTTTCGCCCCGGGTTCGTCTTGTTGGCGCGCTAAAATCGTTTCCAATTCCGCCGCCCGCACGCGCACGACTTGTTTCTTCATGTGAGGATACACCGCATCCAAGCCTTCCTGCGTGATTCTGTACGCGCATTTCACGCCTTTGACAATTTGACGCTCGAACGCACGAACACCGCACGCGACGACTTGTAGACCCGCGCTGGTGCCATCTTTCGCAGTCGCCGTGAGCACTTTACGCGCTCCTTTGGACAAGTAATACAACCGCTTCGGGGACACGCCGGGGAGGTCTGAATGTTGACGCGTCATGAGCGCACCATCCAGCGCCAACGCGTCACTGAGTCCGTAATGTTTCGTTATGCTCGCCACCGCGCTCGAGTCGTCAAACTTGATCACCGGCGCGACTCGTTTCTTCTCGTTCCATTCGGCGTTTTCCCGGGCGAGTCGATAGGCTTTATTGGCGTCGACGAATGGCAACGCCTCCATGTCCTCGGGAAGCTCTTTCGTTTTCTGAAACACGGTGATGAAGAATCCACCAGTATCGTCTAAATGTGGAAACACCCGCACGCAGCGTTCGAGAGGAAACGTGTCGTACTCAGCGTCCCAAAACATGGTGCGCGCGAGCGTCTTTTGACGCTTGCGCCCGGCAGAGTCATCGAACGATTCATGAAAGCCAAAGACGTCACCAACCTTCCAATACTTCATCCCAGGCCGACGTTTAAGTTTGGGTAAGCTGCTAGAGACGTCGACTAATTCAACGCTTCCTTTTGCGCGCTTTAAGAGCGCCGCGACGACGGATTCATTCTCCATCGGGTTGAGCGAGCACGTGCTATACACCAACCGCCCGCCAACTTCTAACAACCGCAATGCGTGCGTGGCAATCTCGAGTTGTAACGTGTGCAAATCAACGCCACTCGATGGATTCCACTTGCGCCACAAATCCGGTGATTTGCGTAAGGTTCCATCCCCGCTACACGGTACGTCGGCCAAAATGCGATCGAACCGAAGCTTCGCGCCCTTCGCGTCGTACAACATCGGAAACAGCTGCGCTTGATGATTCGTCACCACCAGCGCCGGCGAATTACTCCGTTTACACTGATGTGTCAATAAATTACTCCGCTGTAGCGACGCATCATTCGCGATGACGACACCGCTCGGCGACTTGCCGCCTTTTCCGCTCGCCGCGTGCGACATTTCCAACAACTGACTCGTCTTACTCCCCGGTGCCGCGCACATATCAATCACGCGATGCCCAGGTTTAACATCCAGCAGCAACGGAGGAATCATACTCACCAACTCCTGACGCGTCAACGCCCCAGTCGCGCCCGCTTGCTTTAAAAACTCGTGCAACGCCACCACCCCGCGCGACGCCGACGCCTTCAACGTCGCGTCCCTCGCCACGTCAATCTGAAACGCCAATCGCTCTGGGTACCACCCCACGCACTTGGGCGCACGCATCGCCCCACCTTCTCGCGCCAACGCCGGGAGCAAATCGCGCTCGAGTCGCCGTCGAATCGCACCGAGAAGCTTGGAGCTCGCATTCACGCGAAACGTGAGCGGCAACGGCGTCTGAAACGCGCGCATCATGCGCGCGAAATCATCCTCATCCGCGCACACGCCCTGGGCGCGGTAGTACGCCTCGAAACGCTCGTTCGTCAGCGCGCATTCGCCGCCGCCGCCTTCAACGCCGTCGTCCCGCGCGCGCTTCGACATGATGTGACGGCGCCGCCTCGACCGCGCCACTTCCTAAACCCTACATGTTCATATATAACAACCACCAAGACCCATCACGTGGTCGCCATAGACATATGATCACTATGTACATATCTAAACCCCAAACCCTCTATATAGGTGTATCCCTTCGCGTCCGTCGACGCGTGGTCGATCGATCCGATCGCCATCGTCATCCTCCGTATGGGCACACAGTATACCCATGTACGTCGTCACACGTGTGCACACGTCGTCCTCGCTCTGTCGCGCACATACCGAGAGGGGACTCTATGTACGCCAAGGCATCTCCGCATCGAATCTCCACCGATCATATCGCCGCGCGTCGGTCGATGATGGGCGTTCGGTGCGCTCGAGTATGGAACACACAGGTAGGGTTCCCGACGGATGGCGATGGCGTCGTCGCGCGTCGTCACACGTCGTCCGTCGTGCGTCGTCACACGTCGTCGACGCGGAACGTGTGCGCACCGC
>Ga0181564_10004798_pt1 | contig 11363 bp, 8 predicted proteins | sample 011ome_24_FD_134512 | JGI IMG/M metagenome (GOLD analysis project Ga0181564, IMG submission 134512) | Coastal salt marsh microbial communities from the Groves Creek Marsh, Skidaway Island, Georgia - 011513CT metaG (megahit assembly) | ecosystem: Environmental > Aquatic > Marine > Intertidal zone...
AGCTATTGCATCATTGTTATAATGTCTTATTGTATAAAGACTAACATTGTCATAACTCGTTACTTTAAATTTTGCCTTTAAGTGTTGTAACAGCTTTTCAAGATTATCATAAATATTATCTACACAAACGGAAAAACTTATGGCGGAATTTTGTATGACATCAACTTTCATTTTATATAGGTGTAATAAATTGAATATATCACTGATATTTTCCTCGACTATATATGAGAAATCTAAAGATGATAACGAAATAAGTGTTTGATTTTTCTTTACAATAAAACAAGGGATTTCTGGATCTAGTACTTTACCCTTCGAAACTTTTGTTCCATCATTTTTAGGGTTTAGAAATGATTTTACAAACAATGGAATTTCTTTTCTTTGCAAAGGCTGTAATGTTTTGGGATGAATTACGGAGGCTCCATAAAAAGCGAGCTCAATAGCTTCTCTATAAGATATTTGATGCAATAATTGAGTATTTTCAAAATACCTTGGGTCTGCATTTAAAACGCCAGGTACATCTTTCCAAATAGTAACGCTATTTGCGTTTAAACAATATGCAAAAATAGCCGCAGTATAATCACTTCCTTCTCTGCCTAATGTAGTTGTAAAATTATTAGTATCACTACCTAAAAATCCTTGGGTAATATTCAGTTTTTTAGCATCAAACTTCGACGAAATATTTGCTTGAGTCGTTTCCCAATTAACATTGGCTCTTCTGTAGTAATTATCTGTTTTTATATATTCCCTGACATCGATCCATTTATTTTTTAACCCAATTTCATTCAAATAATAGCTAATTATTGTAGTAGAAACAAGTTCACCAAATCCTATGGTTTGGTCATAAACAAAATTGTAGTCTGGTGATTTATTATTTTTAAAGAATAATGTAAGCTCATCAAACAATGATTTAACTACATTAAAAATATTATGTCTGTCATTCTCAAATAATTCTAAAATAATTTCATTGTGGTATTTAATCACATCGTGAATTGCACTCTGTAATTCAGCTTTATTATCAAAATAATTTTTAACAACCAATTCTAAGGCATTGGTAATTTTGCCCATCGCAGAAACCACAACAAGTGTGTTTTCATAGCCTGTTGTGTTCAATACTTTTGCAACGTTTCTTACACCTTCCGCGTCCTTAACAGAAGCACCACCAAACTTATAAACTTGCATTATAAATTCTTTAAATAATTACCAATAGCTTCTTCATCTAATTGAACAACATCCCAGTCTCGCATTATTTTTGCGCCTTTACTTTCGTAAAATTTAATTGCCGGTTCGTTCCAGTCTAAAACCTCCCAACTCACACGTTTTACATTTAGACTTTTTGCATATTTCACTACTTCATCTAACAATATTGTCCCAAGCCCTAATCCTCTACAAGACTCACTTACCATGAGGTCTTCTAAATGAATAACTTCTCCTTTCCATGTTGAATACCTTGGATATACAAGGGCTATGCCTTCAACTTCATTATTAATTTCTACAACAAAACATGTGAATTTTGGGTGTGCACCAAAACCATCATTCTTCAGATCTTTTAAAGTAACCTCAACTGCATCAGGTTCTTTCTCAAAAATTGCCAATTCATTGATGAGTTCTAAAACTCTTGGCATATCTTTTATTGTTGCTAATCTTGGTTGGTACATACTTATCTTAAAAGAACTCAAATATAATTCAAAACTAACGTTACATAACAATTAATTTAATTTACGAAAACGTTATAGTTTGTAAAATAATACGATATTTGTGTCAATTATTCAATTTAATGCTTCATGTCTCATACTAATCAAACTCTCGGTGAGTTTATTATTGAAAATCAGTCCTCATTTAAATATACCTCTGGAGAACTCTCTAGATTAATAAATTCTATAAGACTAGCGGCTAAAGTGGTTAACCACGAGGTTAATAAAGCAGGTCTTGTTGATATTATAGGTGCAGTTGGTGACACCAATATACAAGGGGAAAATCAGCAAAAATTAGATGTATATGCTAATGAGAAGTTTATCCAAACTATGACAAAAAGAAACATTGTTTGTGGTATTGCAAGTGAAGAAGAGGATGATTTTGTAGCTATAAACAGTCAAGATGAAAACCATCAAAACAAGTATATTGTTTTAATTGACCCTCTAGATGGTTCATCTAATATTGATGTAAACGTTTCTGTAGGTACCATTTTCTCTGTTTACAGGCGTGTAACACCAGTTGGTACTCCTGTGACTATTGAAGATTTTCTTCAAAAAGGAAATCAACAAGTTGCAGCTGGGTATGTTATTTATGGAACATCAACAATGTTAGTATATACCACTGGAGATGGTGTTAATGGGTTTACCCTGAATCCAGCCATAGGTTCGTTTTATTTATCTCACCCAAATATGCAATTCCCTGAAGATGGTCAAATCTATTCGGTAAATGAGGGTAACTATATACACTTCCCAAAAGGAATTAAAGACTTTATAAAATATTGTCAGAAAGAAGAAGAGGACAGACCTTATACTTCCAGATATATTGGTTCTCTAGTTTCAGACTTTCATAGGAATATGATTAAAGGGGGAATTTACATGTATCCTAAGAGTTCAAAAAACATGAACGGTAAGTTACGTCTGTTATATGAATGTAACCCAATGGCTTTTTTAGCAGAACAAGCCAATGGTAAAGCCAGCGATGGTTTTACTAGGATAATGGATATTGAACCGACAGAATTACACGAACGTGTCCCTTTTATTTGTGGAAGTAAAAATATGGTAGAAAAGGCTGAGGAATTTATGCGCAACGCATAAAAAAACGAGCTAATTGCTCGCTTTTTAATTAAGTGTATTGATTATTATTGATTCATATTTTTTATACCATCAATAAATTCGTCTAAATCATGACCTTGGCTAACTAATTCTAGTGCTTTATCCGTTATATACTTTACGTTAATAGCATGAAAACCAAGTGCAACACAGAATTTTCTTAATATTTTCTTTTCTTCTTCTTGATGTATTTTATCTGCCGCTACCATTCTAGCAAGATCGAATAAACGTTCTAATCTGTGGTCATAGGATACTGGTGGATTTACAGGGTGAGATTCATAATCCTTCATTATTCTTTTGTAATCATACTCACTGATATTTAATCTGTCTGCTAATCGATTTAGAAATTCTTTTTCCTCCTCCGAGATTACACCATCACTCATAGCAACTCTTACAATAGCTCCAAAATGGTCTTTATTTCGCTTTCTAAATTCGTTATCGTATAAATCTGAAATGGACATAAAAATAGGTTTAATAGTCTTTAGTTAATGTGCCTACAAATATAATTCTATTCCTAGAATTTATCATTACAGAACAGCTCAAAAATTTTATATTTGCACCTTCAAATAAAGGAACTTGAGCAAAGCATTAATTTCCAAAACATATGCAGAGACTTTGCAAGTGCAAAATCTCAGAAATGCTATTGCCCATACTGAAGCTAATACGCACCTCAAAGGGTTGGTAGGATCTTCATTTTCATATGTATTGTCCGAAACCTTTAAATCTGCTGACAAACCATTTTTATTGATTTTTGATGATAAAGAAGAAGCTGCATATTTCCTCAACGATTTAGAACAACTTATTAATGATAAAGATGTACTGTTTTATCCTGGTAGTTACAGAAGACCTTATCAAATTGAAGAAACAAATAACGCCAATGTATTATTAAGAGCAGAGGTTCTAAACCGTATTAACTCTAGAAGAAAACCTGCCGTAATAGTTACTTATCCTGATGCACTTTTTGAAAAAGTAGTAACCAAAAAAGAGCTTGAGAAAAACACTCTTAAAATTTCCGTCGGAAATGAATTGAGTATAGATTTTGTTAACGAAGTGCTTTTTGAATATAAGTTTAAGCGTGTTGATTTTGTGACAGAACCTGGAGAATTTTCCGTAAGAGGTGGTATTGTCGATGTTTTCTCATTTTCTCATGATGAACCCTACCGGATTGAGTTTTTTGGGGATGAAGTTGACAGTATTAGAACATTTGATGTAGAAACCCAACTCTCCACAGAACGTATTAAGAAGGTCAGTATAATCCCAAATGTTGCTAATAAATTTATTGAAGAGAAGCGTGAAAGCTTTCTAAAATATATTTCTTCTAAAACAGTAGTTTTCTCAAAGAATAGCTCACTTTTATTCTCTAGAATTGATGATTTCTACATAAAAGCTGAAGATGCATTTAAGGAATTATCAAGTGAAATAAAACACGCCTCTCCTTCCGAATTATTCTGCAATTCTGAATTGCTTAAGAGACAATTCTTGGAATATAATTTAGTGGAGTTTGGGTCTTCATCGATTATGGATGGTAAAGTAATAGACTTTAAAACCAAACCTCAACCCGCTTTTAACAAACATTTTAATCTATTAATTGAAGATTTAAACGAAAATCACTCCAATGGAATAGTAAACTACATTGCTTGTGTTAGCGAGCAACAAGCAAAACGATTTCATGACATTTTTGATGATGTTGAAGAGCAGGTTCATTATAAAACCATTGTGGTTTCATTATACCAGGGTTTTATTGATGAGGAACAAAAAATTGCGGTATATACTGATCATCAAATCTTTGATCGCTATCACAAATTCCATTTAAAAAACGGTTATGCAAAAAAGCAGGCTATAACCCTAAAAGAGTTAACCAATTTAGAGGTTGGAGATTATGTAACGCATATTGATCATGGTATTGGTAAGTTTGGTGGTTTGCAAAAAATTATGGTTGAAGGTAAAAAGCAAGAAGCCATAAAATTGGTTTACGGTGAGCGTGATATTCTTTATTTGAGTATTCACTCGCTACATAAAATAACCAAGTTTAACGGTAAGGACGGAAAGCCACCTAAAATCTATAAATTAGGTAGTAAAGCTTGGAAAAACCTTAAACAAAAAACTAAATCTCGTGTAAAAGAGATTGCATTTAACCTAATTAAACTATATGCAAAACGAAAACTAAAAAAAGGGTTTCAGTACGCACAGGACAGTTATATGCAACATGAACTTGAAGCATCTTTTGTTTATGAAGACACACCAGATCAGACCTCCTCTACAGCAGACATTAAAGCTGATATGGAAAGTGAAAGACCAATGGACCGTTTAGTCTGTGGTGATGTTGGGTTTGGTAAAACTGAGGTTGCTATTAGAGCTGCTTTTAAAGCAGTAGATAATGGCAAACAAGTGGCTGTGTTAGTTCCTACGACAATATTAGCGTATCAACATTACAGAACGTTTACTGAGCGATTAAAAGATTTCCCAGTAACAGTAGATTATGTTAACCGCTTTAGAACAGCAAAGCAAAAAAGAGAGACCCTAGAAGGGTTAGAAAAGGGTAGTATAGATATTATAATAGGAACGCATCAACTCGCAAATAAATCCGTAAAATTCAAAGATTTAGGTTTGCTTATTGTTGATGAAGAACAAAAATTTGGTGTCGCAGTAAAAGAAAAACTAAAGACAATTAAGGAAAATATTGATGTATTAACCCTAACCGCAACACCAATTCCTAGAACACTTCAATTTAGTTTAATGGCAGCGAGAGATCTGTCTGTAATTACAACACCTCCACCAAATCGTTACCCTATAGAAAGTCATGTTATAAGGTTTAATGAGGATACAATTAGAGATGCTATCAGCTATGAAATACAACGTGGCGGTCAAGTCTTTTTTATTCATAATAGAATTGAAAATATAAAAGAGGTTGCTGGTATGATTCAGCGATTAGTCCCTGATGCAAAAATCGGTATTGGCCATGGCCAATTAGATGGTAAAAAATTAGAGGAACTAATGTTGGCCTTTATGAATGGTGAATTTGACGTATTAGTTAGTACAACAATTGTAGAAAGTGGTTTGGATGTCCCAAATGCCAATACAATATTTATCAATAACGCCAATAATTTTGGGTTGAGTGACCTTCATCAGATGAGAGGTCGTGTTGGACGTAGCAATAAAAAAGCCTTTTGTTATTTCATTACACCAGAATATTCTGCAATGACAACAGATGCAAGAAAACGTATTACCGCTTTGGAGCAGTTTACAGAACTGGGTAGTGGATTCAATATTGCCATGAAAGATCTTGAAATCAGAGGTGCTGGTGATTTGCTAGGAGGTGAACAAAGTGGTTTTATTAATGATATTGGATTTGACACCTATCAAAAGATTTTAAATGAAGCAATTGAGGAATTAAAAGAATCTGAGTTTGCAGATTTATATAAAAATGATGGTAAACTAAAACAATACGTTAAGGATATAACTATAGATACTGATTTTGAATTGCTTTTCCCAGATGACTACGTTAACAACATTACAGAACGGTTTAATCTTTACACCAAGCTCAATGAAATAAAGACAGAAGAAGAACTGCAAAAATTTGAGTCTGAAATTGTTGATAGATTTGGAGAAGTACCAGTCCAGGTATCCGATTTATTTAATAGCGTTCGTTTAAAGTGGGTGGCAGTAAAGATGGGAATAGAAAAACTGATAATGAAACAAGGTAGACTTATAGGCTATTTTATACAAGATCAGCAAAGTCAATTCTATCAAAGCGACGCTTTTTCCAAGGTATTACAGTTTGTTCAATTAAATGCCGGAAAGTGTAAAATGAAAGAGAAAAAAACCAGAAATGGTTTACGTTTACTTTTCACTTTTGAAAATGTAAAGTCCATAAAACAAGCTTTAGAAACATTAACTAATGTAAATGAGTGATAAAAGCCACATAAATCACTTATTGTGGCTAACAGTAGCAACAATATTTATTAGTACCTCAGGTGCCCTAGGAAAATTTATTGAATTACCAACTCCAATAATTATTTGGTGGCGATCTGCCTTAGCAGGTGTGTTTTTATTACTATTCTGTTTAGCCAAAAAGATTAGTTTAAAGGTTAATAGTGGTCGAGATCGATGGACTTTTTTTTTAGCTTCCATATTTATGGGAGCACATTGGATTACCTATTTCTATGCTTTAAAACTATCTAATGTAGCAATTGGGATGCTGTCATTATTTACATTCCCTGTGATTATAGCCTTACTAGAACCAATTTTTACAAGAATAAAATTCGATCCAATGCATGTTTTATTGGGTATTATTGTGTTAATTGGCATCTTTATTCTTGCACCAGAATTTGACCTTAAAAGTAATCAGCTTCAAGGTGTTCTCTTGGGAGTTCTCTCGGCAGTTTGTTACTCAATAAGGATTCTTATCTTAAAAACACATGCAACAAACTACAATGGCACCATGTTAATGTTTTATCAAGTAGGAATTCTTGCTATTGTTTTAATGCCTAGTCTTTATTTTTTGGGGAGTTCAAATATAAAAACACAATATCCATATGTATTGCTTCTTGCATTATTAACAACTGCGATTGGTCATACTCTTTTTATAAATAGTCTTAAATACTTTAAAGCGAGTACAGCAAGTATAATTGGGAGTGCACAACCAGTATTTGGAATTATTATAGCTTACTTTTTCTTGAATGAAATACCAACATTACATACATTTGTTGGTGGCTCATTAATACTTGCAACGGTTTTTATTGAAGGTGTTCGATCTAAAAAAATTTAGAAAACATTATAATTGGCGTAATTATTGAAACCTTATCGCAGAAGACATATTTACAACATGAAAAAATTAATCCTTGCTTTTATTGTTCTACCATTCTTGGGTTATTCCCAAAGTGTTTCTGGTACATTTTCCCCTTCAAAAGATTTTACATATGCTTTTTTATACAAGGCTTCACCAGAGGGTGCTGATTATGTAGATAGTGGAAAACTTGATAGCTTAGGTCGTTTTGAAATACCACTCAATGAAACCGTAACTCCAGGAATATATAAAATTGTATATGCTATTCCACCAGAAGAAAACAATTTTGATTTTATCTATGATGGTAAGGAGTCTGTTGATTTCAACTTTAGTTATGAAAAAGGGGTAGAATTTAAATATTCTGAAGAAAATAAACTTTGGAATTCGTATTTAAAAAGTATGGAAATGGTGAATATCACCATTAGTAATTATTACACAAAAAATGTAAAAGACGAGGAAGGATTTAATGCAATTTTTAAAACTTTAAAAGACACACAAAAAGGGTATGAAGATTTAGCACGTGATAAACTTGTATCTTCTTTTATTCTTGCGAACAGACCTTACATCCCATCGGAATACCAGGATGTAAGTACCTATTCCAATAATTTAAAAAAGCATTATCTAAACCAAATAGATTTTAGTAATTACCTATTGCAAAGTTCTTCATTTTTAGTGGACAGAATTACAGCATATGTCTTTAACATGGAGCAAAACCCAAGTAATGACACATTTAAATCGCATGTAGATGATGTTGCCAAAGCTATTGGAAGTGATAATTCAGAAATTAAAACAACGCTACTTAAAATATTATGGCAACGGTTTGTAAATTTAGAAAATCATGAATTGACCAATTATATTACAGACATGTACTTATTGGATTTGGCAAATGCCACAGGCAACATAGTTTTAGCAGAATCAATAATTTCATATAAAAACACCTCAATTGGCACAAAGGCACCAAATTTTGACATTAAATCAAAAGATAGCACATCAGATCTGCATAGTCTTGAAGGTTCCGAGTATTACCTGCTTGTATTTTGGAGCAGTGGCTGTGGTCATTGTTTAAAGGAATTACCAAAAGTAAAAGAACTTGTAACAAACAAATCTAATATTGAAGTGGTTGCCTTTGGTCTTGAAAACGATTCTATTGACTGGACAAAGGAAATAGAAAAATATCCAGATTTTACACATGTCATTGGTTTAGGCAAATGGGAAAACCCTATTGTTAAGACTTATGGGATAGCGGCTACACCAATGTATTTTTTACTAAGTGAAGATAAAATTATAATGGCTAAGCCTTATGCATTTGAAGATCTAGAAGTACTTATTGAGAATTTATAATTTCCACATCTGTCACAAAATAATTTGTATCACCCTGCCAAGGCATAGCTTTAAAACGTTCTTTATAACTTAGTTTTACTCTTTTTCCTTCAGCGTCTTCAAGTTTATTTAATACATCTGTATCTAAAACAGAAAACTCCCATAAATTACCTCGTAAACCATTGTTAGATTCCCCCATTCTCAAGCCTCCTAAATTCAGTTCACCTTCATGAGTTTTAAAAAAAATTCCTTTTTTACTGAATTTTATTAATTGCCCAGCACGTATACCGCTAGAATAGGTCCAAGAGCAAGTCCATATCGCTAAGCATGTTAGCACTAAAACGCCAATTACTATTTTAAGAATAAATCCTTTAAATCTGGATTTTAATGTTGGTATTTTATCGCCCATTTTTTTAATTAAGGTATTAACGAAATTATGAAAATATAACAACACAGCAAAAAACGCTCAGTAAAACCAAGTGTTTTATCTGAGCGTTTTGAAACTAAATAACCAACCAAAATTTAGCTTCTTGTATTTTCTCTAGAGTTATCTACCTTAGATGTTTTTTGTTTTCTCTTTTTAGGCTTATCTACCTCTTTTGTTACTCTACCTTGTGTATCAGAACTTCTGTAATAAGGTATGTATCCTTTTCCTTCAAACTCATAAATTGTTCCTGAGCTTGGGTGAAGTAACTCAATGGCCCCATCATTGATAACGCTTAGTTCAAAGAATTCATTGTCGAAGAAATCATAATCTAGAGTTAAAGTTTTTAGATACATATTTCCTGATACATCTCCAACGCCATACACTCCAGTATAATCCCAGTAAATATTATTTGGGTCGTAAATATTTACATCTTGAGAGCTTCTAAATGTAGAATCATTGCCACCAGACAAAAACTGAAGATAGTACTCGTTATCAAACTCATTTAAAGCTCCATAATCGCTAGTGTAAACCTTTTCCCATGCCTCATACTCCTGTAAAAAATAATGGATGTTATCATAGAATATAAAATCATAGTCAAAATTGTTTCTCTGATAACCTCTTAAAAAATAAGACGTATCGTTAAATGGATTATAAAGTTCAATTGTATTGTTATTGATTTGATACACATCAAAACTATCAAATCCGTCAATTATATGATCTACATCTAATATCATATCATATGCCACATAATTTCCGATAGGGACTCCAAAGCCATTGCCTTGAACACCAAAATCTACAAGATTATTATTAGCAAAAAGAGTTCCGTTTCTAAACGAAAGTGTAAAAGCAATTTGTAAAAATGGGGTTTCACCATAACCTTGAGTTTGATTAATATCAACATACCACAATTCATAAGAATTCAATAATTGATTTAATGATACTCCTGGATTGTTATCCAATATTACTACCTCGTCTGTATAACAGGAAGTAAATAAAGTTGCACTCAATGCAAAACCTAAAAGTAATTTCAATGTCTTCATAATTCAACTGTTTTAAGTTTATTACATTGTTAAATTCAAAACCTGTGCCAAAAACTGAAATTACTCATTTTACAATTTGAAAAATTGATGTTTAAATCCTTTAAATCATAAATATTTATTGACTTAGTCTCACTAATAATAACATTAGACTATCCACCAAACTTTCCTTATTTTTGATGCAATTAACAGATGATAATTATATGAGTGAAACAACTAGATATGCTGTTTTTGGTGCAGGAAGTTGGGCTACCGCTATAGTAAAAATGCTATGTGAAAATTTAGATGAGGTTAGTTGGTATATGCGTAGTGCCTATATAAAAGATCACTTAAATAAAGAACAACATAATCCTAGTTATTTAAGTTCAGTGGAGTTTCAATCAGATCAATTGAAGCTAAGTAACGACATTAACGAAATTACTGAGTGGGCAGATATTTTAATTTTTGCTATCCCGTCGGCTTTTATGGATTCTGAACTCAAAAAATTAAAAGTAGACATAAGTCAAAAAACAATCGTTTCTGCGGTAAAAGGTATAATCCCTGAATCGGGCTTATTAGTTGGTGAACATTTCCATAATATCTATAAAATACCTTTTGAAAATATTGCGGTGATTGCGGGACCATGTCATGCGGAAGAGGTAGCGTTAGAACGGTTATCTTACCTTACAATATCTTGTGTAGATGCTAACAAGGCTCAGACCATTGCCAATAGTTTAACAAGCTATTATATCAAAACAAAAATTAGCGATGACATCATAGGTGTAGAATATGCTGTAATGTTAAAGAATATATATGCAATAGCAGCTGGGATTGCACATGGATTGGGATATGGAGATAATTTTCAAAGTGTTTTAATGAGCAATTCAATACGCGAAATGAAACGTTTTATAAAGAAAATGCACAAAATGAAACGGAATATCAATAATTCAGCATATTTAGGAGATTTATTGGTGACTGGGTATTCTACATTCTCTAGAAATAGAATGTTTGGC
>Ga0181564_10004807_pt1 | contig 11357 bp, 9 predicted proteins | sample 011ome_24_FD_134512 | JGI IMG/M metagenome (GOLD analysis project Ga0181564, IMG submission 134512) | Coastal salt marsh microbial communities from the Groves Creek Marsh, Skidaway Island, Georgia - 011513CT metaG (megahit assembly) | ecosystem: Environmental > Aquatic > Marine > Intertidal zone...
GATAGCGCTCGGCATCAAACCGGGTCATGATCACCACAGTGCCACCGGCACGCAAAGTCAGCCCCACCGCCGCTTGCGGCGCAGAGTGGTAAAGTGGCGCCGGTGATAAGTAGATCATGCCCTCTCTGTATTGCCAGAGATTCAACAGGAATCCGTAAATGGGCAACAGGTCAGCCGGGGCGCACTCTGGCAGTGGTCTAATGATGCCTTTTGGCCGGCCCGTTGTACCCGATGAGTACAGCATGCTGGTGCCCAGAAACTCATCTTCAATGGGCGTTGTTGCCAAGTGGCGAATCGCGTCGGCATAGCTGCGATACAGAGGCTCGAGAGACGCAGGCTCGAGCGTGTCGCCGTCGACGATAAAACAGCGCCGTATTCTTGAGCATTGGCTAAGGGCTGCGCGAACGGTGGGTAGCTTGGCCGCGCTGGTGAAGATAACTTCAGATTCACTGTTGTTAATGATGTAAGCCAGTTCGTCAGCGGTAAGGTAAGAGTTGATGCAGGTGTAATACAGCCCCGAGCGCTCGCCGCCACCACAGATCTCTGTATAGGCAAGGCTGTTTTCCATGAAGATGGCATAATGCCCCAACCTTGTGAGCCCTTCAGATCGAAGCAGATGCGCGACCTGATTGGTCCTTTGGTCAAACGCCGAGTAGGTCAAAATTTCGCCCGAGTCTGCCATGATGATGGCGGGTTGATGGGCTTTGTCCACTGCATATTGACCGACAAACATGTTCTTAATCCTTCTCTTCGTGAGCGAAATGGATGATCCAGATAGCGGTCTTGTGATCTGCTTCGCTCTGAGTTTAATGTTGGCGCGAAGGTGCTGCCGCGCTTGCACGACTGATGTTAACCGACAGGCCGTTCAAGGCTGCTGTCGCACTCAAGCCATCAATCTGACTGGTCGCCACCAGTCTATTATAGTTTGCGCCAGGTGTAAGCCGGTGCTGCTGAAGTTCGTTATCTTCGCTGAATCCATGGGGCAGGCTGACAGTGCCGCGCCTGATGGCATTGCTGGTACGCACGACAACGTTCACTGTCGCGGTGGTCGTCGAAATTTGAACCCATTCGCCGCTGGCAACGCCGAGGAGCCTGGCGTCCTCAAGGTTCATTTCCAGTTCTGATAAAGCGCGGCCCTTCGTCAGCATGGGTAGATTGCGAAGCCAGGAGTTGTTGGTCTGACTGTTTCTGCGACCTATGAGCTGAAAGCCGCTGGTTACTGGTTGAGCCAGCAGCCGACCAATTTCCAGCAATATCTCTTGCGGCGCAAGATTGATACTCGAGTGTTTTAGTCTGACGACCTCATTAAGTCGATTGGGGCGAAGCGCGCCCATGTCGATACCATTGGGGTTATCGATTAACTGTTGCAGGGTCAGGCCGTTGCGAGCGCCAAAATGGTCACCCCAGCGACCGGCCCTGATACCGAGATCCAGTAACCGTTCGGCACCCCGGTCTGGTCCTATTGCGGCGATGATCTCCTGCACATCCCGACCAAACAAGGGGCCCTGTTCATCATTAACATGGCGGCTCACTGCGGCTGCGACGACATCGTCTTCAAAGGCGTTGAGTGCCTGAGGCGTCGGTACGGCAGCCTGCTTGATCAGATAGGCGAGGGTCAGCCCCATCTGCCATTCGCTGGGGCTACTGGCAGGAAATATTGGTGGTGAGTAGCGCGCGGTATTCTTGTAGCCCATGGCCCCCAGAAAGCTGTCATAGTGACTGTCCTCAAAGGGTGAGGTACCGGGCAATATGACATCGGCGTACCGACTGGTTTCCGTATGATAGATATCGATGCAGACCATAAATTCCAGCTTGGTCAGCGCCGCGGCCAGACGATCACTGTCTGGATTGCTGACCACGGGATTGCCAGCGAAACAAACCAGGGCGCGGAGTTGTCCATCTCCTGGCGTCGTGATCTCTTCAGAGAGTGCCACAACGGGCATTTGACCCAGAACCTCCGGGTAACCAGAGACCCGCGACTGGTAGCGATTGTAGTTTAGGCCAGACCCTGAGTGAGTCGGTGTGGCAAACGCCTGCTCAGGAAACATGGCCCCGCCGGCGCGATCGAGATTTCCTGTGAGCAGGTTGATCACCTCAATCAGAAAGCTGGTCAGGGTGCCAAACTGTTGTAGTGTCGTACCCACGCGACCATAGACCGCCGCGCGCTTGGCAGTGTGCAGCGCACCGGCAATAGCGTGAATGTCAGCGATATCAATACCGGACCTCAGCGCTGCAGCCTCACTGCTGATCTGCGCCAGACTGGCGAACAATGACTCGACACCCTGGGCGTTGTAGTGATTCGGTATCTGTGCGCCGAGCCTACGTAGCTCGTTGATCACCGCGCTCAGTAACCAGGCGTCAGCGCCAGGCTTGATTGCATAGTGCTGATCGGCGAGTCGTGCGGTTTCCGTCAACCTCGGGTCAAGGATGACCAGCTTGCCACCGCGATCGTGTAGTGCTCGCAGTTTATCGCGGAATTTTGGCACCATCCAAAGACTTCCATTGGAAACCACTGGGTTGGCACCCAGCATCAATAGGTAATCGCAGCGCTCTATGTCAGGCACCGGTATGGCCATGTCGTTGCCGAACATCAGTTCACAGGCCAGTTGTTTCGGCAATTGGTCGACACTACCGGCGCTGTAGACCTGGGTCGAGCCAAGGGTCGAGGCGAACACGCCGAGACCCATGGATAAGCCGATATTGTGCGCCGTAGGATTGCCAATATAGGTGCCAATGGCACTGGTACCATGTGCCTGGCGAATCTGGCTCAGTTTCGATTCAATCAACGCAAACGCTTCGTTCCAGGTTGCTGGTTGCAGCCCGTTCGCCCTGCGAATCAGCGGCGTGCGAAGTCGGTCAGGGTCTGCGTCCAGCTCCTTCAGTGCGATGCCTTTGGCACAAACGTGACCGGTCGAGAAGACATCCTCACGATTCGGCTCAATAGCGATCACTTGTCGGTCAGTGGTTCTAATCCTCAAGCCGCAGCCTGCCTCACAAATAGGGCAGATTCGCGTTTTGGTACCGCTTGTGTCAGGCGTCATTCGCAGCGCTCATCAGAGTTCATTCGAGAGAGTATCTTCAAGAGAGTATATTCTAAAGGGTCTTCGAAAGAGTCTTCGAAAGCGTATTCGCTATGATGAGTAGTCATTGGTTTGTCCGGTAGATCCTTTAGTAAATCTTCGGAATCATCCTCGCGGTTCTCTTCTGGTAGTCGACGTAGTCGGCACCTATGCTGGTCGCTAAACCCCGTTCCTCAAAGAAGATACCCAGCAGCACATACACTGTCATGCCGATAGAAAAGACCAGATGACCCATTGTCATCACCGGTATTGCCCAGAATGCCATCAGCAGACCCAGCATCATTGGGTGGCGAATCCACCGGTAAAACCAGCGTTCGGTGAAGCCGACTGAGGTGTAGTGCTTTTTGGTGAAGCGCAGCCAGGTTTGCCGCAGGCCAAACAAGTCAAAGTGATCGGTGAGAAAAGTCGACAGCAGGACTAACGCCCAACCCAGGCCAAATAGGAGCCAGAGGACTTGAATGCCGAGAGTCTGGTCGACCTGCCAGATGATGCCGTCAATGGGTTGCCAGGCATACATCAACAAGGCCAGTACGCCCGTGGAAGCCAAGACATAGGTACTTCTCTCAATGTGGTGAGGAATGACAGGGGCTATCGCGGCTTTGAACCAGTCTCTGGCCATGATGGTGTGTTGTACTCCCCACAGCAGGATGAGAGCCAGGTTGATCAGCAACGCTGAAGGCATGTCCCTGCTGGTTTCGGATGAGAGTGTTTTGGGGACGAATAGATCACCAACAAAAGCGATAAGGTACAAAAATACCGCGAAAAATAGCAAATAGGATACGACGCCGTAAATCAGTGTAATCAGACGCATAGGACTTTTCTCCGAGAAACGTGACGGTTATTTTCATCCAGACCGCAACCGCTTGCACGGCTGAGTTTCAGCTCATTTCGTCCAGGTGCCCTGCTGCTAGATCCTTATTGGTGCAGCCTTTCAGCTACTTTCGGAGTATTCAGCCAAGAACCCCTAGTCTGTCCGTGGTTTATACACCCTGATCTGCAGACAGGGAAAGTCCTAACCCTTGAGAACCGGTGGTCAGATCACTAAACCTCTGAGTCACAGTGCCTAAAAAGGGGCTTTTTAAGGGCGAGTTTGGCTCAGCAGTTTCTCGGCAGGACGCCACCAGGTTCCTCGACCACAAGTGTTTGGCAAAGAAAACTTGATAAAAAAAGCAGAGCGCTGATTGTTGCAGTGCTGATTATTTTTTACCGAACCCGCCTATGCGTTCTGCCATGTCAGGCCCAACGCCCTGTCCCTGATAAATTTCGTGGGCCAGCCCAGCGCTCAGTGATAGTCCGTCTGTCTCAGCTAACAAGCGCTTATTGGCTCGCAGCGAGAACCAGGAGTTGGACAGCAGTGCCTCACAGAAGGACGTCACTGATTGGTCGAATTCTGCGTCTGGGTAGCAACTGTTGCAAAGATTCATGGCCTCTGCCTCACGACCTGTGTAGGTCTTGGCGGTAAACATCATTTCCGCGGCCTTGACCTTGCCGATTCGGCGCGGCAGACGTTGGCTCATACCCCAGACGGGGGTCAAGGCCCACTTGGCATGGGTATCGGCGAATTTGGCATTTTCGCTGGCGAGGATAATATCTCCAGCCAAGGCCAGTTCCAGGGCACCTGTGTAGCAATGGCTATGCACAGCACTGATAACCGGCTGAGGCAGATTCGCCAGATTCTCAATCACATGAGACTGAAAGTTAGGCCTTGGCAGCTTTTCCCCAGTGGCTATGTCCTTTAGATCGTGTCCGGCGGAAAAACACTTGCCGGCTCCTCGAATCACCACGCATCCTACGGTATCCAGCTGGTCTCGAATCTGTTCGATATGAGCCTGAAGTTCGGCAAAAACGGCGACCGTCAGCGCGTTCAGCTTATCCGGTCGATTGATGGTCAGAGTCGCTACTCCGTTATGGTCCTGTCGCAAGACGAGTCGAGTCATCAGACTTCCTCAATGAGATTCCGTGGTAAAACTTTTGTGCTGGAACAAACCCCACAACCATGGGGCAGTGGGGTTAGGCCAAGCGTCTAGCTCAAGTCGCTACTAGAGCCTTTCTATAATGATCGCGGGGGCCATGCCGCCGGCGGCGCACATGGTGACCATGGCCACAGACTGACCTCGACGCTCCAGTTCATCCAGTGCCGTACCTATCAGCATGGCCCCTGTGGCTCCGATGGGGTGTCCCAGTGCTATCGCACCGCCATTGACGTTCAGCTTGCTGTGATCGACACCCAGGTCGCGCATGAATTTAACGGGCACAACGGCAAAAGCTTCATTGACCTCAAACAGATCTATGTCGCTGAGTGTCATGCCGGCCTTGCTCAAGACCTTCTTGGCGGCATCCACAGGTGCATTAAGAATATACTCGGGCGAATGACCCATATTGGCCATCGCCGTGATCTTTGCGCGAGGCTTCAGGCCATGGGCCTTGGCATAGGCGGGGGATGCCAGGACAAGCGCTCCGGCGCCGTCAACCACCCCTGATGAGCTTCCGGCGTGATGCCGATGATCAATCTTCAGATTGGGCCACTTTTTCTCGACCATCTCGCGATAGGTCAGGCCAGAGTCAAAGAAAGGAAGATCCATGAAGGCACCAAAGACGGGCTCCAGCTTCGCCAGGCTTTCCACTGTCGTTTGGGGTCGAGGAAATTCTTCGGTATCCAGGGCCAAGGTGCCGTCTGGACGGTAAACAGGAATCAAACTCTTGGCAAAGGCACCCTCCTGCAGGGCCTTTCCAGCCCGTTGCTGACTAAGGGCGGAGAAAGCATCGAGTTCGGCGCGACTGAAACCTTCCTCGGTGGCGATAATGTCGGCAGCCAGACCGACATTCGTTTGCGGATGGGCCTCACGCAAATCAAGATTGCCTGCATCCAGTGGGCGAGCGGGCGCTTCGGCACGCGTATAGGACATCATTTCCACGCCGCCCGCGATAACCAAATCCTCCATGCCGCTCATGATGCTACCAGCCGCAAAGTTGACCGCGCTGATACCACCGCCGCAGAATCGATCAAGGGTCACGCCCGATGCTTTGATAGACAGACCCGCATCCAAACCCGCCATGCGGGCAATGCAGGAGCCCTGTTTGCCGTACTGGGTACTACAACTGATAATCACATCGTCAATGTCTCGACTGTCGAGGCCGCTTCGAGCGACCAGCGCCTTGAGCACGGTAGACAGCAGTTTTTGCGGATGGACTTCCCACAAGGCGCCTTTGCCTTGTTTGCCAACTCCTCGTGGCGTACGGGCTGCGTCGATAATCCAGGCTTCAGTCATGATCAAATTCCTGTGTGGGTTTCGGGTTTCATACTAGGTTCTGGGTATAGGTTCTGGGTTTCATTTTTTGAGTAGACAGTGACCGACCAACTCTACTACTGTTATTTACTGACCAGCAAGTCCTATTGGCGTGTCAGGTTGTTGACACAAGATCAAAACATTCAATTGTGCAAACCGCTAATTGAGGGCAAAAATGCCGCTACACCGGCCGCACAATACCGATCATGGGTGGTTCCCGATGAGCAATGAGTTCAACGACGAGCAGCGGCAGTTTCGCGATGTCGTCAAACGCTTTTTTACAGACAAGTCTTCTGTCAGCGCTGTACGTCGGTTGATGGCGACTGATGCGGGATATGATCCTGGAGTTTGGCAGCAATTAAGTGCTGACATCGGCCTGGCAGGTGCGCATATTCCACAGGAGTATGGCGGCTACGGATTTGGTCCCGTAGAGCTGGGTATTATCGCTGAGGAGATGGGTCGAACGCTCTATTGTGGTCCCTTTTTCGCCTCCTCAGTGATGGCAGGGTATGCCCTTCTAGAGGGGGCTGACGAGGCCCATAAGCACCAATTGTTGCCTGGTATTGCGGACGGCTCAACCCTGGCCACGCTGGTGCTGGATAATCTCAATCAGGTGGATCAAGCCGGTCAAAACTTGCGAGCAGAACGCGCTGCTGATGAATCCAGCGAGCACTGGCAGTTGACAGGTATAGCTGGCCTGGTTCTCGATGCGTCTATCGCCAGCCTGCTGATTTGCGTCGTGAGAACCCACAGCGGCTTGGCATTATTTCGAGTCGATCGAGATTCAACGCAGGTTGCCATCGAAAAACTTGAGGTTATAGATACCACTCGAAAACTGTATCAAGTTGAGTTCAAGCAGGCCAAGGCAGAAAAAATCGGTGTCCTGGATTCTGCCGCTATGGCCCTGTTGTGGGATCGAATGAGCGTTGCACTGGCCCATGAAATGATTGGTGGGGCCCAGCTAATGCTGGACTCTACTGTCGAATATATGAAGATGCGAATGCAATTCGGGCGCCCAATAGGCTCGTTTCAGGCCCTTAAGCATCGCTGTGCAGATCTCCTTCTGGAGTTGGAGCTAGCAAAGGCTGTGACCCGTCAAGCCTCTTATTTTCTGGCTGTGGGTGAGGGTGAGCGCTATTTGCCCAGCATGGCGAAAGCCATGGCGAGCGAAACCTATATGAATCTTGCCAAGGCTGGGGTTCAACTGCGCGGTGGCATTGGCTTTACCTGGGAAAATGATACGCACCTATGGTTCAAGCGCGCCAAAAGCTCCGAAGTCTTTTTGGGCAGTCCCTATCTGCATCGTGAACGAATGATGACAATGATTCAGGAGTCGGAACATGCGTGATTTTGCTGAAATACGAGTCGAGTTGAATGCCTGGCTGGACCAACATTGGTCTCCTGATCTTTCTCTGGTGCAGTGGCGAGATTGTCTGGTGGATGGTGGTTGGGCAGCCCCTGTGTGGCCGAGTGAGTTTTTCGGCCGGGATTTCAGTGCGGAGGAGGGTGCTGTCGTGGCGCAGGAGTTTGCTCGGCGAGGCGTGGTCGGTGCGGCTCAGTCCGGACCCAGACGGTTGGCCGCAGAGACGATTCTTGCGCATGGATCAGAAGACCAGAAGCGCCGCTATTTGCGCCCGATTTTGACCGGAGAACATGCCTGGTGTCAGCTCTTCAGTGAGCCAGGTAGTGGTTCGGATCTGGCAGGCTCAACAACCAGAGCTGACCTGAGGGAGGGTCGCTGGGTGATCAATGGCCAGAAGGTCTGGACCACCAGTGCGCACCATGCGGACTTTGGTATTCTACTGGCCAGAACTGACTGGGATGTGCCTAAGCACCAGGGTCTGAGCTACTTTTTGTTCAATCTGCGTCAGCCAGGGGTAGAGGTTAGACCGCTACGACAGATGAATGGTCATGCGTCTTTCAACGAAGTCTTCATGACCGACGCCAGCGTCGACCCCAGCGATTTGCTTGAGGGCGAAGGCCATGGTTGGCGGATAGCGGCAACGACCCTGTCGATCGAACGTCAGGGCTTCAGCCAGACTCGGCCGGACGGTGGTCTGAAGGGACTGAGTGAGCTGCGAGGCCGAGTTTATGATGAGTATCGTGCGGAGCTGAAGATCGCTCAAGAGCCCTATACCTGGTACCCGCAACGGGCCGGGCGAGTCGATTTGGCGCTGCCCCGTGCGCGGCAAACCGGTGCAATCACAGATCCGGCGATTCGGCAGGAACTGGCCAGACTCTTGTCGATGAAGATGGGGGCAGATCTGGCCGCGTCCAGCGCAGCGGCTCAGAGTCGAGCGGGCTCTAACAGAGTCAGTCCACAAGGATCTATTGGCAAGCTGGCGGCGAGTGTCATAGCCCGTCAGGCAGCCCATGTCCATACACTCATTGCCGGAACTGATGCCATGTTGAGTGGCACCGAATCAGCAGAGGGTGGCGTGATTGCGGAAGTACTCTTGTCGGTCCCGGCTATCTCCATTGCCGGTGGTACCGATGAGATCCAGAAGAATATTATTGCCGAACGGGTACTGGATATGCCTAAGGAGCCTCGGTCTGATACGGGGCCTTTCAGAAACATCGCACGTAATATGCCAGACCCGTCTAGCTGACGAGCCAACAAGGACGGCACGGGTAGAACATGCAATATGCGGGTTGATCGGCTATATTCCCATCGCGCTGATTCCTACTGAATTATTATCAAAGCTGATCGTAAGATTCAGCACCAAAGAGGCTGTCGCTCATGACCATCGTCCCTGTAATTGACTTGGCCCAGGCTGAGCAGGACCCGACCGCACTGTTGCCGTTGGATGCTGCCTGTCGTGACCATGGATTTTTTCTCCTGGAAAATCATGGTATCGATACAGCAATCAACGCCATGTGGCAGGCATCGGCCGACTTTTTCAAACTGCCACAGGCGGACAAGCGTAAAATTTTGCGTAGCGATACCATTCCTTTGGGGTATTACGATCGAGAGCTGACGAAGCGCAAGCGGGACCTCAAAGAAGTCTTTGATTACATGTTGCCGCGAGAAGATCACAGTGATTTGAATCAATGGCCCATCGGTCAGGATGAATTTCGCCATGTTATGGTGAATTTCTTCAATCAAGCCTCAAACATTGCCGAGCGAACTTTGCAGTTGGTCTATCAGGCGCTGGATGGTGGCAGTCGCCGTAATGGGGCTTACCCGCCGGGAGACCCTCGCACCAGCAACGTTCGATTGAACTGTTATCCTTTGGCAGATCCACTCTCCAGTATTGAGGCTGATGGGGTTGCGAGACTGGGTGATATGGCGCTACACCATCACACGGACCCTGGAATCCTGACATTACTGCTGCAAGATATGACCGGTGGCTTGCAAGCGCTGTCAAGGACTGACGGCTGGATCGATGTTACCCCCAGGGCCGGCACCATTGTTGTTAATCTGGGTGATGCGATGCAGGTCTGGACCAACGATAATTATCGGGCGGCAGTCCATCGGGTTGTTCCCATGTCGCAGACGACCCGTTATAGCACGCCTTATTTCTATAACCCGCGAAGTGACGCGCAGCTGGAGCCGCTGATAGGGCTAACCGATGACTCGCCACGGTTTCGCAGCTTCTCGTGGCGTGACTACATCAAGGGCCGCGTCGATGACAATTTTACCGATCTGGGTGAAGACGATATTCAGATCGACAGGTACCGAATCTCCGTCTAAAACCTGGTCAGGTCTTCAGGCACTGAGAATATCAATAACTCGAGTCACACTATGAAAACACGAATTACAGAACTCTTTGGCATTCAGCACCCTATCATCCAGGGCGGAATGCATTTTGTCGGTCTGGCTGAAATGGCTGCGGCTGTCTCAAATGCGGGCGGCTTAGGCATAATCACTGGTTTAACCCAGGGAACGCCGGCAAAGCTCAAAAGTGAGATTGATCGCTGTCGCGCCATGACCGACAAACCTTTCGGCGTAAATTTGACATTTCTGCCATCCGTGACGCCGCCGGACTACCCGGGTCTGGTACAAACGATCATCGATAGTGGCGTTAAGGTGGTCGAAACAGCGGGAAATAATCCGGCGAAATGGTTGCCGATGCTCAAGGCGGCGAATATCAAGGTTATTCATAAGTGCACTTCTGTGCGCCATGCGTTAAAGGCGGAGGCTATTGGCTGTGACGCCGTATCCGTCGATGGTTTTGAATGTGGAGGACATCCTGGTGAGGACGACGTGCCCAACTTTATTCTCCTGCCGCGGGCGGCTGATGAACTGAAGATACCCTTTGTTGCATCCGGCGGCATGGCAGATGCCCGGTCGTTAGTCGCGGCATTGGCCATGGGTGCAGAAGGCATGAATATGGGTACTCGTTTTATCGCGACTCAGGAGGCGCCGGTACACGAAAATGTCAAACAGGCCATCCTGGCGGCGTCAGAGCTGGACACTCGGCTGGTGATGCGACCCTTAAGAAATACCGAGCGGGTACTGACCAATGTCGCGGTGGAGCGTCTCATAGAAAAAGAAAAAGCCATGGGCGCCGATCTCAAGTTCGAAGACATAGCTGCTGAGGTTGCTGGCGTCTATCCGCGGGTCATGATTGATGGCGCTATGGAGGCGGGTGCCTGGTCCTGCGGCATGGTTGCGGGCCTGGTCTATGATATACCGACGGTGCAGGTTCTGATTGATCGGATTATGAGCGAGGCCCACGGGATCATTTCAGATCGCTTGGCACGGTTTGACGCTAGCTGAGAGGCTTTTCAACGGTAGATGGCGATCCTGGTAGCCAGCCCTAAGCGGTGTATTTGCTGAGTTTTTCTTCAGTATTTTTTCGTCTGGGTTTTTTTCTTCATGATTTTTTTCGTCATGATTTTTAAGGTCATGGTAATGACCCAGGGGGCCCAGGTTCGGTCTCAAGATTGGCGTTTCTCACCTTGACGCGATTATTGGTATCACGGCTTTGACGTATCAAAGCGTCACTTTTGATGGTGGCAGCCGACTTTGCTAGTCGGTCATACA
>Ga0181564_10004813_pt1 | contig 11353 bp, 7 predicted proteins | sample 011ome_24_FD_134512 | JGI IMG/M metagenome (GOLD analysis project Ga0181564, IMG submission 134512) | Coastal salt marsh microbial communities from the Groves Creek Marsh, Skidaway Island, Georgia - 011513CT metaG (megahit assembly) | ecosystem: Environmental > Aquatic > Marine > Intertidal zone...
CCGGTCGAAAATGCGTCGTTTATGCCTTGGCTAATGGGGACCGCTTTAGTGCACAGCTTGGCGGCGACCGAAAAGCGGGGGGTGTTTCGATCCTGGACCGTGCTACTCGCCATTTTTGCTTTTTCGCTGTCGCTGCTGGGGACGTTTCTCGTGCGCTCGGGCGTGCTGACGAGTGTTCACGCTTTTGCGGCGGATCCTGAGCGCGGTTTATTCATTCTGATCTTTCTCGCCTTGGTGGTGGGAGGCTCATTGTTGCTTTATGCGCTGCGCGCGCCGTCTGTTGCCAGTCGTGTGCATTACTCGGGCGTCTCCCGTGAGTCGCTACTGATGATCAATAATCTGGTGTTCACTGTGTCGACGATTGTCGTGCTGCTCGGCACACTGTTCCCGCTCATCATGGATGCGTTTTCCCTCGGCAAATATTCCGTTGGGCCGCCTTATTTTAATGCGGTGTTTGTGCCGCTCATGGCGCTGGTGATGCCGTTTATGGCAGTCGGGCCGCTCTCTCGCTGGCGGGAGGACACCACCCGCCGCTGGTTGCATGAGCTCCTGGTACCAGGGCTTGGTGTTTCAGTGGCGGCGATCGTGCTCGCCTTCTTGGGAAGCGACGGTTTCAACGTTTGGATAGCACTCGCTGTATTGCTGGCAGGCTGGGTGGCGCTAGGGGTGGTCAAGGATCTGTGGCGGCGTATCGCGACCGGCGTGGACGGCGGACTCACGTGGCGCCGATTGACGCCCAGTTTTCTCGGCATGGCATTGGCGCACCTCGGGTTTGCGGCGGTGGTCTTGGGTGCGGTAGTCGTATCCCAGGAAAACGAGGAGCGTGACTTGAGAATGGCGGTGGGGGATATTGAGACGCTGGGTGCTTATCGTTTCGAGCTCATGAGTCTGGGGCAGCAGGCGGGGCCCAATTACCTTGCCGATCAGGCCGTATTTGAAGTGAGGCGTGATCAGGAGCTGATCGCGGTGCTGGTCCCGGAGAAGCGCCGCTACTCCGCCAGCGGACAGATCATGACCGAAGCCGCCATCGACGCTCGCTTGTGGCGGGATCTCTATATCGCGTTGGGCGAGCCGATTGGTGAGCAGGCATGGGCGGTGCGCCTACAGTACAAGCCGATGGTGCGTTGGTTGTGGTTGGGCGCCTTGATGATCGGCCTGGGGGCGCTGGTGACCGCCTTCGATCGTCGATACCGATCGCAGAGATCCAATGTGACGGCAGCTCAGTCTGGAGTCGCAGCCGTTGCGGGCTAAGAGGTTTATCCCGCTCGTTGCCTTTGCCGTGCTTGCCGGCCTGCTCTTTCGTGGCCTGTCGATAGATCCCACCGAGCTGCCCGCCGCACGATTGGGGCAGCCCTTCCCCGAGTTCGCTCAGCTCGAATTAAAAAGCGGCCGCCAGATTTCGGTGGCATCTCTCGCGAAGAGGCCTGCGTTGGTGAATGTGTGGGCGACCTGGTGCTACTCCTGTCGAGTGGAGCATCCCTACTTATTGGCCCTTGCCGAGCAGGGTGTCCCGATCTATGGCCTCAATTACAAAGACGAGCCGGTCAAGGCCAGAGAGTGGCTGGCACAATTGGGCGATCCCTATCAGCTCAACGTGGTAGATGAAGAAGGCTCGGTCGGGCTAGATCTTGGGGTCTACGGCGCACCAGAAACCTATGTGTTAAATGCGGCGGGACATATTGCGCATCGGCATGTGGGTGTTTTGGATGAGGCAGTCTTTCAGCGTGACTTCAGCCGCTGGTTCCCGGCGGCGGCGTCTGTGGCCGCAGTGGGTTCGGAGGCCGAGCAGTGAAGATTGCTCTAAAGGCGCTGATAAGCGCCACGATCTGCGGCCAATTGTGGCTCGCCTCGTTCGCTTTGGCGGTGATCGAAACCTACGTGTTCTCTTCTCCTGATCTCGAGCTGCGTTACCACCAACTCAGTCAGGAGCTGCGTTGTCCCAAGTGTCAGAATCAAAATATTGCCGACTCTAATGCGCCCATCGCGCGGGACCTCCGCGTTGTGCTCCACGAGCAGTTGGAGCAGGGCGCGACCGATGACGAGATCCTGGCGTTTATGGTGGCGCGATACGGAGAATTTGTCCGCTATCGCCCTGGCGTAGACCGCAATACGGTCTTGCTGTGGGCTGCCCCCGGGCTGTTGCTGATGTTGGGTGCTGTCGGTTTGCTATTTCATTTCAGGCAGCGCCCGAGCGCCCGGTCCACTGATCTCACTGAAGCAGAGCAAGCGGAAATCACGAGATTACTCGGGGAGCCTCGCGATTGAATAACGCCTTTCCTGTATTCGCGCTGCTGTTATGGGTCGTAGCCGCAGCAATGATGATTTGGCTACCCCGAATCTGGCGTCGAGGCGGCGCCCCAGAGACGAACGAGGACTGGTTGCGGCTTCGCCAACGCGAGCTGGCGGGCGAGGCAGAGGCGGCTGAGCTTCGTGAGGAAGCCGCGTTGCGGTTGCTTGAGGACCAGGCTGGGGAGGCACCCCCGGAGAAGATCCAGCGTCCGACGTATTCCGGTCGAGGGCAGCTTGCTGCCGTCGCGGTGGTCGCGATTGCGGCTTGGCTGCTTTACCGGATGCTGGGCGGCTGGGAGGATGTTCAAATTGCTGAACAGCTCGGGCGGATCGAGCAGTCACAGCCTGAAGATGTTTTGGCGCTCATTGATCGGATCACGGTGCGCGCAGAGGCGCGTCCTGCAAACGCCGACTATGCGCTGTTGCTGGGTGAGTACTATTTGTCAGGTAACGAGCCGGCCGAGGCGTTGCGATATTACGATCGGTTGATTGAGGCTGGGGCCACGGCGCCCGAGATTCTCGGTAAAGCCGCTCAGTCCGAATTTCTCTCTTCGGGTCGTGTGCTGAGCAGTCGGGCACGCGCGCGCGCCGAGCAGGCCTTGGCGGTCGATCCGATGCAGGCGGCCGCTTTAGCCACGATGGGGATGGCGGCATTTGAGGAGGCGGATTATCGCCGGGCGATTGTTTACTGGCAGAGGCTTCGGGATTTGGAGCCGCCTGGTTCCCCCGGGCATGACATGCTCGGCCAGATTATTGAGCGCGCGCAACAGGAGCTCGCTGAGCCCCTTCCCGAACCGATTGCCACAGCAGGCGTGGTGGTTGAGATCTCGCTATCCGGGAAGCAGCCGGTGCCGGCCGACGCCGTGTTATTTGTCCTGGCGCGCCCAGAGGGGGCCGAGGCAGGCATGCCGATCGCTGTGGTGCGAAAAACGCCATCAAGCTGGCCCCTGACCGTGCGCCTGGATGACAGCGCCTCCATGGCGGGTCAGCAAATTTCGAGTTTCGGCGCCGTATCGATCGAGGTGCAAGTGTCCGCTAATGGTCAACCCGGGCGCGATAACGCCCTCGCCTGGAGTGCCCGTCCGTCAGTGCCGGTTGGATTTGGGGAGCCCGTCAAAATCAACCTTCAGACCGAATAGTCGACGAATTTCGCCATCAAACATAGTGTTGTTGCCCGGAAGTCGATACACTACATATTGTGTTTTTGAGTGCTGTCGGCCCGAGGTGGGACCACAGCGCGACTGACGGGTAACCAGATTCAATAATGCGCCTGAAATCCATAAAACTGGCCGGTTTTAAGTCCTTTGTCGATCCCACCACGGTTCAGTTTCCGGGCAACATGTGTGCGGTAGTCGGCCCTAACGGCTGCGGCAAGTCCAACATTATCGACGCCGTCAGATGGGTAATGGGCGAGAGCTCCGCGAAGACCCTGCGCGGCGAGTCGATGACCGATGTCATTTTCAATGGCACGACCAGTCGCCAGCCCGTCAGTCAGGCGTCCATCGAACTAATCTTCGACAACGCTCAGGGCAAGGTTGCCGGTGAGTTTGCCGCCTACAGTGAGATCTCTGTGCGCCGGGTGGTCACCAGGCAGGCACAATCGGAGTACTACCTGAACGGGGCAAAGTGTCGCCGGCGTGACATCACCGATTTGTTTCTGGGGACGGGTCTGGGTCCTCGCAGTTACGCCATTATCGAGCAGGGAGTGGTGTCGCGGTTGATCGAGTCGAAGCCCGAGGAGCTCCGGGTTTTCATCGAAGAGGCCGCCGGCATTTCCAAATACAAGGAACGTCGGCGCGAAACTGAGAGCCGTATGCGCCGCACCACGGAAAACTTGGAACGTCTCACCGATTTGCGAGACGAGCTGCAGCGCAATCTGTCCCATCTGGATCGACAGGCTAGGGCGGCTGAAAAGTATGCTGAGCTGAAATCCGAGGAACGGACGATACAGAGCGAACTGTTCGCGATTCAATGGCGCAATCTGAGCGCCTCCCGGGGCGAAGTGGCGGGTGAAATTGGTGCGCTTGACGTCAAGCGCGAAGCGGCTCGAGCGGAAGTGACCCATACCATTAGCGGGATAGAAGCCTCGCGGTCACAGCAAGGCGAAGCCGCCGATGCGCTGAATGCGGCGCAGGAACAGTACTACGCGATTGGCGGCGAGGTGACTCGTGTTGAGCAGGCGCTCCGCTTTGCGCAGGAACGCCGGGGAGAGCTTCAACGAGACCTCGAGCAAACCCGGAGCAGCCTCGAGCAGACCCGACAGCTCCTAGCCAGTGATCGGCGACGACTCCTTGACTGGGAGGGCGAGTTAGAGCGCTCAGAGCCCGCGTTGACAGAATTCAGAGCGCAGGCGCGGCTTGCCACAGAAGCGCTATCTGCGGCGGACACCGCGATGCAACAGTGGTCGCAAAATTGGGATGGCTTTAACGAGCGGGCGCGACAACCCAGTCAGGCAGCAGAGGTGCAGCAGAGCCGCATTGCTTACCTGGAGCAGGTGCTTACCAAGCTGCAGGAACGCTCGCAGCAACACCAAGCAGAGTGGGAGACGCTGTCTGCCGAACCTGCAGACGAGGCAGTATCGCCGCTGTCAGCAAAGATTGAGCAGGCGGATAGCGAGATTGAAAGCCGAGAAGCCGAAATGGCCAATCTCAGAGGTCAGTTGACGGATTCCCAGTCGGCGATAGAACAATCGCGGCAGCAGCAGGACGACATCAGGGCTGCGCTTCAGGAGACGCGAGGACACATCGCATCCTTGACCGCACTGCAGGAGGCGGCCTCCGATGACAGGGAGCGTGCCGCGTTGGGCGACTGGATAGAAACTGAATCTCTGCAATCTGATGGCACGGTCTATGCCTCCCTCGAAGTTGATGCCGGCTGGGAAACGGCGATCGAGCAAGTGTTGGGTGAGGCGTTATCGGCGCAGCTTCTCGCGGAAGTCGATGTGAGAGAGCTGGCCGGTATTGCCGCGCTGCCATCAGGTGCTTTCCTGGTAGACAACAACCTGGAATTGGCAGGCGATGTGGCGGGGACTCTGGCGGCCCACGTGAGAGGTCCTGCGCGTGTGAGGAGTTGGCTGCAGTCTGTACTGGTAGCGGTGGATCTTGATGACGCGCAGCGCCTCTTTCGGGAGTTGTCCCCCGGACAGTCGGTGGTGACGCCCGATGGACATTGGCTGGGGACTGGGTGGCACCGGCGCCCTTCGGAGTCGGATACCGCGGCCGGCATGCTTGCTCGGCAGAGCCAGCTCGAAGCACTGCAGTCAGACTTCGAGGACAAACGATCGAAGGCTGACGAGCTTGAGAAGCGCATCAGTGATTTGCTTAAGGCGCGCGTCGAGCTGGAAAAGCAAGCTACTCAGGCCCAGAAGGCGCAGCAGCTGGCAGTCAACGAGCGGGCGGAACTCGTTGCGGAACAGCGCGCTGCCGCCACCAAGCTCGAGCAGCTAGTGAAACGCCGTAATCGGCTGAAGTCGGACATGGAAGAGACCCAGCGTCAGTATGAGCAGGAGCAGTCGAACCTGGCTGATGCGCGGAAGCATCTGTCTGAGTCGCTGGACCAAATGGAACTCGATCGCAATGAGCGGGAGCGCCTGCAAAGCGAGCGAACGACGCTGACTGAGCAACTGACGCAGCAGCGCGAGGCTTCGCGTGAGGCCTCGGACGCGCTTATGCGGGGTGAGCTACAAAACCAGAATCTCAATACCCAGGTGACGACGCTCAAAGAGGGTATCGGGCGAATGGAAGCGCAGCTCCGAGACCTGGAATCTCGCGAGACTGAACTCACGGGCACCCTGCCTCAGAGCGCTGACCCCGACGCGGAGAACAAGGCGCGACTTGCTGAGTTGCTGGAGCAGAGAGTGGTCGCAGAAGGCGAACTGAACAGTCAGCGCACGCGGGTCGGCGAAATCGACAATGCATTACGTGAGCTTGAGGCATCACGGATGGAGCAGGAACAGGCGGTTCAGGGTATCCAGAGTGATATAGAGCGCCTGCGTCTGCAGGAAACCGAATCTTCGGTTCGATTAGAAACGCTGGCTGAAGAAATTACCAAGCGCGACGCAGTTCCTCAGGAGATTGCCTCGGCGCTCCCCAAAGAGGCCAGCGAGGCTGAATGGCAGGAGAAGGTGAACCGGGCCTCAGCCCGCATCAATCGTCTCGGGCCTATTAACCTTGCCGCTATCGATGAGCACGCCAAGGCCTCTGAGAGAAAGCAGTATCTCGACGCGCAAAATGATGACCTTGACTCGGCTTTAGAGACGTTGCGGTCTGCGATTCGCAAGATCGACAAGGAAACCCGCCAGCGCTTCAAGGACACCTTTGATCAAATTAATACTGGTTTTGCCGAGCTGTTCCCGCGCGTGTTTGGGGGCGGTACCGCTTGTCTGGAGATGACGGGGGACGACCTGCTTGATACCGGCGTCGCTATTTTTGCCAGACCGCCCGGCAAGAAAAACTCCACGATTCATTTGCTGTCGGGTGGAGAAAAGGCGATGACGGCAATTGCACTGGTGTTTTCCATCTTCCAATTGAACCCGGCACCTTTTTGTATGCTGGATGAGGTCGACGCACCGCTGGATGACGCCAACGTCGGTCGCTACGCCAGAATGGTCAGGGAGATGTCAGAGAAGGTGCAGTTCGTTTTCATCACGCACAACAAGATCACCATGGAGGCCGCTGATCAGTTGATGGGGGTTACCATGCAAGAGCCCGGCGTGTCTCGTCTGGTAACCGTGGACGTTGAAGAGGCCGCGCAGTTGGCCGCCAGCTAGGGATTGCCCTATGGAGCAGTTGTCGATAAGAGACTGGATGATCCTCATCGGTGGGATAATGATTGCCGCGGTGTTGATCGACGCGGTCCGGCGCTACTGGCGTGAGCGTCGGGCGGAAATCAAGCTGAATACTCGCATTGAGCGTGCTTCTCCCCTGTCTGGCGACGATGACGCCTTTAACTTGTTGACCGAGTTGCCTAACGGCGGCGCGCGAATTGTGCATCGGGATGATTTGCAGGTGGACCCGCAAGCGACAGCGCCAATATCTGAAGCCTCAGCCTCAGCCGCTGGGCGCGATGAGGCGGATTCAACCTCGCGACATGAGCCCGCGCCGGATCCGATAGACGTTGCGGTCGCGGACCAGCTTGCGGAGACCAGCGACTCCGGGTCAACGGAAGGTGCGTCCGCCAAAACCGAATCTGCCAGCGATGACCCGGCGCTGAGTGAGCACGATGCTGTCGAGTCGGCGGTCGGCGCTGTGACCTCCAAGCCAGCCGATGATGTGCCCGCCCCCCTTGTAAACGCAGAAACATTAGAGGAAGCCGCATCGGTCGAGCGGACCGTGGCTCGCGCAACCGCTGCCGAGTCCCCGGCGAAGGAGCAGGCAGAGTCGGCTTCGCGCAGACGAACGGTGAAGCCTGCGCCTGAGGCCGTCGAGGAACTGCCGACTGACGATGTCGATACAGCGGGTACCGTCGATTGGCTTGATACCCTAGAGCCGGATAAACCGCTGGAACCAGACGCTCCCGAGCACGGACGGTTGCCGCGAGGGGCTAATACTCACGTTTTCATACTGTATGTGGTGGCGCAGGCGGAGGAGGGATTTCCTGGTACTGACATCCTCGAAACTCTGCTGGCCTGTGATTTGCGGTTTGGTGATATGGACTTTTTCCATCGTCACGAATGCGCATCAGGGCGGGGCCCAATCGAGTTCAGCGTTGCCAATATGATGAAACCCGGTATATTCGATATTGACAACATGGAGCCGCTGCAGACCCGGGGTTTGATGTTCTTTGTCACGTTGCCGGGCCCCGCAGACATGCTGAAGGCCTTTGACTACATGTACGAGACGGTCAAGGTCGTCGCCAAAAGTCTCGGTGGCGATATCCAGGATGAGACGCGGAGTGTGATCACCCGGCAGAGTCTCGAGCATATGCGTCAGCAGATCCGGGAGCTTGAAAGACGCCTGCTCGTTCGTCGGAACTGATCCGTGACCACCTCACCGGTTGAGGAAGCAAGAGCCCTCAGAGCCCAACTTCTGGACTGGGCGGAGGCATATTTCGAGCGCGATGCGCCGGTGGTGCCAGACGCGGATTACGATCGAGCCATGAAACGACTGGAGGCGCTCGAGCGGGAGTTTCCGGATTTGGTGACGCCTGATTCACCGACTCAGCGCGTCGGCTCAGCGCCATTGAGTGAGTTTGAGTCCGTGGAGCATCGTCTGGCGATGCTCTCCCTTGATAATGCGTTTTCTGCCGAAGACATGGACGACTTCCATCGCCGCGTCACGGAGCGGCTGGGTGCTGGCGACGTTGCCTACTGCTGCGAGCCTAAGCTTGATGGTGTGGCCGTCAGTATCGTCTACGAACACGGCGCGTTGGTGCTGGCGGCGACTCGGGGTGACGGTACTCGAGGTGAGAACATCACAGCGAATGTGCGCACGATCAGCAACGTGCCTTTGATACTGAGTGGAGAGGGTGTGCCGCTGTACCTTGAAGTCAGGGGCGAGGTCGTGATCCCTCGAGACGCCTTTGAGCGAATGAATGCGCAGGCGAGAGCCGCCGATGAAAAGGTATTCGTCAACCCGCGAAACGCGGCTGCCGGGAGCCTCCGGCAATTGGATTCTCGGATTACCGCCAGACGACCGCTGGCCTTTACCGCCTATTCGGTGGGTGCGGTAGAGGGTGACCTGCCGGCTGCTCATGACGCCATTTTGCACCGGCTCAGCGAGTGGGGCCTGCCCATTTCCGGGCACATGCAAACGGTTAGCGGCATAGCCGCCTGTGACGACTACTACGAAGCGCTCGCCCGGCGGCGCGATACGTTGCCTTTTGATATCGACGGCATTGTTTTTAAGGTCAACGGCATGGCGGAGCAAGATAAGCTGGGCTTTGTCTCCAGGGCCCCCCGCTGGGCGATTGCTCGCAAGTTTCCAGCCCAGGAAGTGAGCACCCAGCTGTTGGGCGTCGATTTTCAGGTAGGTCGTACGGGGGCGATTACGCCGGTTGCCCGCCTCGAGCCCGTGTTTGTGGGAGGCGTGACCGTCAGTAATGCCACGCTCCACAATGCCGATGAGATTGAGCGCTTGGGCGTTCAGGTAGGTGATACGGTTGTCGTGCGCCGAGCAGGTGATGTGATTCCCCAGATCGTATTGGTAATGGAAGGCGGCACACCTGACTCGAGTATGGAACGCAGGCCGATTGTCTTCCCCGATCAGTGTCCGGACTGCGGATCCGATGTGGCGCGCGAAGAAGGTGAGGCGGTAATCCGTTGTGTTGGCGGCATGGCCTGCAGCGCGCAGCTGAAGGCGGTGATTCGCCATTTTGCGTCGCGCAAAGCAATGGATATCAGAGGCTTGGGAGACAAGTTGATCGACCAGCTGGTCGATGATGGCCTTGTCGGCAGCGTTGCCGATATCTTTCGGTTGAGCCAGCCCCAATTGGCTACGCTTGAGCGCATGGGCGATAAATCCAGCGAGAATTTGCTGGCATCGATCGATCAATCGCGATCAACGACCCTGCCCAAGTTTATTTACGCTCTGGGTATTCGCGAGGTCGGCGAGGCGACCGCGCGCGCCTTGGCAAACCATTTTCTGGGATTGGAAGCGCTGTTGGTCGCTTGCACTGACGTACTGGAAGGGGTCGATGATGTGGGGCCCATTGTCGCGCGCCATATTCGAGGTTTTGCCAGCGATGACCGTAACAAAAAGGTTATCGGGGATTTATTAGCCCTCGGAGTCAATTGGCCACCCGTTACAGTGGCCAGCGGTGAGGGGCCGCTGGCTGGCACTATCTGGGTGGTGACGGGCAAGTTGGAGTCGATGAGCCGGGGTGATGCAGAGCAGCGACTGCGATCTTTGGGCGCAAAGACCGCCAGTAGCGTGTCTGCGAAGACCAGCTCCGTGTTGGCGGGGCCGGGAGCGGGCAGCAAGCGCAAGAAAGCGGAAGAGCTGGGCATATCGATTGTAGACGAGACCGAGTGGCTCGCGATGCTGGAGGAGATGGAATGAAATCAATCAATCGATCGCGACAGGTCATCGCAGTGCTTGTGTTGCTGATCATATCGGGGTGTGCAACGTCTCCGCCCGAGCAGGTCGACAATGTCTGCGACATATTCAGAGAGAAATCCGGCTGGTATGGCGATGCCAAGGATGCCCGGGCGCGGTGGGGTGTGCCCATTTCGGTGTCGATGGCATTTATGTATCAGGAATCCCGTTTCGTCGCGACGGCAAAACCACCGCGTAAAAAGATATTTGGCGTGATTCCGGGGCCACGTCCATCTGACTCCTACGGATATTCACAGGCCAAGGAGAGCACCTGGGATTGGTATCAGCGCAGCACCGGTAACTACGGCGCAGACCGGGACGATTTTGGTGACGCCATCGACTTCATTGGTTGGTACAACAACGTGTCCAATAAAGAGCTGGGTATCAGCAAGCAGGATGCCTTTCGGTTGTACCTCGCCTACCACGAAGGGCACGGCGGTTACCGAAAACAGAGCTACCGCAGTAAAGAATGGCTAATCGACGTCGCGCGCAAGGTGGATCGACAGGCCCAGCGCTACAATTCTCAGTTGCAAGAGTGTGCTGAAGAGCTCGAGCCGAGGGGTTGGTTCGATTGGTGGTGAGTTGCGCTCGGTTGCAGTGTGCAGGCTGTCACGTGAATGTCACATTACTGACATGTAATAGGGGTTTTTAGGCTCTAGCCCACAACGGAGGCGGTATGTCAGCGAGAAAAGTGCTGGTGGTCGATGACGAGGCAAGTATCCGCGAGATGCTTCGACTGGCCCTCGAGATCTCCGAGTTCGAGTGTCTCGAGGCGGCCGATATTCACGAAGCCTATCGCCTGATCACCGACGAATCGCCCGATATGGTCCTTTTGGACTGGATGCTCCCCGGCGGAAGCGGTATTGAGCTGCTTCGACGGCTGAAGAAGGAAGAGGCTACCCAGGCGTTGCCCGTGATCATGCTGACTGCCAAGACCCACGAAGATAACGTTGTTCAGGGGCTGGAAGTCGGCGCTGATGACTACATCACCAAGCCGTTTGCGCCTAAGGAGCTGATTGCGCGGATGAAGG
>Ga0181564_10004820_pt1 | contig 11344 bp, 5 predicted proteins | sample 011ome_24_FD_134512 | JGI IMG/M metagenome (GOLD analysis project Ga0181564, IMG submission 134512) | Coastal salt marsh microbial communities from the Groves Creek Marsh, Skidaway Island, Georgia - 011513CT metaG (megahit assembly) | ecosystem: Environmental > Aquatic > Marine > Intertidal zone...
AGGAGCGCAGCGACCGCGGGATGAAGGGTTTCATCCGCGAGGGCTCGACGCAGGCGAAGGTGGAGGTGAGCATCCGTAACGTCGGGCAGGACGCGCTCGAACCGGATCTGTACGGCAACGTGATCACGGTCGAGCGCACCATCAACGCGACGGGCGCGGCGCCGTTCAAGATCCGGAACCAGTGGGGCAAGGAGATGGGCTCGTCGCGCGACGCGCTGACGCGCGTCACCGACCACTTCAACATCGACGTGGACAACCCCATCGTGGTGATGTCGCAAGACTCCTCGCGGCAGTTCCTGCACTCGGGGAAGGACAGCGACAAGTACAGGTTCTTCGTCAAGGCGACGCTGCTGGAGGACATCCAGCAGAAGATCGCGTACATCAAGGACCTCGTCAAGAGCATGGACCAGCAGATCCAGGAGCAGGAGGAGAAGCTCCCCAAGGTGGAGGAGGAGGTGGCGAGGCTCAAGGAGGAGTTCGAGAGCTACACCGCCATCGAGAAGCTGCGCGAGCAGGTGCAGGAGTTCCGCCGGCGCCTGGCGTGGGCGGACGTGTACCAGTCGGAGATCATGCTGAAGCAGACCGAGGACGAGGGCGAGAACCTGCGCAACTTACGGCCGACGCTGGAGACGAACATCCGCGACCAGGCGGAGACGGTCGCGAACTGCCAGGCGGAGGTGAACGAGGCGGAGAAGCGCCTGACCGAGCTCCAGGCTGAAACCGCCACCTTGATCGCGGACATCCATGCCGCGCACCAGAAGCAGTCGACGCTCTTGCGCGAGAAGACTCGCGCGGAGACCAACGCGATGGCGCACGCGAACGAGATCACGAGGGCGGAGGGGTCCAGGAAAGAGCTGGAGGACGCCATCGAGCAGGCGCGCGCGTCGCTGCAGCAGCAGTCGCAGGCGCAGGACGACCCGCTGCAGCGCGCCGTCGAGGCGCAAACCGCGAAGAAAGCCGAGCTCAAGGCTCGCCACGACGAAATCGTCGCGCGGACGGAGACGCACGCGAGCGCGGACCGCGAAGCGCAGGGCGCGCTGCGTTCGGCGGAGATGGCCGTGAAGGACGAAACCGAGAAGCTGCGTGACATGGAGTCCAAGCTGCGAGAGGCGAGCGCGGACAAAGGCGAGCTCCTGGACAAGCTCGCCGGGAAGAACGGCCCGCAGAAACTGCGCAAGCTGGTGGACCTGGTGCGCAAGCGCGCGAAGGAGTTTTCGCAACCCCCGATCGGGCCCATCGGGCTGTACGTCAAGCTCAAGGAGGAGTACTGGGCGGACGCCGTGGAGGAGACCATCGGCCAAGGTCTGGGGAGCTGGCTCGTGGGGAACATGAGCGACCGCGACGTCCTGAACAAGATGATCAAGCACGACTGCCAGATGCAGGGCGTCACTATCGTGTCCATGAACGTGCGGCGCGAGCGGTACGACCTGGAGCGTAACGCGGCGCAGCGCCCGCCGAGGAGCTTCAAGACCATGCTCGACGTGCTCGAGTTCGAGAACGACGCCGTGTTCAACAACGTGGTGGACACCAGTCAGGTGGAGCGCGTGGTGCTCGTCGAGAACCAGAGCATGGCCATGGACGTCGTCGAGAAGCACGCGAACGTCGCCGAGGCGTTCACCAAGGACCGCAAGATCGTGAAGCGCGGGAACACCCGCATGGACACCGCGTTCCGGTTCAACCTCCGCGCGAAGCTCTCCGCGGACAAGAAGGAGCGCGTCACGACGCTCAAGGCGGGCATCGCCGAGTGCAAGAAGCAACTGGCGGTGCTCACCCAGAACCTCGCCGCGGCGCGCGAGCGCGCCAACCGCGTCGCGCGCGCGCGCGAGGAGGACCGCCGCGAGGCGCGCGACGCGCGCGGCGAGATGAGCCGCGCCGAGGAGGCTCTGGCGGAGGCGCGCGCCGCGGCGGACGAGGACCTGGGCGTCGCCGGCGTGGACGTGCGCGAGCTCGAGACCGAGCTCGAGGCGATCGTCGCGGACCTCGACGGCCCTCTGCGCCGCAAGGGCGAGGAGCTGAAGACGGCGCTCGCGGCGGCGGCGGAGGCGGCGAAGCTGGCGCACGACGAGCACGAGGCGCTCAAGGCGCGCGCGGAGGAGCAGACGCCGGTGAGCGTCCGGCTCGAGGCGGCGGTGACCTCGGCGAACGAGACGCTGAAAACCGCGCAGGAGCACGCGAAGTACTACGAGGGCAAGCGCGCGGAGCTCGCGGCGACGATCGCGGAGAACGACACTAGCGTCGCGCAGCTGCGCGAGGCGGTGACGCTCTGCGCGCGCGGCGCCAAGAGGGTGTGCCCGCGCGAGAAAGCCGAGGCGTACCTCGACCCCGCGCTGGAAGGCAAAGAGCTCGCCGTCGCCGAGCTGCAGAAGCTGTACGACCAGGCCACGCGGCGCATGGCCAAGGAGGAGCAGAGGCTGGGTCGGCCCCAGGACCGCGTGCAGCGCGAGCTGAACGCGCAGACGAGCCTCCTCGCTCGCCTCAGGGAGACGCTGCGCAACTCGCGCGAGCCGTGCAAGAAGCTGCAGCGGGGGGTGAAGGCTCGCCAGCGGCTGCTGAAGGAGGCCTCGACGAACGTGCAGAAGGAGGTGTCGCACCGGTTCAACCTGTACCTGCAGAAGAAGGGCAACGCGGGCAAGATCACCGTCGATTACCACGCTGGTTCGCTTGAGTTAGACGTGAAGATGGCGGGCTCCGGGAACACGGTGAAGGACACGCGGTCGCTCTCGGGCGGTGAGCGCTCGTACAGCACGCTGGCGCTTACGCTGTCGCTGGGCGAGGCGATCGAGTCGCCGTTCCGCGCGATGGACGAGTTCGACGTGTTCATGGACGCGGTGAACCGTAAGGTGTCCATGGATAACCTGATCGAGTTCGCGCGCGACGACCTGAACGCGGAGAAGCAGTTCCTGTTCATCACGCCGCAGGACATCAGCGCGGTGGACGCGGCGGACGCCGACATCAAGGTGCAGCGTATGAAAGCCGCGAGGCCGTCGTGAGGCGCGACGCGAGGCGCGAAGACGACGAGAGACGGGCGGACGACTGATTTTTGTGACGATCGCGACGACGACGCGACGACGACGACACGACGACGACGACACGACGACGTCGACACGACGACGGCGAATATTTGGCGTTCCAGAAGCACGGCACCCGTTTTCCTCACCCCTCACCCACCTCGTTCTCGACGTACCCGCGCTCGCGCGACTCCTCCTCCGCCGCCGTTTCTCGTCGCGTCCGTCCGAGCCTCCGGACACGACTCGTTAATCTTTTTTCTTCGGGTCGACGTCCTCGTCCTCGCCTTCCGTGTCGCTTGACGAGTCATCGACGACGTCCACGCCCGTGGGGTCCATCGCTGCCCTCGCCTTCGCCTCCGCCCAGTACCGCCACAGCCCCCTGAGCTGCTTGAACATCCAGAACCCCATCCACGCGAAGAGCAACCCGAAGATCGCCTCCTCGGTTTCGATTTTCAGCCAATCCCCCTCCACCGGGTGCGTCGGCGTGATCATCCGCCGCGAATATTGGAAATGTCGCGCCTCATGTAGCTGCCCCGAAGACGAACCTTCGCCGCTCATGCTCGCCGTGGCGTCCGACCCCGGGTGCGCGGGAGCGTTTGGCGGAAACAACGTGCCACTTGCGTTCTTTTCGCGGGCGCTTTCATCGGAACACGGAAAGGAACGCCAAGAAAATAACATCGCGCGTCAGTGCGCGAGCGCGCGATGGCCGCGCGCTCGGCCGGCGGCTCGACGCGCGCTTCGGAACCGGAGGGGTCGGCGTACACGTTGACCTTCCGCGCCGACGACGGCGCGGGCGTTCCCTCGGGTCTGGGCGAGACCGAGGTGGAGGTTGATTTCGGCGAGCAGCACGACCGCGTCCCGCACGTCTCGGACGACGGCATCGATGAGGCGTGGCGACGACAACTCCTCTCCGCCCCGCGAACGTGGGACGCACCCAAGTTCCGGCTCGCGAGCGTCCTCGTCACCTCGACCGCGGGCGGAACCACCGCGGTTTCAGAGCGCCAGCGGCTCGACCGCCGAGACGGCCGAGCCGCTCCGGCGGTGCTCCTTCGCGTCGGGTCCACGTCGTACAAAGAGCACGTCGGCACCTGCACCTCGAGCCGCGACGCGGCGGCGCGGCGCGCGTTACGCGAGGACGGCCTCGCGACTTTCGGCTCGGCGTCCGCGCATTTCAGCGACGCGCTGGGCGTGGAAGCGGCGCTCGAGACCAGCGACGGGGGCCTTGTTCTCCTGCGCCGCGCCGCGGGGGTCGTGGGGAGCGTCGGGAAGTTCAACGGGCCGAGCGGCCACCCCGAGCCCGAGCTCGTAAAAACCGAGCTCGTAAAAACGAGACGCGCCGCGCCGACGGAGGAAACGAAACGACAAACGTGCGATGATCTCGTGCGCGAAGAGCTCTTCGCTTCGGTCCTACGCGAGATCGCGGAGGAGACGGGCGTGCCGTCCGCCTCGTTGTCTCCGCCGCGGCTGGTGGGCGCGATGCGCGACGAGTTCGGGAAACCCGACCTGCTGTTCCGCGTCGCCACCGCTTTTACCTCGCGCCAAGTCGTCGCCGCCGCGCGGCGCGCGCGCGACGCGTGGGAGTCGGACGCCGTCGTCGTCGTCTCCGCGACGCCGCCCGAGGGCGCGGACGCGCGCGTCGACGCGCGGTTCCACGAGCGCCTCACGCGGCTGTTCTGGGCGCGGTGCCCGGACGCGATGGCGGCCACGACGCGCGCGACGGCGGAGTGCCTGTCGCCGAAATGAATGTCTATCCGTACACACGAAGTATGCATAAAAATGAATTAAAAGGTGCTTTCGCGTTCCGAGGAGGCTCGAAAGCGTTCACCGGGCGGACGCCGCGGTCCCCGCGGTCCCCGCGGCGGTTTTCTCCTCGCCCAGCAGCTCCCTGAGGACCCTCGCGGTGACCCTCTGTGCCACCCCCGACACGACGGTCTCCACGAACCGCCTCGCCGCGGGGGTCTGGAGCGCGTCCGTGAGGGGCTGGAGCGCGGCGGGGTCGAAGCCTTTGCTGGAGGAGAGCATCGTCGTCACGCGGAGCACCTGCGTGCGGAGCTCCATCATGCGCGCCTCCTCCTCCGGGCTCCCCACCTTGATGGGGGGCAGCCTCTTGAGCTGCTCGGGCAGGAGCGCCACCACGGGCGCGAGCTGCTCGCTGCGCGCCGCCTCCACGCTCTGCCCCAGCAGGAGCGCCTCCAGCACCTTGATCGCCTCCGCCTCCACCAGCGGCCGCAGCTCGTTGACCTCGCCGGGCGCGTCCTCGCCGACGACGAGCTCGATGAGCGGCGGGATCACCTCCGAGCCGTTGTAGTCGTCGTTCTTGCTGCCCTCTCTGAGGAGGTTCTCCAGCCGGTTCCAGCGGAACTGCTTGTCCTTGAACAGGAGCTCGGAGAAGGCGTCGCGCAGCTGCGGGCGCGGGTCCGTCAGCAGGCGCCGCGCCATGTACGGGTACGCCTTCCCCAGCACCTTGAACTTGGGGTCCGTGGAGAGCGCCAGCCCCTCCAGCACGGTGAGCGACCGCAAAATCAGGGCGTAGTACCCCGGCACGTTGAACGGATATTGGTACAGAACGCCCCCCAGCCCGTCGGTGATGGTCTTGAAGTTGAGCTCCTCCACGGACGCGTCCAGCACGTCGTCGAAAAACGCCGCCAAAGCGGGGACGATGGGCGCGACGTCCACGCTCTCGTCCAGAAACTCGAGCGCGTAGTAGTCCTGGGCCATCGCCTCGTAGTCCCGGTTCACGAGGTGCACGACGTGCTCGATGATGGCGTACCGCGCGCGCTCGGGGGTCTCGCTCATCATCCCGAAATCCAAAAACGCGAGCTTCCCCTCCGGCGTCGCGAGCAGGTTCCCGGGGTGCGGGTCGGCGTGGAAGTACCCGTACTCCAGCAGCTGGCGCAGCGAGCACTGGATGCCGGTGTCCACCAGCTGCAGCACGTCCAGCCCCTGCGCCTTGAGCGACTCCTGGTCGGAGAGCTTGGTACCTTGGATCCAGTCCATGGTGATCACTTTCGGGGAGGTGTAGTCCCACTCGATCCCGGGCACGACGACGTCCGGCCGGTCGCCGTACAGCCGCGCGAACCGCTCGGCGTTTATGCCCTCCTGCACGTAGTTGAGCTCCTGGAACACGCGCGCCGCGAACTCGTCCACGAGCTCGACGATGCTGGTGTTCAGCGAGTCCACGAACCCGTCCGCTAGCTTCGCGCCCTCGCGAATCAGGTGGAAATCCAGCTCGAGGCCGTTCGGGATGTTGGGGCGCTGCACCTTCAGCGCGACTTCCTTTCCGGAATCGCGCAGCGTCGCGCGGTACACCTGCCCGAGCGACGCGGCGGCGATGGGTGACGGCGTGATCATCCCGAACATCTCCTCCAGCGGCCTACCGAGCTCGCGCTCGACGCAGTCGAACGCGTCCGCGTCCGAGAACGTGGGCAGCGCGTCCTGCAACGACGTGAGCTCGTCGAGGTACTGCGCCGGCAACAGGTCCGGGCGCGTCGACAGCGCCTGGCCCACCTTGACGAACGCGGGGCCCAGGGCGGTGAGTTTCGACCGGAGCTGGTCCGCGCGTTTCTTGGCGTTCTTCTCGAAGTCGCCCCGCTGGTTGTCCATCGCCACGTCCAGCGCGAACCCCCCGAGCGCGGTGGAGATCTGCGTCACGCGCACAAGCTGCTCGAGCGGCCGTTTCGAGTAGTACCTCGCCGCGCGTTCGGGGTCGTAGTCTTTCACCGCCTCGCTGCGTCGCAGCGCTTTTCGCTGCGCATCCGTCACGGGCACCATGCCGTCCCCGACGCCCATGGAGGACACGACGCCCTTCACGGGGGGCAAATCGCCGAGGTCAGTCTCTTCCATCACGGGGGGTGCGGTGCTGGCGACGCGGGTCACCACGCTCCGTCTCGCGCGGTCCGCGTCCGCGGCGCGTCGCCCGCGGATGGGGGCTCGAGACGCGCCCGCCACGACAGTCCCGGACGTTGAGGCGCCGGCGCGCCCGCGCCGGGAAGAGCCCTCCGAAGCGCCGGAACGCGCCGCCGGGGCGGCGCGGGCCGAGCCCGGGAGGGAGCCCGCGACCGCAAACGCGTGACTCATCTCGTGTACCTCGCGTCCACCGAGGCGCGTCACTTACTGGGGCGTCCCGGGCGGATAGACCAGAAGTTGTCGACGTCACGCTTTCTGCGTGTCCGCGGAAAGATTTCGCGGATCCTGCCCACTGCCAGTCGCGTGGCGAAGGAGAAAGATGTTTGCGCGTACGTACGGTATCGTTTGGATTAAAAAGCGAGCACGCTCGATTCGCCGCCGCGCGCGTCGCGTCGCCTACTCGGCGGCGGCGGTTTGCTTCTCCATCCCCGCGGTGGCCTGCTCCCAGGTGGCCCGCATGGCGCACAGCTTCGTGACGAGCGGCAGCACCTCCGCGGTCTTGACGCGCACCTGCTCGCACGAGTCGCGCTCGCGCACCGTCACGGTGTCGTCCTCGAGCGACCGGTGGTCGACGGTGACGGCGAACGGCACGCCGAGCTCGTCCGTGCGCGCGTACCGCTTCCCCACGGAGACCGCGGTGGTGTCCAGCTTGGTGGAGACGCCGTTCGCGCTGAGCTCGCGCGAGATGACGTTGGAGAGCTCGTTCATGCCCGCGTCGTTGAGCAGCGGGAAGATCGTGCACTTGATGGGCGCGATGACGGGCGAGAACCGGAACACCGTCTTCTGCTCGTCGTCCTTTCGCACGTAGAAGGAGTGCTCGAACATGCAGTACATGATGCGCCCGATCCCGAACGAGGGCTCGATCACGGAGGGCGTGAAGTTGCGCCCCGACACCTTCTTGGTCTCCATGGCGATCCGCACCATGCCGGGCAGAAGCTCCATCTCGCCGGCGGCGGTGGCGAGCGACGCCGCGCCGTCGGCGGAGATTTTCGCGTCCAGCGCCAGCGCGTCCTCGGCGCTCAGCGCGGCGAGCGCGTCAGTCACCGCCTTGACGTCCTTCTTGAACGCCTTGCCCATGTCCTTTTTGTTGGGCTCCACGACGAGCACCTCCTCCGTCCTGGGCTCGGCGAAGCGCTCGTGCGCGGTGAGCTCCGTGCCGCTCTTCGCGCTGTGCGCCTTCAGGTCAAACGCGCTGCGGTCGGCGAGGCCGACGCACTCAATCCACCCGTACGTGCTCTCGATCTCGGCGTCCCAGCAGTCCTCCGCGTAGTGCGCCATCTCGTGCTGCAGGTGCTGCCGGAACCGCAGACGCGTGGGGTTGATGCCGATCTTGAGCAGAAACATGTGCGTGCGCGCGATGAAGTACCCCAGCGTCTCGTTGGCAATGACGCCCTTCGCGACGGCGTCACCCGCCGACATCGGAAACGGCCGCTTCACCGTCGCCAGCTGCGCTTCGCGCGAGAACAGCGAGAGCTCCACGTCCTTGACCTCCCCGAAGCGAGGATGCTCCTTGTGGTCGGGGTGCACGAAGTGCTCGATCTCCGCCTGCGTGAACTCGCGCACGCGGAGCAGAGCCTGTTTCGGCGCGATCTCGTTGCGGAAGGACTGGCCGATCTGCGCCGCCGCGAAGGGCAGCTTGCCGCCGTTGTAGTACAGCAGGTCGCGGAAGTTCACGAAGATGCCCTGCGCGGTTTCGGGGCGCATGAACCCTCTCTGCTGGCCGGACGGGCCGATCTGCGTGGGGAACATCAGGTTGAACGGGTAGGGCGCGGTGAGGTCGTTCTTGGTCTCCGGCGCCTTGAGCCCCAGCGAGACGATGGCGGCGCCCATCTCCTCGGGCGTGAACTCCTCGAGGCGCGCCAGCATGTCCTCGAGCTCCCTGCGACGCTCGGGCGTGAGCATTGGGTCCGCCATGATGCGCTCGAGGTTCTCCTCCACCAGGTGGTCCGCGCGGAAGCAGTCCTTGGTGACGACGTCGTTGACCATGAGGTCCGTGAAGCGGTCGACGTGGCCCGACGCCTGCAGCACCACCTCGGGGGTCACCGCCGGGCACTCCACCTCGAGCATCTGCTCGTTGAGCACGAAGTGCTGGCGCCAGAACGCCTGCAGGTTGGACTTCACCGCGCACCCGGGCGGGCCGTAGTCGTAGAACCCAGCGACGCCGCCGTAAATCTTGAACGAGGGGATGTAGAACAACCGTTGCTCCAGCGCGCCGCCCATCTTCGCGCGGAAGTTCTCCTTCTCCTTCAACTTCTCGTCGCCGGCCGCCATGGCCTTCTTCACCTCCACGTCCAAATCGATCTTGAGCTGCTTCAGCTTGGCGATCGCTGCGTCGATGGTCGCCTTCTCAGCCTTCTCAGCCTGTGAACAAACGCAGGACGGAACGCGCGGGGTCAGTCGGGGGAACGGAACCGAGGGCGCCCCCGGGTCGGTCGGGGATCCGACGTTCCGTGCAATCGCGATCGGCGTATGCCGGAGACGATAAAGAAAAGATCCGGGAGCGCGCGCGCACCTTGAGCGCGCGGACGTCGTTGCCGGCGTCGGTCACCGCGTCCTGCATGGCCTGAAGCCGCGCGGAGTTGTCTTCGGCCATCTCGGGGCGTGCGTGCGAACCGCGCGGGGCGCGTGCGGGAGACAAGTGACGCGATTGCGCTCGACGCGCCGACTTTTTTCTTCGGAGCGAGCGCTCATCGAGGCCGATACCATCTTACGGTACCAGGCCGAAAAAGCTGCATCGCGCGGTGCCACGGGGCGGTGTCGGAGCGAACGAGGGACGAGCTGTCGCCGAGACTAACGGCCGTTTTTTAGCCTCTCTGACTGAATGCCCATAGGCCCACTGTCCCAATTTGAACCCCGTAAAAAAATCAAGTTGTTTGCTTTTTTTTGGTTTTTTGAACCGCGTCTGCGCATCTTGCGCGGCAGTAAGACCTGCGCGCAGAAGCGGCAGGCACGCGCAACGCTCTGTACAGGACCGCGCGAGGACAGGAAAGGCGAGTTGCGAAGGACACTTGCCAGCACGGATGGCGTCGCTCTTCACTCCCCCCGCCTTGACCGGCGCGAGAAGCGCGATGAGGCACAACGAGCCGAACGTGTCGTTGAGGTCCGGCATCGCACCGTTGCAGCGCCGCGCGTTCGTCGGCTCGCGCCGCGCCGCCCGGCCCGTGCGCGCCGCCGCCGGGCCCAACGGCACGCCCAACACGTGGGCGCCCTCCTCGAACAGGCGCTCGTACTCCCCCAACGGCGGGAACCTCGGGAATGTGCGCGACTTGTACGAGGGCGCGACCGGCCTCGACGTGCTCGCCATGCAAAAGGACCTCGTCGCGGAGGGTTTCCTCGGACGACAACACGCCACCGGGTACGTCACATCCGAGATTTTTTCCCCATCTCTCCACAACCACCGCGCGCGCGTGTCTCGCCTCTCCTCTCCCCGTCCCCGCGTGTCCGCACGCGCGCGCGTTCCCGCGCACCGCCGGCGAAAGCCCGCGTAGTCTTTCATCTTCTCAAACTAACTTGAACGTTGGCCGCACGCGTCCCCGCAACCTCGTCCCCACGATCTCCCCTCGCAGCGTGTTCACGACCGCCACGCGCTCCGCCGTGGAGAAGCTCCAGCAGCAGTACGGCCTGCCCATGACCGGCATCTGGGGCTCGCTCGAGCGCGGCGTGTTCGACACGAACGCGCGCGTGCTGACCGCGCCGCCCGCGTCCGCCGCGGCGCTGTTGCCTCCGGACTACAACAGGACCACTTCAAACGTGTACGCGAAAGCCGTCGGCGCCGTGCCCGCCGCGGCGCCGGCGCCGGCGAAGGCGGCGACGAGTTCCGGCGCCGTCGCCATCCCCGGGGACGTCACCGGGATCGCCGTCTGCGCCTCCGCGGGCTTCCTCACCGCCGCCGTGGTGAGCAAGGCGAACGCCGCGAGGCGCGCGAGGGCGCTCCAGCCGCCCGGCCCCCCCGCCGGCGCCGTCGTCGCCTCCGCCTTTGAGACAATCGTCGCCGCCGTGCGCGGGCTCGGCGGCGCGCCGCGCGACCGCGGCGGTAGCCGGAACGGCTACTACGACGAGCTCGGGTACTTCCACGAGGAGCCCCCGCGCGGCCCGCCGCCCGCGCACCAGGCGACGCGATCCGCCGAGCCCGGCTGGTTCGCCCCTGACGCCGCGCGCCCGGAGGGGCACGACGACTTGACGCTGTACGGCGGGTACCCCGCGCCGCCGCCGCCGGGCCTGGACGTGACGGCACGCGGGCCGGTGCGCCCCGGCGACCGCCGACGCGGGCACGCGGACGCCTCCGCGCCGGAGGATGTGCCTGCGCACGCGCGAGGGTACCACCCCGCGTTCTCGCCGGGAGGGCCCGCGTTCGACCCCGACCGCGTCGCGCCGCCCCCGCCGCCGCCCGCCACGCCGCCGCCGCCCGGCGCCGGGCACCGCGGGAAGCG
>Ga0181564_10004825_pt1 | contig 11343 bp, 7 predicted proteins | sample 011ome_24_FD_134512 | JGI IMG/M metagenome (GOLD analysis project Ga0181564, IMG submission 134512) | Coastal salt marsh microbial communities from the Groves Creek Marsh, Skidaway Island, Georgia - 011513CT metaG (megahit assembly) | ecosystem: Environmental > Aquatic > Marine > Intertidal zone...
CTTGCATCATGATGACGACGCCGACGCCGACGATGCCGACGACTGCGGTGGCGCGCTGCGCGCACGCACCATCGACGGCGAACAGAACGCGCGCGCTGCGCGGCGCACCGGCGGCGGCGACGCGACGGCGTGGGACGAGCGCGATTCGCGCGGGGACGAATTTTGAGCTCTTGTTGCCGGGCGACGACGCGTTCGAGCGCATTTCCGCCAACGCCGCGGCATCAGACGCCGTTGCGCGCGCGGGGAAACAGAAGGATGCATCTTCGGTGATCGAGGCGTCGGTTCCGGTGCCGTTGCGCGCGGCGCGTGGGATCATCGCGCGGTGGCGCGTGGATGCGCGCTTTGGACGCAAGACGGCGGCTACCGACGCGTTGCGCGAATGGGCTCGTGAAATCGCCCCGGCCGCGGGCATCGACCCGGAACGATTTACTTTTTATTCATCCCACATCGGTGGACGCGATTGTGCGATCGAAATGGAGATTGATGGGTTTAAATCCGTCGGAGAGGTGGATGCATTTTTCGCGGCTATTCCGCGCGAGGCGCACGCCGATTGGACGCGCGCGTTTGCGGAATTCGTCGTCGATGGGAGCACGGAATGGGTCATCATGCGTACCAGCGGCGTTGGATCACCGTTACCGCGCGGTGCGCGCACGGCGGTGGCGAACGCGCCGCCACCGCCACCGCCAGTGGCGTCGAAACGAGCGACGATGTCGATGGCTGACGTCGACGAAGACGCCCTCGTCGTCGGACAAACGCTTCCGGATGGTAGACAAGTCGTCGCGGATTGGAAGGGCGATCCCATGGTGTTAAACCCGGGCGATCGCATGCCGAGGTTTTAATACTGCGATAGCTTATATTACTAGTACGTATGTATATATCATCAACAATGTGTGTGTAGAAATAGTACCACGCCTCTTCGGCGCGCGCGCGAGTGGTCATCAATCAATCATTGCGTGAGACTGACGAAGAATTCATCCTCCTCCGAACCCGAACTTGGCGACCGCGACACTGGAGAATACGGGTGATGTCGCCCAGGGCGTTCGCACGTGCGAGGCGCGAGCGGTGGTAATCCAATCCCGGCGTACGCCGCCGCGCCCGCGTCTTGCGACAACGAAATCCCAAATCCGACGGGCGTTCCCGGCGATGACATCCCCGGACTCCCTCCGTGTCCACCCGAACCATTCACAATCGCACGCGCGCGCGCTAATCGAATCGCATCCGTCGCTCGTCGACTCCGCGCGATAATCCTATCCCGCATTCTATTCCTATTCCTCTCTTCGCGCACGGCTTCGGGCGTGAATCCGCGCGGCAACGGTTGCTGACACGTCGGACACTTTTGAATATCATGCGCGCGACACTGCACCAAGCAACACTTATGAAACACGTGCCGGCAGGTTAAACCAGTGACGAGATCGTGTTTTTCAGGGTCATCCGACGCCTCGGGGCGCGTGCGATCGAGCGGTGAATGACACACCGCGCAGTCGCGTTCGCCGTACGCGTACGACGATGATGACTTTGCATCCATAATCGGCGTACTATATCGCAACGACGACGCCGAACACGACGACGCCGACGCCGACGCCGACGCCGATGATGATGATGCCATCGTATACGCCCGACCACCACTCACGGCACCGCCGCCGTTTGGCGTGCGACGAGGCGTGAGATACATGGCGTCGCGAATCGCATCCGCGAGCGCCTCCGCCGACGCGGCGTCTTCGCCGATATCCAACGACCGCACCGCGCACTCCGGGGTGTGCATCACCGATGATGGAGAGTACGCATCGCGTCCGGGCGATGACGACGACGTCGCGCGCGGTGGTGGCGTGTGCTGCACGACATCCGTCATTGATTTAAAATCAAATCAAATCCGTCTCGGACGTTGCGACGAAAGATCGTGCGACGGTCGTTTCTCGCGATGATCTTTCCCGCGGCGATACAGAGCGATCGCGTTAGGGGGCTGTTTTCCACGCGACGATGCGCGCCGCCGCCGTCGTCGTCCGCGTCGTCGCCGAGTGACGTCATCAACATGGTTTGGCAAATCCGAATGTCTGTTCGCGTCGTCGTTCCCCTATCGACGCGCGCGCGTCGTTAATACACGTCACCGAGAAACGACACGTTGAACACGACGGCGAGAAGGGCAAGAAAACACACGATGAATGCAATGATGACGCGCGAGGCGTAGACGCAGCGACAGGCGTCGAAGATGGCGACGCACGGCGATGCAAAAGTATCTCTGCCGCGCGCCGTCGATAGCCGTCGATCGCGGACGCGCCCGCGACTTTGAAGTGATGTGCGCGTCGCACCACTGCCGCCACCGTCGTCGTCGTCATCAAAGTCATCGGCGTCGACGACGACGATTGTATTTTGGCGTTCACCTTCCGCGGCATCTGCCGCCATCGCCGTCGTCGTCGACGTCGAAACTCGTCGCGCGAGCGCGCGAGGCGTCGGCAGCCCGACCATGTCCTCGTGACACACTTCGCACATTCTCGCACACTTTGCCCGCCTTTCGTGTGCCTTGGCGCGCACGTACGCGTCTCCACACGCAATGTGCGCGCATGCGTGCGTACACGCGCATCCGAGCATCGTCGCCGCGGCGCGGTTGATGTCCGCGCGCGAGACTTGGTCGAGACACACGCGACACGTCCCGATGATGTCATCATCATCATCCTCGTCGTCGTCGTCGCCCTCGGCGCGGCGCGTGGCGTGCTGTACGCAGCCTCTGTTACACGCATCATCCTCGTCGTCGTCACCGTCGTCGTCGCGCGCCGTCATCGCCTCGCCGCGTGGCTGTCGTGTCAGTCGTGCGTCCGAGGTGAGCTCTGGCGAACTCAACCGTCACACGCGCCGCGACGACCGCGCGACGTCGACCGCGTCCGCGCGGCGCGACGGAGGACGCGCATACGAATGCACGCGATACGAATGCGCGCTCACGAACGCGCGGTTCGCCCGTCGTCGTCGTCCATATCGACGTCAACGCGCGAGCCATGCGCGGCATTCATCGGCGGCGCATCGTCAATCAATCAATCATGTCGGACGACGACGGGTTCGTGCTGAACATCGCGGACGACGACGATGGCGGACGACGGAAAGTTGGGAATCCTCGCCGCCGCACGGTCGCGCGCGGGTCGAAGAAAGGTTACAGGGGTGGGCAGCGCGCGGTGCAGCGCGGCGGCGGCGGTGAGGGCGGCGGCGTGGATGCGCGGAATGCCGGCCGCGGAGGGCGCAGTGGCGGTCGCGGAGATGGCCAAGGGCGAGGAAAGGGTCGAATGACGGTGTCGCGCGCGTCGGAAGGGTCTCGCGAGGGGGCACGCGCGCGGGGTGATGGTGGAAAGCGTAAGGGGAGCGGCGGGCGCGACGAGGGCGACGGGAAGCGACGGCGCGGCGGTGGGGCGAATCAGGCAACATCTCGCAATGATGATGCGTTTGAAGTGGTCAAAGGCGATGGAGATGATATTGGGGATGGTGATGAGGATGGTGGTGCGGCGTTGCTGACGTTTAACCCGCGGGATTGGGCGAGTTTGATGAAGAGCGCGGCGGCGCAAGACGTCGGGTCGAGCGCGAGAGGCGGTGATGGCGATGACGATGACGGTGAACATGCGTCTAATCGCGCGCGCGTCTTTGGGCGTGAGGCAAAGACGTTTGAAGAGTGTGGTTTACCACCGTCGATGGTGAAGCACTTGACGGAAAATGTTGGGTTTGGTGCGCCGACGACGGTGCAGGCGCGGACAATACCACGACTGCTCGCCGGTCGAGACGTCTTGGTTCGCGCCGAAACGGGTTCAGGGAAAACGTTGAGTTACATAGCACCATTATTTAGCGAGATTGGTGGAATTACACCGCGCGTGACGCGCGAAGGTGGCACGAGAGGGTTGATTTTAGTGCCCACACGCGAGTTGGCGACGCAAGTCGAGGACACAGCGCGCGCGGTTGGGCGACCGTATCATTGGGTGGTGACGAGCTCAATCATGGGTGGTGAGAACCGCGCGAAAGAAAAAGCACGATTGCGCAAGGGCGTGGTGCTTTTGATTGCCACTCCAGGACGTTTACTCGATCATTTGCGCATGACGGAGTCGTTCAATGTCGACAATTTGCGATGGCTTGTCCTGGATGAAGCCGATCGATTACTAGATTTAGGATTTGAGGAGGACTTGAATGCGATTTTAGGCGAAATTAGTCGTCGCACGGAAAATGCCAGCTTATGCACGGCGCTACTGTCGGCGACACTTACGCCAGGGACGGCGAGATTAGCAGAGCGCATGGTGGACCCAGTGACTATTGTCATTGAACCGGAACAGGACGATTTAGAAATCGTCGGCGGTGGCGCTGGGAGTGATAGCGATGAAGATGGCGGCGGGCAAGGTACGATGGATATCGACGGGTTGAAGCGCATGGCAAACATCATGGCTGGCGGCAGTAAAATTCGCATGCCTGAAGGCTTGAACCACACGTCAGTGGAAGTTTCAATGAAGGCGCGCTTGCCCGCTCTCGCGGGCCTACTCGCAGGATGGATGCAAGGCTCGATTTCCAAAGCTATTGTTTTCTTCTCCTCGTGTGAATCAGTGGAATATCATTACAAAACCTTGCGCTGGCTCGCGAAAGGAAGCAAAGGGAAGATGGAGGATGATGACGATGCCGCGCAAGGACCGTACGAAATTTTTCGCCTTCACGGTATGCTCGCCCAAGGCGAGCGTACGAGCGTATTTAGGAAGTTTGCAGAAACGAAAAGTGGGGTTTTACTGTGCACCGACGTCGGTGCGCGCGGTTTAGATTTTGTCGGCGTGGGCGCGACTGTTCAAGTGGACCCACCAAACGACGCGACAACGTACGTGCATCGCGTCGGACGCACGGCGCGTCTCGGTTCCAACGGTGAAGCGGTGTTATTCTTACAGCCAAAAGAACACGAGTTCAAGGATGTCTTAGCCGCCGAAGGGGTGAAGTTTAAGGAAGGATCTGCGGTGGCAATGTTGAACGTGCTCGACGAGGCCAAGAGCGCGTCTGACCGCGACCGATCCATGTTTAAATCCATGCCGCATCTTCATCCAGCGGCACAGTACATGACGAAAAAGCTCATGTCTAAAGTCGCATCGGACAAACCCTACAATACCTTGGCTAAGGATGCGTTCCGCGCGTACGTGCGCGCGTACGCCACTTTTCCATCAGCGGTGAAGCACATTTTTCACATCAAACGTCTACATCTCGGGCACGTTGCCGCAGCATTCGGCTTAAAAGATCCCCCGCAACTCATTGGGTCCTCAGCCACCAAAGCCGCGCTCAAGGCTCAAAAAGACGCCGCGAGAAAAAAGCTCAAATCCGACGGTAGAAAAAAGAAGGATGCGCGAGACGCCAAAAAAGCGAAAAAACTCGCCCCGCGTGGCGCTTCCTTCGCCCCCATCGGCATGTAACTCAACGCACGTGCGCACTATTTTCTCATATATCTTCTCATTCGTCGTATTTCTAAAGTCACCGTCCGCGTGGTCGTCACGCATGCGCCATCATCAACGCGAGCCGCGCGCGAGGGGTAAAACGTGTCGACCGACCGCGTCCAGTCAGCACCACACCACTGCAACCGATTCCACCCGCACACCCCGTCGCGCGCGACCGCTCGCGTCGCCGCCATGTACGCCGCACCGTCGCGCACATCGCTTTCATTCGCACCCCCCACACCGCGCGCCGCCGCGCGAGGCGACGCGCGGCGCACCGTGCGCGCGAGATTCTCGTCGTCCCGAGGATTGCCGAGGGTCGATGCCGCGACGCGCGTCGTCGCGCTCTCTCGCGCCGACGCGCGACATGTGCGAACGCACGGCGCGCATAGTCGGCACTTGTCACTCTTGCGTGCGACTGAAGGCGACGGTGAGGATGAATGTGACGCGGAGAACCCGAGCGAGTCGTGCGATTTGGAATTCATGAAGTTGGTGCGCGAGGATGCGGAATCGCCGACGACGGGGTACGCGTTGCAAGCGACGTACTTTGGCGCGGCGATGTCGGTGGCGATTGCGTTGTATATAACATTAGGGTTAGGATCAACCACAGCGTCGTATGATGCGTGGCGATCATTCGTGGGGGCGATGGCGAAGAGTGGGTTCACGGCGGCGTTTGCGTTGATCTTCGTGAGCGAGCTCGGGGACAAGACGTTCTTCATCGCGGCGCTATTAGCGATGCGATTAGGGCGATTTCGAGTGTTGATAGGGGCGACATCAGCGTTGGCGACGATGACGGTGATTTCAGTTGCGATTGGTCGGGCGTTTCAGAAGCTTCCGAACGGGTTGATGACGACGTTACCCGTGGGGGAATACGCCGCCTGCGCGCTCTTGTTGTTTTTTGGGATCAAGACTTTGAAAGAGAGTTTAGAGATTCCAAAGACTGGATCGACTCCGGAAGAACACGGCGAACTCGCGGAGGCGACTGAGGTGGTGTGTAAGTCCACCGCACAACGAGGACCGCTCCTCACGGCGTTGGTGGAAACGTTTACTTTGATTTTCATCGCCGAGTGGGGCGACCGAAGCATGTTAGCCACGGTGGCGTTGGGCGCGGCACAAAATCCCATCGGTGTCGCCTGCGGGGCGACGTTTGGGCACTTCTTAGCCACTCTCATTGCTGTCGTCGGTGGATCTTTACTTTCGAAGAGAATTAGCGAAAGAACCGTCGGTATCATTGGAGGCGTGTTGTTCTTGATTTTCGCCGTCGCGACCGCTTTAGGTGTCTTTTAGTTGAATGACGCCCGAGAACGTCTTGACATCGAAAACTGCCTCGACGACGATGGTTTGTTGGTGGTGAAATTTTTATAATAAAATCTTTCTTGGTATTACGTATTACACATTCGATGTTGTTGTCATTTTGTCGCATCATTCCATCGGCGGCAACGTCTTATTCAACACGGCGATGAGTAAGACGCCCACGAGCGCGCCCGCCAAGTGCGCCACGTGGTTCACGCCAGTCGAACCGACACCACCTACATTTGCAATCATCCTTGCTTCGCTATAAAATCGTTCGAGCACGAACTGACCCAGGATGATGACTTCTAAAATTCGTTTCCAGTTAAACTTCAACTTGACGAGCACCGACACCGCGAACAAGCCAAACACCGCGCCGGATGCCCCCAAGCTCACCGTGGCGTTGGCACCGATACCTAAAACCCCACCCGCGCTCTTGGGAAGCACTAGCCACGACGCCAAGTTTGCGCCGATTCCAGTCACCAAGTACGACATCCACACTCCAAACGCGCCCTCTTCCTCTTCAATCAACTTGCCGAAAATGTACAGGAAGAAGATGTTTGAACTCAGGTGCTCCCAAGACGCGTGACAAAACGTCGAAGTAAAGAACTGCCACCACACCGGATGAACGTGATTCAAATACAACATCTTGACGAATGATAGGTGCGCCCAGTGATCGGCGACGAAAAGCGCGAAATTAATGAATAACAACGCAAAGACGCCGTCGTACGTCTGCGGTTTCGTCGCGCGCGCCAACTTATCAGCCGCATTCAGCGCCGTCTTCGCCGCATTCCCAGCGTACTTGCTCATCAATTTGTCCGCATCAATATTCGGCATAAAGTCACCGCCACCCGAGTTTTTCTTCGCCGCGGTCACGACCGCGCCTCCGGGACGACGTCGTGAGACGGCGGTTACTCGCGCGCGGCGTTCGGTCCCTTTCCGCGGCGGTGCCACCAACACCGCCACCATCGACGACGACGACGACGACGACGCGCGCACACCACGAACACCACCGTACGTCCCCGTGCGAATCGTCGTCATCGTCATCGTCATCGTCATCGTCATCGGCGTCATCATCGTCATCAACTTTGTAACACAGAAACTCAACGCACGCGCCTCAAACACCACACCACGCGCACACCCTCACGCGTTCGCGACCGATGCGCGTCGCCTGCGACGCACCGCACGCGTTCGCTCAATCCACGCGCGCGCCGTCGCCGCGTCGATCAATCGCGCCGCGCGCGAACGGACGGAGGACAGTCGGCAACCATGTCTTGTGAGATGTCCTTGAGCACGAATTGGTCAATCGACCAATTATGACTCAGCACATACCCCCCCACACGCAAAAGTCGGCGGATTTGTTTGATCACCTCTCTTCGCGCGACCGCGCGCACGCGGCACAGCGCGACGCGGACGCGCGCGCGCGAGCACCGTCGCCGCCGTCGTCGAGCACACGCGGTGTTCTACGCGTCTCACGCGCGTGGCGGTGTGACCGAGCGCGGGCGGCGCGGGGAAACGATCGTTTCGCGTCGGCGCTTTTGGGTTTTACTTTAATCCGCACCATGATGATTGGGACGACGTCGGTGATGCGCGCGATGGGGGATTTCGCGAGTACGAGCGGGAGTACGTCGTCGTCGTCGTCGTCGTCGTCGTCGTCGCGGCGTGCGTCGAGGTGTGCGCAGGCGCGAGCGAGCGGTGCGGGGGCGAGGAGCGGCGGGCGGCGGTCGCGGTCGCCGGCGCCGGCGCCCTCGCGGAGCGGCGCGAGCAAAAGGGTTCCGAGCGAGGCGGTATCGCGGTCGTCAACGCCGAGTGATGCGGATTGGGTGGAGAAGTATGGGAACAGGAGGTTGAATTATCGATTACAGGCGAGAGCGGTGGATGGGGCGACGAGTGGTGGCGCCGCGAGGGGCGTTTTCGTCGACGAGGAGGGCGCGGGCGCGGAGGCTGAGGACGAGGATGAGGAATATAAGGTTGGGGTTTTATTGCTCAATTTGGGTGGACCCGAGACGTTGGATGACGTGCAGCCGTTTTTGTACAACTTGTTTGCCGATCCGGATATTATTCGCTTGCCGCAGGCGTTGCAATTTTTGCAAGGGGCGTTGGCGAGTATTTTAAGCGCGTCTCGCGCGCCAAAGAGTCGCGAGGCGTACGAGTCCATTGGTGGTGGTTCGCCGTTGAGAAGAATTACGGATGATCAAGCGCGTGCATTGCAAGGCGCGCTCGATGCGCGCGGGGTGCAAGCGAAAACGTACGTTGGCATGCGATATTGGAAGCCGTTTACCGAGGACGCCATCGCAGACATCAAGCGCGACGGCGTCAACCGCCTCGTCGTGCTTCCGCTCTACCCGCAGTTTTCGATTTCAACCTCGGGATCGAGTCTGCGATTATTAGAACAGTACTTTTCGGAGGATGAACAGCTTGCGCGAGTGAGGCACACGGTGATTCCGTCGTGGTATCAACGTCCCGGGTACGTCAAGGCGATGGCGCAACTCATCTCGCAAACCCTCAACGACAAGTTTGACGACAACAAGGAGCCAATCATCTTCTTTTCCGCGCACGGTGTGCCAGTGTCTTACGTAGAAGACGCTGGTGATCCGTACAAAGCCGAAATGGAGGAGTGCGTGCAGCTCATCGTCGATGAATTACGTCAAATGGGCGTCTCCAACGAACACGTCTTGGCGTACCAGTCGCGCGTCGGTCCGGTGGAGTGGTTGAAACCGTACACAGACGACACCATTCGCCAGCTCGGTCGTGATGGCACTAAAGCCATGTGTGCGGTGCCTATTTCTTTCGTCAGCGAGCACATTGAAACGCTCGAAGAAATCGACATGGAGTACCGCGAGTTGGCTGAAGAGAATGGCATTGAAAAGTGGGGGCGCGTACCGGCGCTCGACACGGATCCTTTATTTATCGACGACCTCGCTAAGGCGGTGATCGAAGCGTTGCCTTACACCACGCGTATGAACTCACGAATCGGGGAAGTCACGCGTGCGTCGATCACGGGCGTACCCACGGCGGCGGTGGGTGATTTACTCGCGTCGTACGACAGAGATAAGCTCGCCATTCCCGTGCCAGACAGTAGCTGGAACAAGAAAGCCGACGGACGAGGCGCCAATCGCGCGGGCGAATTTAGCGGCAGCGATCCCGCCCAAACGACGACGAATGATCTCGTGAACTTTGCGGTAGTATTTTTTGCCGTCTTCTTCTTCCTGCAAGTTCGAGCGGGCGCCAATGGTTTGTTTGGCGCGACTGGGATTTTTCAACACTGGTGAGTAGGTTGTCTAAAAGTTGCTCGCAGACGACGATGATTATGACGATTACGAAGTCATCATTAACAACAAAAACAATCACGACGCGCACGCTTCTAATTATTATACTTTGCATAGCTTATCAAAATTGGAAATTTACTGTTAATTTACTACTTTTCTTGAAAAATTGTTCACGCGACGACTGTAAACGCCGCAATCAACGCACTCGACACGCCAAATCGAATGGTGTTCGCCGGAGAAAAGCCGAAATCAAAAGGAGATGGGGTACTCCCGCCGCCTGATGAGCTCGGTGCCTGGCATGTGGCGGCGCTGAGTACGCCAGAGACGCACATGGTCGGTCCGCCTTGTAATTCGTAGTCGCCGTTACAAACCGGCACGCAAGACTCGCCGTTGTTGAGTTGCGTTGTACAAGTGCCCAACGCGCCGTTCGTGGGTGCTACGATGCCGGTGCATGGAGGTACAGACACCGTCACGCCACTCACGCCCGCGGTCGTCGCAGCTGTGTTGACAGAGGTGGTGAACGACGAGGACATGACAGTCGATTGTACAGTCGACACCGCACTCGACGGCACGGTGTACGTGACTGCGAACGCCAACGTAGTCGTGGGCGTCGCAGGCGTTCCTGTTGCACCACCTACGGTGATAGCCGCAGCTGCCGCGGTATTTACCGAATTGGCGGTGGCTCGATTCGTGGTTGAGACGTCGTATGTAACGACGTTGCTTAACAGACGCCGACGTGCCGCCGTTTGTGAAAAGTTGATAATGTCAGATACAATGACACTCAACGAGCTCGCGGCGGCAGTTTTGAATGCATTTTCATCCACTGCGGCGGTAAATGTCTGCTTTGCCGAAATTTTGTACGTGATCGCGACTTCGCTAGCAGTTGCGTCAAACCCATCGCTACCTTCGATACCCGATGTGAGAGAGTCGATAAGTGTCTGCTCGAGCGTCGTGTCAATGGCTCCCGTGATGCCTGCGAAATCCATTTTCACATCAATTGAGACTTGCTTGATGCACACGCCATCAACGAGCGAATATTCTCCGTCGCAGTCACACTGGCTGTTTCCGTTATCGATGTCGTCGCCGGCGTCGTTTTGGGAGTTTGCTCCGCAAGCGACGCACGTGCCATCGCTCACGTGATAGTTTGCACTACACGTTGACCCTTCACCGGCCGACGTACACGTGTCATACCCAGTTGCGCAGTCTTCGCACGTGTCCGAGTCTGTTGAGAGATATTTACCACTTCCGCAACTATTTCTCACGCAGTTACCATCAACGAGCGAATATTCTTCGTCGCAGTCACACTGGCTGTTTCCGTCATCGATGTCGTCGCCGGCGTCGTTTTGTGAGTTTGCTCCGCA
>Ga0181564_10004835_pt1 | contig 11331 bp, 8 predicted proteins | sample 011ome_24_FD_134512 | JGI IMG/M metagenome (GOLD analysis project Ga0181564, IMG submission 134512) | Coastal salt marsh microbial communities from the Groves Creek Marsh, Skidaway Island, Georgia - 011513CT metaG (megahit assembly) | ecosystem: Environmental > Aquatic > Marine > Intertidal zone...
ACCTGGTGATCATTCTGAAGATCAGGCGCTTACGGCCTTGCTAATGAGGCGTTCACGACTTTTGGGCTCAGCAAAAAATAAAATACCGGCTTTAAAAAAACTTTTATCCACGGGGGAAGCGCAGCCTTTTACATTGTTTTACTGTGGTGATGGTAGGCTAGACTCGGATAGCTTAGAGGACCTGGACAGTGATGGATTAAAGCAGATTGATGTTGTTACTAAGATGGTTTTTGAGGCTGGATATGTAGCCTCTCGCTTTACATCACGGGAGAGTCCAAGTGAACGAAGACGAATTTTAAGAGGCTTTAAAGATAAAACTATTGATGCATTAGTAGCGATAAAGTGCCTGGATGAGGGCATTGATATCCCTGCATGTGAAACAGCATTTATTCTGGCAAGTTCTGCTAATCCACGACAGTTTATTCAAAGACGTGGGCGAATTCTCAGAAAATCAAAGGGTAAGACGCTCGCAAAAATTTTTGATTTTGTGGTTTTCTCTGATGAAATTTCTGGTCAAGGTGAGGAAATTAACTCAAGCCAATCAAACATACTTAGAAATGAGCTTAAAAGAGTTGCAGAGTTTGCAGCGCTCTCTACTAACAATAATGAAGTATACCAGGTTCTACGCCCAATTTTGCAAAAACATAATTTGGCAGGGGCATTTTAATATTTTTGTATGCAATAAGTTCTTTTTAAAATTACGGGAACAAGCATCACTTGTGACATGCCAAGCAAACTTTCTGCTGACCATAAATTTCATCAAAATCGACTTGTCCTTGATTTGGACGAAGAGGATTGACCCGTTTTTTTGATTGCTGTTGCGATAATTTGGTTTCGTGATCAGCTTTGATTTGGGCTATTCGGTCTGGGTGGGATAGTTGCTCGAGGCTTTCTCCCTCACTCCAGGTAAAGGGTGAGCCTTGATCTACCGAAGTTTTTTCTAAAGCTTTTGCTTGTTTAAAAGCTTCAGGGTGCCTCTCTAATAATCCAACCCACTCAATTTTTCTTTGGAAAAAGCAGAACGTGCACCCGCTTCTAGAGCGCCATTCATAATATCTAGGCAATCCAAGTCCGGAGTTTTCAAGAATTTCAAACACTCCCCCTTTATCAATGCCATTCTCAACAAAAGGTAGAACTGTTGTTATATCTTTTGCTGATTTTAAACCCTCCCTGAAGGATTCATCAGCTCTAATAGCGACGTAAGATCGAACAGTAAAACCTTTGTCTATAAATTCATTTTGGACCCAACGTTCAAATGGCTTTAGTTTTAGCTGAACGGTACACCAGCGTTGTTGTGCGGACGGCAAAAAATTGTTGTATTGCTTCATCCAAAATTTAAAATCACGATCTGGATCTAAATAATTGATTGATTTTCCCAGGTAGCCCTCAAGCATATTGAGATACTCGTATACTTCCTCTAGCTCCTCACCGGTATCTGTGAAGAAATACTCAATGTCTAGTTCTGGGTGATTGTCACGCATAAATACAGCTAACGCTGAACTATCTTTGCCTCCTGACAATCCTAAAACATGTTTGACTTGGCCCTCTTTGATCATTGGACATTTCTTTCGTCAGTTAACAGCACCATTGCCGCAAGGAGTTCTCTCTTTGTTGGTTTTTTGTTCGATTGATTTTTCACTGTTTTAAGTGTTGAGACAAGTTCTTGTGCATCTGATAATTCCTGTTCGCTTAGTTCGAAAGATTCAGATTTTGCGCCTGTATTATTAGTTCTGTTATGAGATAAAAGAGAGAAAGCATATTTTGATTGGGTTTTGCCCTTAATCGAGGTCATGGTCTCAAGGCAATTAAATTCTCGTGCAAGTTTTGTGGCCTCTACAAATAGCCTATCAATATCCGCATCAATCCAGTTTCGATTAGGTTTGTTAAGGATACCCCAACCAAGCCGCTCAAATGCTTCTAACCCAGTTGTTAGTTGAGAGGCGTGAAGGATAAAAGTCTCCATATTGTGGTTTCCAGACATCCCTTTAATCAAACCTGCCCGTTTTTTTAGCTCATATATGTTGTTCTCGCTAACAACAGAAACACCAAGTTCGTTCAATATTAGATCACGGAAACGAGAGATTGTGACACGGTAAACACACCTTAATTCGATGAGGCCATCTTTTATTTTGTGTATGAGCCTTTCAACTGACTCATTGTCAGAGATGTCAGTGTGCCCATTAAGATTAGGCAAGTCACCTAGGGTGAATTGTGCGGGATCACTCGCTTTTTTAAATAGTGTTCTTACCTTCTTTGCATTCTCGGATATGCGTGATGTTCTTGTGGCCCATGGCTCAACTTCATCATACAGAGCCACTAGGTCTCGTGCCACTTCGAGCGGTTCTATGCTGACGGTTTTATTACCACTAATTTCAGAAGTTAGTTCTGATAGCTTTGAAAGAAAGGTTTTAGTGTTAGCATCCATATCTAGCCAGCGCAGCTCGATTAATGCTGGTGTTTTATGGATGAAATCAATATCAATTTCGCCGATCTTTGAGATAAAAATTTCTTCTCGATAAAATGCTATTTTATCTTTTTCAGTCAGATAAAATAAGACGTCCAATAGTGAAAAAAGACCGGCCTTGATACCAAATGGGGGGCTAGCCCAAACCTGTTTGTGGATTTCGTCCAGTGTAACTTTTCGATGCTTGTTTTGCTCCAAATATTCTTTGGTATTAATCCAAAGCGGTTTTAGTCCGCTCTGATCAGAGTCGTTTTGCAATTTGGAGGGCGATAGGATTTTAAGGTCATCCCCTGACTTCAGATGCAGGCCATTACGCTTAATAAGGGATTCATATATGCCGCGCTCGGCTGGATATTTTTCAAAGCCCAAATTCTCATTTGCAGCGTTTTTTAAAAGTGCATAGTTGAGCTGTTTCAGGGCGGCACTCGCACTTCCAGATGGCTTAGATCTGTTTACGAGTTCATTTTTCAAGACTGGGGTCAAAGGGAAAACACGGTCAGCAAGTGCTGATGCTAATTGACTAAGCACAGCATGTTCATTTTCGTTAAAAGCCCAAACGGTTTGTGATGTTATGGAAGAGACAAGGTTTTCGATAATGCCTTTTGATGCTTCTAGTCTATCCCGTGTTTCACGACGAGCTACTTTATCTTTTAGCAAAGCGTTTGAATTTTGCGAGATCCTCTCCAAAGCTAAATATTCAGAAAGGTGCTCGTTCAATTCAGCGCCTATACTGGTTCTGCCGAAAATCACGTGTGGATGATGCTTCTCGCCAAAGCGGTTAACCAAAACTTCGAATTTAGCTTCGTCGTTTGTATCAACAATCACTAGTAAACCAAAGCTGCTAGCGTTTGGCTTGAAGGTCTCAACTAGACTGTCCGCTTCGTCAAGGCTACTGATACATAGTTTTGCCCACCTAAGCGTACCAGTCTCAAAATAATGTCTTTTCGCAACAATCTCAGATGGAAGAAATGGCTGCATCACATTAGCTGTTGAGATTATCGAGCTGGTTTTAAGTGACTCAGCGAGTTCAGCTTCAATATCAAAATCACTTCCCTCAAAAAGAGCAAACGTCTTTTTGTATTTTTTGAAAATTAAAAGTGAATTTCGAAGTAAGAAATTAGTATCCCTAGTAACTTTGTGCGAACTAACATTCAGCGCTATTTGCAGAGCTTCATGTGTTGCAGGTAGCCCTGTCAATTGCTCTGTAAGTTCAAATATTGATATTGCCTTTAGGATTAGTTGATGCTCAGGCCGCGCTTCCTCCATTGTTTCTAGTCGTGAAAGGGCATCTCTGACATTTGCAAAATGATGGGAGTCTCCGCTCACAGATATTGCGCTCCCCCAGTTCAGTTCTAGATAGTCCCAAAGGTTCGCAATGCTGTATATTGATTCACTTCCAGAGAGTGTACGATTAACAAAATCTCTGAGCCCAAGGGGCTCTCCAGATGTTAAAAAACTAAAAATGCTTCTTTGATTTTGCCCATAGCTCCGTCTGCTAATTGGGCCAAGCGCAAGAGCACAAATTGGGTTCAAAGGCCAACAATTAGCCATTTGATTTAGCATTGCTGAGGTAGGTGCTCGCTTCGATTTTTCCAAGAGTTGATAAGCTTGGTCAGCTAGTTCTATTGCAATGCTAGGAGTAACTTCAGAGGTTATAGCATTTGATATTAATTCTAACTGCTCAGAGTTGGTCAGATTAAAACTTATATCAACAAAACGACCATGTACTTTACCCCATTCGTCTCGAATTTTTTTGGAGGCTGTTGCAGCATATTCTTGAAAGGTCTGATGCAGAATTCCGATAATTATGAACCTTCCATTGCTTCTTGATGCTAGCTCGGCAATAAGTTGATAGAAGTATACATCACCATCACCATCTGCAGCCGCCTCAAGCAGTTTTCCCATCTCATCAACAAACAGGACAAGCCCACCATCACTGGGCTTGCAATGGATACGGTTTTTCAGCGCAGACAGGATGGATTTCTGCGAACTGTCTGCAAACGCGTTATCATTTTCATCAAGTTTCAATTCCTCAACTAAAAGCTTTTCAAGCGAGGTTCGTCTTCCAACAAGTGAGATTATGTCCCATCCATTCTCACCTGGAGGAAAGGCCGCCCAAATATTTTGAGCTGTTTGGGGCGTGTAATTTTGTGCAGCCGCGGCTCTGTTTGCCGCGGATCCTTTCAGAATAGATGTTAAACTTAACGCTAGTGTTGATTTGCCGCTGCCATATGGGCCAGTCCATGTAAAAGCAGATTGCTGGGAATTTGACTGATGCTTTGCAAGGGTGTTGAGGAATATATCAATTGAGCTTGAATATATGAATCCAGAGGCCGCTATATCGTCCTGGTCAATTCTTGTCGACCTTGCATATTGCTCGTTTATTGTAATTAAGTCTGATAGTGGTTTCTTTGTGAGCTCGTTCATGATTTGTACAACCACTTTTTTGAGAGCTCTTGATGATTGTAATGGTTGGTTTTTCTGACTTCGCTAATGCCGGCCGTCTCAGACCACATTAGCCCTCCATGGGAAACTTCTTCTATGGCTTCGAGCCGTTCTGCTAATTCTTTTTCATTAAGCAAAAAGATGCGCCCAGGTGTCATTGGTTCATGAAGCAAATCTTCTAGTTTGAATGCATTTATGTTCTGCCCAAGCCTCTCAGTCTCATGCTCCCAATAATTCACAAGACATTCGAGGAAAAGCTCTTGGGAAAGGGTGCGTTTACTGCCGAGATTAAAAACAAATCTATTATCCTCTCCGCGTCTTATTAACTTTAATTCACCGAGGGGGGAACCAATATCGTCTTCCCTACGGATAGACGAGCTGCTTGCACAATAGTTGGCGAGCGTAACATTTATGTCTGTGAACAATGTTTTTTCGGCAGGTTCTTTCAACCCATGCAGCCTAAGATAGTCAGTCATGCGAGACGCTACGAGATTTCGGTCAAAAATATTTTCATTAAAGTATGAAAACAGCCAATGAACTGATGTGTTGCTCGGGTTTTTAACGAGCTCATAATGGATTTTCCAAATTGTATCCAGGTCTTCAAGGAAGGGGTCACGTGCGTTTTCTATCAAGGCGCGTGAATAAGAAGAGACACGTATTTGATCCTTTTCTGCCTCTAGAAAACCTGTCGCAAGTGACCAGTATTTGATTGCGCTGACCATGTTTTTGCCAACACCAAATTCAGCAATTGCGTCATCTTCTGAGAAAGGATTTTTTTCACACTTTACAACAGCATGATAAGCCTTTTCTAACCAACCATGCCTCAAAGGGAAGGTTTCATGACCCGAAAAGCTCGGCCGAGTTTCATGAAGCATTACCATTTGATTTCCTGATTAAAAATTAATGTTGATGTCTATTGAGTTTATTGAAAGCCGATATTAGGGTCAATCAAGAACTGGAGACTTTCACCAGTTTGGTTGAATGCCCTATTTTGAGAAAATTTATGAGTAAACCGCTATATATAGATCATCAGGCTACTACACCTGTGGAAACAGCCGTCTTAGAGGCTATGAAACCTTTTTGGTCGGAAAGTTTTGGAAATCCGCATTCTAGCGGGCACGTCGTTGGCTGGCATTCAGATGCTGAAATACAGAAATCAAAACAGCACATTAGTAAAATGATTGGGTCGAGTGCGGATGAAATTTTTTTCACTTCTGGAGCAACAGAGAGTAACAATTTAGCAGCTTTTTCTTTTTGTGATTTGTCGAGACTGCATCCTGAAAAGCGCCAAATCCTGCTCAGCCCAATTGACCATAAATGCATTCTTAATGCGGGCCTTTTCTGGGCAGAGAAGTTTGGCCTTAATGTTAAAATATTGAAGGTCGATGAAGAGGGTTACATCGATTTAGACTTTTTGTCTGACAGTTTAAAAACCCCCTCACTTTTTTGTTCCATTGGTCTGGTGAATAATGAAATTGGTACTATCCAGAATATTGAGGTTATCTCGGAGATTTTACATGAGAGAGGGTGCCTTTTTCACAGCGATGCTGCACAGTCTCCAAAGACGCTCGATTGCAGAGACTTAGCAAATTTAACTGATGCCTTAAGTTTCTCTGGACATAAAATAGGCGCTCCTCAAGGGATTGGTTTTCTATATTTAAAAGCTAGCCTTCAAGAGGCTGTGACGCCGCTTATTCAAGGTGGTGGCCAGCAAAATGGCTTTCGATCTGGCACTCTCCCGTTACCATTATGTGTTGGCGCTGGTAAAGCTTGCCAAATTTTGACTGAGATTGAGGTCGTAGAGCGAAGGCAAACCGTTTCTCAAATTAGGGATTACTTCTACGCTGGCCTACTCGACTTGAAATCAAATATTGTTCTGAACGGCCCACCATTGGTCGATCGGCATGTGGGAAATCTAAATATAAGCTTTACGGGTGTGGATGCTGCCGAGTTGCTGATGTCCCTCCAACCGAATGTTTGCGCATCAACTGGTTCAGCATGTAGCTCTGGGGTAATTGAGGATAGCCACGTTTTGACAGCGCTTGGTTTGGGTAGTGAGCGCTGCGCTTCCGCTTTGAGGTTCAGTTTTAGTTATACAAACAGTATCGACGAAGCGGATCTTGCACTCGAGCATATTCGTGGGTGTCTTTGGAGGTAGTGAGCTTGTTGTCGCTCAGTAATAGCTTGGTGGAACTATTTTTTTCTCAGCTAACGCTAGCATGAATTCCTGATATCGCGGCCCTTCACCAAAAAAGTCAAAATCAAGCTCTGTTTCTAGGAGGTCATCAAACGCTTTTTGAGTTTTGTAATGTTTTTCACCTGAGCCCATGTATTTTGACTTTTGATATAATACTTTCTCATACCCCGGACTGAGATGCCCAAAATTACGAACTGACTGTTGCCTGAGATCCACAATTGTTCGCTTTGTAATTTTTGGCAAAGGGTCAGTCTCAATGCCTTCAACACATAGATATGTGACTTTTTTGGTATCGATATGGATTCTGATCAGGTTAGCGTCTTCTATTTTTCCGGATAGCCTCTCTGAGATATTGATGATACCCCGAAGCCTTACTGGAAGCTCGTGAAGCTTTTTTGTCAGAAATATAAATTTTGTATCTTCCAGCTTGCCAAGGTTATGTTTTTCGGCCTCTCTTGCTGCTTTAAATATTAGGTTTTCATCACCAAGAGAAAAAAGAAGCTTTTTCGCATTTTCTTCAATTGTCTTTACAGTGCCAAAATGTAGCTTTACGTCCTTTTGCAGGCTTGGAGAGAGGTCGCGATATCGTGGCCGGCCTGAAAATAAATACATGGCGAAGAAGAGCTCTAACTGTTCCTTTTTATGTGCAACAGCCGTTGCAAGATCCGCCTCTGAGATTAGCTTTGCTGCACCGTTGAATGCTTTTTGATAAGACAGCCCACTTTTATCTAGTTGTTCTCTAAAGTAGCGTGGCAGCTCTTCGAGTGCTGGTTTTCGCGCAAAAGCTAGCGTGTGCCGCGCTAAATTATTAACAACATTGAGCGCGAGTTTTGTTGCTTCTTTACGCTCATTAATTTTTGAAACTAAATCCCGAGGTTCATATACTTGAATTATTCCAAGTTGTCGTTTTAGTAGAAAGTCTTGTTCACAGGCTTCATCCTTGAAGGCGAGAAAGACTCCTGGTGCACCTGCAATCAAGGGAGCACCCAGTGCTTTTGATAGTAAGTTTTCTAGTTCTTGCTGGTCGTAGAATTTTTGGAAAGTGTTGATTGAAGTAATGTGCCCATCTTTAAAGGGCAGTGCATTGGTCGCGCTGTTTTGAGAATGAAGCATCACCGCAACACAAAGACATTTCTTTGCTAGTTTGAAAGCTTTTTTTAGAACTTCTATTCTTTCTTCAGGGTTCTCAATAACATTTAGAACAAACCCAAGGTTTACAACATCGCTCTTTACTAGAAGCTCTTCGTCAGGCGCAAAATGAGGGTCCCAACCTGAAGCGGGCACACCAAGTTCTTTCAAGAATTTTATGTCATCTCCACGCCCACAACCATAATCAAGGTAGCTGTCTTTCTCGTTTGCAATACCACCGGTGAAAAGTATTTTGGCTGGTAAAGACAGCGCGTTGCGACTAATAGCAGTTCTGTGTCGGACAATCTCTTTTCCTAATGCAATGCTAGAAACAGGCTCTTCAATTGGAACTACTTTGTGCTTCTCAACCCGTATTCCAAGTATTTTTAATTCTTCTTCCCAGTTTTTTTTCGTACCTATTTTTATTGAGTTTGAGAAGGCGCCGAGATCCTCTAGTTCTCTGGTTAAACTCTTGTATGTCTCAAGCTCATTAACTAGAGGGTTAAGCAACAGCTCTTTACGGTGCAATATTGGCGGGTTGTTTGATGAGTAATTGCGTTTAGTAGATGATCTTTTTTTGAGGTCAACTTGGCAGCTATTAAACAGTGCGGGAAACGTATTATTTTTAAAATCTTCATAATCAAGAAATGAAATTTTACCAGTTTGCCTCAGCTCTATCTTTACAACATTCCAGCTTTGGTTTTTGTCAATAAGTTTAACGGCAGACTGAATAGCGTTTGCTTCATCAGGGTCTAAAAGTTCTATCGCGTCCTTGTGAACATATCGAGCGTCTCCAACAACTTTTCCCTTGAAATACATGCTTAGTCCAAACGCTTACAAGCAAACAATGTGCACCCTTACATCATTTCAAATTACACAGGAAGTTCCCCCTGGTCTAGCATAGGCCAAGACTCCAATGTTTGAAGGTGTTAAAACTATGTAAGATTTTAACCAGTCAGCCAGCAATATTGGTGAAAAAATGCGATTAAAAACTGAAAATTTTTGTAGCAAACACTTCAATTTTGAAGATTTTTTATCTTGTTCAGAAACTTTCCAGAATGTTTCAGTCGAAAATGTCCCAAGCCTTGAAGCTACCTATGAATTTATTCGTAAATTAGCAAATGATATCCTTGAACCATGCCTTTCAGAATTTGGTAATTTAAAACTCACTTATGGCTTCTGTGGTAAAGATTTGTCTCGGGCAATTAAAAATGGAAATGGAGGCATCTATCCACCTCTTGATCAGCATGCTGGGATGGAACTTAATGAGGCGGGAAACTTAATTTGCTCGAGAGGAGGAATGGCTGCAGACTTTCATTGTCTACCTTCACCTTCGCTTGAAGTTGCAAAATTTGTGGTAGGGATGCTGCCTTTTGACCGCTTGTATTTTTATGGAAACAACCGGTCTATCCACGTAAGTGTAAACGCAGAGCCGTCAAAGCAAATCGTCTTAATGAAAAAAATGAATACAAAAGTTGTTCCGAAACGCATGACTGTCGAGGCATTTCTATCACTCTGAATGATAAGCCTTTTGGCTTTTTGAGCCGGTGCTTCCTTAGTTTCACCAAAGTTTGTTTTGCATGAATTCAACTTATGGCTAATCTAGCTAACCTAAGTACTAGAAGAGGCTGTTATGCTAGTGCGAATAAACCGGTTTTCTCGTTGGTTATACCTTAGCTTGCCCCACCAACATGATGTAGAGCGCATAAGCCTGGTTTATGTAAGTAGAAAGAAAGTGCAAATAAAAGAATACGACTTGAATGGTTTCACCCTCCGCGATGGCAAAAAAGTTGACTATGACGATTTATTTATTGTTGGAAGACAAAGTAATGAATTCGAGTTTGCAGACGTTCCGGCAGAAACAGGTAATATCATTGAAACTTTTTTTGACCTCGCGATGAATTTTCATGAGCAGAGCCAATACAAAAAACTTCGTGATTTTTTTGGCATCAAATCTAAAAGGTTGTCGTTGCTTAGCCCAATTAAAGAACATTTCACATGGTCTTTTTTGAAACTGCTAGAAGACATGGCTGCTGACGAAAGCAAGATACCGTCTGAAAGGCAAATCGCTTGGTTGGAAAAGATACATGAGCATGCCCTGTTAGGGGAGGTTTTTGATCGCAAATTCCGCTTTATGAATGACTATTGGGCGCCCGCCAAGGCTTCGTCATTTTGGAGAAAAGCGAAAAACAAGGATCGAGCATTAGCTTCAACGAACAAAGCAATTGATGATAGGGCCACTTTTTCTGACAAGCAGAGGGCCGCAAGCTTAACGTCGAGAGCGGCTGTGTTGCGGGATATGAGAAATTTAACCGCTGCGGAGAAATGCTTGCGTTGGGCTTATAAGCTGGATGGTGGGTCCAATGACTACATCAGCAATGTTTGGAGAAAATATGATGGCATTTGATGATTTTATCTTCTGTTTGTAAAAAAATAAAAGATTCGCAACATTTTTTGATGTTTGACGCAAGCTCGCACCATTTAAAACGAAGGATCTTTCAAAACCGCCATATAAATAACGCCAAATTTTTTAGGTTTGCGATAGAAGATTTGCTCTGTCTGCATTACGTGGCTTCTAGAAACATTATCAAGCGCATTGCCAACCAATAAAGGGCTGTTTAAATTTTTTATGAAAATTTTTAAGTCAAATGTGCTAGTGGCTCTCAAACTCTGCTCGGCGTAACGCATATGCGCAATTTTTACAACTTGGGTGTGCACTTGGGATATTGTTAGAGTTTAGTACCTCAATCATCTCATGCACTTTAGCGTCAATCCAGCTAGCTTTCCAATTGTAGGGAATAAGTGCTTCTTGAAATTTCATCTCTCCAAAGAATCCATTCGCCGCTCTGTCTGCATTGCAAACAAGAAAATAAGCTGTTTTATCTACTTCAAACCCCATTTTAAGTAGAAGAAATGCATAAAAATCCATTTGTACTTTGTAGCCTTCTTTATATACATCAGACAGATAGGTTTCGGGGTTTAACGGTTTGCTGTTTGCCTGAGATTTGTAGTCGGCTATCACTATCTTTTTATTTTTGGTATTTAGCCAAATGTCATCTACGCCGCCTGTGAGTATGATATTCGTGTCAAAAAATCT
>Ga0181564_10004841_pt1 | contig 11325 bp, 10 predicted proteins | sample 011ome_24_FD_134512 | JGI IMG/M metagenome (GOLD analysis project Ga0181564, IMG submission 134512) | Coastal salt marsh microbial communities from the Groves Creek Marsh, Skidaway Island, Georgia - 011513CT metaG (megahit assembly) | ecosystem: Environmental > Aquatic > Marine > Intertidal...
CCTCGAAATTGGTGATGTCCGCTCCGGCGCAGAAGGCCTCCTCGCCCGCACCGCGCAGGACGATGCAGCGCAGGTCGTCGTCTTCCCCCAGTGCATCGATTGTATCGCCCACAGCGATCCAGTCCTCCTGGCGCAGCGCGTTGCGCTTCTCGGTGCGGTGCATCGAGACGATCGCAATGTCGTCGCGGCGTTCGACCTGAACGGTATCAGTCATGGCGTTTCCATTTTTTCTTGGACGCGGAGTATCCCGCAAAACCGGTGACGAGGCGAGGCTCTCAGATCAGACCGCGTGTCGGGGGCGGGCTCATCTGCATCTTTTTCTCCGAAAACCAGTGCAGCGTGTCTTCAATCGTCGCCCGCTCGACATCGCGGGTGATGAAGACGATACGGGTCCGGCGATCCTCGGACGGCCAGGCGTCCAGCACGGCGGGCGGATGGAAGACATGCTGGACGCCGTGAATGACCACCGGCTTGTCCATCTCCGCCACGTTGACGATACCCTTGATGCGCAGCAGGTCCGGCCCCTTGAGCATCATGATCGTGTCGAGCCACTGCTCCAGCGCATCCAGGCGCAGCGGCTCGTCATAGGTCACACAGAAGGAGCTGATGAGATCGTCATGGCGGTTCACGTCATGGGCGTGAGCATGGTCGTGATCGTGGCCATGGTCGTGATCATGACCGTGATCGTGGGCATGGCCGTGTGCGTGATCGTTCCCCTGCGCATCGGCATAGGCCTCGTCCTGCAGCCAGCGCTCCACATCGGGTCCCTTGACGGCCGGGTTGAATAGCCCGGCATTGAACAGCACCTCCGGTTTCACCTCGCCATTGATCACCCGCTGGCGCGGGGCCGCTGGATTGATGGTATCCAGCCGCGCTTCCAGCGAGGCCACCACCTTGTCATCCACCAGATCGGTCTTGGTGATGAGGATACGGTCGGCGACGGCGGCCTGTTTGACGGATTCGAACTGCTTGTCGAGGGTGTCCTCGCCATTCACCGCATCGACGGTCGCGATCACCCCGTCGAGGCGGAAATAGTTCGTCACAAGCTGGTCGGACATCAGGGTGTGCAGGATCGGCGCCGGATCGGCCAGCCCCGTGGTTTCGATCAGAATCCGCTCGAAGGACGGCACATCCTCACGCAGGCGCAGCATCATCAGGTCGCGCAGGGTGTTCACCAGATCGCCGCGCACGGTGCAGCACAGGCAGCCGCTGTTGAGCAGCACCATGTCTTCCGCCCCGGTCACCGTCAGCTCGTGATCGAGGCCCACTTCGCCGAACTCGTTGACGATCACCGCGGATTTCTCCATGTCCGGTTGGTGCAGGACATGGTTCAGCACGGTCGTCTTGCCACTTCCCAGAAAGCCCGTCAGCAGGGATACCGGGATCAGTTCGGTGATACTTTCCGGTGTTTGTCCGCTCATTTTCCAACCTTGTCGTGACGCGCCTGCTTGACATCCGGCGCAGGCAAACCGTTATAACACGCGCGGAACGCGGCACGACAGATCGTGCCCCCAACGAAAGCACCGAAAATGAGTGAAACCGGCAAGTCCATGTTTGCAGATCGCGTGTCCATCGAGCAGGTCGAGGAAGGCCACGAACTGGCCCCGAAATTCGACGCCGATGGCCTGATGCCCGCGGTGACCACCGACGCCGAGAGCGGCGAGCTGCTCATGCACGGCTATATGAACGCCGAAGCGCTGACCAAAACCATCGAGACCGGCGAAGCCCATTACTGGTCCCGCTCTCGCCAGATCCTCTGGCACAAGGGCGCGACCTCAGGCCTGGTCCAGAAGGTCAAGGAAATCCGGATCGACGACGATCAGGACGCGGTCTGGCTGCGCGTCGATGTCCAGGGCGGCGCGAGCTGCCATGTGGGCTACCGCTCATGCTTCTACCGCTCGGTCCCGGTCGGCGCCGATGCCGCCAAAGCCGATGCGCCGGTCACGCTGCACTACGAAGAAACCGAAAAGGTCTTCGACCCGGTCGAGGTTTACGGCGACGCCCCGAACCCGACGAAGCTTTAGGTTTCTCGCCGAAGCCATCCAATACCGGTCATGCGCGGACTTGATCCGCGCATCTTTGCCGGACTGAGCCCTCATCCTGAGCCTGACAAAGGACGAGAGCGGCATCCTCATACTTCGACAAGCTCAGCATGAGGATGTTTTGAGAGATGTCCGCATCTGGCCGTCAAAGCCCCGCCACAAACCCCGCCATCGCGTCGAGCATCGCTTCGGGCTGATCGCGCTGGGGGGAATGGCCGCAATCCGGAAGAATCAAGGTCTCGGCCGGACCGCTGACCTGCGCGGCAATCGCGTCGAGCTGTTTGCCGGAGCCGTATTGGTCCCCTTCCCCCTGGATCACCAGCACCGGCGCGGTGATCCCCGGCAGGCAATTCTCGATGTTCCAGTCCCGGAACGGCGGCTCCAGCCAGATATCGTTCCAGCCATAGAAGGTGGCGTTGCCATCGGTGTGGTGGCGGCCGATCCGCGCGGGCAGGTCGGTCGTCTCATAGGCTTTCTTGGCCTCCACGATCCCGGCGATGGTCATGTCTTCCACGAACACATGCGGCGCCATGATCATCAGCCCGCGCACTGGCCATTTTCCGGCACCCGCATGGATCAAGGAGATCGATCCCCCATCGCTGTGGCCCACCAGAATGATATCCTCCAGCCCCAGCGCGGCGCGAAGCGCCGGCAGGGCGTCGAGCGCCTCGCGGTGCAGATAATCGATCTTCCGCTTGCGGGTCAGCACATCCGACCCGCCATAACCGTAGCGGGAATACACCAAGGCCGGCAGGCCGGTCCGCGCGGAGAGCTGCGCGGGAAAATCCCGCCACAGCTTCGCCGACCCCAGCCCTTCATGCAGGAAGACAAGCACCGTCTCTCCGGCCTCGGGTTCGCGGGTCCAGTAATATTCCAGCCGGTGGTCGGTGATCTCCACATGGCGGAGCTTCGGGGTACGGTCGTCGTCGGTCATGCCGGTGGTTTACTCGTTTGGGACAAATCATCTTGAATGGTTTTTTAACCGATATCATCGCCTATCGCGACACAGCCGCCGGATATCAAACCCCCAGATACCGCTCCTGCAGCCCGGAGTCGGCGCGCAGTTCTTCTGACGTGCCGTGCCAGACCACCCGGCCCTTTTCCACGATGTGGTGGCGGTCGGCGACCTTGGTGAGCGCGGCGACGTTCTTGTCAATCACCAGGATGCTCTGATTTGCCGCCTTGAGGCCGGCCAGGCACGCCCAGATTTCCTGACGGATCAGCGGGGCCAGCCCCTCCGTGGCTTCGTCGAGGATCAGCAGTTTCGGGTTGGTCATCAGGGCGCGGCCCACGGCCAGCATCTGCTGCTCGCCGCCGGACAACTGATTGCCCGCACTTTCCAGACGCGGGGTCAGTGCCGGAAACAGATCGAGCACCTTGTCGAAGGTCCAGTTCTCGCCATCGCCGGTGCGCGGCCGCGCCGTGGCGATCAGGTTTTCGCGGACAGTGAGATTGGGGAAAATCTGCCGGCCTTCGGGCACCAGTCCGATGCCCGCCTGGGCCACCCGGTGCGACGGCAGGCCTTGAATGCCCACCCCGTCGAACATGATCCACCCGCCATGGGGGCGCAGCATGCCCATGATCGACCGCACGGTCGTGGTCTTGCCCATGCCGTTGCGCCCGAGCAGGGTCGCGACCTCCCCGAACCCGATGGTGAGGTTCATGCCGAACAGGACCTGGCTGTCGCCATAGGAAGCTTCGAGGCCGCGCACTTCCAGCATCAGGCCACCTCCCCGTCTTCATCGCCAAGATAGGCCGCACGCACGGCAGGATCGTTGCGGATCTTGTCCAGTGTGCCCGTCGCAATCGCCTTGCCATAGACCAGCACGGTGATCCGGTCGGCCAGCGCGAAGACCGCATCCATGTCGTGCTCGATCAGCAGCATGGTGTAGTCGCCCTTCAGCGCGCGCAGAAATTCGATCATCCCCTGGCTTTCCTCCGGTCCCATCCCGGCCATGGGCTCGTCGAGCAGGAGGAACGACGGCTCGGTCGCCAGCGAGATCGCGATCTCCAGCTGGCGCTGTTCGCCATAGGCCAGGTCGCCGGCGCGGATATCCACGCGATCGCCCAGCCCGACCCGTTCGAGCAGCGTCCGGGCGGGATCGATCAGGCTCTTGTCCCGCGCGACCGGGCGCCAGAAGCGGAAGCTGTGCCCCTGGCGCGCCTGCACCGGCAGCATCACATTTTCCAGCACCGTGAAATCGCGGAAAATGCTGGTGATCTGATAAGAGCGCGCAAGACCGTGTTTCACCCGGGCCGGGGCCGACATGCGGGTGATGTCGCGGTCCTGAAACAGGATTTTCCCCGCATCGGGCTTCAGCATGCCCGAGAGCAGGTTGACCAGCGTCGTCTTGCCGGCCCCGTTGGGACCGATCACCGCGTGGATTTCGCCGGCCTCAACCGACAGGGACAGATTGTCCGTCGCCGCCAAGCCGCCGAAATTCTTGATCAGGCCATGTGCGTCCAGAACGGTCCTGGAGGCGTTGTTGACGGAGGTATCGCTAGTCACGCTCGCACCTCCGTGTCAGCAGGCCGGCAATGCCGCCCCGGGCGAACAGCACCACCAGCACCAGGAACGGTCCGAAGATGATGTGCCAGTGATGGGTCCAGCTCGCGAGAATCTCCGACAGCATCAGGAAGACAAAGGCGCCCGTGACAGGCCCGAACAGGGTGGACATGCCGCCCAGAACCACCATGAAGATCAGCTCACCCGAGCGGTGCCAGTTCATCATGTCGGGCGAGACGAACCGTTCGAGATTCGCCTGCAGCAACCCGGCAACGCCGCACATCATGCCGGCGATGACAAAGGCCGTCAGGCGGTAGCGATAGGTGGACACGCCGATGGACTGCACGCGCGTGTCGTTGGATTTCGCTGCCCGCATCACCGCGCCGAAGCGGGAGTTCACCATGCGCCAGCTGACGAACACGCTGGCCAGCAGGATCGCGAAGATCGTGTAGTACATGGTCAGCTTGTCGTTCAGGGAGAAGAAGCCGATCCCGAAATCGCTGCGGGTCAGAATATTCAGCCCGTCATCGCTGCCGTAGCGTTCGGCGCTGATCGACAGAAAGAAGATCATCTGCGCCAGCGCCAGGGTGATCATGATGAAATACACGCCCTTCGTGCGCAGGCTGATCGCGCCGAAAACAAGCGCGATCAGGCCGCTGAGAAGGATGCCCGCCGGCCACTGGATCCAGGCGCTGGTGACGCCGTGAAACGCCAGGATACCGACCGTATAGCCACCGATTCCCAGATAGACCGCATGGCCGAAGCTGATCAGCCCCCCATAGCCCATGATCAGGTTCAGACTGACCGCCGCGATGGCCCAGATCATGATCCGGGCGAATACGGTCACATAAAAACTTTCCCCGATCAGGGGTGCGACGACCGGCGTCAGCGCGAAGATCAACAGCACCAGAGCGGTGAAGAGGTTGGCGGGATTTTTCAGCGCGCCCATCAACCCGCTCCCTTGGGCGGGAACAGCCCTTGCGGTCTGAAAAACAAAATCGCCGCCATCAGGATATAGATCAGCATGGACGAGACCGCCGGGCCTGCCGACTCCGCGGCATTGGCGGGCAGAAACAGCAGCAGCACCACATCCAGGAAGGACCGGCCCAGCGTGTCGATCACGCCGGTGACGATGGAGGCGATGAAGGCGCCCCGGATCGAGCCGATGCCGCCGATCACGATCACCACGAAGGCCAGGATCAGCACATCCTCTCCCATGCCGATCTGGGCCTGGGTGATCGGCGTGATGATCAGCCCGGCCAGGCCCGCCAGCACCGCGCCAATCCCGAAGACCAGCGTGAAGAGCTTGGGAATATTGACGCCCAGCGCCCCCGCCATGGTGCGGTTCGATGCCCCGGCGCGGATCAGCATGCCGATCCTTGTCTTGCTCACCAGCAGGTAGAGCCCGAAGGCGACCAGCAGCCCGATCACGATGATGAAGATGCGATAGACGGGATAGGTGATGCCGAAGCCCAGCGAGACGATCCCGTCGAGCGATTCCGGCAGCGGCACAACCAGCCCTTCCGGCCCCCAGATCAGGCGGACGGCTTCGTTGAAAAACAGGATCAGCCCGAAGGTGGCGAGCACCTGATCGAGATGGTCACGCGGATAGAGCGTCCGCAGGGCCGTCACCTCCACAAGGATGCCGATCACCAGCATCGCCGGGATCATCAGCAGCAGCCCGATCACGAAGGAGCCGGTGAGCAGCGCCAGCGTCCCGCCGACAAAGGCCCCGATCATGAACAGCGAACCATGGGCTAGGTTCACCAGATCCATGATGCCAAAGACGAGCGTCAGCCCCGCCGCCATCAGGAACAGAATGATGCCGAGCTGAAACCCGTTCAGAAACTGTTCGGTGAGGAGGACGTAATCCATCAGTTGCTAGACCTGGACGTGTCCGACGAGAGCACCAGCCTGCATTTGGAATTTGCCAAGACCTGATGGTCGGGCAAGATAACCCTCTCCTTCCGGGAGGAGAGGGTGGCGCGCGAAGAAAGCCGGGTGAGGTGGGGTGGCCGTACGTCGAAGAGCACAGATCGCACGAAAACTCCGCCGTGAGATGACCGATGCGGAGCAGAGTCTATGGCGCGCCTTGAGAGAGGTGCGTCCCGAATTGAGAATTCGGCGCCAACACCCGGTCGGGCTCCATATCGTCGATTTCGCAATACCTGCATACAAAATCGCCATTGAGATAGACGGTGGCCAGCACGCCGAAAGTGCCGCAAAGGACACCCACCGAACTCAGCGCCTCTCAGAATCCGGATATCACGTCATACGCTTCTGGAACAACGAGGTCACCGAAAACCTGGACGGAGTGATCTCCACAATTCTTTCTGAAATCGGGTGATCCCACCTCACCTCGACCCTCTCCTCCCCAAGGGAGGAGAGGGAGAGGTATTTAGATCAGCCAGGCATCTTGCACTGGCTGGCGTAGGGGTCCTGATGATCCGTCAGGACCGCGCGGCCGACCGCTGTCGTCCAGTTGCCGTCGGCATCCTCGACCACAGTGCGCTCGTAGAAGTTCTGGATCGGGAAGTTGTTGTTCCCCATCTTGAACGTCCCGCGCACGGAATCGAAGTTCGCGGCCTTGAGCGCAGCGCGCATGCCGTCCGTGTTGGAGACGTCTCCATCGACGGCCGCCACCGCCGCCGCGATGTAGTTGATCGCGTCATAGCTCTGGGCGGCATAGAAGGACGGATAGCGGCCGTATTTGGCCCGGAAATCCGCGACGAACTTCTTGTTGGCCGCATTGTCCAGATCGGGCGCCCAGAACTGCGCCATCTTGGTGCCCAGCACCGATTCCATCCCCGCCTTCTGGAACAGCGGCAGGCTGATCGAATCCAGCGTATAGACCGAATAGAGCGGTACTTCGCCGGCAAGACCCGCCTGCTGGTACTGCTTGATGAAGGCCGGGCCGGCCGGCCCCGGATAGAAGGTGAAGACACCATCGGGTTTCGCCGCCTTGACCTTGGTCAGTTCCGCAGACCAGTCACGCTGGGACGGCCACACCGTCATGTCCTTGCCGACGATCTCTCCCTTGAAGGTGCGCTCGACGCCCGCGACCATGTTCTGGCCGGCGGCGTAGTTCGGGGCCACCAGATAGAGCGACTTCACGCCCTGCTGGTTGAGCAGCTCGCCCAGCGCCATGGGCGTCTGGTCGTTCTGCCAGGCGATGTTGAAGAAGTTCGGATTGCACTGGGCACCGGCGAGCGGTGCCGGACCGGCATTGGCGCTGATCAGGATTTTCCCTTCACCAAGAACCACCGGCGCGGAAGCCATCAGCACGTTCGACCAGATATACCCGGCAACGATATCGACCTCGTCGCGCAGCACCAGTCGTTCGGTCGCCTGCTTGCCCTTCTGGGAATTGAATTCGTCATCGGCATAGACGATCTCGATGTCCTTGTCGCCGATCTTGCCACCCAGATGCTCGACCGCCAGATCGACCGCATCGCGCATATCCTTGCCAATGACAGCAGCGGGCGTCGTCAGCGTCGTGACAAAGCCGATCTTGACGCTGTCGGCAGCTGCGGGACTGGCCAGAAGCGCCAGGAACGCTGCTGAACTCATCATCTTCTTGAACATTATTTGCTCGCCTCCCTGAAAATTTTTTCCATCGGACCACAACCCCGCCCGGAAGAAAAGCGCAACGATTCTCAGACTTTGGTGGAAGGGGGATATCGCCCGGACACGCGGTTTCTTCACGGCATTCTCAATGGCGCCCCACTTCCCCCTCTCCTCCTGGGAGGAGAGGGCCGGGGTGAGGTGGGTTGGAACCCGGTCTTCCCAGGTTGTCGTTCGCGCCGCTCACAAGAGCCCACCTCACCCGGCTCGCTTCGCTCACCACCCTCTCCTCCCGGGAGGAGAGGGTTTCCGAGTCTTCCCCGCGCCCCGTCATTGCGAGGGGCGCAGCCCCGCGGCAATCCAGTGCGGACACGTCCGGCGTTGGCCTGGACTGCTTCACTGCGTTCGCAATGATCGCAAGGAAAAGTCGGCGCTGCCCGCTCACCACGGTTCGTCGTTCCCGCGCAGGAGGGAACCCACAAATTCAGGCGGCCGCCTGACGGCGCATCGGCGTTTATGGACCCCCGCCTTCGCGGGGGTGACGAGGCGTGTGGGGCGGCTTCGCCGTCACCACCGCGCTACCCGGTGAAGCTTCCGCCCTCTTCGGCCAGACGCGCCAGCAGCGCCGACGGCGCCCATTGCTTGCCGTGTTCGGCGTGGAAGGCGCACACCCGGTCGTGGATTTCGGCCAGCCCGATTTCGTCGGCGGTGTACATGATGCCACCTCTCCAGCGCGGATAGCCGAAGCCGTGGAGCCACATCACATCAATGTCCGAAGCCCGCGCGGCGATCCCCTCCTCGAGGATCTTCGCCCCCTCGTTGATGGCGGCGTAGAGGCAGCGTTCGCGGATTTCATCGTCGGAGATATCCCGGCGCGCCGTCCCCTGTTCCTTCGCCACCTCGATGGCGATGGCCTCGGTCTCCGGGTCCGGTGTCGGGCGGCGGCTGCCCTCTTCATAGGTGTACCAGCCCTTGCCGGCCTTGATCCCGAACCGCCCGAGCTCGCACATCCGGTCGGCGAGATGCATGTAGCGCACCTCGGGGTCGTGCTGGTCGGCCAGGGACAGGCGCATGCGCCAGCTGACATCCAGGCCCGAGAGATCACTCACAGCGAGCGGGCCCATGGGCATGCCGAGCCCCGTCAGCACCGCGTCGATCCGGGCCGGGGAGGCTCCCTCCTCCACTAGGAAGGTGGCTTCGCGCACCAGCGGCAGGCGCGAGCGATTGGCGATGAAACCGTGGCAGACCCGGGCCAGCACGCCGACCTTGCCGGTTTTCTTCGCCAACGCCATGCCGGTGGCGATCGCATCGGGTGCGGCCTTCGCCGGACGCACCACTTCCAGCAGGCGCATGGCGTTGGCCGGCACGAAATAGTGCAGCCCGATCACATCCCCGGGCCGCGAGGTGGCGGCCGCGATGGCATCGATGTCCATATAGGAGGTGTTGGTGGCGAGCACCGCGCCGGGTTTGGCGACACCATCCAGCTTGGCAAAAATCTCCTTTTTCACGTTCAGGTCTTCAAAGGCCGCCTCGATCACCAGATCGGCATCGGCCAGGGCGTCGAAGCCGACCGCGCCGGTGATCCGCGCCATGCGCGCGTCCTTTTCCGCAGCGTCGATCCGTCCGCGCTGCACCATGGCGTCATAGGTCTTGCCGATCTCGGCCAGGCCCGTGTCGATCGCCTCCTGCGAGGTTTCAACCACCGTCACCGGAAACCCGGAATCGGCCAGGCTGACGACGATCCCGCGCCCCATGGTGCCGGCCCCGATCACGCCCGCCGATGCGATGTCGCGCGGTGCGACCTCCTTACCGATATCGGGAATCTTCGAAGCGTCCCGTTCCGCAAAGAAGGCATAGCGCAGCGCCTTCGACTGATCGCTGTTCTTGCAGGCCTCGAAGCGTTTCCGGTCCGCCGCCACGGCTTCGTCATAGGGCATCTTCAGCCCGTCGACCACGCTGTCGAGCGCCTGATGGGGCGAGTCCTGCCCCCGCATGCGGCGGTTGGCGAGGTCGCGGTACTTTTCGATGTTCTCCGCATGGTCTTCGGGCGTACCGATCCCCGCGCGCGGTTCGCTGGAAATCTTCCGGGGTGTGCCATCCGCCACAACTGTTGATGCGAAAGCGACCGCGCCGGCGCGCAGATCGCCCTCGATGATGCCATCGACGATCCCGTAATCCTTCGCCCTGGCTGCGTCGATCGGCTTGCCGAGGACAATCAGTTCCAGCGCATGATCCAGCCCGGCGACGCGCGGCAGACGCTGGGTGCCTGCCGCACCCGGGAAAATGCCCAGATTGACCTCGGGTGTGCCCATCCGCGCAGTCGGGGACGCCACCCGGAAATGGCAGCCGAGTGCCAGTTCCAGTCCGCCGCCCAGCGCCGTGCCATGGATCGCGGCAACAATGGGTTTCTCTATCGTGTCGAGGTGATCGACCACCGCGATCAGATGCGGCTCGCGGGTCGGCTGATCGAACTCCCGGATATCGGCGCCTGCCGGGAAGGTCCGCCCGGCGCCGAGCAGGACGATGGCGTCCACATCCGCATCGGCCGCGGCCCGGTCCATCTGCGCCACGATACCCTCGCGCACGGCAATTCCCAGCGCGTTGACGGGCGGATTGTCGATGGTCAGGACCGCGATCCGGCCCTCTGTGTCATAGCCGACGGCATCACTCATGGTGTTCCCCTGTTTCCCGGCGCAGACTGTGGTAAATCTGGCCGACTATTCTTCTTGGGGCATGATGCGCAGCGCTGCCCTTCTGGTCAAACAGGCGGTCAAAACGGAGCGAAGACCTTGGCGAAATATCCGCATCCCGACGCATTTCTCGATCTCGTCGGCGAAGAAATCGTGGTGAGCGACTGGCACACCATCACCCAGGATCAGATCGACCGGTTCGCCGAGGCCACCGGCGATCACCAGTGGCTGCACGTGGACACCGCTCGCGCCGCCGAAGAAATGCCCGACGGCAAGACCATCGCCCATGGCTTTCTGGTGCTCTCCCTGATCCCCGACATGGCCGCGGATCTGAGCGATGTGGACAATCTGAACAACACCATCAACTACGGACTGAATAAGGTCCGGTTTACCGCGATGGTGCCGGTGAACGCCCGCGTCCGCCTGCGCCAGACGCTGAAATCCGCCGAGAAGAGCGCTGACGGCAGCGTGCATCTGGTCTTCGAGGGCACCATGGATCTCGACGGCAGCGACCGCCCGGCCA
>Ga0181564_10004843_pt1 | contig 11324 bp, 9 predicted proteins | sample 011ome_24_FD_134512 | JGI IMG/M metagenome (GOLD analysis project Ga0181564, IMG submission 134512) | Coastal salt marsh microbial communities from the Groves Creek Marsh, Skidaway Island, Georgia - 011513CT metaG (megahit assembly) | ecosystem: Environmental > Aquatic > Marine > Intertidal zone...
CATTCCACCGAAGGTTTCGTATTCTTGATTCCACCGAGATTCGATACGAAACATGGGTTCGATGGATCCCCTGCCCCTCTGGGTTCTTGTGACGGTAGATATCCAAGTGCGGACGCAGTCGTTGGTGGGGCATGGAAGGATCGTGTGTGATGGTGGTGTGGCCAACCAAGGCAGGAACCAGCACTGGGCAGATCGGGCTCGGTTGTGTGAAGTCCGGTTGGTTGCCGAGGAGTATTCTTTTGCCGCGAACTTCGTCATCCTGATTGCCGCACTTTGAACCGTTGTAGCAGGTCCCGGACTGACATTTCGAGCAGTTCGTACAGTGATTCGGTTCCTGAATCTGTTCTGCCGCATTGCAATGTGGACAGGGCTCATCGGCCCGAGTGATGCCAGTGGGGGTGAGGGAGGAAAAGGCGGTCAAGGTGATTGCGATGGTGCACCGTGTCGTCCAACGCTGTGCATCAAACGGAGAGGATTGGTTTTCATTTGTATTGATCCTTGGAGGTGATCGGAGATCGAAAACGGCTGCAGAAGAGGGCATTGGAAGGATCTCGGCGCAGACTCTCTCCTTGTTGGCATCGGTGGAGGCTGAAAAACAATGATAAATCTACATTTTGGCCATGAGATCTTCGGGACGCACGTGGTCAGGTCCATGGATTCAACTGCGATCAACCCGTAAATTAGGTCTTTTTGGTAAGACGCCATAGGTAACTCGGCTGGTATTATCCACCCGAACTGCCTAACTTCTCAGTATGGCATGGTTAGCCAATCAAGAAGCGGGAATCCCAATCCCAAGAATCATCAGAAGGAATTATTCAGCGTGGCAAAAAGGCGTTCACGAAGTCAGTCGACCAAGGGCAGCGGTTCTAAATCGAGTGGTCGGGGTTCGAAGGGAAAAAGTGGTTCGAAAGGCGAAGACTCCACGCTTTTTGATGCCGGGGAACAGGTCTTTGGTGCGTTGCCCCTGCGCCAAGCTGCGCAAGAGAAGTATCTCAATTACTCTCTTTCGGTGATCACCAGTCGCGCGTTACCGGATGTGCGCGACGGCTTGAAGCCAGTGCAGCGGCGTATCCTTTACACCATGAACCAACAGGGGCTGTCTTCGACGACCAAGCATGTGAAATGTGCAAAGGTGGTTGGAGATGTGATGGGACGCTTTCATCCGCACGGTGACAGTTCCATCTATGATGCCTTGGTGCGAATGGCGCAGCCCTTTTCACTACGAATGACACTTGTTGATGGTAGCGGGAATTTCGGTAGCGTTGACGGTGATAATGCCGCCGCGATGCGTTACACCGAATGTCGAATGACAGGCTTAGCCGGCGAGGTCCTCCGCGACCTATCCACGAGAACGGTTGCCTTTAAGCCGAACTACGATGGAAGTCGCGAAGAGCCTGTGGTGCTTCCTAGTCGCGTACCCAATCTCTTGCTCAATGGAGCAACGGGGATCGCCGTTGGAATGGCGACCAATATTCCTCCTCATAACTTAAAAGAAATCTGTAATGCTCTTTTAAAGCTGCTCAAAGATCCCGAGATTAAGGATTATCAGCTTGTTGCTAATGATGCGATACAGGGTCCTGATTTTCCTACAGCGGGACAAATTACCAATACCAAAGAAGAGCTTCGAGAAATTTATGCAACTGGGCAGGGAACGATTAAGTTGCGAGGCACCACCAAGTTGGTGACGCAGGGTTCTCAGCGTGTGTTGCAGATTTTATCAATTCCTTTTGGCGTCAATAAAGCTGCGATGGTCGAGCGAATTGCCGAGATCATCTTCAGTGGGAAATTACCTTTGGTGACAGAAGTCAGGGATCTGTCTACGGATGAAATTCGCGTTGATCTTTTATTGAAGAAGGAAGCGGACGAGAGCAAAGTACTCGCATACCTTCATAAAAATACACAGCTTCAAAATAACTTTAATGTCAACCTGACCTGCTTGGTTCCCACGGAGAATCCAGAGGTGGGGGCCCCCAATCGCCTCAGCCTCAAAGAAGTGCTTTGGCACTTCCTTCACTTTCGTTTGCAGGTAATCACTGAGCGGCTGACCAATGAGTTGAATGCTTTGGAAAAGCGAATTCATGTTTTGGAAGGCTTTGCCCTGATCTTTGACGCTCTGGACGAGATCATTCGAATCATTCGCCGAAGTGATGGTAAGGCGGATGCCGCAGATAAAATCATGAAGCGATTTCCGGACACTGCAAAACAAAATGGATTGGACGCAGAGCAGACGGATGCCATCCTTGAGCTGAAACTGTATCGACTCGCAAGGCTAGAAATTAATCTGGTGTTGGACGAGTTGAAGGAAAAGCGTAAGCGTGCTAGAGAGATCAAGCGACTATTAGCCGAGGATACACAGGACACGAACGCTTCGGGTCGCTGGAAAATTGTACGAGACGAAATTTCAGATCTTGTCGGTCAATATTCAAAAGACAAAACCGCCGGCAGGCAGACACTTATTAACACCATCGAGGAAGAGCCGGAGTACACGGCAGAAGACTTCATTGTTGCGGAAGATTGTCACCTCTTAGTGACCCGCGATGGTTGGGTGAAGCGTCAAAAGCAGATTGCGGATCCCGGGAAAAGTCGCGTTCGACAAGGTGATGAGGTCTTAGCCTGCGTTGCAGGTAGCACTCGTGAGACGGTTGGTTTCTTCTCATCACTGGGTGTTTGTTACACCGCGCGAATGATTGATGTTCCCGCTTCCACCGGTTTTGGTGAACCGGTCCAAAAACTCTTTAAGATGAAGGATGGCGAGAAAATCATCGCAGCGATTTCCTTTGATCCCAGAGTCATCGGTCAGATCCACGAGGATCCAAAACACCCTGATTATTGTCCCGAGACGCATGGCATTGCGGCGACCTCAGATGGGTTTGCCCTACGTTTTAGTCTCGGTACGTTTGCCGAGCCTTCAACGCGTACGGGTCGAAGATATGCGAGAGTCAAAGGAGATGCTTCGATCATCAATGTACTTCCATTGAATGGATCCGAGGTGATTTTGGCGGTAACGCGGGATTGCCGCGCGATGGTGTGCTCGGCTGAGGAAATCAATTATCTATCAGGTCCCGGCAAAGGGGTGACGCTCATTCGTTTGGCCGCTGGTGATAGGCTGCTTGGATTCAAGGTTTCTTCGGGCGATCGTGACCTTCTGACGGTCGAGACAAATCGTGGTGCGAAAAAGAATATTTCCACAGCCAAGTATCGTGTGACATCCCGAGGCGGTCGTGGAACGGAGATCCAAAAGAACGGGAAAATCAAGGCATTAGTTGAGCCGACGGTTGAGTCACCTCCGCCATTGGATGATCCAAGTTGAGCAACTCAGCACCATTGCAATGACTTTTTCAACGCGATTGATTCTCGTGTTGAAACAAGAAACGTTACCAATTCATTATTTGATTTCATCAGAATCTCAACATGGCTACTGCAACAAGTAAATATCAGGGCGACGACATTGTTGTGCTCGAGGGACTCGAGCCAGTCCGTAAGCGTCCTGGGATGTATATCGGTGGGGTCGGCATGGCCGGGCTCCATCACTTGATTTGGGAGGTGGTTGATAACTCGGTTGACGAGGCGATGAATGGTCATGCGAGTGAAATTTCGGTGACCCTACATCAAGATGGTCGCACGGTCACGGTTTCTGACAATGGACGTGGGATCCCCGTTGATCGTCACTCAAAAACAAAGAAATCTGCACTGGAAACCGTCCTCACGGTCTTGCACGCCGGTGGTAAGTTTGACGGCAATAATTATAAAACCGCCGGTGGTTTGCACGGGGTGGGTGCGTCGGTTGTCAATGCACTCAGTAAAGAACTGACTGCTGTCGTTCGACGGGATGGCGCACAGTATCGGATTAGCTTCGCCAAGGGTAAAGCGACATCAAAGCTGCAAAAGTTGAAGGGTGCAGTTAGAGGGTCAGGAACCACAATTACCTTTACTCCTGATCCCACGATTTTTCCAAAAACAGACTTTGATAGCGCAACGATTCTCGCCAGGCTCGAAACAGCTAGTTTCTTGCACCGCGGATTGAAAATCACCTACCTCGATGAAGTGGCGAAAACCAAACAGACGTTTCTTCACGCGGAAGGGATCGTTGATTATCTCAAGAAGGTGATGAAGGAGCGTAAGGCAAATCCAATTCACGAAGCTCCTTTTTCACTGCGTCGCGATGATGAAGCAAGGATGGAGCTGACGTTGCAGTGGACGGATTCTACTGACGAGCACGTTCGAAGCTACGTGAATGGGATTCCCACTGGTAGCGGCGGAACGCATGAAAATGGATTTCGCTCGGGACTGAATAAGGCAGTTAGAAATTACATTGACTTACACAAACTCACCCCACGCGGTGTAAAGATCAATCACGAGGATATTCGTGAGGGTTTGGTTGTGATCCTGTCCGTCTTCGTCGCAGAACCACAGTTTCAAGGTCAGACCAAAGATCGACTGAATAATCCTGACATTCAGGGTACAGTTGATACCGTTGTTCGTCCTGCGATGGAACAATGGATGAATAATAATCGCAGCATCGCTGACACGATTGTTGCTCGAATCATTGCTGCCGCGAGAGCGAGAGCAGCATCACGAGCGGCTTCCGATGCCGTGTCTCGCAAAGGCGGCGCAAAGCGTACCATGCTGCCTGGCAAGCTCAGTGATTGCGTCTCAACAGGCAAAGGGGATTCTGAGCTGTTTATCGTCGAAGGTGACTCTGCAGGCGGAAGTGCGAAACAGGGACGCAATCGTAATTTTCAGGCCATCCTTCCTCTGAAAGGAAAGGTCCTTAATACCGAAAGCGCGACACTCAAGAAGATCATGGAGAACAAAGAGATTCAGGATGTGGTTGCTGCACTTGGGTGCGGGATCGGGCCTGGAATCCAGTTGCAAAATCTTCGATACGAGCGAGTGATCCTGCTGGCAGATGCGGATTCCGATGGCCACCATATCACGACGCTTTTGCTGACCTTCTTTTATCGGCACATGCTCGCTCTGATTCAGGCGGGACGATTGTATATTGCTGTACCACCGCTTTACCGAATCGATATTGGTAAAGAAACCCATTGGGCCGCCGACGAGAATGCAAGAGTTGAGATCCTTGAAAAAAGTGGCTCAAGGGCAAAGCCGGAGATCACTCGCTTCAAAGGGCTTGGCGAAATGATGCCCAAAGTGCTTTGGGACACAACACTCAATCCACAGACTCGCCGATTATTAAAGGTCGAGATCGATGATCACCTTGAGACTGATCGCGTGATTAGCGATTTGATGGGGCGAGATGCATCTGCGAGGTTCCGTTTTATTATGGAGCGGGCAGAAGATGCGGAAGCGATTGACGTCTAAGCAGCGAGGGGTTCGAGCGGGGCGAATGCATCGCTCTCTATTTCGTTGTCAGGCTTCGGATAAGAACACCCGAAGCAATACTTGCGGGCAATAAACCGATTCCAGCAGCTTGGAATTCACCCGCGAAAGCTGCCAATAGAGCGATTAGGAAGCTGAGAAGGGTTGTGCTAATACACAGTAGGATCGAAAGTCCCACGAGAGTCTGTCCGTTATCTTTCTTATCAACATTCATCGACATTGCTCTCTTTGTGCTCGGACAAATTAAACGTTTATCTGTTTGGTCAGTCGACGACCCTGCTTGGTTCAACACAAGGGGTTGAAGCTGAGCGTTGCTGCGGTTGAATAGACAGGATCTAGAGTCAGCGACGATCGCCCATGCTGGTCATTCCTTTGCCCGACGCGTCTCTTCGATGTCGTTCTTGCGAGGAGGTGCGTTGATCGATTGTCCGATTGCGTAGGCGAGTCGACCGATCATTCCAAAGTAAAGGAATGTGGCGGTTACGGCGGCGATAATTGAAATCACGGCACATGTTTCATTGCTTGAAGCGGAGCCAACTGCAAAGGCGAGGAATGTGCCGACAAAAAGAATGGCAGACGAAAAATAGAAGCCTCCCCATGCTTCCTCGCACTTCGTCACACTGCGAGCGAGTTCACTCGAAAAGGGTGTGAAGACGCTGTTCATATCGAGCATCGAGAGCAGGATGAACGGAAAAATCAGATAGATCGCAAACATGGTCAGCGCAGCAGAAAGAAGCCCGGGGCCGATCAGCCATGTCGTCAATACCCAGCAAGGCACGGCTGCTAACATTGCCGCGCCACCCACGAGCATAAGTTGTTCTAACCAGCCAAATGGATCCAGAGTCGGCCATTCCGAGACTCTTGATTCATCGTTTGCCATCGCAAGCAAGATTGCCATTCCACAACTGGCGGTTAATAACCCAACAATTAAACCTCCGGGAAATAGTCCTAGAGTTAGGATGGGCATATTTAGTTTTAAAACAATCAATGTCGGGATGATTGCGAGGATTGAGAGACCCGCCAGATGAATTAGAACGGTAGGGTCTCGAAACGGAGCAAGTACATTCAATACCCACTCACCGATTTGAGGAGTGTCAAAATCCGTGGGTCTCGAAGGTTCTTCTTGGTCGGCTCGTTCTGCTTCGGCTAAAAGTTGATCAGCCGATTTCTGAAAAGGATCTGGGCGTCGTTCTGCTTTCGGGTTTGATTCAAACTGAAATGTCTCCACTTGGCTCATGTCCATCGTGGGCTTTTTTTTGATCCTCGGCGGAGATGGAATAAGGATTTCGCTGTAACAATCACCGCACTTGATCGTTTTTCCTGCTTGGGTCGCTTTGGCGTAAATGAAGCTTCCGCAAACTTTACAGTTAACACGATACTCGGTCGCATATTCAATCGGCCGAGCATCTTGCGTGGGATCGGTTCCGCTTTGTTTCCTGTTGCTGGCGGATGACGAAGTTGATTCCGGAACGCCACCAACCGAAGACGACGATCCGGTGGTTCCCGGTTGGCCGCTTATGCCTTTCGCTCGGTTCGAACGCGTTGCAGAGGGTACTGGTTCTGAGTCGGAAATGAATTCATCAAATTCATCACCCGCAAACTGCTGCAACAATGCTTCTTCATTCTGGAGGAAGCCTGAATCCAAAGAATTGGGATCTCCCGTTTTGGCGGGTGTCCTCGGGGTCGCATTGGGCGGAAGTTTCAGAACAAACTCCTCATCATCCTCCCACGAACTATCTGGAGTATGAGCGACATGTAGATCGGGTTTCCCCGTATTAGATTCAAGTGGATTTGATTCTTGTACAGATCGTTGACCGCCGAATGCCTGATCCGTGTGGTCAAGTAGATCTAGGTCGGGTGGTAATGGGATTGTTGGCTGCGTCTTTGCGGTTTTGGGTTGCGGAAGAGGGGAGAGTGCGTTGTCTTCGAGCGACAGCCAATCATCTTCCTGCGACTGATTGGATTGATCGATTCCCGGAGCAAGAAACGTCTGCTGGCAATGTGGGCATTTGACTCTGCGTCCGGCCGCTTGATCGGTTACGCGAACAGATCCGTTGCAACGGGGACACTGGAGTGATTGGGGCATGCGTTGTCATCTAAGGAACAGGGTGAATCAATCGCTGGACGACTTCTCTATAGTTTACGTTTGAGCCTGCCGTATCGGTATTGGGTTTTGAAAAAAAGCGGCTCGACCACTCAATGCCTCCACGCGATTGTCTGTCTAGCGAAATGATCTCCCAAGCCACCGTGGGCGGTTCTCAAGCTTGAAATTCAAACGAAGTGAGTCAGGATCTACCGTTGCAAACGCAGAGATGTCGGTCGGTGGGGAATGGTAAGGGCGCAGGAGTTGGGGGGAGCCGTTTTTCCTTTCTTTTTTGGTGGAATGATGATTTCGCAAATTGATCCTCCAATTTTTTCGGATCATTTGGGACATTTGCCTGATCCGAGAGTAGATCTGCTAGTGAATTCGCACCGCGGTCTTGCACCGCGGTATGACTTTGAGCGAGGATTCGATAAATTGTGACTCACACCCATTTGCTCCCTTTTTTTCAGACCAATCATGCTTGTTTCGCTCAAATGGCTTGCTCATTACATCGACCTTCCGGTGGGTCACCAAGAGTTAACGCAACGTCTAAGTCTTTCGGGGTTGAATCACGAATCGACCGATGAGATCGACGGTCAGATAGTGATTGATCTCGAGGTGACGAGTAATCGGGGCGACTGTCTCGGGCATCTTGGAGTGGCTCGAGAGATCGGTGTTCTGTACGGTCTGGAAACTCGATTTCCAGAGCCGGCGATCCAAGAAGCGGGCCCACCGATTGCTGATTTGTTGAAGGTTGATAATCGGTTTGTTGAGGCGTGTCCTCGATACACCGCCCGCGTGATTCAAGGTGTCAAGGTTGGGCCGAGTCCGGATTGGTTGGTGGAAGCACTGCAGTCGGTTTTTTGGAAGAGAAAGCTTGATGGTTCCATCGAAAGATACCAGAGCATTAACAATGTGGTGGATGCGACCAACTATGTTCTGATGGAGTGTGGGCAGCCACTTCATGCGTTTGATTATCAGAAATTGAACAACCGAGAAATTGTTGTGCGGCCTGCCGGTGATGGCGAAACGATGCAGGCGATTGATCACAAAGAGTATCTACTTGATCCTGCCATGTGCGTGATTGCTGATGCGACGGATCCATCAGCGATTGCAGGAGTCATGGGGGGAGCAAAATCAGAGGTGAGCGAATCCACCACTGATTTGGTGATTGAATCGGCTGTCTTTACACCTCTGTCGATTCGACGCACCGCGAGAAAACTCAAGTTGCATAGTCCGTCTTCGTATCGATTTGAGAGAAAAGTCGATCCCGTCGGGGTGGAGTGGGCTAGCAGACGGGTGTGTGAGATGATCGTCGAGTTGGCGGGCGGGACGATCGCAAGCGGAATGATTGACACTGCACCAAATCTGGCTTCCAGTCCCCCTGTGATTCTACGTGTCAGTCAGTTGGAGCGAATCCTGGGAATCCAACTTAGCCAACAAGAAATCACAAGGATTCTTGAATCGCTCGGCTGCCAATCAGGTGAATCCAATGATGGTGCAACTGCCTTCACACCACCGTCTTGGCGACATGATTTGACACGAGAAGCGGACTTGATTGAAGAAGTCGCAAGGATTCATGGCTACGATAAAATTCCAGACGATTCACCTATTCCGGTAGCTCCAAGTGCGAAACGACCATTTGATACAGCATTGAGTCGTGTGCGCCAGGTTTTGACTGCTTCGGGAATTAGCGAAGCGATGACCCCAAGTGTTGTCACGGAAAAAATTGATCAAACGGTAAGTCCTTGGACCGACAAGCCTGCGTTGACAACAAAGGTAGCAATGCTCAAGGGGGCCAAAACCCTTCGCCGTAGCATGATTCCCAGTTTGCTCGAAGGTCGTGCCAAGAATTGGGCGTCGGCTAGCTTGCACGCAGATCTGTTCGAGATCGCACACCTCTACCTACCCAGCGATAGTGATGATGCGCTGCCAACTGAGCAGTACTCGCTAGCGATGATTACGGGGCAAGACTACTTTTGCCTGAAAGGTATTTTGGAAACACTTTGTGCTAGATTGGGATCGCAGGTTGCTCTCGATGTGTCACCCGTGGATCGTGCAGGTTTCGCAAAGCGTGGATGCGTTGAACTACTTTTGGCTGACGAGGTAGTTGGCTATCTCGGTATCATTGACAAGAAAGTCCTCAAGAGCTGGAAGTTGAATGAACCAGTCTGTGCTGCCGAGCTCTCTTTGGACGCTCTGCTTCAGCACACAACATTGGTTCCGCAGCAGAAAGCTGTCAGCATGTTCCCGTCCGTTCAACGCGATTTAAATTTTGTGGTCGGAGAGCAGGTTGCTTGGCGAGAGATGGAGCGAGTGGTGCGATCATCGGTCGGTGAGTCCTTGGCGAGTGTGACCTACCGAGAGACTTATCGTGATGCCCAAAAAGATGGAAGCGATCGCAAACGTGTTCTGCTGACTGTGGAATTACAACGACATGACGAAACACTCAGCGGCGAGCAAGCTGATTCTTTGGTGGGTGAACTAATCCAAGCTTGCCAAAAAGAGTTAGCCGCTGAACTTCTTTCTTGATACGTGGCTGCGCAAGAGTTCGAATTCCCTCGGTGACCTACGGGCATAGGCCGTAAGTCACTTGATTTCGAAAGCATTCCTGAATCTGAAGTTTGCGAGAATCAGGATTCCCGTGAATCACTAATTCTCGATTTTTTTCCCACTGTTATTGAATGGGAGTCTCTTTGTCGCCATTTTTCAAAAATGGTTTGCGAACTTGTTCGCCGGTTGCGGCCTGAAACGGACGAATCCAGATATTTCGGAAGCCTACAGGGTTACCATGATCTTGCAGTGAAATCGGGCCTTCGGGTGGATGGGCATTGTAGGCAGGAGGACGATTGAATGGAGTATCACCTTTGAGTTCAAAGTGGTTGAGGATGAGGACTCCATTGTGAACCGCAGTGATGTAGGCCGGTGAGACAAGTTTTCCTTCCTCATCAAATCGTGGTGCGGTCCAGAATAGGTCATAGCTATTCCACTGAGATGGAGGCCTCATGGCATTCACTGCGGGTGGCGTTTGCTTATAAACTGCGCCGGCCTGTCCATCATGATAAGTTTCGTTTTCATAAGAATCGAGAACTTGGATCTCATATCGATCCATCAGGAAAACGCCACTGTTTCCTCGTCCCTGGCCACTTCCCTTTGCTGGTTCGGGTGCCTTCCATTCGATATGGAGTTGGCAATCTCCAAAATTTTCGAGTGTGGTGATTTTACCTTTTCCGCTGTAGGCCACCCCGTCTTTAACGGACCAGTTTTCACCGTTCTTCCAACCACTCAGGCTCGTGCCGTCAAAGAGGATAATCGCATCCGAAGGAGGTTGAGCGTCCGTCTGTCCGGGGGTAACGATTGCTGGTGGCGTCCACTTGATACCGTTGAGGTATTCTGCTGCATGGGTCGTAGAAGTTGATAGAGCCATCATCAGACCGAGAGCAGTCGTTGCAAGTTTTTTCATGGTGTAACCCTAGGAAAGCATAAGGTGGGATTCAACTGTCAATTCTGCATGTGATTATCGCGTCTGAAAACAAGCGGATCAATGCACCGCTTGATTTCGATTGAAAGACGGTCGCCAGCTATTTCTAAAAGCTTGTGAAACGATGTTTCACAAGCTTTTATGTGGTAGAAGGTTTTGGTCCTCGCTTGAAACCACGAGGAGCGTGTCACTGGTAATCAGGTTGGGGTGGGCTGGAATCGGTGTTTCAAACAAAGAATCGAGTTCGAGTTGACCATTTGCGTGTTTTTATGGTACCTCCCGAATCATGAGACGCCTTTTTTTACCACCTCTGCAAGCAATCATTTTACTCGCCTTTGTTGGCGAGACGTGGACGCTGCGTCCACTGGTCGGTGTTGCTGAGGAACGTCGCGGCGATCGGGTAGCCGAACCCAACGA
>Ga0181564_10004846_pt1 | contig 11322 bp, 4 predicted proteins | sample 011ome_24_FD_134512 | JGI IMG/M metagenome (GOLD analysis project Ga0181564, IMG submission 134512) | Coastal salt marsh microbial communities from the Groves Creek Marsh, Skidaway Island, Georgia - 011513CT metaG (megahit assembly) | ecosystem: Environmental > Aquatic > Marine > Intertidal zone...
CTTCTTCCCCGAGCCATTCGTACCCGTCGACGCCTTCTTCCGTCTTCTCGAAACCTCGAACTTCTTCATCTTCTTCTTCAAACGTGCCATCATCACCGTTATCTGTCAACCAATCAAAACCTAATTCGTCGTACTCAAAACTTTCGTCGTCGTCGCCCACGACCTCGTTCCTCGTCGCCCACGACGACGAACCGAGCGGTAGGTTTGATGACATCGATGACTTCACGGACGAAGAAGAAGGAAAAGGGTTCGTTGACAGGACAGCTTCCAATAACAGTTGCTGCTGCTGCTGCTGGTCGTCCCCATCTTCGGCACCGACGACCCCGAGAGATACCGCGGCAAGAGAAATTAAAAGACACGCGAGGAAAAGAAGCGCCCCGTTGTTCTTGTTGTTTCGGAGAGGACGTCGCATCGAGGAGGAGGAGGACATCATTATCGTCTCTCGAGTAGTATTTTTTAATTGGTTTTTAGATACAAAATGCCGTTTCAGGCGTTTTTTCTTAATTTCTAAAAAACGCTCAAAATTGAAAAAATGTGAAAAAAAAAGTCAAATATTCCTGAAGATGATGGAAAACATCGACGCGATCGATCGTTTGGAAAAGCACAACAGGACGTACGTCCCCGGCGCGAGCGAAGAGAACAACAACGGGAAATTTCTCGGGCCGGACGAAATCGATCTTCTCGTGGACGCGCACAGAATCGAGAGAGAAGAGAAGGAGCTGCGCGAGAAATATTTCCGGTTCTTACCTCCTATTTCTTCTCGAAGAAAGGAGTTGGAGGAGTTCTCGTTGGCGGAGCGTTTACTCGGTGACGTCCCACACCTCTTCGCGACGAAAATATTGACGAAACTGGACGATCAAGATGTGGCCGTATTCTCGAGATGCTCGAAAAGAATACGCAGGCTCGTTCGAAATGAATTCGGCGAAACGAAATACGCGAAACTGTGCGTTCGCAAGTTTGCGTCGAGTAAAGAAGGCGTCGCGTACGCGAAGTGGTGCGGAGTACCGATGACAACAAGAACGTTCGCGAGCATCGCTCGCGTTGGAAACGTGGAGGCGTTAGGTTTTGCTCTTGACGCGGGTTGGCCGCACGACGCAAAGGCGGCGACGGCGTGCGCGAGAGGAAACCACTTCGAAACGTTGAGATGGATGCGAGCGAACGGATTGAAGTGGGATAAGAAAAAAGTGCTCGTTGTTGCGATGGAAAACAGAAACGTCGACATGGCCGAATGGATTATGATGCAAGAAGAAGAAGAAGAAGAAGAAGTCGATGACTGATCAGACGCTGCGCTTGCTAAAAGTATTTACGCTACCTACTCGTCTCCTCCGGCTTTCTTCGCCGCTCGCGCCGCTCTCTTCGCTTCCAAAGCCGCTTTCTTCTCTTCTTTTGATAACTTTCTCGCAAACATCGTATCGACGACTGGTTCCTCTTTCTTCCCGTTAGTATCGTCGTCGTTTCCAGCTAACCCGTCGCTCCTCGGTCTCGATTTCGGCACTTTATCCCCCGCTTTCCACCATAAAGGTTTCGTCTCATCCGACGGTAATATAGCCGCTAACCCGTGACTCCCGCTCTTCCAATTCAACAGCGGCGCGTCTAAAACCATCCCAGAACTCATTTCCCCACCAACCAGTTGCTTTTTAATCACCGTCCCATCTTTCAACGTCGCCCCTACTCTCGCTATCGCTATCAACAATCCTATTTCCGAGACGTTTTTCGCGTTCGTCACGATGGATAAAACGTCGTCTTCTCCTCCTCCTCCTGCATCGACTCTGATCACTTTTAAGTTGTCTTTGTTCGGGATTTGTGTAATCTCGAGGACTTTTGCCACCACGAATTGGGAGAGGTACTCGTCGTTTTCGTCTGCCTCGTCGTCGGACATTCTTTCTTTCGCTGCGCGACTGTCGTCCAAGCTGCTCACTATGAGTGCGTCTTTTTGTGTTGTTTTTTCTCCGTTTTTTCTCCATTTCGAATTGGACACAAAACGAGTGAAAAGACGAGAGGAAAACAAGAAGAGAAGAAGAACAACAACGAACGCGTTAAAGAGAGAGAGATTCCAGGAGGAGGAAAAACGTGCATCATCTTCGATCTTTCACAACGCGAATCAAAAGCGTTTTGCGATTTAATTCGAACGACGACAACTTTGCGCGCAAGAACAACACAACAACGTTAAGAAGAGGAGACGAGATGAGGAGTAAAAGAGACGAGAGATGAATAATGATGTCGTGCAACCGCCGGGGTTGTTGCAAGAATCATCGAACGCGACGACGATGGGAGAGGGTGCGGTGGAATCCATCTCCGGGCGGCGGCGGCGGTCTTCGTCTTCGTCTTCTTCTTCTTCTTCAATTTTAAGCAACGAATTGGTGGCGAGGACGATGCCTATTGCTCTGAATAACCGCGGGAGAAATATCGCAAACGTGGCGCTGCGCGTGGAACAATCCTCGACCGCGGTTGGCGTTTCGAGTTCTTCTGTGAATACATTATTGGCGTCCGTAGCTGGAGAGAAAGTTTTTCCGAGCGAAGGTGGGATACAAGGGCGCGCGTATGATGTGGCGTGCGAGTCGTTGGCGTTTACGGCGTTTACGGAAGACGGCGATAACGACAACGAGGTGGAGCGCGCTATGAGAAAGATGAAGCAATTGCGGATGGCGTGTAATGGGACCGGTGAGGAGACGGTCGAGTGGAAGAAACACGAAAGGTGCTCACGATTGGCGATGAACCGGTGCGTGGAGTGGATGAGGAAAGAATACGCGGGCGAGGAAGAGAGGAAAGTCGTGCGATTAGGTGTTCGTGCGGTGACGGTGCTCGCCAAGTATGCAGACGCGGGCGAGTATTCCAAGTTTAAGTTTAATGGCGTTGAGTATAATAGAAATAGTATGAGTAGTAGGGGTGGTGGTATAAGGAGCAACAATGGAGCTGGTGAAAACCCGAAAAAGTTAAAAGGCCTTTCCAGGATGGTTTCGAAAGCAGCTTTGAAAGCTGGCTTGCGCAAATCAAAGAAGGAACAACAACAGCAGAAGCAGAAGTTTGACCACGACGTAGCGAGCGATAATGATGACGGGAATTCAAATAACGAGGGAGAAGAAATGGCAGCATCGGAGGATAAGAAGACAACGAAGCAGAGAGGCGATAAGGTTGGAACTTCCGAGGATACTACCGCGAGTGAAAAGAAGCTCGTCAAAGTGACGATGACGCTGTATGACGAAAGCAATGCAAAAATATTAATGTTTGTTTCAACACAAGCGACGCCGCTGACGTATCCACACTCCTCCTTTGATTCGCGAGATGGAATGAAAGAAGCGATATTTAATGCAGTGACGCCGTCTTTCGTCGCGAATAGAATGCATTCGATCGAAATTGCGGTAGTTGACGTCACTGCTGCGGGTAACGAGATATCTGCAAACGAGGCATTGATTTCTACTGAGGATAGAGAGGAAAGGGATGAGCTCGGGAGGAGCGTATTTGATTCAGATCGATTTCCACCTTCTTTCAGAGTTCCTAATTCTTCTGGTGGTGTTGGATTGACAGAAACAAATATGGTGAAAGCATCCATCATTCCAAGGCGCAACTATCCTATACTTGGTCGCGTGTTCCTTCCAATCGGCTCCATCGGCGATACGTCGTTGAAGAGTGTATCTCGTGATCTTACCTTAGCCTTAGAGTCTATCAGTGACACACCAGCGACGACTTCGATTGGAACCGTCGATGCGAGCGTAGACTCGTTCGTATCCTACGAGAAGAAGAAGAAAAGGAAAAACGGCAACAATTCCATCGCATTCTCGAAAAAAGGGCTGCTCACGCTGATACCGGCGAATGGCGACTTGGACATTTTACAGTACGCGAAAATTGGCATAGCGACGATGCGATTTTTTGCGCTCTGTGGTCGCGGTGAAAGCTATCGCGCGTTTGTTGGCGAGGTTTTACGAGATATAGCTCGCACGCACTGTAAAAAGAAGGATGTTGTGCCGCGTTCTGGAGTAGCCGTGTGCGAGGCGTTCGCACTGTTCGAAAAGTGGCGTCCGGAAAAGCTTTTGTACCACGATAGTGATAACGAAAGGAAAGGTGCAGCCGAATATGTAGAAGATATCAATATTAGAATAGCAGAAGCTTTTAGGGACGCGTTGGCGAACGTCGCTGCGGCGATTGTAGCGGAGAGGCACGGCGAATTGGAAAAAGTGTATTTTACAAAACTAGCCAAGGAAACTCGCGATATGTGCGTTCGAACTCTCGAAACGTGTGGATTCGACAATATGGATTACGACGAAGATGTAGAGGATGATGATGGCGTTTCGCAAAGTGTCAAAATAGAGAACGTCCAGAATGATATGGAATCAAATGCGCGGGAGGAGAAAATGATGTTGATCGTGGAGATGTTGGCGATTGTTTCTGAACCTTTGGGAGGAATTTCTAAGAATACTTTTCTTTCCTTGAGACTTTCGAAGATTGCACGTCAATGCGGAATAAATCTATTCCGTAACCGCTTCAATGCGAACATTTCTGACGCTATCGGTCGCGTCACGCTCTCTGGAACTTTGAAATTGATTGTGAGCTTAATAGAACACTCAAAAAGTGACGCCAGAAAGTTACGCGGACGTTTTCCGAGCGAGGCGAATGCGGTATTCTTTGCATTTGAAGCAAGCTTATCGCGTGCGCTGAATTTAGCCGCGGGTGCTCTGAATGCATGTGGCGAAAAAGGACTGAATCCAAAGTATGAAGACGAGGTTATAAAGTCGATCGATACGGAACTCTTTCTGTTAGCGAAAGCGTACGAAGAAGAGATTCCTCCCAATGGCGGCTTTTCCTTCTTCTCTCGCAAAGGTGATGGTTTAAACGCGAGCACATCAGATGTGCCTTGTTATTATTCGGAATCTGTTAAATCTGCGTACAGAAAGTATGAGTGTGCGGTACATCCTTCCATTCAAGAGTCCGTGGAATGTGCCGCAGAGGAGCTCAAACGCTTCGTTTCGAGTCATTGTATAGGTAGTCCCAGCGATTTTCCAAAGCCGATACCGATGAACCACACCACCGGTGACATGCACTCTGCAGCCTCTGAAGACGCTTTGCGTGCGTGCGCAGAGACTTATGAGGCATTGGCTTTCTCAATGCAGCCGAAGTATAGGAGAAGGTTCCACGCGGAGAAAATCGCTCTCGCGATCAAAGAGAGTTTGGTGGAATTTTCAGACGCGCAAAAGTTGTACGCCACAGTACTCATAAAACGAGCGCGGAAGAGCGAAGTCGAGCGATTATCCAGAGATGAAGACTTGTCGGTTGGCATATCGAGTGTGTTCGAAGATGGGTCCTTTTACGGGCGAATATCAAACGCGAATAAGTGTTTTGAAGGGTTTATGAATCTCATGGAAGAGTATCCTCGATGTTGGAAAAAGATTGCTAAAGAGAAGGACGATGATGAAGCACACGAGAACACTGCCGAGATCGATCAGGAAAGCATCTCAAGTGTGAACGCGCAAATTCAGTACGTCGCATCCAGCGCATACAAAAAGCTCAAATCGAATCGTGACGAGATGCTCCATGCTCTGGCAGAACTCTTTTCACAACGCGTCTCGAGAGATCTGAAGGTTGCCATTTTCGACGCACACGACGATTCACGTAATTTCGCAACCTCGCGGTGCTTGAACATGATAGAAGCAGAGATCGCCCGTGCTCACACATCGTTGTCGTCGGGATGTGGCAAAATATTGTTAAAAGCATTGCATGCTGGGATATTGGACGCAGTCGAACGAATTGTTTTGAGTACAAGACTTGACCCGTTTAGCAAAGCTGATTTGACGCGCGAGAATTCTGGAAATTTCTCCGATGTGAACCGCGATTTTTTCGATCCCTCTAGAACGAAAATTACGGAATCGACGCATTCGCGTTGCGTGCAACTTTGCGACGAAGTCTCTGACTTTTTCAAAGCAGAATACAAAAAGAAAAGCGGCGGTGAAGGTTCTGCACGGATCCTTCGAGATGTGCAGAAATCAGAAAGACGCACTCGCCGGATTTTGGATTTGTGGTACACGCCAACAATGGAGGTTGCAAATCTCGTTCCAGAAGAAGAAGAGACTAGAGAGCGAGTGAGTTCAATGGACGTACTTCGCATCCTGAAACAGAGAGGCGACAAAGACGAGTGGGCGCGAGATGTTGTCCGGAGCGGCTCTCAATCTCTTGCGCGTTCGCTTTGCGCTCGCGTCATTAAGACTTACAATGCAAGCTCGAAACACGAAGGCGATCAAGCTTTGCTCGGATGTTGGCCGTGTCGCTCAGATTTTGGTATGCGAGGTTGCGTGTTCGTTACGTCAAGCACGGTTGGATTTACCACGTTTAGTTTCGGTATTCGTTTCGAGAGCGCTGAAATTGCGCATGAGCACCTGCATCAAAGGGAATGGGTTTGCGAAGTGGACAGAATGTGCGCACTGTTACGTATCGAAAGTGAAGACGGGACTCCGGGAGTGCATATGCAGCTCGACGATCGCACGTCTCTATATTTATCCGAGTTTGGCGACGAAGAAATTTCGTATGCCATGGAAAAGAGAGCGATCGAACGAGACATGTTCGTAACGACGTTGCGAACTCACGACAAGTTCGCACCGAAAGGTGGAAAGCGTAGGGAGAAAATAAAAGACAACGGTGACGATGGGAGCAAGAGCGAGATTTCGTATCAGTCGTCCATTATCCCAGCACCTCCACGCGAATTCAACCTTTTACCGAATAGTGATCCGCAGCTAAAAGTATTCGAAGACGTGTATAGAAAAGAAACCAACGGATCAAAATGCCACGGCCAGATCTGCGTTAATCGATACACGGTCCAGTTTTTACCATTTGATGAAAGCATTGTGGGTGTGACGATTTTCCTTAGGAATGTAAACCTAGATGTCGTTCGACAAAGAAAAGTGGGATGGACTAACGCGGAAGTTTGGGTATCCGAAGGCTTGATCGTTTCCGGATTAGATTTGAATGCGGCGGTAGAACTTGCCAAAATGATTAAAGTTGGGATAGCGATGGTTACTTAGGGCTAATAACGTAGTTCACTTCGATTGTATGTTTATGCATGTATTTTAAGAGTTGTTTGCGTCTCTCTCTGTGTCTCTCTAATATGTGTATTCAACAGTTCACACTCTCACCTCAATCTCTCCTTGTAAGTCTGCCTCCGCATCTCGAAGCCTCTCGGCCAATATTTCAACAAAAGTCGGACGTAAGGATCTCGAGAGAAAAGTGGTCTCGTCCTCTTCTTCCGTGTCTTTCTTCTTTTCAATAACTTTCTCGATGGATTTTACCCACGTTAACGCCTTTTCCGGCTCTTCCAATCTTTCCATGTGCGTTGCTCGATTGAATGCCAACGAAACTAAATATTCTGCTTCAGCGGTGGGGAATACCAATGTATTCGTACCACTTTGAGGCGGCTTCAATGTAGAGAGTAAGGAAAATAGTTGTAGCGCTTTTTCGTTTTGCTCTTCTGCAGCGAAGAGTCTGCGAAAGGCAGCAGCTAGCGTGATACCATCAAAAACTTCTCGCTTGTTTGCACTTTCTAATATGCGTTCGACGATGATGTTGTTAATTACGGAACCGGCTGCTTTGTTATCCGGGTAGTCTTCGCATAATCGTAGTAATACTCGCGGAGAGGAAACTTTCGAACCCGGTCCATTGCAAAACGCTTTTACTTCCTCCGCACTCAAAGACGTTGCACCTTTTCGCTTGTTCTGCAAGTTCAGCACAGCGTACTCATACGCAATCAAATTGTCTTCGTATTTGCGTATTGTTTCCATCTGTCCAACGTCACTTGAGTATTCCTCCTTCGCTTTTTCGATGCACTCTTGAAACTTAGCAACCGCTTTTTCCGTCTTTGAGAGCGCTTTTTCATCATCTTCGCGCATCCCGTCGAGCATGGCAGCAATCGCGATCTGAAAGCAAGTTAAACTCATACAACTTGCGCGAAATTTGGATGCCGGAGACGCTTCTTTGTCGTATTCTTGTGAAGATTGGACGCGTTCGAGTAGTTGGGCGGCGGCGAAAGAGAGACGTCTGACGCAATCAATCAAGGAGGAGGAGGAGGACGACGACGACGATGTAGATTTTTCCTTCGAGGCGCGCTGTAAGCATAAATCAACCAAATCGAAAACAATATCGATTATGACGAGGCTCTCGGGAAATATTTTCAGGAGCATTGGAATCTTTGCTGTTCTCGCCAGCCAGCGCGTCACGTCGGAGACTAACGTTACGAAAAATTTCGATGGATCGATAGTTGTCATCGTTCCGGTAGTTGACAAGCTTCTCCACGCATGCGCGAGATACGCACGAAATACCATCGCTTCGTTTTTCAAACTTTTTATGTTATCTTCGTCTTGTTTTTCTATCGTCGTCTTTTGTTGTTGTTGCTGCGGTGCGTTCAACTTCTTCTTTTCACAAAAAGTTATCAACGCGTCCCAGGCCGACCTTAATGCGTCGGCGATAATTTCCGCATCTGCCAATGCATCGAGCTCGGAAGCTGCAAAAATGATTGCATTTGGGTCTCCAACCCGACAAACCGTATGAAATGCAGTTTTGACGCGCGAGACGATCATCGTCTTATTATTGCTACCAGGAGCAGATTTGCCTTGCGTAATGGTGTTTTCCTCCTCTTGGAGAGTGGCGTCTTTTTCTTTGCAACGTAAATTTTGCAACTCTGCTCTGCAAAGTTTGAGTCGAAGTAATGCGGTAGATGCTGAAACCAAACGCATCTCTCGGCTTTCGTGCGCCTCGAGCGCTTGCACTGCGTGAGAAGCCAATGCGAGCGACGAATCATCAGAAGGAGACGACGCGCTCAGAGCACAAAATGCTCGCGTTTTGAGCGCGTCTGCTTCGTCGTTCTGAAAGCTTTGGCATTCAATCGACTCCTTATTTTCTGAGATAAACCCTGCTTCGCGGCATAATTTATCGATTGCTACGACGTTGTCAAATGCGTCGTGCGCGAGTTTAGCCAATTTTTTGGCATTTTCCCCTCGATAAGCCGCTTCAGCGATAAGTTCGAGATCGACCGCGTAATTCCACGCCAAGGCGCGAGCTCGGGCGAGCAGAGGCGAGCTCTCCTTCGAATCGCTGGACGTCAATATTTGCGTTATGAGCGAAGAAGGAGTTAGTAATCGCTCGGCGTATTTGATTGCGGTATATTCGTTTTCTTCGTTCGTTAGTGACGTTGACGATGCTGAAGATGTGATTGAAAACGCTGCCCAGAACGTGCTTGCGATGAGCGCAAACTTGCACTCGTCGTCTTTCACAGCTTGAATAGCTTTCAAACGTTTCTCAATCCGTTCTATGCCAGCGTTAACGTTTTTCGTCGCGAGCGCAAGTACAAACGCAGCGGAAGCGAACGTTCGCAACGTTCTCGTCTTCTCAAATCTTTCGTCTTTTGCGTCGCCATCTTCGCCGAGTACGCGAAGGGCGCATTTTTCTGCATAATCCACTTTCCCATCGTTCAAAAGCGACGTTTGCGCCGAGAGAAGTAACGTTTGCGCGTCTTCAATCGTACTTATCGTATCTTTACTTTTCTTTTTATCATCATCTTCAACCAGGTTGAGATGTTTAGAAGCATCTTCGTTTAAGAATACGCAAACTTTCGCCGCTCGAGTTTGCATATTTTTCTTGGTCGCGAGCGGGAAAACTGATGTATCAATCGTCTCTGCGACTTCAATCAAATTCTCCAAGGCTACTTTAATCACGTCCATCATCTTCCTTTTTGTCGGTTCGCCATCCCCATCCTCGTTGCTCGATATATCGAGATCCTCCAAGTCTTTTGCCAACTTCTCCAAGGCGCCGAAAAATATAGAAACCATGCGTGCCTTTTTCGCTGATTCGCTACTCGACGACATCGCATTTGCGAACAGTAACGTTCTCGCACACTTCGCAAACATCGAAGACGCTTTCGATAAGTCGTTCAAGCGAATAAAGTTCGCTCCTCGTAGCGATGCGACTTTGAAGTTGCAGAAGAAAATTTCTTCATCTTCCTCGTGATCTCTCAACTCTTCTTTCGAAGGAGACTCGTCTTCGGAGAAATCACAATCAAATCGCCTCCCTTCCAACGCCTTTTTGAAGTACTTCTCTGCCATTGAAAACCGAGCGCACTCGTAGCACGTCTCCGCTAATTTCCCACTCAAAGATATCAGTAAGTCTCCATCGATGATGGTGCCGTTTACATCACACGCGCTCTTTGCCTCTGTGAGCAATTCTAGTACTTTCTCGCGCACGTTTATAGAAACAACGGCGGCCCCAACGTTTGTCGTTTTCGCATCGCTCACCACCGCGACGTTCCAGCATCGAATCATGCACTTTGAGAAATACGTGCACTTTTTCCGACTCCACTCCTCGTCGTCCAAAGAATTCAACCTTTCCTTCTCTGTCGTACTCGCAGCCAAAACGTCCTCGGAAACCTCGATCGCTTTCAGCGCGATCTCTACGTCTCTCAACCTACCGAAAAGCTCCGTTTGATCTTCCACGGTATCCGCCGCGTCCAACGCGCGTTTCAGTTCGCGCATATTTCGCGACAGTTTCGTCAACAATACCTCTTCTTCTTCTTCTTCTTCTTCTTCTTCTTCTTCTTCTTCTTCTTCTTCTTCTTCTTCTTCCTTCTTCTCTCTTTCCATCTCCTCCTCTTCTTCGTTCGTCTTCTTCAACTTTTTCGCGTGCAAAGAACTTTTCATCTCGGCCAGTTTCGCCGCCGTAGGACTTCTTGCTGTCTTTCCTCCTCTTCTCGAGGTGATATCATCGCGCACGTCCAACGTCGGCAACGACGGCTGCGCTTTTTTACCTCGACCACCCGTCCTCGTCGTCCTCGTCGTTCGTTTCTCTTCTTCTTCTTCTTCTTCTTTGTCTTCTTCTTCGTTTTGCTTCGTCTTCCTATTCTTTTTCTTCTTCTGTTTCGCGCTCGTTGTTGTCGCGGTCGTCGCAGCAGCAGCAGCACTCGCACTCGCACTCGCCAAATCCTCCCTCGATGGAGGCTTCTTCTTTTGCGCGGAGAAGATCTCTTTGAATCCCATTATTTGAGTAAGTCGTGTGACGTGTAGTAGAGTAGGTATTCAAAAGAACCGGAACCGCTCTTTTTTTTTTTGACATGTTTGAGGAGAAATTCAAAAAAATCGATCCAAAATCTGGGCACCCAGGAAACCCAAGAACGAATGCGAAAGAAAACGCACAGAAGAAGACTCTTTATTTAGTAACGCTTTGCGTGTTCTAACGGTAGTATTATCTGATGTTTTAGTATTACTATTATGGAATTCTAAGTTTCGTTCCTTCTTCCCAGTTGGAATCATCCCACAAGGCGAGCTTTTCCTCGACGTCGTCGTCGACGTACTCGCA
>Ga0181564_10004847_pt1 | contig 11319 bp, 9 predicted proteins | sample 011ome_24_FD_134512 | JGI IMG/M metagenome (GOLD analysis project Ga0181564, IMG submission 134512) | Coastal salt marsh microbial communities from the Groves Creek Marsh, Skidaway Island, Georgia - 011513CT metaG (megahit assembly) | ecosystem: Environmental > Aquatic > Marine > Intertidal zone...
AGAATAGAGGCGGCGAACCTAACCACATTATTTTCCTCACCTGTGACGTAAGCGGGGTCTTGCCACCGGTCTCAATTTTGTCGAAAGAAGCCGCAGCCTACCACTTCCTGTCTGGTTATACGGCTCAGGTGGGTTCAACCGAAATCGGCTCTACCGAGGCGTACTCTGCAACGTTTTCCACCTGTTTCGGTGCACCCTTCTTTCCCCGTCCGGCTGGTGTCTATGCGGACTTGTTGATCAAGCGGATCGAGGAGTTCGGGTCGAAAGTCTACTTGGTCAATACCGGCTGGACCGGCGGCGGGTACGGCGTGGGGTCACGTTTCAAAATACCAGTCACAAGAGCCATCATCAACGCAATCCAGAGTGGGCAATTGGAACACGCGGCAACCACCCGGCTCAATGGCTTTAATCTGGACGTTCCACAAAGCCTCGATGGCGTAGACTCCAAACTGCTCAATCCGCGAGAAGCCTGGTCAGACCCAGCGGCTTATGATGAAGCGGCGACTAACCTAGTTGCAAAGTTCGTTGAAAACTTCGCTAAGTTTAACGTCGACCCAGCCATCGTTGCCGCGGGACCCAGCCTGTAGGGGCCGCTTCCAGCGGGGTACCAACAGGCAGTTTGATATTGCGCGAACAGGGGATGGACGGCACACGCCTGCAGGGTAGCCGCACGCAACCGCAAATCGCTGAGTCGACGCGCCAAACGCTGCTCGGGGCATCGCGTGCGCTGCAGGGATTGCAACGCGGTGTGGAAAAAGAAAGCTTGCGCGTGACCCAAAGTGGCGCCTTGTCTCAGCGCCCCCACCCGCAGGCGTTGGGCTCACCTCTAACCCACGGCGCCATCACCACAGATTTCTCAGAGGCACAACTCGAATTAATCACGGCCGTCCATCCTAGCCCTGAGGCCTGCTTGCAAGAACTCACGGATATCCACCGGTTCGTCTATGCAAACTTGCAAGACGAACTCTTGTGGCCGAGCAGCATGCCTTGCATCTTGGGTGAAGATGACAGCATCCCGGTCGGGCAATATGGCCCTTCAAACATTGGGCAGGCCAAAACCGTTTATCGCTTGGGTTTGGGCCTGCGCTACGGTCGCCTAATGCAGACCATTTCTGGTATCCACTACAATTTCTCGATACCCGACAACCTGTGGATGGCCCTCGGCATCACTACACAAGATCAACGCACAGACCGTTACTTTGGCCTGATTCGCAACTTCCGCCGATGGTCTTGGTTGCTCATCTATCTGTTCGGTGCATCACCCGCGGTTTGCCGTTCTTTTACCCGGCATTTAGATCATCAATTAGAGTCTTTCGATGACGGCTCACAATATCTGCCCTACGCGACCAGTCTGCGCATGGGCCCGTTGGGTTATCAAAGTAACGCGCAGAGTACACTGGAAATCTCTTACAACTCACTTGCGCAATACACCGACTCCATGGTCACAGCGCTAACCCAGGAGTATCCGGACTATGTGGCCAAGGGAACCAAGCAGCACGATGTTTATCAACAGCTGAACACCACCGTGCTGCAGATCGAAAATGAGTTCTATGGCACGATCAGACCCAAACGCAGCACGGAGAGCAATGAGCGACCAGTTGCGGCGCTGCGCAAACATGGCGTGGAATATGTTGAAGTTCGCTGCTTGGACTTAAACCCATTTTCACCCGTTGGGTTAGATGAAACCCAGATGCGCTTTCTTGATACCTTTTTAATCGTTTGTCTGCTCGCCACCAGCGAACCGGATAGTCCCGAGGAATTCTCCCAGCTCGCCCAAAATCAACTCGCGGTAGTCGAACGCGGCCGGGATCCTGACCTGTTGTTACACACCGACAACGAGCAACCTCTGAGCCTGAAACGCTGGGGTAGCGTGCTACTGGATGAATGTGCATCAATTGCACACTTACTGGATCTGAGTGAGGAGACCAACCTCTATAGCCTGGCCACGCAGCAGCAGCGTGAGAAATTGGTCGACGCGGAGCTGACACCTTCGGCGCAAGTGCTGGCATCCATGCGCCACAACCGAATGCCATTTTTTCGATTCAGCATGAATCATGCACTGGCCCATCAACAATTTTTTGAAACTTTACCCCTCACAGCCGCCGAACAGTCGCGTTTTGAGCTGAGCGTCGCGCAGTCCTTTCAAGACCAAAGCGCTATTGAAGCAGCTGATCAGTTAGACTTTGACGGCTTCCTCAAACAATATCTTGCTCTAACTTAGTCACCGCGTCTGCCCATGAATTTTCTTGCCCACTGCGGCCTCGCTATGAATGCGGCTGATGCCTGGGAATGCGACGCGATCTCCCGCCGCGGATTACTTGCCGGGGCGGTGATTGGGGACTTTGTCAAAGGCACCATCCCAACGGATTGGCCCATTGAATTACAGGCTGGTGTGCGCTTACATCGGCGGGTGGATGCATTGTCTAATCACCACCCGGGCATTCGCCAACACTGCGATGAATACCCTCAGCATCTGCGCCGTTATGCGCCCATTTTTGTGGATATGATGGCTGATCACTGTTTGGCAAAAACCTGGAGCCACTATTATTCAAACACGCCCCGGGTGTTCAGTGCGCAATGTTACTCAGCCATTGCGGGTTATGAGGCGTTCCTTTCTCCAGCCGGTCAGCGTTTTTTTACCTATATGCAGCAAGTCGATCTCCTGGCGAACTACCATGAGTGGCCAAATATCGCTCGCGGCCTGAGCTCGGTCTTGCGACGTTTGGCGCGAGAAGACTGGACTGAAGAGGTCGAGGAAACCAGCTTGGCGCTGGTGTCCTCAAGCCAACGTCACTTTGAGGGGTATTACCCGGAATTGCAGGCGGCCTGGCACAAATGGAACGCATTTGTTGCGCTGAAGGGAGGTTGACCTTAGTCTGCGCCACGGTAACCTTGTCCCGGGTAACTACCCAACTAAACCTACGTATAGGAACAAACAGTGAAAGCGGTACTTTGTCATGCCTTTGGGCCTGCGGAAGAAATGGTCATCAGCGATGTGCCAACACCCGAACTAACATCCGGCTCCGCGATCGTGGAGGTTAAAGCCAGTGCGCTCAACTTCCCCGACGTGCTCATGGTGCAGGGGAAATATCAGAGTTTGCCGAACTTCCCGTTTTCTCCAGGCGGGGAATTCGCCGGGATCATCAGCGCCGTCGCTGATGAAAACAGCGAGTGGAAAATCGGCGACGAAGTTTTTGGGGGGATTGGGCACGGATGCTTTGCCGAGCAAATTGCGGTACCCACGGCCACTTTACGACGCAAACCCGAACGGATGAGCTTTGCTCAAGCATCCGGCATCAGCACCACCTACGGCACCTCTTACTACGCCTTGAAGCAACGCGCGCAACTCCAGGAGGGCGAGACCCTGCTGGTGCTGGGGGCGGCCGGCGGTGTTGGCATCGCGGCTGTCGAGTTGGGTAAAGCGATGGGCGCCCGAGTAATCGCCGCTGCAAGTTCAGAGGAAAAACTCGCGGTTGCGGCTGCAGCCGGTGCCGATGAATTGATCAATTATTCGGACGGCGCCCTGAAAGACAAGGTCAAAGCACTGACAGACGGTAAGGGAGCCGATGTCATTTATGATCCAGTGGGCGGGCCATTATTTGATCAGTGTATGCGATGTATTAACTGGGATGGCCGAATCCTGATCATCGGCTTTGTGGGCGGCGACATCCCCAAAGTACCGACTAACCTCATCCTACTCAAAAACTGCCAGGTCGTTGGTGTATTTTACGGCGCATGGTCAGGCCGATTTCATCATCAAGCCCGGCAAAATTTCGAAGAAATTATGGACATGTTCGAGGCGGGCAAACTCAACCCGCTGGTCGGAAAAACCTTCGCTTTTGAGGACTACGCCGCAGCGCTGAACTGTCTTGAACAACGCCAGGCAATCGGCAAAGTGGTGTTACAAATCTCATGAATCTAGGATTTTCCAGTGGTCTTCCACAGCAATGGGCTGTTATTACCTGCATCATCAGCGGCTTCCTCCTTTGCGCTGCCCTCTTCATGGAGCACGTTATGGGCTTAACACCCTGCCCCTTGTGTATGATGCAGCGTCTTTGGATCGCAATTGTTGGCCTCACGGCCTATGCCAGCTTGTTCCACAACCCGCGCTGGGGTATCTATCCGTTGATCGGTTGTCTCGCCGCCATGGTCGGAGGAGGCTTTTCTATACGGCAATTATGGCTTCAAAGTCTGCCCCCCGATCAAGTACCCGCATGCGCACCCGATCTACAGTACATGCTCGAAGTCTTTCCACTGAGTGATGTGCTTATCGCGATGACTTCTGGTACGGGAGACTGTGCAGAGGTCGCTTGGAGCTTGCTCGGTTTCTCCATTCCTGCCTGGACGTTGCTGGGCTTTCTGGTACTTCTCGGATCCAACGCAGTCCAACTCGTACACAACAACCGCTGATCTTCGGCGGGCTCCAACGCGCAACCCCGCCTTAAACTAGGATATCGAGTTAAGATAATTAGCTCGAAAAAACTTACAAAACCTTTGTAAGTTGATAGTGCAATTGGACTTTTTTTTGGTATAGTCAAACGCTAGGCTAAGTTTCACGCAGCAGAATATCGTGTACGTTGTTCGCTGTTACGGCCTTCGTAAGACTGATCAGAAAACCCGCGGCGCTAATAGCGCAAGCCAAATAAGTGATCTATGCGGCGTTTTCTGGCCTGAGACATAAATAAAAAAAATAAGTCTCGGAGATGGTCTTCAAAAAAGGGGGAAGCAAGTCGTGTCTTCACGACTCACTTCTAGGTGGCATAAACCGCTCATAACTAACTGGCGAAAGATCAGTGCGTTATTCAGCGAGCTATGACGCCATAATTTAGAACTAGATTAACACTGCATAACACTGCCATTCGCTTTGAAAGATGCACTCTTGGTTTAGTTGAATTAGAAGAAAAAGGTAGAGATAGATGTCGTCACCGGTACGCCGAATCTTAGTCATTAATGGCAAAGGGGGGTGCGGTAAAACAACCATCGCGACCAATCTGGCCGTCGCTTACGCGTGCCAGGGCACAGAGGTCGCTCTGTTAGACAACGACCCCCAAGCCAGCAGCACGCACTGGTCTGAATTGAGGGAGGCACACCTGCCCCCAGTCCAGTTAGTCGCAAAACATCAGCGGCCAAACATGTACCAAACCGAATCATTCCATCATCGCCTGCCACAGGATACTGACGTCATTATCATTGATGGCCACAGCAATACCCGAGGACGCGATTTGGACAGCCTGCTCAGGCAAACAGACGTTATATTGGTGCCCATGCTGCCTTCTTCCATTGACATCAGGGCCGGCGGACAGTTCATCACCGAACTGCTCACCCACCGTATTTACCGCGCAGCCCCGCGACCGGTGGGTGTCATCGCCAACCGTATCCAACCCAATACCGCGACTCACGAGAAACTGATGCACTTTCTGGGTTGCCTCGACGTACCCGTCGTGGCGCAGTTTCGCGATTCACCTGTCTATACCGACGCGGCCGAAACGGGTACCGGCGTAGTCGACATGCGCGACGTCCGCGCAGCAAGAAAAGAAACCGCCCAATGGAAGCAACTGACCAGCTGGATTGACGAGCAAAGCGTTGAGCATGCTGGCGCTACCGTCGCGACTTTAAGGCTTAAAATGAGACCTAAAGCAGCGCAGCGCAAATTGCCCGCAACGTCGCAGCATAGCCTCGAGCAGTAAGTTGAATAAAGTACTGCATTTACCCGCCACTTCCTCTATGCAGTCACCCGCATAAACGATTAAATAGCGCGCTATGTTGCGCGCCGAAAATCTACAGTTCAGACGGGGCCCCGAAATCTTGTTCGAGGGCCTGGATTTTGTTGTCCACCCCGGTCAACGCGTCGCCATCGCGGGTCGAAACGGCGTCGGTAAATCGACACTTTTCCATCTAATATTAGGACATCTACAGCCTGAGGCTGGGGATCTGTTTCTTCCCGAAGACTGGCGGCTCGCTCACATGCAGCAGCACGTGGAGGTCACATCGCAGGTGGCCATAGAGTTTGTCATCGACGGGGATCATCGCCTTAGGGAAATCGAAACAGCCCTGGCTGAGACGACCGATCCTCACAGCCAGGCGAGGTTGCACAGTGAGTTCGAGGACCTAGACGGGTACAGTGCCCACGCTCGGGCAGGCGAGATACTGCACGGACTAGGATTTTCAGAACAGGACTTCAATAAGCCTTACACTGAGTTTTCTGGCGGTTGGCGGATACGCCTGCACCTTGCTCAAGCGCTGATGAGCCCATGTGAGTTACTTCTGCTGGATGAACCGACAAACCACCTCGATCTAGAAGCCATCTTGTGGTTAGAAAACTGGCTAAACCGATTTCAGGGTACGGCACTGATCATCGCGCACGACCGCGCATTTCTGGACGCCTGTACCGACCAGACCCTATATCTGTCGAATCAATCAGGCCAACTCTACCGCGGCAATTACTCCGCATGCGAACGCCAGCGGGCAGAGCATCTGGAGCAACAACAGGCGATGCGCGTCAAGCGAGACGCTCAAGCCGCCCACATACAAAAATTTGTCGACCGATTTAGAGCTAAAGCCAGCAAAGCCAAACAGGTCCAAAGCCGAATAAAGGCACTCGAGCGCTTGCAGGATGCGGCTGTGGTTCAAGCAGATTCACCCTATACGGTCAATTTTCAGGAGCCCAAAAAGGTCTCTAACCCCCTGTTCTCACTGCGCGCAGTTGACCTGGGCTATCAGCAACACACGGTGCTTCGCGAGGTAAAACTGTCGATTTTACCCGGCGACCGAATTGGTGTGCTAGGCGCCAACGGCGTCGGCAAAAGTACCCTCTTAAAAGCTTTGGTCGGGGACCTGAAGCCACTCAACGGAGATTTGACTCGCGGTCAACACAGCGACGTCGGCTACTTTGCACAACATCAATTGGAAACCCTTGATCTCCGGGAACAGCCTTTAGCGAGGATGAGCGAAGCACGCCCTGGCTGGAAAGAACAGGAAGCACGCGACTACTTGGGACGTTGGGGATTTGATGGGACCATGGTCGAGCGCCCGATCGAAACACTGTCTGGTGGCGAAAAGGCTCGTCTCGTATTGGCGTTGATTGCCCTGGACGAACCCGCCGTCCTGGTTCTTGATGAGCCATCCAACCACCTGGATCTGGACATGCGAGACGCCCTTGCGCTTGCATTACAGGACTACTCTGGCGCCGTCGTTATCGTCTCTCACGATCGCATGCTGTTAGACAAGACCGTCGATGATTTCTGGGTGCTCGAAAATGGCCGGGTTTCGCTATTTAACGGTGATCTTAGCGAGTATACAAAAGCTCGGCAGAGGAGACTGGCGGACGACTCCGACGGGGATAACGACAGCAAAACGCAAACAGAGGGCAATCAATCTCGCAAATCTCTGCGCCGGGACCGTGCCAAACACAGAGCGTCAACAAGCCAACTCGCGAAATCTGTAAAGACACTTGAGCGCGACCTGGACACACAAAGCGAACAGTTAAGAAAAATTGAAGCCCAACTGGCGGACACCGCGACTTATCAAGCAACACCGGCCGACGAATTGGACAAGATGATGTCTCAGGCCGGTAACCTTCGCAGACAACTAGAGGCCACCGAAGAAGCGTGGCTCGCCGCCGCCACCGAACTGGAGCAGGTGCGTTCCACCTGAAAACACGAGTTTTCCTCAGATACCGCAGCCAGATCCGCTCGCCTCACCAAAAATAGATTGCACAGGATTTTAGACGCCTTAAGGTATAGAGCGCCCAAATCAACCACAGTAGGCCCTGTGATACCAGTACCGCCCGCCAAGTCAGTGCTCATCAACAAGCTTACAACCGTTTTTATCGACCGCGGTTACGAGGGCGCAACGCTGACTCATCTCGCCCGCGCCACCGGGTTGAGCAAAGCCTCTCTCTACCATCATTTCCCAGGCGGCAAAGGGGAGATGACAACCCTCCTTGTGCAGCACACCATCAATCACTTGGATCAAATGGTCTTTCGGCACTTACAACAAGACAAACGACCAGGCGAATGTTTAATCAACATGATCAATGGTTTCAGCGACTACACTCAGGCCGGCCAATCAGGTTGTTTGCTGGCGGTATTGAGCCAACACCCCGTTGCCCATGAAGCCGTTGGCAACGCGCGACAGGTCCTCATCAAAACTCAATTTCAAACATGGCAGCGGGCACTGTCCGACTGTTTTAAAAAAGCTGGATTACGGCCAAAAAAGGCTGCTCGCGCGGCAGACGAGGTGTTGAACACTTTATATGGCGCGTTGCAGGTTGCACGACTACGACAGCAACCGGAGGTGTTCACCACTGCAACCAAACGCTTGAACAAGCGCATCAGCCGTGACTATTTTAAGGCTTGAATCCAGCCCACGAGTTGACTAACTTTTCGTCACATCAAACAGGTAACCACTATGCGACGCTATCCCACCACACGGCTGAGGCGAAATCGAACGGACGACTTTCTGCGCCGTCTGGTTAAAGAAAACGACTTGAGCTGCAACGACCTGATTTACCCCATGTTTGTCATCGAGGGCCGGAATAACAGCAATGCCGTAGACAGTATGCCGGGCATTCAACGGTATACGACAGACCGACTCACTCAAGAGATAGAAACCGTCGCTGAGTTGGGTATCCCCGCGATCGCGCTATTTCCCAATGTCGACTCATCACGGCGTACCTTAGATGGCGCCGAGGCATACAATCCTGACGGCTTAGTGCCACAGGCCGTTAGAGCAATCAAAGCCGCAGTGCCGGAGATTGGAGTCATTACGGATGCCGCCCTGGACCCTTACACCAGCCATGGGCAAGATGGCATTCTGGACGATCAAAACTATGTGGCTAACGATATTACCGTCGAGGCGTTGTGCAAACAGGCACAAGTTTGCAGTGACGCAGGCGCAGACATTATCGCCCCTTCCGACATGATGGATGGGCGAGTCGGCTCGATTAGGGCGGCTTTGGATGCTCATGCCCATGTCAACACTAAAATTATGGCTTACTCCGCGAAATACGCGTCCGCATATTACGGCCCATTTCGCGATGCCGTTGGCTCCAGCACCAGCCTCGGACGAGGGGACAAGAAAAGCTATCAGATGGACCCGGCCAATGGCGACGAAGCCCTTCAAGAGATTGCGATGGACATCGACGAGGGTGCTGACATGGTCATGGTTAAACCCGGCATGCCCTACTTAGACGTTATCCGGCGGACGAAGGATACATTTGCTGTACCTACTTTCGCCTACCAAGTCAGCGGTGAATACGCCATGCATATGGCCGCGATTGAAAACGGGTGGTTGGATGAAAGCGTGATCACGGAATCATTGCTGTGTTTCAAGCGAGCCGGGGCAGACGGTATTTTGACCTACTTTGCAAAACGGGTCGCACAAGCCTTGCGCACCTGAGGCCAGATGAAGGCTACCCGTGGTTCAATCCGCATTCTGGCTAGGTGTGGTGCTCGTCTGACGTTCCTTACCACACCAACGCCAATTTAATATCGGCCATCAACAGCTGCTGAACTTCAACCTGCAGTTCACTGGCAGAAAGCGGGTGAGAAGCCAACCAACCCGGTCCACAATCAAGCGCCAATTGATCATCGGAGAACTTCAGGCCAACGGTAGGTGAATCTTCGTCGGCGTGACTGCGCTCCAGAATCACGGCCAGACGCAACAACGCTAACAATCTCAGCAAGGAGGTTGCAATTTCTGGGTCTAAAGCACGAAAAGCCAACGCTGGCATGCCGCGACGATGCCCACGAATCAACAATCCCAACATGTTCTTCTGCGCCAAACTAAACCCAAGCATCTCTGCGTGTTTGACAATATATGCGCCATGTCGATGGTAGTGCTTTGGATTAATTTGAACACCAAGTTCATGCAGCTGCGCCGCCCAACCCAACAGCTCGCGATGTGTCGAATCACACCACCCCGGTGGACAACTGTCATAGAGTTGCAACGCGGTACGAGCCACTCGTTCGGCTTGTTTACGATCCACGCTAAATCGCTCGGCTAATTGGTCGACACTGTCCTGTTTTAAGTTTACTTCCATTCGAATGCCCAATTGTTGGTACATCATGCCTTGCAACAAAGACACTTCCGCATATTCACACTGATCAATCTCTAGGGCTTCAAAACAGGCACAAAGAATAGCCACACCCGCCGGAAAGATATCAACACGACCAGGATCTAACCCCGGCAAACCCGCCGTAAACACCCAATATTCATGCATCAAAATCGACTCAAGTTGCGCCAGCCCCTGCCTGGTGATCGGACCGCGACACCAGCCATTTGCATTTAGTACCGCTTGGATCGACTCGATCGTCCCGCTCGTGCCAAATACCCGATTTGCAGACCAGGCATCGGTCGCCACCGTGGGCTGAGTCTCTTTACCCGCACTGTCCGCGAGCAGCTGAAGAATACTCTGACGTGCTGTCATTTTGGCTTCCGAATAAGCCGCTCGATGGTCTTCGCTATCAGCAAAAAATCGCTCTTTAAACGCCACGCACCCTACATCGACCGATAGGGTGCGCTGGGCGTCTTGCTCTGCACCCAACGCAAACTCCGTGCTGCCGCCTCCAATATCGATCACCAATTTGCGCCCCGACTCGGTGCTTCGTTGATGTGCGACGGCTTTGTAGATGAGTCTGGCTTCTTCGTCGCCACTGATGATTCGCGTGCGCGTGGCAAAAATGCCGCTGGCTAAATGCGCAAACTCTTCGCCATCTTTTGCCTGACGTAGTGCCGAGGTTCCCATGATGATCAATTGTTCAGGCGGCACTGATGTTAGACGCTGGGAAAATCTCTCAAGACAGCGACGGCCTCTGGCACGAGCGTCAACCGATAACCGCCCGTTCTCAAGACCTGCCAGCAGCTGAACTTTTTCTTTCAAACGCTCGTGGACAATAAATCCATAACCTCTCGGTTCGGCCAGCAGCAAATGAAAGCTATTGGAACCCAAATCCAATGCTGCCCAAAGATTTTTTATGTTGTCCGCGCCCAATCTTTCCACTCGCCTTATTGGAAATAACTTAATACCCCAAAGTTGGCTGCATCATACCGCAGCTTGGTGCTAAGATTGCGCCTCAGAAATTTATTATCGGAGCATTTCCATGAGCGATATTGTTCATACGAGCGATGATGCTTTTGAAGCGGATGTCATTAATGCGGATAAGCCCGTCTTGGTTGATTACTGGGCTGAATGGTGTGGGCCTTGCAAGATGATCGCGCCCATCCTTGACGAAATTGCCACTGAATACAGTGAAAAAATTAAAGTCTGCAAAATCGATATTGATGCGAATCAGGGCACGCCGCCGAAGTATGGCATCC
>Ga0181564_10004849_pt1 | contig 11318 bp, 11 predicted proteins | sample 011ome_24_FD_134512 | JGI IMG/M metagenome (GOLD analysis project Ga0181564, IMG submission 134512) | Coastal salt marsh microbial communities from the Groves Creek Marsh, Skidaway Island, Georgia - 011513CT metaG (megahit assembly) | ecosystem: Environmental > Aquatic > Marine > Intertidal...
GTTGCTCTGCTAGTAGTGTAGTTGGGGCCATAAAAGCAACCTGAAACGATGAATCAAGAGCCAACGCTGCAGCTAATGCACCCACCACTGTTTTTCCTGACCCAACATCTCCTTGAACCAATCGCATCATAGGAACTTCTTGTGTTAGATCCTTTTTAATTTCACTTACAACTCTCGCTTGGGCCCCAGTTAATTCAAAAGGAAAATTTGATTTAACTTCTGCTGTCCATTCACTTTCTTTAGACAATGAATAGGCATGGTGCCGTTTTTGTTTGCGTTTTAAAAAAGCCATACCAGCTTGAAAAGCAATCATCTCTTCTTTCAAAAGTCTTACTCTTGCTGGATGGGAGCCACCAGGCAGCATTTCATTAATATCAATATCTGCGTCAGGGTTGTGGATTATTTGTAAGGCATCAATAATTTTCATGTTTAAAGATGCGTCATATTTTTCAACATCAAGAAAGTCTTCTTCAAAATCTAATTTTGAAATTGCAGCCTGAATAAACCCTCTAATTTTTTTTTGTCCTATGCCCTTGGGAACTCTATACACAGCTGTTAATTTTTTGTCTTTTAATTCATGATCATTTGAAATAACTTCATACTCTGGATGGATCATTTCTAATCCATATCTACTTAAGCTAACTTTCCCATAACATAAAAGCTCAGTTCCAGTTTTAAGTTGTTTGGCTTGGGCGGGATGGAAATAAAAAAAACGAATATTGATATTAGAATATAAATCAGCTGATTTAAGCACCATCATCTTTCTCGGCCTATATAGCACTTGCGTAGACAAAATCTTTACTTTAATTAATTTTTCATCTCCTGGTTGAAGGTCGCTTATATTTGAAATTTTTGTTCTATCCTGATAACCAAAAGGAAGATGAAAGCAGAGATCTCTTAGATTAAAAATTCCAATAAGATGAAGTTTTTCAACAATAGAAGGTCCGATACCCTTTAATTCAGTGAGTTCAATATTAGCCACTTAACGATAATACTTTTAATATAAGGACTTTAGAAACATATATATGAAAAAAGTTTTAATTATAGGTTACGGAGACATAGGAAGAAGGGTTGCGGCCAGCCTTCCTGATCAAGAGTTTATAGGGGTTTCTAGAAGCGCGCCCTCTAATTTAGACAATGTTACATTTTTTCAACAGGATTGGATAAACCGATCAAGCTTGACGCTGCCATCTTCAGATTTCTCAACCATTGTCTTAATATTAAAACCGACCTCATCTGATGTAGATGGATATAAGCAAGGATTTTTAGATGCATCACATAAAATCATGGATTTTTTAAATAACTATATTAGTTATGAGAGATTGCTGATTGTAACTTCAACCAGAGTATATGGGATAGGTAACGGGAGAAACATAACTGAAGCATCGGAGCCCCTTCCTGATGATCAGCATGGCAGAGTAATTTTAGATTATGAAAATTTTATATCAAATGAATCAAAAGTAGCGCCACTCATATTGCGGCCATCAGGATTATATGATGAGAAAAAGCATTGGATGCAAAATCATGTAGATACTTTTGAAGGAAAAAAATATGTTCTCCGTTTTAATGAAGCAAATATGTTTAGCAGGAATAATCTTGCATTGGTTATTGCAAACTATATATGCTGCAAAGAATTGGCTCCCATATCTGGCCCTCTAATCTGCAGCGAAAAAGCTCTAAAGTATAGTGAGATTTTTTCCCTTTTTTGCCCTGAGCACTCTTTCGAAGATTTTTTTATAAGTTCAGACAATATTGCTAAGTCATTTGATCCGCAAAAGTTATTGAATAGTGGTTTAATGAGATAATAGTAAAAAGTATTTAGGAAACTTATGTTTTACAGCATGACAGGGTATGGAACTGGGCAAGCAACCTCAAAAAAGATGGAGGTTTTGTGTGAAATTAAGTCAGTTAATAATAGATTTTTAGATATATCTTTCAGAGGATATAGCCTGCCAAATGATTTAGAGGAATATATAAAAAATCAACTAAAGAAAAAGTTCCTCAGAGGATCATTTGAGGTAAAAATTCATGATAATTATCAAGCAGAACATTCATATGAGCTCAATCAAGAAAGCATCAGAAACTTAAAGAATGCTTTAAAAGCTAGCAAAGACTTTAAACACTTAAATCTTAAATTAAGTGATCTTAGAGATATTCCAGGGCTATTAACAGTCAGCACCTCAAAAAAAGATATTTCAATTTTAGGCAAGAAAGCATTAAATCTTGCAATAAAGAACCTAGTAGAGTCTAGGGCTAAGGAAGGTAAAAAAATAGAGAAAGTTATTCTAGCTAAGACGTTATTTTTAAAAAATGCTAATCAAAAATTATTAAAGTCAGCACCTTTATTGCTGAAGCACAGAGTCAAAACTATCAAGAATAAGTTCATTCAAAAAAATATTGATATTAATAAAGACGAGATCGCTAATGAATTATCAAATGTTGCTCTAAAGCATGATATCGCTGAGGAGCTTGAAAGAATTAATTTTCATATTGAGTCGCTTAATAAATTATTTAAGCTAAAAAGTGCACATGGAAAAAAAATGGACTTCATCCTTCAAGAATTATTTAGAGAAGTAAATACCCTATCAGTTAAAATAGAAAAACCGGATTTAAAAGATTTAGCATTAACTATGAAATTAAAGGTAGAGGAACTGCGTGAGCAGGCTCAAAATTTAGAGTGATGAAAGATCCAAAGCTTTTCTTAGTCTCAGCTCCCTCTGGTGCGGGCAAATCATCTTTAATTGATGCAGTTTTAGCCTCAGCTGATGAATCCGATCTACCTTTAGAATTATCTATTTCTTATACAACAAGATTGCCAAGAAAAGGTGAATCGAATGGTAGTCAATATTTTTTTATTTCAGAAGAAGATTTTCTGGATAAAAAAAATTCTAATTTTTTTCTTGAACATGCTGAAGTTCACGGCAATTGGTATGGAACTTCTGTGGATTTTGTTCAATCTAAATTAAGCTCAGGAGTAAACTTAATTCTTGAGATTGATGTCCAAGGATTTAGGCAAATTAATGATATGTCACTTAATTATGATTCAATCTTTATTCTACCTCCATCTATTCATTCCCTTGAAGAAAGAATAAAAAGCAGGGGAGACGAAGATATAGAGTCAATTAATTTGAGATTAAAAAATGCAAAAGAAGAATTAACACATGCAAATGAATATAAGCATATCATTATCAATGATTCCTTTGATGATGCGAAAAAAGAGCTTTTTAGCATTATTGCCCAAGAAAAGCCCTTAAATAGAGAAAATGAGGAAGAAGTACAACAGTTTTTAGCTCAGCTATTGTCATATTAGGCAAATAAACACTAAAATACGCCCTCGGAGATAACATTATGGCAAGAATTACAGTAGAAGGTTGTTTAGATAAAGTACACAGCAGATTTGAATTAATTTTGTTGGCATCTGGAAGAGCAAGACAACTTTCAACAACTAGCAGAGAACCAATGGTAGAGTGGGAAGATGATAAACCTACTATTGTTGCTTTAAGAGAAATTGAAGAAGGACTTATTACAAAAGAAATTCTTGATAAAACTCTTGAAGAGGATGTGCTCTTAGATGAGTTTGCTATCGACAGAGATAAACCACAAGACGAAATTATCGGCTGATGTTAATCCTGGAGTTTCTCATTGAGTGACCGGGCAATCCCCAATCAAGTTCTCTTAGATTTCTCTGATAGAAAATTACTTTCACCAGTTCCAAAAAAACTTTACGAGTCAGCTAAAGAATATTTTTCTAAAAAAGAATTAGACCTTTTACAAACAGCATATAATGTTGCTTTTGAAGCACACAAGGATCAATTTCGTAAAGAAGGTTCCGCGTACATAACTCATCCTGTTGCAGTCGCATCTATCTTAATAGAGTTACATTTAGATATCCAAACAGTTTGCGCAGGTTTAATGCACGATGTTTTGGAAGATAGCTTTATACAAAAAACTTATCTGGAAAAGCTTTTCGGTAAAGAGATAGTAGGCATTGTAGATGGCGTGAGTAATTTAAATAAACTCGATTTTGTAAATATAGAAGAGCGGAATGCTAATAATTTACAGAAAATGGCCTTAGCTATGTCAAAAGACATACGAGTAATAATTGTAAAATTATGCGACCGACTTCATAACATGCGAACAATTGAGTTTCTTCCCAGAGAAAAACAAATTACCAAGTCAATTGAAACTCTAGAGTTATATGGACCTATTGCAATTAGAATAGGAATGCAAAATATTCGGATTGAACTTGAAGATTTGGCTTTTAAATGCATTCATCCTATGCGAGCAAGAATGCTGGAGTCAGCTGTCAAACAGTCTGTTGGCGGCCGCAAAAGAATTATCTCTAAGCTTAGAAAGCAATTTAAATATCATTTAAAGAATAACGATATTGTTGCTACAGCAAAGGGACGCCAAAAATCTCTTTATAGCATTTATAACAAAATTAAAAATAAGAAAAAACCATTTTCACAATTACTAGATGTATATGCTTTTAGAGTTATTGTTAATTCAGTGGATGATGCATATCGAGCATTGGGAGTGATTCACAATGTTCACAAACCAATTGGAAATAGGTTTAAAGATTATATTGCAATTCCAAAAACGAATGGCTATCAAGCTATACACACCTCTTTAATAGCGCTTGATGGTATTCCAATAGAGGTACAAATTCAAACCAAAAGCATGGAAATAATTGCCCAAAATGGTATTTCTGCTCATTGGTCATATAAAACAAAAGACTCAGTCAGTTCAGAATTAATAGGAGCAAAAAAGTGGATTGAGAGTTTTACTAAGCTTAATGAAGTTTCTGTAGACTCTCAGGAATTTGTGGAGTCTATTAAAACTGATTTAGTTTATGACGAAGTGTATGTTTTTACTCCAAGTGGCAAAATTGTAAATTTGAAATCTGGCTCTACTCCTATTGATTTTGCTTATGAACTTCACACTGACTTGGGCAATAAAGCTATTGGATGTAAAGTTAATAGGAAGTATGCCCCATTAAATATTCGCTTGGAAAATGGACAATCAATTGAGATTATTGCTTCTGAAAATGAAGAGGTCAGCCCGGATTGGTTGAACTTCGTTGCAACCAGCAAAGCTAGATCCTCTATTCGGTTTGCACTCCGTAAGCAAAAAATTTCACAGGCCAGAAAAGCTGGAAAATTACTTTTAGAAAGTGAGCTTAAAAGGGGTGGGGCGACCCTCGATCAGTATCGTGGCAGTAGATTGTCTAGGATCCTAGAAATGATAGGAGTTAAATCTCTTAATGAACTGTTAACTGACTTAGGATCTGGAAAGAAAACAGGTGCATTGGTTGCAGAAAGATTTTTTTCAGGCTTAAGACTGAAAAAAAATATTAACTCTAAAGTTAAGGCAATGGTTTTGTCTGATCATCAGATTGAAGGCGTTTCAGTAATTTATGCGAAATGCTGTATGCCCATTCATGGTGACCCAATAACAGCTCATTCTGATACCGACAGAGGAATTGTAATTCACCATTCAAGATGTAGACAGGTTGCTCCACATAGGAGCCATAATCTTTCAGCAAGATATTTTCCTGCAATGTGGGGAAGTGATAGTAAGGAGCTTCACTATAAAGGACACATTAAAATCCACGCAGAAGATAGGCCAGGAATTCTTGCAGATATAGCTTCGGTCTTTACAAAATCTAATCTAAATATAGTCAATATTCAAAGTAGAGACATTGATGCAATGATTATAGAGTTTATTGTTGAAGTAGAAGTTTTGAATACTGATTCAATAAATCAATTGATGGTAAAATTACGCTCATTGCGCTTTGTTACAAGCTGTTCTCGAATAGTTAATGATGCTAAAACAAAAAATGAAAAAACCAATTTTTACAAATAACGCGCCAGCTGCAATAGGCCCATATTCTCAAGCGATTCAATGGGGTGATGTTGTTTTTATATCTGGGCAAATACCATTAATACCTGCCTCGGGAGAATTAAATAACAACTCTTTTGCTGATCAGGCATCCCAAGTGATAGATAATCTGGAAGCGATCTGCATGGAAGCAGGCGGCGGTCTTGATAATATCCTTAAATTAACTATTTATCTAACTGATCTAGCAAAATTTGATTCAGTTAATGAGATTATGACAAAAAGATTCTCTGAACCCTTTCCAGCAAGAGCAACAGTTGAGGTTTCAAAACTTCCCAAAGGAGTAGATATTGAAATGGATGCTATTTTATCTATTAATGTTTAATGTCTAAAAATCTAATTAATTTTTCTGACCTAACGAAGAAAGATATCTATGATCTTATTGAACTTGCGAATAATTTTAAGTCTGAAGATTCTTTAGACTACCGAAATGAAAATTTGTTTCCTGATAAGAAGATTGCCTCTATCTTTTGTGAACCTAGCACCAGAACCAAACTTTCTTTTGAAATTGCAGCCCATAACTTAGGTGCAAAATTTATAGACTTTGATTTATCTAATTCCTCTATGAACAAAGGTGAAACTCTTCATGATACCTTAGAAGCAATGGAGATGATGGGGGTCAATTTATGCATTCTTCGTCATACTGAATCGGTAATTCATGACCTTGTAAAAGATTTTTCAAATATGCAATTCGTTAATGCAGGCGAAGGCTCGATTTCTCATCCCACTCAAACATTAATTGATTTAATGACCATACATGAATCGAAAGAAAATTTTGATAAATTAAATATCACAATAGTTGGCGATCTTGACCACTCAAGGGTGGTGAGTTCTTTTATAGAGGCAATTGAAATTGTTGGCTATAAAAGCATTACCTTTTGCGGTCATCCTGATCTATGTAAAAATTTTATAGATAGCTCTATTGGGAACTTTGAATCTGAATTAGAGACAGCATTACAAGACGCTGATGTTGTTATGGCATTAAGGATCCAAAACGAGAGGCTATCAGAGAAACTTTCTATTGGAGCGAAAGATTATATTGATAGGTATCAGGTAAATATTGACTCATTACAAGTTGCCGATCCTGATATGATTTTACTCCACCCCGGACCAGTAAACTTTGGAATTGAATTATGCAAAGAAGCGAGCAAGTTAGAAAACTGCAAAATAAGAAATCAAATTTTTAATAGCGTTGGAATGAGAATGGCGGTTTTAACTAAACTTTTCTCTCAAGCATAACTCTTTTAACTGTTTCAACCGTGTTTATTGTTGTTTGTTCAACTTCAATATTAATTAAGTCTCCCTTTTTTATATCTTTAAAAGTAGTAACTGAAACAGTTTCGGGAATAAGATGAATATAAAAAGATGACTTAAGCACTTTTCCAATGGTGAGACTGCATCCATTAAGAGCCACATAGCCTTTGTAAAAAAAATATTCTCTCAAGTTTGCAGGTATTTTAATTTGTAGATCTTTTGTTTCTTGCCTATCGATCACTTTCAAAACCTCTCCTGTTCCATGAATGTGACCAGACACTAGGTGTCCTCCGATTTCTGTTTTAGCAGTCATGGAACGCTCTAGGTTAACCTTGCATGATTTAGAGATATTTTTTAAATTTGTTTTCTTTAACGTTTCTTCAATAACATCAAACTCCAAGATGTCTGTTTTGCCTTTTTTAACTGTAAGGCATACTCCATTTACTGAGACGCTAGCACCTTTTAATAAATTTTTAGAAAATCCTTTTGGGGCTTTAATGATAAATGATATGTAATCTTTGCATTTAATAATTTTTTGAACATGGCCCTTGCCGCTAACAATTCCTGTAAACATTATGCACCCCAGTTACTTCTATATTCCTCTAACTCAACTACATAGGAATGAAAACTTTGATTGTTTTGAGAGTACTTTATCAGAGCATCCAAGTTGATAATAGAAGAGACTTGAATACCAAAATCATTTTCGAGCTCTTTTTTTGCAGATAAGTTACCATTTCCTTTTTCCTGTCTATCCAAACCAACAAGGAAGATCTTTGGAGTTGAATTTAGACTTTCTAATATCTTAATAGACTCCCTGGCAGCTGTACCTGCAGATAAAACATCATCAATAATTAGCACATTTCCAACTGGATCAGCTCCAATGATATTGCCCCCTTCACCATGATCCTTAATTTCTTTTCTATTAAAAGAAAGAGGGTATGAGTTTCCTCTTTGGCTAAAGATTGTTGCAACAATTGATCCTAGAAAAATTCCTTTGTATGCGGGCCCATAAAGACAGTCAAATTCCATGCATGAATCTTCAATAGCATCGACGTAGCAGTAAGCCAGTTTGAATAGATCACAACCATTAAGCATTTTTGCTGCATTAAAAAAATAAGGACTATCTCTTCCAGATTTAAGTTTAAATTCTCCAAATTCTAATGCATTTGATTGAAGTGCTAATTCAATGAAAGTTTTTTGAAAATCTTTTAGCCCAGACATGATTTTTGAAAATTTATTATTTTTGCAATGCCACCTGATGCAGATTCAACCATTTTATCAAGCTCATCTTTGGTGAAGGGATATTTTTCAGCTGTTCCTTGAATTTCTATGATCCCCCCACTCTCTGTCATTACCACATTTAAATCTGTATCAGCAGAGCTATCTTCATCATAATCTAAGTCTAAAAGAGGATAACCATCCTTAAGTCCTATTGATACAGCTGCTACGTGTTCTTTCATCGCCCTTTGATCATCATGAGAGTTTTTGATGGCTTCAAACAAAGCAACACAAGCGCCTGAGATAGATGCTGTTCTTGTTCCGCCATCTGCTTGTATAACATCACAATCTATATGGATTGTTTTATCTTTTAAATATTTTAGATCAACAGCTTGCCTTAAAGATCTACCTATCAATCGTTGAATTTCCATGGTTCTGCCACTTTGTTTGCCTCTTGCAGCCTCTCTATTCATCCGCTCGTGGGTTGATCGGGGCAACATTCCATATTCTGCAGTAATCCAGCCCTCATTTGAGCCTCTCATCCATCTTGGCACATGATTTTCAATGCTTGCAGTACAAATTACATGCGTATCCCCAAACTTTATTAGAGCAGAACCTTCAGCATGTTTATTCACGCCAACCTCAATTTCTAGAGGTCTCATTTCATCATTTGATCGATTATTTTTTCTTGTCATATCAATATTATATCTCTTTAAATGCCCCTATAATCTTAATAAGAGGAAAATCTATTATGAATAACAAAGTACTTTTACTATTACTCCTTTTTTCTATCATCGGTTGCTCGGAAGGTTTTAATGTTGATCTTCCATTTGGAGGCTCTGAGTCAGAAACAACTAATTTAGAGATTGATAATGCATTTGCCTCAACCTATACCCCAATGAATTCTGAACCAATGCTTTTTAAATCAGCAAATATTTATGATGGTTTGGGAGGAGAATTCCTAAATTATGATTTATTGCTTTCAGGGGGCAAAATAATAGAAGTAGGAGAATCTATAACAGCTCCTGGCGTCATGGCCATAGACGCAACCGATAAATGGATAACTCCAGGCATTATCGACATTCATTCTCACATGGGTGTTTATTCTGCTCCTGGAGTTTCTACTAGCTCTGATGGGAATGAGGCAACTTCTCCAGTTACAGCCGAAGTTTGGGCCGAGCACTCATTATGGACTCAAGATCCTCAATTTGCTCTTGCATTAAAAGGAGGGGTAACTGCGTTTCACGTATTGCCAGGATCAGCAAACTTATTCGGTGGCAGAGGAGCAACTTTTAAAAATGTCTCGCAAAATACTGTCCAAGCAATGAAATTTCCTGGTGCACCACATTCTCTCAAGATGGCATGTGGTGAAAATCCTAAAAGAGTTTATGGAAACCGCAGGCAAGCTCCCTCCACTAGAATGGGTAACATGGCAGGCTATCGGAGTGCTTGGATAGAGGCTGTTGAATACACTGATGGGATGAATGAAAAAAAGTCAGATAGAAAACCTACGAGGGATTTAGCTATGGATACCCTAATGGGAGTCTTAAACGGAGAAATTCTTATTCAGAATCATTGTTATCGGGCTGAGGAAATGGCAATGATGATTGAACTGTCAAAAGAGTTTAATTATAAAATTACTGCCTTTCACCATGCCGTTGAAGCCTACAAAATAGCTGACCTTTTAGCAGACGAAGGAATCTGTGCTGCTTTATGGGCTGATTGGTGGGGCTTTAAGCATGAAGCATATGATATGGTTCAGGCAAATGTAGCAATAATTGATCAAGCTAGAAATGGGACTGGATGCGCAATAGTGCACTCAGATGATGCGGTGGGAATTCAGCATCTCAATCAAGAAGCGGCCAAGGCAATGGCTGCTGGTAATAGAGCGGGCTTTGAAATTTCTAGAGCACATGCCATGCGCTGGATTACAAGCAATCCCGCCAAAGCAGCAGGAATACTAGATCAAACAGGCAGTATAGAAGTTGGCAAAGATGCTGATATTGTTCTTTGGACTGGCAATCCCTTTAGTGTTTATTCTAGAGCAGAAAAAGTTTTGATAGATGGCGCTTTAGCATTTGATATGAATAATCCAAAAATTCAACCCATTACTGATTTTGATTTAGGAATTATTAAACCTCAAGAAAATAGAGTTCAATAACATGAGAAGATTATTTACAACATTAGCTTTAGTTTTTCTTACATCTCCTATTTTATCAGGAACAGTTTTGCTAAAGGGTGGCCTAGTTCACTCAGGCAATGGCGGAACTGCAACCGTTCAAGATATTCTAATTTCTGAAAATATTATTGTTGATGTAGGTAATAATCTAATTATTGATGGTAATACTAGAGTGATTGAAGTGAATGGACTGCCAGTTACACCAGGATTAATTTCCCCAATGAGTAATTTAGGAATAGTGGAGATTAATGCTTTGGATGTAACTCGTGATGATGAGTCAGATCTTTTAAGTGCTGGCTTTAGTATTTTCAATGCATTTAATCCCCATTCAACAGGAATTCCTTGGAATAGAAGCAATGGCATTACTAGTGCTATTAGCACTCCAAGCGCATCTTCTTTCCCAATTTTTGGGTTAGGCTCACATTTTGTTTTAGATGGAAGTCTTGAAATCAAGGGAGCCAAAGATATAGCCATGTTTGGAAGGTTGGGTTCTTCTTATGGGTCTCGTGCTGAAACTTTATCACTCCTTGAGTCGTTATTAGAAATAGGAGAACTGGCAAAGAATAAACCTGTTGAAGAAATTCTAGAAATGACTATTGCTGACAAGTTAGAGCTGCAAGCTCAAGATATTATTGCATTAGGCAAAGTGATAAATGATGACATGCCATTTGTCATAGAAACCAACCGAGCTGTTGATATTCTCCAAGCATTAGCTATGAAGGAAAAATACGACTTGAATTTAGTATTAGCTAGCGTTGAAGAAGCACCA
>Ga0181564_10004852_pt1 | contig 11316 bp, 10 predicted proteins | sample 011ome_24_FD_134512 | JGI IMG/M metagenome (GOLD analysis project Ga0181564, IMG submission 134512) | Coastal salt marsh microbial communities from the Groves Creek Marsh, Skidaway Island, Georgia - 011513CT metaG (megahit assembly) | ecosystem: Environmental > Aquatic > Marine > Intertidal...
ACCATGTCAAGGTCTGGTAAGGTTCTTCGCGTTGCTTCGAATTAAACCACATGCTCCACCGCTTGTGCGGGCCCCCGTCAATTTATTTGAGTTTTAATCTTGCGACCGTACTTCCCAGGCGGAGTGCTTAATGCGTTAGCTTCGACACTGAAACTATTGTCCCAGCGACTAGCACTCATCGTTTACTGCGTGGACTACCAGGGTATCTAATCCTGTTTGCTACCCACGCTTTCGTATCTCAGCGTCAAAAATGGCCCAGTTAGTCGCCTTCGCCACTGGTATTCTTTCCAATATCTACGAATTTCACCTCTACACTGGAAATTCTACTAACCCCTACCAAATTCTAGATCACTAGTTTTAAATGCAGTTCCTGGGTTGAGCCCAGGGATTTCACATCTAACTTTTTGATCCGCCTACATACGCTTTACGCCCAGTGATTCCGAACAACGCTAGCCCCCTTCGTATTACCGCGGCTGCTGGCACGAAGTTAGCCGGGGCTTCTTCTTAAACTAATGTCATTATCATCATTTATGAAAGAGCTTTACAACCCGAAGGCCTTCTTCACTCACGCGGCATTGCTGGATCAGGGTTTCCCCCATTGTCCAATATTCCCTACTGCTGCCTCCCGTAGGAGTCTGGGCCGTGTCTCAGTCCCAGTGTGGCTGATCATCCTCTCAAATCAGCTATAGATCGTAGCCTTGGTGGAGCAATTACCTCACCAACTAGCTAATCTAGTGCGGGCTCATCTGAAGGCGATAAATCTTTCTCTTTGCAGACACATCCGGTATTAGCTACAGTTTCCCGCAGTTATTCCGAACCTTCAGGTAGATTCCCACATGTTACTCACCCGTGCGCCACTAGGTCCGAAGACCTCGTTCGACTTGCATGTATGAGGCATGCCGCCAGCGTTCGTTCTGAGCCATAATCAAACTCTTAAGTTAAGTAAATTTGACCTAAGTCAAAAATTTACGGAACGTCCGTTAAAGCGGAATACTTCTTGTATAAACAAAAGTATTTGTTGATACGTATTCCATTAACTTTCGTAATTTATTTATTACGAATTGTTGTCTACGTATCTCTTTATTATCTTATTTACATATTAAAGAGCATAATTTTCCTTAAGTATAGGTTAAACCATTTACAAAAAAGAAAATTAAACTTTCAATAAAATTTATTGAAAGAGAATAGGCCTATAATAGTATAAATTTTCCTTGTCAAATCTTAATAAAAAATATTTTTTCATTGTTTTCAGCCATTTTATTGATATTTTAAGAATATATCAGAACAAAAAAAGAATCATCTTGTAAAAAAGACAAAAAAATCTCGGATTTACAAAAAATACAGAAGAAAATGTAGTTTCTAAATTGTTTCCCATCTTTTTGGTATAGCATCTTTATTAGAAAATTTTTTTGAAGATATTACCATTTTTGAAATACTTTTAGTTTCTGCAATCCAAGCGCCCCACCAGTAAAATGAGCTATTTGAAATAATATGATTTTTACAATTAGAAATAAGTGATAAATGAAATAATTCATCAAATGAATAACTGTCACCAGTAATAAAATGAACATTATTATTAAATTTCAATTTATTAAGAATAGAGTATTTTTTTTGACTAAAAACAAAAAAAACCGCATCTGAATTTTTCCTATTCAAATATTGAATTGCCTTATTATAGAATTCAATATTTTCGACACCTCCAACAAAAGATTTGTCACCAGGGAGTTCCTCATAAATCCTTACACATAAAGCTACAGAATTGCATTTTTTAATTAATGAAAGCAGTTCATTAAATGATTTTGATCCTTTATTTGGTAAACTAATTTCATTTACAATTTCATTAGCAAAATTTGAAAAATATTTTTCACTTTGCCAATATCCTAAAATGATATTATCTTTTTTTAAATTTGGTAGTGTTATAGCAGAAAAAAATTTATGATTTTTTTCGTTAACGAAATTAAAGTTAGTTTTTAATCTTATTTTTTTTAAAATAAAAAATAATATTATCTTTATTTGGATTAAATAGTTTAGCTTTTTTATATTTTTAACAATTTTATTAATCTTAAATTTCCTTTTGAATTTAAAATTTGAAACAAACCCATAGTTAGTTTCAGGAAATATTTCTAAGTTAAATTTTTTTCCAAGAGCAAAGGCATTAGCGAATTGAAATAATTGATTACCTATGCCTCCCATTACAATAAAGTAAAGTTTATTTTTATTTTTTTTCATAAAATTAAAAATTGTAATCTTTTCTTTCAATAATTGAAGAAATGCCTTTGGATAATGAAATGTCAGGTTCCCAATCGGTAGATAATATTTTTTTTATATTTAAAAGTTTTGACTTTGTTCCATCAGGCTTACTCTTATCAAAAGACAAGATGCAATCATATTTGATTATTTTGCAAATTAACTTGGAGAGATCTTTAATAGAAATTTCTTTTCCAGATCCAACATTTATATGAGTTTGTTGTTCAGAAGTAAGATTTTTATATCTTTTCTTTGTTAAAGACAATATTATAAAAACCGCTTTTGCTAAATCATCTACGTGCAAAAATTCTCTTTTCACATTTCCGCTTCCCCAAACAAAAACTTCTTTCATCTTTTTTTCTTTGGCATAAATAAATTTTCGAATCAGTGCAGGAATTACATGAGAATTTTTAGGATGATAATTATCATTTGGGCCGTATAAATTGCATGGAATTATAGATCTATAATCCATATTGTGCTGTCTATTATAACTTTCACATAGCTTTATTCCTGAAATTTTTGCAATTGCATATGGTTCATTTGTTTGCTCTAAATAACCAGTAAGTAAATGTTCTTCACTAAATGATTTATTTTTTTTGTAATAAAATTTGGGATAAATACACGAAGATCCTAAAAATAAAATTTTTTTTATTCCAAGTTTATGACATCCTGAAATAATATTGTTTTGAATCTCAAGATTGTTTAATAAAAAATCTGCAGGGTATTTATTATTAGCGAATATACCACCTACCTTTGCTGCACAAATTATTACAACTTCTGGAGAGTTTTTTTTTAAGAAATTAAATGTTTTTAACTTATCTGTTAGGTCAAGTTTATCTCTATTAACAGTAATTATTTCATTGGCCAATTTATTTTTTTTTGCGAATCTTAAGATAGATGACCCCACCATTCCATTGTGACCAGCAATAAAAATTTTTTTATACTTTTTTATTTTCATAATGTCTTAGTGAATTAAAATCACTTTCGATCATCTCAGCAATCATATCTTCAAATTTTATAGAAGTTTGCCAATTAAGTATTTTTTTAACTTTTGATGTATCCGCAATTAACTTATTTACTTCTAAAGGTCTAAAATATTTATCTACAACTTTAACAACTATCTTATTTGTATTTAAATCTAAACCTTCCCTTAAATCTTCACTCCATTTAATTTTTATACCAATGTAATTAAAAGCTGTTTCTATTAAATCCTTTACTGATCTTCCAATTGATGAGCCAACTACAAAATCTTCAGCAGTTTTATGCTGAATCATTAAATGAATTGCCCTAACCATATCTCTTGCATCAGTCCAATCTCTAATTGAATTTAAATTCCCTACTTCAAGCGGATTAATATTTTTATTTATTTTCCATTTTGCACACCACAAAGTTACTTTCCTAGATATAAAAGTCTCACCTCTTCTTGGACCTTCATGATTAAATAAAATTCCATTTACAGCAAACAATCCATAAGCTTCTCTATAGTTTCTAGTTAACCAGTATGAGTACAATTTGGCAACTGCATAAGGTGAGCGTGGCTCTAATTTTGAGTCTTCATTTTGTGGAGATGGGGTATTACCAAATAATTCAGAAGTAGAAGCTTGATAAAATTTAATTTTATTATTAAGGTTTTTAATAATTTCTAATAATCTTAGTGTGCCCAAACCATCAGCGTTAGATGTATATTCGGGAGTTTCAAAACTTACTTTAACATGACTTTGAGCTGCGAAGTTATATATCTCATTTGGCTTAATTTTATTAATCAAGTTATATAAATTCAAACTATCTGTAAGATCACCATAATATGTATAAATTTTATCGAAGATATGATTAATTCTATCTGTTTTAATTGTTGAACTTCTTCTCAAAAGTCCGTGGACCTCATAACCTTCTTTCAAAAGTAATTCAGCCATATAGCTTCCAGTTTGACCACTAATGCCAGTAATAAATGCTTTTTTCATTTTATTTTTGGTTGCGGGGGTAGGATTTGAACCTACGACCTTCAGGTTATGAGCCTGACGAGCTACCGGGCTGCTCCACCCCGCGATATAAGAATGTTTATTATTACTTAGCTATGAAAATATCAAGGAAAGAATAATTATTAATCGCTTTATCTTAGAAATTAATATATTTAAAAAAAAAATGATCAGGAATAAAACAATTCTAATAGCAGGTGCTGGTGGATTTATAGGTGGACATTTAGTAAAAAGATTAATCGAACACAACAAAATAATTGCGGTAGATATTAAACCATTAAATAAATGGTTTCAAAAATTTCCAAAAGCTAAAAATCTATCTTTGGATCTAAAAAACAAATCTAGTTGTCTAAAAGTAACAAAAAAAACAGATTTTGTTTTTAATTTAGCATGTAATATGGGCGGGATGGGTTTTATTGAAAATAATAAGGCCGAATGCATGCTGTCAGTTTTGATTAATACAAATCTTCTTGAGGCTTCAAGAATAAATGAAGTTTCAAAGTTTTTTTTTGCCTCTTCTGCCTGCGTATACAATGCTGGTAAACAAAATAAAACTTTTATTAAAGGCTTGAAAGAAAAAGACGCATATCCAGCAGATCCTGAAGATGGGTATGGCTGGGAGAAATTATTTAGTGAAAGAATGTGCAGGCATTTTTATGAAGATTTTGGTCTTGAAACAAGAATAGCAAGATTTCATAATATATATGGTCCTTATGGAACTTATGATGGCGGAAGAGAAAAAGCTCCTGCAGCTATGTCAAGAAAAATTGCAAATATATTTTTAAATAAATCTAAAAATATTGAAGTATGGGGTGATGGGAAGCAAACGAGATCTTTTTTATACATTGATGATTGCATTGAAGGCTCACTTAGACTTTTTAAAAGCAACTATAGAGAGCCTGTGAATATAGGTAGTGATGAACAAGTTTCAATAAATCAATTAATCAAAATTATACAAAATAAGTCAAAAATTAAGAGCTTAAAAATACAATATAATCTAAACAAGCCATTGGGAGTCAGAGGAAGATCTAGTGACAATACTTTATGCAAGCAAGTTCTTAAATGGGAATATAGAATTTCTCTTAATAAAGGTTTGGGTAAAACTTACAATTGGATTTTAAGCGATATGAAAAAAAGAACCAGACCTAATAAATTCAGTTCTTAAATATTATATGAACCTCTCAGTTATAATAGTTGCAAGAGATGATAAATACGGTGATGATGAAAGTATAGGTATATATAAATTAAATGAAAAACCTCTAAATAATATTGGTAGGATAAAATTTTGCTTAGAAAATAACATAAAATATTTAAATAAATATTTTGATAATTCATATGAATATATTGTTGTTGATTGGTCTCCTCTTAATGGTGACTATTTAAGAAATAATAACGAACTGAAACATATTTTTCATAATGATCGTATTAAAGATTTTATTGTTGAACCAAAAGTAGTTCAAAAAATGGGATTAAACCCCAAGGGCTTTTATGAATATTTTGGAAAAAACTATGGTATAAGAAAATCAAAAGGAAAATATTTGTTAATTACAAACTCTGATGATTTTTTTAATGAAGAACTTGTTAAAGAGATCAAAATGGAGTTAAGTCAAAACCCCAAAGATTTTTATTATAGACCCCATAGTAGACTTGACACTAATGATAAGCTTGAAGTTGTTGAGGAAGGTTTAAGCTTTAACAATGATGATATATTTGGAGAAATAGGTACACCAGCTGCAGGTGACTTTACTTTAAGTGATAGAGAAAATATTATCAATATAGGTCAAGGCTTTAACGAGAATACTCAAATCTATTTTAATCCTAGGTATAGGCAGACTAGCCTGGATGGAGATTTAATAATTAATATGCATATAAACGGAATAAAACCAAAAAAACTTAAAAACAGTATTAATTCTTTTGTTCATAATAAAGAAGAGAGGTTTTTTTACCAATATCCAAAATATCAATCTTACATGAATGATAAATATTGGGGAGAATTACGCCCTAGCATTCTTCGAAGAATGAAAGGAATTACTAACTCTTATATGTTTTCATTTATAAAACTATTAAAAAAATTTATAAAGCTGTAAAAAAATCTTAAATTAATTTAATAAAGGAAATTATTTATATGAGCTCAAAAATTATTGTAACCACAACAATTAATAAACCTACTAAGGCGACAATTGAGTTTTGTAAAAGAAAAAATTTTGATTTTTTAGTTGTTGGTGATTTAAAAACTCCTCATGAAGAATACTTTAAATTAGAAAAAAAATTTACAAATTTAAAATATATTCATCCCGATGAGCAAAAAAAACTATATCCTGAACTTTCTGAAGCTATTGGCTGGAACTGTATTCAGAGAAGAAGTATTGGATTTGTTTACGCTTATCTAAATAAATATGAAGTAATAGCTACAGTTGATGATGATAACATACCTTACAATAATTGGGGGGAGAAAATTTTTGTTGGAGAAACTATAGAAGTTGATACTTATGATACCCCTAATATTGTTTTTGATCCACTGAGTGTTACAAATACAAAAAATATTTGGCATAGGGGATATCCTTTAGAGCTTATTCCGTTTAGATTAAATAACACTTATCTAGGCAAAACTAAGAGAAAAATATTTGTTCAGGCTAATCTGTGGGATGGAGATCCAGACATTGATGCAATGGCAAGATTATCGATAAAGCCAATAGTAAAATATAATATTACCCAACCATATTGCAGTTTAAAAATATCTCCATTTAATAGTCAAAATACATTTTTACATAGAGATGTTTTAAAATATTACATGATGTTGCCTTATGTTGGAAGAATGGATGATATATGGCCATCTTACATTGTACAAAAATTTTTTCCAAATAATTTAATTTATTGTCCTGCAACGGTTTACCAAGACAGAAATGAGCAAGATTTAATAACAAATTTAGAAAATGAAGTTTATGGATATAGAAACACCTCTAAACTTATTAATAATATTGAAGAAATACCATCATTACTCCCAGAAAAAACTAAAGTTGCTTTAGCTGAATATAAGAAATTTTTTAATTAATTTTTTTCTAATATTTTTTTTAAACTTTTTTTCCAATTTGGCCTGTCAATAGCAAGGTCATTTTTTAATAAATCACAATTTAAGTAAGTAAATTTTGGCCTCAATACATCTTGAGAATAGTCAACACTTTTAATTTTATTAAGTTTTGTATCATTATCAGTATAAGTAAGTATTTCTTTTGCATATTCATAAAAATTTGTACTTGGGTAACTTGAATAATGATAAATCTTATTGAGTTTTTTATTATCTTTCATGGAATTAGCAATAATAAAACAGGTTTTTGCAATATCTTTAGCTGAAGTCGGACTTCCCTCTTGATCAAACACGACGTTAATTTTTTTTTTATTTTGAATTTGATTTTTGATTTTAAAAATAAAATTTGTTTTTGACGTTGAAAATACCCATGATGTTCTTAAAATGACTGAATTAAAATTTAGTTTTAAAATTTCATTTTCTGCATTTAGCTTTGTTGCGCCATAATAATTAACTGGATTAGTTAAATCACTTTCTTTATAAGGTATAGAACTTTTACCATCAAAAACATAATCTGATGAAATTTGAATGAAAGGAATTTCATTCTTCTTGCAAACCTTTGCAATTTCAATTGGAGTAATAGTATTTATTAAATCACTTTCAGATTTTTCTTTTTCACATTTATCTACATTTGTTTTTGCTACTGCATTTATGACCACTTTGGGACTGAATCGATTTACTAATTCAGCACATTTATAAGGATTGAGAAAATTAGCCTCATTTCTAGCCAAAGAAACAACGTCTTCAAATTGATTTAATGCTTTTCCAACTTGTCCAGTTTTACCATATACCAATATTGACATTATTTAATTAGTTTTTTCCACCAAACTTTATTCTTCATGTACCAATCGATTGTATTTTCGAGGCCTAAATTAAAATCTACATTGGGATACCAATTCAAACATTTATTTATTTTTTTTGGACTAATAGCATACCTTAAATCATGTCCAGGTCTATCTTTAACAAAAGTTATTAAATTATGGTGAGAGTATTTCTTTTTAATTTTTTTATCTAAAATTTCACATATTTTTTTAACAATATTAATATTTGAAACTTCATTTCTAGATCCAATATTATACGTTTCGAATAATTTTCCTTTTGTAACTAATTTTAGCAAACAATCTGAGTGGTCATTTACATGCAACCAATCTCTTATGTTTTTACCATCTCCATAAATTGGTATTTCTTTATTTAGAAGCGCATTAATTATAACTTTAGGTATTAGTTTTTCAGGATGCTGAAAAGGGCCATAATTGTTTGAACAATTTGAAATTAAAAATGGCAAGTTATAAGTGTTACCCCATGACTTAACCAGATGTTCTGACGACGCTTTAGAAGCTGAATAAGGATTTTGAGGATTTAACTTACTATTTTCATCAAAAAGACCTTGTTTATTAAGAGAGCCAAAGACCTCATCAGTTGACACATAATGAAATCTAAAGTTTTTTGGTAATTTCGATTTTTTTAATAAAATTCTTGATACTTCTAAGAGGTTAAAGGTTCCCTCTATATTGACTTTAATAAAATCCAAAGGATTAGAAATTGAATTATCAACATGTGAAGCTGCTGCTAAATGCATTATGTAATTTGGCTTAAATATTTCTAAAGTTTGATAGATTTTTTTAAAATTTAAAATATTTAATTTCTTGAAATTATAGTTTTTAATATTTGATAAGTTTTGTAAATTATTTTTACTTCCTGCATAGGTTAATGAGTCAATATTTAAAACTTTATATTTTTTTTTTAAAGCCATTTTAACAACAGTAGAACCTATAAAACCAGCTCCACCAGTAATAACAATTTTCATTTTAAATTATATTTGAATTTTGAGATAAGATTTTTAAATGCAATTCCATTCATGTCTTTTTTTGAAATTGTAATTTTATCTATATTTTTTGGTAATTTCAATCCTATCATTTTATCATTATATAAAATAGTCTCTTCAAATTCTGGATTATAAAATTTTGAAACCTTATAATTTACTTCAGTATTATGCTCTAATGTTAAAAACCCATGAAGAAACCCAGTGGGGATAAATATTTGAACTTTATTTTTGCTACTGATTTTATAAGAAAATAACTCACCATATGTTTTGCTATTTTTTCTAATATCTACAACATAATCAATTATACTGCCTTTTGAGCACCATACTAATTTAGCCTGACTGAAAGGTGGTTTTTGGTAGTGAAAACCTCTAAATGTACCTTTTTTTTTTGAAAATGAAAAATTATCTTGAACGAAATTATTTTTTATACCCAAATTTGCATATTTTTTTTTATTCCATAACTCATAAAATAATCCTCTATTATCATTATTAATTTTAGGTTTTATTATTTGTACTCCATTAAATTCTTTCATTTTTTTTAAAATTATTTTTTCTTTCCTATAAATTCAATTATGTATTCTCTTTCATCTTTCCATTTTTTTGTATTCATTTCAACAACATCAACATGTATTTTTGAAGCTATAAGTCTTAACTTGTTTTTCGTATAACAATTTTTATGATATTGACCCTCGCCATATTGACTCCCATAAATACAGGCAGTAAGATAACCCCATTTATTATCTCTGGTATATGAGTTATTACCAAACCAATATTCTTCTTTTATCGATCTATCGTCACTTTTATGAAAATCAATCCATTCATCTCTGGCCTTTATCCAGTCTTCAACAATTTTATCAAAGTCTGGAGTTGTAATATAGAGTTTTCCTCCTGGTTTCAAAACTCTTTCTATTTCAAAAAAAAATTTCGACTCTTCATGAAAGGATAAATGTTCAATTAGAGCCTCAGCTCTAATTTCATCTACTGACAAGTCTTTATAAGGGAGATTGAAAATATCATAATTGTAAATTTTAATATTATTTGAAATATTCAAATTTGGATATCTTTTTTTAATATCTTCAATACTATCCATATCAATATTAATATAATCATTCAAAGGCCTAGATGCACAACCAATATTTAACTTAATCATAAATAAACTAATATATCAGATAGTTTTTAAATCTATCTCTAATTTTTTTTATGTACATATTATTACTTTAAATTTAATAAAGACAATAATGAAAAATACGGTTGGAATAATAATGGCTGGAGGGAAAGGTTCAAGATTAATGCCCTTAACCGCATCAATATCAAAACACCTATTACCTATATATGACAAGCCAATGATCTTTTATGCATTATCTACTTTGATGATTGCAAGAATAAAAAGAATTCTAATTATCGGATCAAATAAAGATATAGAGCACTACAAATCATTTTTATTTGATGGATCAAAATATGGTTTGAGAATAACTTACGCAGCACAAAATGAGCCAAAAGGTATTCCAGAAGCTTTTACCTTAGGGAAAAAATTTATATCAAATAGTAACGTTTGCTTAATTTTGGGTGATAATTTTTTTTATGGAAATGGACTTAGTTCAATTCTGATGAAAATAAAAAAAAATAATAAGATTGGAGCGACTGTAATAGGTTTTAAGGTTAAGCACTCATCAAATTATGGTGTAGCAAAAATTGTAAATAAAAAAATTACTAAAATTTATGAAAAACCAAAAAAATTTATTTCAGACATAGCATTAGCTGGGTTATATTTTTATGATAATAAAGTTGTTGATTATGTAAAACAAATAAAACCATCAAAGAGAAAAGAGCTCGAAATAACAGATATTAATAATTTATATTTAAAAAACAAATCTTTAAAAATAGAAATACTTAAAAGAGGTTTTACGTGGCTTGATACAGGAACTCCTGAAGATCTATTGAAAGCTGCACAATTTGTAAATATAACTGAAGAAAGGCAAGGTATTAAAATTGCATGCATAGAAGAAATTGCTTTTAGAAATAAATGGATATCTAAGAAAAACTTGATTAAATCTACAAAAAATATCTCAAAAATAAAATTATTTAAAAAACTTAATTTAGATATCAATAAAAAAACTATAATTTTAATACAACATGGTGTTACAACTGAGTATGGTAAGTCAAAAAATCAAATTTCTAAAACT
>Ga0181564_10004868_pt1 | contig 11291 bp, 6 predicted proteins | sample 011ome_24_FD_134512 | JGI IMG/M metagenome (GOLD analysis project Ga0181564, IMG submission 134512) | Coastal salt marsh microbial communities from the Groves Creek Marsh, Skidaway Island, Georgia - 011513CT metaG (megahit assembly) | ecosystem: Environmental > Aquatic > Marine > Intertidal zone...
GCGCGAGTCGGATTCGATGTGACCAAGAACTCTCTCACTCGAACACTCTCGATTCGACGTTGATGATCATCGACTCGCGCGCGGTAACAACGATCGTCGCCTTCTCGCCTCCATCACTCCCGAGACGCGCGTCTCGCGCATGGTCTCGGAAACGGGTGACCCCCCGTGGGTGACCGACCCGGGGTCGTGTCGTTGGTTCCACGGCGATGAGCGTCCGGTGCGTGTGCGCGTCGTCCCGTGCCTTTCTCGTGCCTCGCGTGTCGTCGTCCTTCTCCGAGCGATCCCCTTCTTCGCCGTCGCTGACCGCCCTCGCCACCCTCGACGCCGCGCGCGTTTCTTCTCGCGCCGCCGTCCGCGCGCAGACGGCGGCGACGCTCGCGAAACTCAAGTCGCTGTGGGTGAGCGGTGAGGTCGGACCGGACACCCCGGTGTGGACGGAGGGCATGCCCGAGCGGACGCGCGTGCGTGACGTGCCTTCTCTGCTCGGATGCCTCCCGGGCGCGTCCCTCGCGTCGCCGCGCGCCGCGTTGCTCTCCGACGACCTCAGGTGGGAGCCGGGGGGGCACCGCCACCGCGCCGCCGCCGCCGCCGCCGCCGCGGGCGAGTGCCCGCCCGCGCTCGTGCTGGACCTGCTCCGCGAGCTCAGGGCGACGCAGCGCGTCTGCGCGGAGCAGCGCGCCGCGATGGACAGCCTGACTTCGCAGCGGCGCCTGCTGATGGATGACAAACGGCGCGCGCGGCGCGACGAAAACGAGGCTGCGCGCGAGACCGCGCTCGCGGAGGCGGAGGCGGAGGCCCGGGACCTCGTTCAGGAGCTCAGGGTGCTGGCGGTGGAGGCGCGCGCGGAGCGGGCGAGGAGGAGGGAGGAGGACAGCGAGCGCCGGCGACGAAGCGCGCGCGACGTCGTTTTTTTTCGAAACCGAAACACCCGAAGCGGCGACGAAGACGTTCGACGAGCGGCGCGTCCCGCCGTCGGCGTCTCCGCCGTCGCCGCGCGATCCGCCAAGCTGGTGGACGAGCTGGCGCGGCGCGTCTCTGTCGGCGTGCTGAAGGATGCGCCGCCGCTGAGACGCGTTGCTGAAGACGGGGATGGGGTTTCTAAAAACGGCGCGTACGCGTACGAGTTGTGCGGGAAACGGCTGTGGGTCTCGGCGGACGGCGCCGGCGCGCGTCTGCTGGTCCGCGCGGGGGGCGGGTCGCTCGACCTGGAGGCGTGGCTGCGTCGGAACCGGTTCTGGGAGCGCGCGCGTTTCGGCGCAGGCGGCGCGTGGGACGGTCGCGTACGCGGAACCGACCGAGGTTGACGGAGTGGTAGCGACGGAGCGGTAGCGAGCGGCGAGACGAGGGACCGACCTCTGTGGTAGAATCGAATCACACGTCTCGAACGTCTCGCGCGCGCGATGGGAGTTTCGCGCGGCACGCGCGTGTCGTTTTTGAACGTTTTTTTTTGTGAAAAAGGAACCGCGAACGGACCGGGAAACTTTGACTCCCCGAAACACACACGAAATTCATGGCAGAAAACCGTCGGATGATCCACGAAACGTCGTTTCCCGTTTTCGGACAAAAAAGCGGCGTCGTCGGCTGTGTTGAATCGACGAGTCACGAACCCTCGATTCGCGCCGAAACCCCGCTCGGCGAAAAAGGAAAAAGCCGCGCGATCGCGCGCCGTGCCCCACTTCAACACACCGCTCACCCCACGTGGCTGAGCCAACCATGGCGTCCATGATGTCTGTGGTGCCCACCACCGCTGTTTTCAACGGCGCGCGCGTCTCCGCCCGCCGCACCGCTCGCACCGTGCGCTGCGCCGCGACTCCGGTCGCGAAGATCGGCGCCGGCAGGTTCGTGGCCACGGGTGCGATCGCGCGCGTCGGGGCGGTTTCCCTCGCCGCGCCCGCCGCGATCGCCGCGCCCGCGGCCCGCCGCGCGGCGTCCGTCGTTCCCCGCGCGGGCGGCGGCGGCCCCGTGGAGGCGGACACCGTCGCGGAGGACGTGCGCTTCGACATGACCGAGGGCGGCCAGAAGAAGCGCTGGTCCATGATCTTCGCGCTCTTCGTGGCGTTCGTGCTGTGCAACCTGGACAAGGTGAACATGTCCGTCGCGATCGTGCCCATGTCCGCCTCGTTCGGCTGGACCTCCGTGGAGAAGGGCCTGGTGCAGTCCGCGTTCTTCTGGGGCTACGCCTTCACGCAGATCCCCGGCGGCTGGCTCGCGCAGAAGTACGGCGGCAAGCTCGTGCTCTTCGCCGGCGTCATGCTCTGGTCCTTCGGCACGCTCATCGCGCCCATGTGCGCGCACTTCTCCTTCACCGCGCTGCTCGCGTCGCGCTTCCTGGTGGGCCTCGGCGAGGGCGTCGCGCCCTCCGCCGCCACCGGCGTGCTCGCCAAGGGCGTGCCCGGCTCGCAGCGCTCCAAGGCGGTCACCGCCACCTTCGGCGGCCTCGACGTCGGCTCGCTCTCCGGGCTCATCATCGCGCCCCCCATCATCCTCTACCTCGGCGGCTGGGCGGCGGTGTTCTACCTCTTCGGCAGCCTCGGCTTCCTGTGGGGCGCGTGGTGGTTCGCGTGCTACATGAAGGACTCGTCCACGGACAGGCGCGAGATGCCCGAGGAGAAGGAGAAGCGCGAGGCTGAGGAGGCTGCCGGCGTGAAGGCGCTGCCCACCCCTTGGGGCGCGTTCTTCAGGAACAAGTCCTTCTGGGCGCTCACCGCCGCGCACTTCACCTGGAACTACTTCTCCTACGGTTTGCTCGCGTGGCTGACGTCGTTCCTCAGCTCCGCGCTGAACGTGACGCTGTCCAAGTCCTCGTTCCTGTCCATCCTCCCCTACCTCGCGACCGTCGCCGTGACCACCATCGTCGCGCCCACCGCGGACAAGCTCGAGGCGGGCGGCATGAGCCGCACCAACGTGCGCCGCCTGAGCCAGTCGCTGTGCTTCGGCGGCGGCGCCGTCGCGCTCACCGCGGTGGCGTGGGTGATCAACTCCACCCCCCCCGAGGCGGTCACGAACACCACCATCGCCACCGTGATGACCCTGCTCACCATCTGCTTCGGCATGGGCGCGTGGGTGCGCACCGGCCTGTTCTGCGGCCACCAGGACCTCTCCCCCAAGTACGCGTCCATCATGCTCGGCACCACCAACACCGCCGCGGCGATCGCGTCCACGCTCTCCACCTTCTTCACCGGCTACTTCTTCAACCTCACCGGCGGCAACTGGGCGCTCTCCCTGTTCCTCCCCATCGCGTTCTTCCAGGCCATCTCCGTCGTGCTCTTCATGGCGTTCGAGTCCACCCCCGTGGACTTCGACGCCGAGCAGGCCAAGCTCAAGGCGGCCTAAGCGAAGGCGGCGGGAGCGGGGAGGTTGCGAGGGCGCGCGCGCGAGCGCGGCGGCGGCGCGCTTCGTAAACTATTACCCCGAGCGCTCGCCTCTCGTCGCACGCGCGGCGACGACCGAGGCGAGCTCGGCAACGGAGCGCTGAACGAACTGCCGCGGGAGCTGACATGATCCGCGTAACAGGCGGGTGCGCGCTCGAGAGGATGCGCGAAGGCGCGCGTCGGTCGCGAGCGACCCGGAACCGAACCTATTTTTTGATTCAAACGCTGATGAATCCGTCTCTCGCGCCGCTTCGCGCCGTTCGCCGCGCGCTCGACGTCTCCGTTCTGGTCATCGCGTTCCAGTCTCGTGTAACGCGACTGCGTCCGTTCCGTCTCACCTGCTCTGCGTCCTGCGCGTCTCCCAGCGCGCGCGTCGCGCGCGCGCTCGAAAAAGGAATATTATTATCGCGTCGTCGCGCCGACGCGATAAGGTACGAAAGGGTGGCGAAAAGGGAGCGTTTTCTCGTCCGTCGGACGGCGTCGTCCGCGTCGCGGTCGTGTCGGTACCTTCGCTCGTCTTAATACAGAACAGGAAACCGCGGCGCTCGCACTAGTTGCTAGGAAACGGTCGCGCGCTCGACCGAAAAAAATATGCACCGCGTCTCCTCGTCTCTCTCTCCGCGAAGACGAATCGCCGAAACGCGCGCGCGCCGCGCCGCGAGGCAAATAGTCTTTTTTTTAAAGACGCCTCGCGCCGCGCCGCTTAGGCGGACTCCTCCGCGCGTCGCTTAGGCGGACTCCTCCGCAGCCTTGGCAGCCTCCTTGGCCTTGTTCTTCTCGCCCTTGAGGTAGAAGGTGTACGCGGTGGACACGAGCACGGCGATGAAGCCCACGATGTACTTCCAGTTGAGCGCCTTGGGGAAGAGCACGAAGGAGATGACGATGGAGAGCACCTTGCGCAGGGACTTGATGATCTCCGCCTCGGTGGCGCCGTAGTACTTGATGAGGGAGAGGATGAAGGACACGGAGGAGTAGCCCATGACGGAGAAGCCCATGATCATGGGAACAACCTGGGTGTACTGCATGGAGTGCGCGATGGCCGCCTTGTAGCCGCCGGACGCGATGAAGGGGATCAGGCCGTAGAAGGTGCCGATGAGCGAGGCGAAGCAGAGCACCTCCTGGGTGGTGGAGGGGTTCTCGCAGCGGAAAAAGTTCTTCTCCTCGAAGTTGGCGCAGATGGCGTCGACGCAGAGCGCGCCGGCGATGAGCGCGACGCCGATGGGCTGGAACGCGGGGGACGACGCGACGTCACCGAGGGTGAAGAGCACGATGCCGGCGACGAGGATCGCGGCGGAGAGCCACTCCTTCCAGTTGTACTTCTTGCCGACGATGAGCACGGAGAAGGCCATCACGGGCACGATCTTCGCCGACTTGAACACGATGCGCGTCGCGTAGTTGAGGTACGAGAGCGCGTAGTTGGTCATCGCCATGCCACCGTAGGTGTACACGGAGAGGATACCGTAGTTCTTCCAGGACGCCTTGCGGGAGTCGCCGGTGAGCTTCATCTCGAGCGCGCCGCACAGGAAGTACGTGAAGGTGGTGAGCACCGTCATCCACGCCGAGAACTTGAAACCGGGGATGCGGAACACGCCCTCCTGCAGCGCGGCGAAGCCGAGCGCGGAGCCGAGGGAGCCGCCCGCGAGGATCAGGAAGGACAGCGACTCGGACTCGGGAAGCGTCAGGCCGAACACCTTCTTGGCTTCGCCGGGAGCCGCCTTGGCGACGCCGCCGGCGTTGCTGCGGAAAACACACGAGGGGAAAAGGTGAGTTTCGTGTCGCAGCCGCTTTTTTCAATCCCGCGTCGAGACTGTTTGCTCACGTGTCGTCCTCACGCGCGCGCAGCGCGCGACACTTGGCCGCGGAGACGTGCTTTTTCCCGTGCACCAAAACCCTGTGCGATCGGTCGGCCGCGGGCCGCGCGGGACGCCCGGCCGGAGGTCCGGCCGGGCGTCCCCCGCGCGCGCGAAGAAGGGACGCGTGCGCGTCCGCGAGGCGGCGATTCGGGCGGATTTTCGGGTCGCGGACGCACCACACGAGGGACTTGCGGCCGGCGGCGATCTGCTGCACGCGAGCGGCCTTCACGGAAGCGCCGGTCATCATCTTGCGGGCGCCGAAGGAGACGGCGGAGGTGGACGCGGCGGGCGCGACCGCGGCGCGCGCGGTGACGCGCGTGCGGCGCATGGCCACGGGGGCCTTCGCCACAATGGGGGCGGAGATGGTGATAGCGGCCATCGTGAGCGTCCGAGTATGCGGAACCAAAAGTGGCCGGCAAACGACGGATCGGCCGCTTTTCGGTTCGAGAAACGCGGGCTCTCGCTGTGAACCGGCGTTTCCAGAAACGAGAGGCGCTGCGATGGAGTTGAAAAGACGCGTGCTTTGGATTTGGAAAAAGTTTCGTATTTCGTATGGAGAATCGGTCGTTGAAAGTCGAAAAACCATTCCTCTGTCGGAAACCTGCACTGCTAACTACGGAAAAACACCCGAAGCGTCGTTTTTACACGCGTCTGAAAAAAAAGGGGGAGTCAATTTTCCATCCGCGTCGTCGCTGAGCGAACGTTTCCGTCGAGAAACTGAACAGAGGAGAGCCTCCCTCGGGGGAGTGTCGGCTTTTCAATAAGGGTACCTGTCGCGTTTTCGCGGAAAAAAAAACGTTTCCTCTCCGGCGACCGTCGAGGCGCTCGAGCGCGACGCTCTCGCGTCATCACCGAAACACCCACCGCGACGCCACACGCGAAATACCCCCACGCGCGCGCGTTCGTCGTCCAACAACCGAACAACCGAAAACCTATCGAAAAACTATAAACCGGTGTGTCCCCTCCGGCGCGTCACGCGCGCGGCGCGGCGGCGGCGGCGGCTTCCGTTCGCCTCCGGTCGCGCCGCGCGAGCGCCGCGCACGCGAGCGCGGCGACGACGACGCACGCCAGATTCACACCCCAGGCGTTCCGGTAGCACGCGCCGCCCGCCACGCACTCGTTCGCCCCTGTGTCTGCCGCGGCGGCGTAGACGCGCCCCGCCACCTTCGTGCTCAGGAGGTACCCGCCGACCGCGGGGCTCAAACCGACGATCCCCCGGTTCGCGCCGAAGTGCGGCGCGCCGAAGAGCTCCATGACGAGCGTCGGCATCGCCCAGAACAGCGACCCGAACGCCCAGCCGACGACGGCGACGCTGGTGACAAGTAAAGGCGCGGGATTCGTGTCCGGCACGCACATCAACAGCGCCATCCCCGCGCCCATGAGTAAAAGACACCACGTCGTGAACTCGGCGCGCGTCGTGAAGTCGCGTCGTTTCGTTCGGAGCGCGTCCGACGCCGCGCCGCTCGCCAGGCGACCGAGCGTGTTGGCGCACGCCAGCAGCTTGATGAGCCCGTGCTTCAGCGACCCGGCGGATGTCTCATCAACAGCGTCCGCGAGCGAGGGGTACGCGCTGACCATCTGCGACAGGTTGTTGATCACGGTGATCCCCGACCCCAAGCCGAGCATCAGCGCGGCGAACAAAAGGTAAAAGTCCAACGAGGAAAACAAGCCGCTCGGCCCGACGACGCGCGCGCCGCGCGCCGCGGCGCGCTTCGCGTCCTCGCCGCCCGTCGCGTCCACCGACTCCATGTCCTGCCGCGCATACATCAGCCGCCCGCCACCAGCGAGCAACGTGCCCGCCTGCGCGCCGAGCATCGACAGCAAACCCAGCAGGCACGCGACCGCGATCGAGGAGGAGGACCCCGCGGCGTACAGCGCGACGGCGGCGGCGGCGGTGGCCGCCGCCGTCGCCGCCGTCGCGGCTTGCCCGCGCGCGAGCTTGGTCTCGGCGGCGGCGGGCGCGAAGAACGCCTCGGCGGAGCGCGCCCACGAGCCGGTTCGGTTCGCGTTTTGCGGCGGACAAAAGCCCCCGAGGGTCTCCTCCGGCGGGAGCGCCAGGTGCTTGGGCGCGCCCACCGCCGAGGACGCGCACAGGTCCACGCCGCCGGCGAGGAGGGCGAGGAAAAGCACAAACGCCGCGGGGTCGGTGAAGAAGACGTCGTACAGCAGGGACAGGATCCCGCTGGAGAGCCCGAAGAAGGACAGGAGCAGGCCCACGAGTCGACCGTGCATGGTCCTGTCTTTGAACGTGGCGTAGTTGGCCCCGAGCGCGGCGGTGAGGGACGTGGAGCAGCCGGTGCCGAACACCCACGCGCAGAACGCGGCGAAGATGTGGCTCTGCGGCGCGAACCCCGCGAGTATGCCGTACAGCGAGCCCAGCCCCGCGAGTTTCAGCGACCCGCCCAGCGCGAGTGTCGCGCGCGCGCCGAAGGCGTCGAAGAAGAGGCCCCCGAACAAGGAGAAGAACGCCCCGAGGTGCGCGGCGCTCCCTACGAAGTTGAGCTGCTCCTGCGTTAAATCCAACGTTCGCTTCAGGGTGGGCGAGTACACGGGGAAGAGGTACAGCGTCCCGCTGGACATCATCACCGCCTCGCACAGCACGAGCGTGAGCCACTTGGAGGCGTAGCGCCGACGAGTGGGGGGCATGTCCGCCTCCACCATCGGCCGCGCCGCGCCGCGCCGAACACACTGCCTCGGGGGGGCGAAATCAGAAGGAATCGTTTCGCCGCTCGGTTTTTGCACCGCGGTCGTTTTTTATCAAGAGTGGACCGCGTTTCACTCCGCGCGTAACAAACGCCATCTTCGTGAGCGACAAACACCGCCGCTCCCCTGATTGACCTACCAGTATCGTTATCACGCGGTCACTATGATACATCGCGCCACACGACCTACGATCGAGTTCACGCGGCGGGCGCGACCGTCCCCGTCCCTGCTTCGCCCCCGAAGCTCGCCTTTCCCCCCGTCCCCGCGGCGGCGTCATCCGGCGCGTCGCGAAACAGCCCCCCGAACCCGATCCCGCCCGGCCCTCCGAACGTCAGCACCTGGATGCACACGATGGCCAGCGCGTAGTACCCGGCGACGACCCACCACATCCAGTAGTACAGCGCCGGACCCACGAGCACGGCGTTCATGCGCCAGAGCGCGAGCGCGAAGAGCACGAGCCCGATGCCCGTGATGGCGGCTAAAAACGCGAGCTGTTTCGCCGCGACGGTGACGCCGTACATGGATTTCGAAACCACGTTGGCGACGACGGCGGCGACCATCGGGACGACGACGGCGCGCACCTGCGCGATCACCTGCGTGTCCTTGGTGAACGCGGCGCCGCCGAACACGCAGATCGCCGCGCACGCGGTTCCCGCGAACGCGCCGGCGCCGAAGCCCACCTGCTGCAGCAGGCCGGCCATCTTCCGCGCCGCCGCCCGCCGGGGCACGAGCGGCAACAAGTACTTGGGCATGAACGCCTGCCCGGCTTGAATCAGGGGGTCGCCGCACAGGACCGCCACCGCGAAGACGTTCCCGGCGATCCTGTGCGCCGCGGAGACGGTGACACCCAGCGAGTTGGCGAACAGAATCAAGGCGGTGTATATGGACAGGAGCGCGAACACCAGAAACGTGATGGGGCCCGCGAACGCCATCACCGGAGCCATCTGCTCTCGGTACCGCAGCGTGCCCCACGGGAAGTCGGCGGTGAACCCGCGCCTTCGCACGACGTTCAGAATGGCGACGCACCCGACCCAGAGCGCGAACGTGGTGGCCCACGCCGCGCCCGCGGCGCCCATACCAAGGTACGCGACGGCGAGGTAGTCCAGCGCGACGTTCACGGTGGCCGCCAGGCACACGCACGCCAGAGGCGAGGTGGTGTCTTTTCTGGCGACCAGAATCGCGTACGCCGCCGTGGTGAGGTACGCGGCGGGCATGCCGAGTGCGCGGATCTTCGTGAACGCCGCCGCCGTTGCCATCACCTCCGGCGGGGTTTTCAGCCAGCCGAGCAGGGTTTCAGGGAAGCACACCAGCGTCGCGGCGACGATCACGGACAAGACGAACGAGACGATCAGCGCGCCGTACGTCTTCGCGCCGAGGCTCTCCTTGCCTTCGCGCGCGGCGATCCCGTTGGAGATGATGTTGGTGAGCCCGGCGGGGATGAACGCGGCGAGCGTCACGGTGTAGTCGGTGAGCGGCGTGCTGACGCCGAGCGCGGCGAGCTGCACGACCGCGTCCGACGCGCACCGCCCCACAAACGCGGTGTCCGTCATCGTCAGCAGGGGCGTCACGATGTTGGTCGCCAGAAGGGGGACCGCGAACCGCAACACGGACGCGAGCTCGACGCGCCGGTCGAGCGACACGCCGTCGGAGACATCGTCGGAGGCGTTCGACGACGACGACGACGTCTCGTCCGTGGGCTCGCGCGCGTCGTCCGCGTCCGAGGCGGCGACCGAACGCACTGCGCGCGCGGCGGAGACGCGGTGGCGCGGTCTCGGCGCGCGGCTCGCGGGCGCGAGCGCGCGCGCTCGGAGCGACGAGCACATCGCTCGCGGAGGGACGTCGACACAGCGCTTGCGGATGTTCGGGTTTTCGGTACCTTCACGCGGCGAGCCTCCCGCGACGGCGGCGACGTGACGAGCACCGAGCGGCGCGACGCGACCACGGCGCGCGCCGCTCGGCGTCGCACGCGGCGACAGGCTCACGACGGTCGACATCCCGGTCGTCGAGGCGCGTTGTGACCGAGGCGCCGAACCCTATACGATATCGGATAAACCACCGTCTGTTCAAAGGCATCGAAAAAAAAACTCAGGAATAACAACGAAAGCCTCCCGGCACCGGCACGTCGCGGCGCGCGGGTCGTGGGTCACGCAGGAGGGCGAGCCATGGACCGGTCGCCGGCGCCTGTGGATCGTTCGATCGGCCCCGCGCTCCGCGAGCTCCTGGACGCCTCCCCCAAGGCGGTGAGGCGCGCGCTCCAGGACCGTCGCGGTGCCGAAGGTGTCGATGGCGGAAAGCGCGCGAAGAAGGAAGAGACGCGAAGGCTGGTCTCGTCGCTCGACGCGGTGGCGAGGTTCCTGACCGACTTTTCCGCGCTCGAGAGCTCGGGCGACCCTCTGAGCTCCGCGCATCCGGTGCTAGATCCCTTGCTCGAGCGCGTCGTGCGCCCGACCGCCGGCCGGGGGTCCGGAGCGTCCGTCGCGCGGAGCTCAGATCGATCGACGGACGAGAAGAAGACGGCGCTGCGACTCGTCGCGTTTCTCGCGTCGCCCGCGTCGCTCACGTCGCTCGGCGAAAGACGCGAAGACGCGAACGACGCGCTTCGGCGCACCACGGCCGTGGGTCAAGCGCTGGCGAGGCGGTGCGCACCGGGACCCACCGAGAGACGCGCGAGACTCGCCGCGTGCGTCGCCCTGAAACACGCCGCCGTACACTGCCCCTCGCTGCCGGCGGCGACGCGCGCCGCCGCCGCCGACGCGTTGCTGGCGACGATTCGCGAGTCCGAGCGCACGCGTCTCTCGGAGGCGGACTCCTCCCCGCCCACGCGGCTGGCGGTCACCGCGGTGGACGCCGCGCTCGCCGTGACCGCGCGCACCGCCATCGCCGCGGAAGCGGAAGACGGCGAAGACGGCGACTTCGACGCGGCGCAGGCGCGAGCCGCGCGCGAGGCGTGCGCGGCGGTCCGCGGGTGGTGGCGCGCCGGTTCCCCCGCGCTCACAGCGCCCGCGGCGGCGCTGGACGAGGTGGTGCGTGCGTTCGACACCGTCGCGCTGTGGTCCGCGCGCGCGGCGCGGGAGAAGGACGACACCGGCGAGTTGGAGCGTCGCCGTTGGTTGGCGCGCGCGTGGCGAGACTGGGCGCCGCTCGTCGCGGCGGACGGCTTCCTGGCCTTAAGGGAAGGCCCCGAGCCGATCCCGTCCGCCGGGGAGCGTGAGAGTGAGACAGGTCAAGGTCGCGCCGTGAACGGGCGCGACCTTGACCTCGCGCCCGGCGCCGTGCGCCTCGCGCGTTGGCTCGCGACCGCCGCCGCCGCCGCCGCGGATGACGCCGCGGGCGTCTCCGGCGCCGGCGACCGACTGAAACACGC
>Ga0181564_10004880_pt1 | contig 11277 bp, 14 predicted proteins | sample 011ome_24_FD_134512 | JGI IMG/M metagenome (GOLD analysis project Ga0181564, IMG submission 134512) | Coastal salt marsh microbial communities from the Groves Creek Marsh, Skidaway Island, Georgia - 011513CT metaG (megahit assembly) | ecosystem: Environmental > Aquatic > Marine > Intertidal...
AGCGACTCCTGATGAAGCAAGAGAAAACAATCAATAACGATATTGGTGAAGCAAAATTACAATTTGAACGCTTTATTAATTTGAGAAAACCTGCTAATATTGACTTTATCAAAGATAATTTTATTTTTATACCACGCAATCCTATCGGCATCAGCATTTCTATGTATTATTCTTTCGGATATACCCATAATCGTCCTCGTCATTTGAGTCAAGAAAAATGGGAAATGGAAAGACAAAAAATTCAAAAAGCAGGACTTACTGATTACATCAATCAAATGGTCCCTAGGGAATCAAGGAAAATTCAAAATTTTTGGGACTTACCAACAACCAATAGCAAAACAATTCTGCCTTATGAGTTAATGGTAAGCAATTTTAGTAAATTCTTAAAAGAGTTATTACAAGCTCTTGATATGACATCTGCATACGATAAAACTTATGATAAATGGAAAGGGTCTTTCAGTAAGATTGAAGATAAAAGCGGGTTAATCGTAACAGGACAATCAAAAGATCACAAAAGAACCACTGACATTCATGAATGGAAGAAGAAACTCAGTGGCGAGGAACAGAGCAAATTCTTGAGTGAATTTCCCTTCATACAACAATATGATAATTTCTTAAATAATTTACTATAACATGATAACAATAGCAACAAGCCGTCGATTAAAGCAACTTTATCTTTGCGACAATTTTCATAAAAAAATCAATTTCGTTGATGACTCATCTAAAGATGCCGATTTGTATTTCACGCAAGTGCAATGGCAAACATATGATTCATACAAAGTAAGACCCAATGAGGTTACTGTTCTTGGCAATCCTCGCAAATATGCAAACAGAGGTATATTGAGATGCCGCGAAGGATTTTGTGTTGATAATAGAATTTTGCCTCGTCCCGATTTTAATAATTTTTCCTTCACGGGTAATGATTTTTGTGGCATTCCTTATTTAATACCAATGCCTCAAGGCCCTGCATTTGGTGACAATAAAACAATTAAAAATGAAACTTTTAACAACAAAGTTTTTTGGAGTGGGTCACAAACTCACTCAACAAGGCGGGATTTTTTATCTTTTTACAATACAGTAGACGACAATAGATTCGATGTTTCTTTATTTCAAGAAAGAATCTACAGGGACGGGTTTAAAACGGGAACATATGAAACTTTTTTAGATACTTTATCTAAATCAGATATAGTGTTTTTATTGCGTGGCGACAGAATTTGGGCTCATACATTTTATGACATTATACGAGCTGGATGCATTCCCGTTATGATCTCCTCGATGAATGACTATGGTTGGGAGAATATATTTACGAATGTAGATGATTATATGTTAAGATTTGATTTACGAGAACATAGCATGGAACATATACATCAGCAAGTTACATTGTTATTAGAAGATAAAGAACGCGTATTGTACATGAAGAACAATATTCGCAAATTTCATGATATGTTTTTTAAACACAATTGTGCTAGATATGGATTCTCGGAGTTTCTGTTGGCAAAGCTCTTGGAAATATATAAAAATGATTTTGATATAAATAAAATTGATAACAAAATTATATCTACTGAAATTTTAAACTTAAAAGGACTGTCTAATAAATTATGATTAAAATAAACCACCACGGAAGATTAGGTAACAGTTTGATTCAATATGCAGCCGCATATGTGTTAGCAAAAAAAACAGGATTAAAGTTAGATGTACCTAATAAAAGAAGGTGCGGGGCTGACTTAGGATTAGTGTTTAAAATTAATCCTTTATCTGGTGAAAGTTTTAATGATTTCATACAACTAAATGATAAAAACTATTTTAAGCATCTAAAAAACCCAACTCCCAATAAAGGTTATTTTTTGAAAGGTTTTTTTCAACACGAAAGATTGTTGTTTGATTATCGCGAAGAAATTTTAAATTTATATCAATTACCTGAATCCGATTTCACCCCAAACAAAAATGATGCCTTTGTTGCTTGTAGGCTGGGTGATTGCTTGACCTCAAAAAGAACATATTGCACAATGGACTATATCGATCATCAATTGAAAGTTAGTAGAGATTCATACGACAAAGTTTATATCACCAGTGACACAATAAATCATCCACCCTTGGTAGATTTGATAGAAAAATACGACCTCACAATCTATCAAAACGAACCATTAAGCACAATATTATTCGCTTGTCGATTCGATAATTTAATACTATCTGCTGGTAGCTTTAGTTATTGGATGGCATATTTGAGCGAAGCAACCAACATCACTGTGTATAAATACAGATGGGACCCATTGCAACAACAAAATGCATGGAGCTACAATAAAAGTGTACAATTTATAAAATGAATAATAATGGACAAACAATACTGGGACAAATTTTACAAAGATCACTCTCATAGAGAGGATATTTCTGAATGTAGCACTTTTGCTAAATTTTGCGAAGAAAACTTTTTTGAACAACAACAATCAATTGTGGACTTAGGATGTGGAAATGCAAGAGACTCACTCCATTTCGCTAAATTAGGTCATGATGTTTTAGCTGTTGATCAATCTATAGATATCTCTGTCAGGCAAAACAAGGCTCACCATAAACTGCAGTTTCTTGAGGATGATTTCATACAACCATCTCATCACCACAACCACATAAAAACCAATGAATATCACCCAGACTTGTTGCCAGTTAATGTGTTTTATTCTAGATTCACCATTCATTCAATCACATCAGAAGAGCAAGATAGACTATTAACCAAAGTGTTCGAATGCTTAAAGGAAGGGGGTTTGTTTTGTATTGAAGTTCGCACAACCAAAGATCCAAAATTTGGAGTTGGTAAGCATATATGTGACACAACATATTTTAATGATGGACATACTCGTAGATTCATAGATTCACAAGAATTTTTAAACAAAGTATTAAGTTTAGGCTTCAAGCTTAAATATTTCAATGAACAAGACAATTTGTCTGTTTACAAAGATGACAACCCCGTGTTAATGAGAGTAATTTTAGAAAAATGAATTATATATACAAACTCACGAAACGGGGATTATGCTCAGAATTTAATAGTTTATTGGGCTTTTACGAGAATGTGATGCACGAAGACTGTCAAGTTTTTATAGATGCAAGCAATTCTCAATATTTTAAAAGTGTTTCAATTCGTGATGTCTTTAAATTTCCTAGTTTTTTCGTTGATTCTCCGTGTAACAATTCAACTGTTATTTCTGGCAATAAATGGAGAAAATCAGCAACCAGAAGACACAAAACCAAACTCACTGTTCAACAAGTTAATGAGTTTTTTTCTTATACCGACAGTTTTAAACAAAAACTAAACGAAAACATCACTAAGTTATCATTACCACCGAAGTATAAATGTTTTCATATTCGTAGGGGAGATAAAGTGGGTGAACGTTTGTATAAATGGGCAGAAAAGCAAGGCAGAAAGGGAGAGTCCAAAAAATACAACATTAAAAACTATCTTGAAAAGTCAGATAAATCAATCAAAACAATTTTCATCATGTCAGATGACTATGCTAGTATAATAGAAGCTCAACAACATGGTTTGAAGGTTAAAACTTTAACAACAGCAGATCAAACGGGACACTCCACCGACATGGATATAGATAATCATAGACATTACGGTGAAAAGGAACTAGTTCAATTCTTCTCTGAAATAGAAATAGTAAAACAGTCACAACAGTTCATAGGCACAGAATCTAGCAACGTTTTTCGATACATCAAGAATCAATGTCTAAAAGATATTGAGTTTATAAGTTTAGATTAAATTTCATGTAATGAGTGTAACATAATATGTGGAACTTTGCAATAATACGCCAGCTATAAAATGTTTTTTAAGGAGAGAATTCGTCTCTCATTCCAAAGATATACCTGACTATTTAAATTGTGTAATTTTTGGCGTCCATACAATCAAAAATCAAGCTATGACATTTGTAGCTATGATTGAAAATGGTGCAGTATACACAAAACTACCCCTACATGCCTTTTGCTGGCTCAAGGAAGCTCCACAAAGAGATTTGTCATTCTTAATGACTTATGACTCATTTAGCTACTCTAATAGCATTATTGAGTACGATTACCTCAAATATATGAATTGTAAGTTTTTTGATGAAAATAAACAATTTCATCATGGTCAATACATGTTTACCCTAGAGCCTTATGGTTCAGATCGCGCAGAAGACCCAAAGTTTTATAAACCATTTCATTTTATAAAATTAAACGAGGGTAATTTTGCCGCGCAACCAACAAATAAGATCATATGGGATGACCATATAGTAAATGATAGTGTAAAATTTATACCTAAACCTAATACAGAAATTTATAATGTAGAATGAAAAGTATATTAATAACAGGCGGATTAGGATTTATAGGTAGCAACTTTATAAACTATATTTTTAAAAAATATGATTATGAGATTTTTAATGTCGATGCATTGACCTATGCAGCCAGTCTCTCAAATATTGATGATGAAGTTAGAGGATCACCAAGATACAACCTTCTAATATCAGACATAAATGAACATTGTGGACTTAAATCCTTAATACAGAATCATGGAATTAATTATCTAGTTAATTTTGCCGCAGAAAGTCATGTTGATAATAGCATAAATGATTCCACTCCGTTTATACAAACCAACATAAATGGAACGCATAATTTATTGAGGCTATTACATGACTGCCCTAGTATTGAAAGATACCTGCAGGTCTCTACAGATGAAGTATATGGCTCTCTTAAAGAAGGGGATGATGCTTTTACTGAGCAGACCCCTATTCAAGCGAATAGCCCTTATTCTGCAAGCAAGGCAAGTGCAGACTTATTGTGTCGAAGTTTTTATGAAACTTTTAAATATCCTATTTTAATTACTCGTTGCTCCAATAATTACGGGCCAAATCAGCACGAAGAAAAATTAATTCCATTAATGATTAAAAATGCCAAGGCGGGCAAAAAACTTCCTGTTTATGGTGATGGTAGAAATATTCGTGACTGGATTCATGTTTCCGATCATTGTTCGGGAATCGATGCAGTATTGCATGGTGGAAAAATTGGTGAAGTTTATAATATCGGTGGCAAAAATGAAGTGAGAAATATTGATATTGTTAAAACTATTCTTAAACTACTAGGCAAAGATGAAAGTCAAATAGAATTTATTAAAGACAGATTGGGCCATGATTGGAGATATGCAATTGATAATAGTAAAATTCAAAATGAATTAAATTGGCTTCCCAGTGTAACTTTTGAAGAAGGATTAAAAGAATTAATAAGAAAATAATTCATGAAGAATTTAAAGAATAAAATTTCAATATCACTTGGAAATGTCTGCGCCTCGGCCATGTACGGCCTTCACAACGGCTTGAGACCTTCCAAGAAAGACGGATACAAAACTTGTCCATTTGATTTAATGGTAACAAATGTGGATGGTATAATAGATTGCATAAAGACTGACTTTAAGTATTTTTGTGATCCAAATTTTCTAAAAATCCGCCAAGAAAATCATATGATCCTCCACGAAAAATATAAGTTTTTCTTTAATCACGAATCTCCGTACCACGCAAACTTGCATATTAAACAAAACTGGCCAACCCCATTTCATTATGTTGATGATAATTTTAAATATTTTATTGAAAGATACGAAAAACGAGTAAGCAATTTTAGATTTTATTGTGAATCTGATTACTATGTAATTTTTATTTTGCAGTTTTATTATGATGAATATTCGGATAAACTTATGAAACGATTACATGATGCAATAAAAAATAGATTTCCAATTTTGGAATATGAGATAAAAGTTATCCCAAGTGAATACGGACATTGAGAGTTTTGGATATAAATTTTGAAGAAGGATTAAAACAATTAATAAGAAAATAATTCATGAAGAATTTAAAGAATAAAATTTCAATAAATAAAACGCGCCTCAAAATACTTCATGAAAAAAAATATAAAAAGTGTAATTCATAATTAAATATGAACAAACCTTTATTAGAAATTATTGCGGTTACCTATAATCATGGGTACAAGCTAAAATGTTTTATAAACTCTATTATGTCTCAAACTTGCGGCCAGTGGGTTCTTCACATTATACATGACGGTCCAGGAAAAATTTTTGATGATACATTACAAGATTTGCAGTCTAACGGGTATTTAGATGACCCCAGGATTCGTTTTTCAAAAACACATAAAAGATTTAATTTATGGGGTCATAAGTCAAGGGAATTCGGCCTTGAAAACAGAATCTCAGATGCCCCTTATATTACAATAACTAATTGCGATAACTATTATGTCCCGCTTTTCATTGAATCAATTAAGGAATCTTTATCAGAAGATAAACTATTTGTATATTGGGATTGCGTTCATAATCATGTAAATCCATTTTTCGATAGGGAAGTTCCCTACGGTTTATTAAAATCTGCACCAGAGAAGTGTAAAATTGACATGGGCTGCGCTTCTGTTAAATCAGATATAGCCATGAAAGTAGGCTTTCCTTTTACAGGCTTCGGGGCCGATTGGAAGTTTTTTGAAGCTTGCTTACAGTATATTTCTCCAGATAAAATTCAAAAAATACCTAAAATTTTATTTGTACATAATTAAAATGAATAAAGAAATAATAGGATTCACAGCGGGAAACTTTGATCTTTTGCACCCAGGTTATATTTATACTTTTGAGGAGGCGAAACGGCATTGTGATCGTTTTTTGGTTTTTTTGCAGCGAGATCCGAGCTCTACACGATTCACAAAATACAAGCCCGTTATACCATACTACGAACGCTATAAAGCATTAATGGCCATAAAATACATCGACGAAGTATACATGTACCAAACAGAAGAAGAACTTATAGACTTAATTAAATTCTGGAAGCCAGATATTCGCATTCTTGGAGAAGATTATATTGGCAAGAGCTTCACAGGAGATGATCTTCCGCCAAAAGTTATATATACTACTCGTTCGCATGAGTGGTCAACTACTCGCATAAAAGACCTCATAACAAAACAAACAATAAAACAAAATCCAGACATAGTAAACAATGAGCTTAAAAGAAAAAATAAAAACAAACCTAATCAATGATAAGTCACAAACACAAATTTATTTTCGTTCACATTCCGAAATGTGCAGGAGTATCAATTGAATTCTCTTTAAATGGATCGGCCCATATAGAATGGGATGAGCATAATAAAATATGGGTTCAACATGCAACAGTCGAGCAGATCAAGAAGTTCTATTGTCAAAATTATGAAGATTACTTTAGCTTTACGTTTATTAGAAATCCTTGGGATAGAGCTGTCTCAGATTACTTTTGGATTAAAAAAGCCTTAAACATTGAAGATAGTTTTAAAAACTATTTATTATTAGATAACAATTTCAATGTCCCGAATCTCAGATACCCTCATTTAAATGAAGCTGGTAGAGGTGATCATATATTAGCTCAATCTGATTTTATTTTAAATTCAAATGGAGATCGAATAGTCGATTTCATAGGAAGATTTGAAAATCTTCAAGAAGACTTCAATATCGTCTGCGATAAAATTGGAATTGCACAAAAACAACTTCCGCATAGAAATAAAAGCAAACACAAACACTATACCGAATACTATGACGATGAAACGAAGGAAATTGTTTCGGAAAAATATGCGAAGGATATTGAGTATTTCGGGTACGAGTTTGGAGCATAAATATCATGTACATTATACTAGGAAAAAACGGATATATAGCTGAAGCTATCATTAAAGAATTAACGTCTCGTGATTTGCCGCATGTTGCTTGGAGCAGAAGTGAAGTAGACTACACAAACCTTACTGAATTAAAACACCATCTTTATATTTTAGGCGATAACTTACATATCATTAATTGTGCGGGATATATCGGCAAACCAAACGTTGACGCCTGTGAACTAGAAAAGGCTTCTTGTATAGAAGGTAATGTTTTATTACCGAATATGTTGGCGCAATTATGTAAAGAAAAAGAGCATGGATTTACCCAAATATCTTCAGGCTGTATTTATGGTGGGTACGAAAAAGATTTTGATGAAAAAGATAAGCCGAATTTTGATTTTCAAAATGGAAGTTTTTATAGCGGAACTAAAGCTCTTGCAGAAAAAGTTGTACTCGACAATAATGCGGAAAGTTATATTTTTAGATTACGTATACCATTTGATCAATATGCATCTCCAAGAAATTACTTAACTAAACTATTATCTTACGATACTTTATTGGATGCAAAAAATTCTTTATCTCATCGCGCGGACTTTGCTAAATATACAATAGATTTAATCGAGCAAAAAGTACCGCACGGAATTTATAATATCACAAATAAAGGCAGTGTAACTACAAAAGATGTCGTCGAGTTAATTAAAAGGCACAACTTATCAAACAAAGATTTTAAGTTTTTTGATGACTTAGAATCTTTCGGCAAAGAAACAGTGGCTCCAAGATCAAATTGTGTCCTTGATACGACAAAAATAGAGCAATATATTAAAATAAGATGCGCAACAGAAGCATTAGAAGAATCGATTATTAATTACAAATAAATTTGGTGTATAAAAATGATAAGTCATAAGCATAAGTTCATATTCGTAGAGTTTCCAAAAACAGGTACTACGACAATCGGAAGTGTTTTAGGAAAATATAGTGATGTTAAACGTAACCATAAAAAGGATTCTTTATACCGTAAACACGCACCGCCGAGTACAATTAAACAATTATTTGAAAAAGAAAACAAAAAAGATGAATGGAAGAATTACTTTAAGTTTACATTTACACGAAATCCATGGGATCGGATGTTATCTTTATGGAGTTTTATTGCTATAAGTTTAGAAAGACATAAAAATGGTACGTTAAAAAATATCGAATGGATTAACAGTTGCATTATGGAGTGTAAGACTTTCAAAGAGTACATAAAGTTAACCGCTGATTGGCCAGGGGTAAATAATTCGTTATTTCACTTCGCATTTGATAAAGACGAAAAGTTTGTTGATTTCATCGGAAAATTTGAAAACCTTCAAGAAGATTTCGATACAATCTGTGATAAAATTGGCATTCCTCGACAACAACTTCCACACAAAAACAAAACAAAACACAAACACTACACCGAATACTATGATGACGAAACCCGTGAGATTGTTGCGCAAAAGTACGCAAAAGACATTGAGTATTTTGGATACAAATTTGAAATATGATATCAATAAATTATAGAGGCAGACTCGGCAATCAGATTATGCAATATGTGGCGGCCTGCATTCTCGCGCAGAAGCATGGTCTTGAGGTTACCAGTGATCCTGTTTGTATTTACGATAATGTTAATAATTTAAAAACAGATACCATTAATTCCGACAAAGCTGTATTGGATTTTGGTTCTTTTTTTAACATGCCAAAAATGAATGGAAGAAGAATAGAAAATCAAGTAGAAGTACAGGACTGGCATTACCATCATCACCTTCACTCAAATCACACGGATTGCGGATTTGTATTAAATGGATATTTCCAACATCCTGACTTATTTATAGATCACAGAAAACAAATTTTAAAACTATTCAACTTACAATATTCAAACGAACACAAGAATGATGTATTAGTTGTTCATAGAGCATTCAATGAAGATTTCATTGTTAAAAACAGGGGTAGAATGTCAGTTGATTATTACACCAAACATCTTAACTCGCTTAACTTCAATCAAGGATACATTACTTCTGATGATATGAATTGCCATGAAGTAAAAACTTTGATTAAAAATTTCAATCTAGAACCCTATAATTCCCCACCTCTTGAAAAATTAGATTTTGCAAAAAATTTCGGTAATCTAATTGTCGGCGATGGAACTTATTGCTACTTAATGGCCTATTTAAGTCAAGCAAAAAATATTATACATCCAAATCAATTACATTGGCTCGGAAGAAGCAGCTGTTCGTTGGTGCATGAATCTCAATTGAAAATGTATGAATTTCCTAAAAGACACCCATGAAATGCGATCAATACAAATTTATTTTTATAGATATCTGTAAAAATGCAGGCACATCAATTAATGCTTCTTTTATTAACCAATTTCCCGATATAGTTTTCGAGGGAAAGCATCATAGCATTAAAAACTATACCGCAATTGGCCACATAGATGCTGACAAGGTTACTTGCTCAGCTCTTAATTCAGACATTATTAATGATTATTTTTTATTTAGCGTAATCAGAAATCCTTGGGATAGAATGGTTTCTTTATATTTGTGGGGTGCCAATCGAAGCGAAAAAGACTCAAAAGAACTAGAGATTTGGTGGAGGGGATATTCATTTGAAAAATTTATCAAGGGAATCTCTGAAAACACACACAACGAATACAATGGCCATAGGTACAAAACTCAACTAGAATGGGTTTCCGATGATGATAACAATATACTTGTAGATTTTTTTATGATGTACGAAAACCTCGACAAAGACTTCAGTCAGCTATTGCATAAATTAAATTTACCACAATTCTCTTTACTCAAACACAACACTGCCTATTCTAAATCGGGAAAAACAAGAAAACATTACAGCCATTATTACAACAACTTAACAGCTGAAATAGTATCTAGTAAATATGCGGAAGATATAGAATTTTTTAATTATAAATTTTAAAAATATGAAACCCATAATAGATGTATATACTTTTTGCTGGAACGAGGAAATTAGATTGCCTTATTTTTTACGCCTGTGGAGCCCAATTGCCAGAACAATCACCATTTTTGATAACGGCTCATCTGACAACTCAGAAAATATTGCAAAATCATATTCAAACGTAATATGGAACACAAAAGATTACGATACAGGAGGAATTCTGCATGAACCCACTTTAACAAGCTTGAAAAATAATTGCTGGAAAAAAAGTAGAGATGCAGATTTAGTCTTTGTTGGAGATATTGACGAAATTTTATTTTATAAAAATAAAACATTACAGGATTTTCTTAGTCAAACCTATAACAAGTTTTCATTATTTCAGCCAAATGCATATGATATTATATCAACCGATACCCCTAAACATCAAGGCATGATCTATGATCACGAAGATTTTAAATTTGGCTGCCCTGACGAACAATACTCAAAAATTTGTTTATTTTCGCCCAAATCTATTAAAGAAATTAACTATAACCATGGCTGCCACAAATGCAAGCCAGAAGGAGATATTAAATATTATTCTTCAGATGATTTCTGCTTACTGCATTATCACTGGCTAAATTGTGACTTTGCAATTAATCGTAGAATTCAAGTTCGAAAAAGGTATTCCGATTGGGCTTATAAACATCAATATAAAATTAAGCATGGAAAAAAAGGCAG
>Ga0181564_10004886_pt1 | contig 11270 bp, 11 predicted proteins | sample 011ome_24_FD_134512 | JGI IMG/M metagenome (GOLD analysis project Ga0181564, IMG submission 134512) | Coastal salt marsh microbial communities from the Groves Creek Marsh, Skidaway Island, Georgia - 011513CT metaG (megahit assembly) | ecosystem: Environmental > Aquatic > Marine > Intertidal...
CAATCCCAATACGATGGCGAAATAGTTTTAGAGACCCCTATTTATTTGAATGTAAGCGATGTATTACAAAAACTAAAAAATAATGGAGATTCTCTTTCTGTTTTGACGAATAAAAGAGCCATACCCACACACAAATTAATTAAGCATTACAAATGGGATAATTTTTTTGATTGGGTGGCTTGCATGGATGACTGTCCTGAGCTTAAAAACAAATCTGAGCTATTAATTAAACAAAATATACCAAAAAAAAATTACAGTAAAATTTTATTAGTGGGTGACACTATTAACGATGGCATTACCGCAGAAAAAAATGAAATTGACTTTATTAAAGCAAATTATGGCTACGGTAGAGAGCAAGACTGGCAAAGTATCAATATTTTTAAGTCGATTGATAAATTTGACGAATTATTGTTGATTTAAACACCCTGCTCACCCAAATACCAAAACCTTCCGCGAATTTCCCGATTATGTCAAAAAAAATCTTGATCCTAAAAAAACCAAAAAGGTTGCCATTTTTTGCACAGGGGGTATTCGATGTGAAAAGGCTACCTCTTTAATGCTGGAAAAAGGTTTTAATGAGTTTTATCACTTGCAAGGTGGAATTTTAAAATACCTTGAGAAAGTACCTGAAAATGACAGCTTATGGGATGGAGAGTGTTTTGTGTTTGATCAGCGTGTAGCAGTTAAACATGATTTAATTGAGGGTGACTATGATCAATGTTATGCCTGCAGACACCCACTATCCCCCGATGAAATGAAATCAAAAGAATACAAACCAGGTATATCCTGCCCTTATTGTATCGATCAATTATCTATTGAAAAAAAATAGCCTCAAAGAACGTCAACACCAAATAGAGCTTGCTAGATTAAGAGGTCAGCTTTATATCGGAAAAGTAATGTCAAAGCAAAAGGAAAAAAAATTATGGCTAAGATGAGTGTTAAAAAAATAAGTGGTGATGAGAAAAAATCTTTAGGTATTTATACTTGGTCGAACTGGTCAAAGGTTACTTTATATCAAGAAATCCATAAGTCCTCAGAAATTTTAGATCTATAATTCATTTTTTTAATTTTGATCTTTTTAAAAAAATAAAAATAAATAGGATTATTAACCAAATATAAAAAATATAGTAAGAAATAGCAAGTTTATTATCCTTTTTAGCTAATAACAAATTATTAGAGTTAAAGATTAAAAAATCTTCAATATTTTCATAATTAATCAAATCATTCTCAAATGAATTAAATAAATATAACTGATTGTCTAAACTGAAAACTTCACTTAACTTTTTATATGAGCGCTGAATAAGTAATTCAGGTATGAAAGAGAATAAAGTGGAGCTAACTAAAGCATGACTTTTTAGATTTTCATGGTCAATTATAAGTTTAACTTTGCCTTTTTTTCCAATACCTGCCAAGCGTAAATCATAATAATAAATATTTTTATCTTTGTTTATAAATTTTAATGTTCCAATTCCAATATTTAATTCTTTATTATTTTTAAGATTTACGTTAACAAAAGTTGCAATATGTAGATTGTTATAACTTAAATATTTATAAATTATCGATGGCTTTTTAAGGTATTCTTCATATTTTAAAAAATCTTTATTCATATCAAATGAAAATAATTCCTCATATTCAGTTGCATTAGAGAAGTTAAATACAAAAGTTAGACTTAAGATGAAATATTTCATAATATTTTTTTTTGCAAAAATTCTTTAAATGTCATGTAAACAAATAAAGAAATAAATAAATTTAATGGCATTAGCATTCTACTATCGAATGAGCCTGCTACTAACGAAATAATTGATAAAAAAGTAAGATATGAAAATATAAAAATATGAAAATTAAAAGTAAAATTTGAAATTTTAATTTTTTTTATAATGCAAGCAGTAAATCCAATCAATGAAATAAAATAAAGCACAGCAATCATAATTTCATAAAACTTGAAATATAATTTAAGTGAATCGGCATATAGAGAGATTGGTCCTATAGAAAATTTGGATAAGGGATATTTATGTAAAACTTTTTCATAAGTAAAATTTTCTAAATTCATATTTATTCTGGTAGCAGAGCTGTATTTATGAAAAAATAATTTATCAATAAACTTAAAAAAATTATCCGCAAATTTGATAGGGATATTTCTCAAATTTAAATTATTAGTTATACCGCAATTGATAATATTATCTGAACATGCCCTATTTATTTCATACGAAATATTTTTGTATATATTTTGTTCAGATTTATGGTCTATTGCTACTCCTGTTGTAAATGGTGCTTTCTTGATCCACCAAATAATATATCCAATACTATAATCATCACAATTACTATGATTAATACATGATGCACTATTAGTTGAATTTATTATGGGTATAGCCGGTTCTATTAAACGGAACGTTGGTGAGATCTCAGATAATAGTATTAACTTTTTTTTAGTTATAAATGTATCAGTATTATAAATCTCATCTGTATCTATTTTTGCTATATTGCCGAGTAAATTTGAAAACTCACCCTCTAAGATATCATGAGTCAAATTCACATCATATTTTTTTTCATTTATTGAGGAAAAAATACTCCACGCTAATACAAAAAATAGTAGTGGTGTAATTATAAATATTAGAATATTCTTTAAATTAATTTTATTATTAATAAATAAAAATATAATAATCATACTCAAGTACAATAAAAGTGCTTCCTCTCTAATAAAAAAAAATATTTGCAAGAGAATCAAAAGAGAAATTATTAAAAAATTCTTATTTAAAGATCTATAGAAAATAAAGTAAAAATTTAATAATATTAGTATCATTATTAACGAAAATAATGGTTCTCTTAGGATATATACCCAGTCATTCATTAACGTAAATGGGTTAAAAAGGAACAAAAAGCCAATAAAAATCTTTTCCCAGCTCACTAATGAAGTTTTAATCGATAAAAAAATTAAAAAACAGATCGCCATAAGAATATTTAATAGCAAAATATAACTAAGAGAAATTTTATTTAAAATGAATAGTATTAATGGAAAACCATGTAATTTTGATAACATGTATGGGTTATAAGAGACATCTCCATAGATATATGAACCAGCAATATCAATAAACAAATTATCATCAACAGGAGAATAGTTAATAAAATACTCGTTCACAAAAAGAAATTTGGAGATAATTAAAATAATTATTAGAGGTAAATAAATATTAAATTTACTCATAAATAAGTCCGCCAAAATTCGAATTATAATCTGGCTTAATTAGCAACCAAATATAATCACCATTAGACATTTTTTTGTAGTCTTTAAGTTTAATAAAATTAGAGTACTTATCATCTAATAAAACAAAATTATTACAGTTATTTACTTTTTTCGAGTAGCATAAAATGTAATCAGGTTTTTTATAAATATCATTTTCAGAGTCTGCAAACCATAAATATTTGTCATCAATACTTAGATACAATTTATCATCATATTGTTTTATTTTTGAATCAATTAGGTTGTCATCTTGAAATGCCCAGCCCTTTGTAATAAAGGAAACACTTGCTGGGTAAATATTTGTTAGAAAAGATGCTTGATAAAATAATTTGCTCTCAATTTTTTGTAGAAAAGTATAGTTATTTAAACCATAAATAGATATTGAAATAAACTGCAAATAAAACCAATAAAATAAGACACTTGTCAAAAAAGAAATAGAAAGATATTTATGAATAATAACTCTTGAAACAAATACATCCCTTAAATACAAAAATAAGTAATAAAAAGAGAATGAATATATAAATAGCTTCAAAAAAATAAGCAAAGGAGCTGCTCTTGATTCGTAGCCTGACCATAAATAGCCTGGTGAAAAATAAAAAATAAATAAGTAAGCTAGAAAAAAAGAAATTATAAAATTAAAAATACCTTTAACATTTAAGTCATTTTTAATAAATTTAATGTCAAGGGTAATGATAATAAAAAATATATTTATTAAAATAGCGAAAAAATCATAATTTTGAAAATTATCATAGTGATAAAATATACTATCAAATTGAAAATTATCCCGTAATAAATACAAAATAAAGGAGCAGATAGTAAAAAAAGTATGGTATGCCAATAATATATAGTTTCTTTTTGTAAAGAAAATATAAAAATAAAGAAATAAACAAATTGAAAAAAAAGGTTTCGATGCTTTTTCAAAAATAGTTAAATTATTTTCAAATGAAATAAAATTAAATATGAAATAATTATTTATGAAAATTAATATAAAAGTTGCAATAAAAAAAATAGTTTTATTGGAGAATAAAAATACAAAACGGTTTATGTAACTATAAAACGAATCATATGAGATAGTTTTGCTTAATAAAGTATTGGCACCATTTTTAAATAAAGGGATTGATATTGAGTAAAGCAAAAGAGCCACAATAAAAAACCCATAATATTTAATATCATTATAAAAAAATAATGAAAAAAAACCCGGTGAATCAAAAACTTTAAAGTTATGCCAAAAAACTATATTATTAGATGAATAAAATTCTATAATTCTTTCAATTGAATCAGTCGAAAAGTTTCTGCTAGTAAATGTATAGGTTATATCTTTAATTAAATTATCATATCCATATAAAAAATATAATTGCAAGAGAAGAACAAATATACTCAAAATTGGTGCGAATAATAAAAAATAATAATTAGATATTATTTTTTTTATTTTAAAATTTTCTGAAATAAATAAAAAAATAGTTAATGCGATTGATAAAAAAATAGCAAAGATTAATTCGAAATAAAACAAAAAAAATAAATTCATAAAGATTAACAACTTATAAAATTTATTTTCAAAATTAATTAAAAAATAAAATGAAGTGAAAATAAAATAAAAATACCAAATTCGATAAGTAACAAATAACCACTGAAAAAATAAAATAAAATTCGTAAAAAGGAAAATAATTCCTATAACAGAAAAAAATTTAGAATTAGAAGTCGATAAAAGAACTTTATATAAACAAAAAAAAGATGGAATGCCTGCAATAAAAAAAGTAAGCAGAATTTGTTCATTAGCTTTGGTGAAGCCTAAAAAATAAAGTAAAAATGCGAATAGCCTTGGAAAATTTCCTTGGTGCGTATGAACAAATGAATGCGATTCTACTAAAGTACTAAATGTTTCATCTGCTAGCCCATAGTGCTTATTAAAGTCAATATTTAAAAAATTATATGCATGCCATAACGATGAAAAAGTCTCATTATTATCAAAAACATAGACTGTCCCATCGGTAAAGTAAAAAAAGAAACAAAAAATTAATGCAAATAAACCAATAATTTTAGTTTCTAATCTAATTGCTGGCATAAGATTTTTAATATGGGCCTTTAAATTCATCAATTTTTTTTGAATTGTAATTACTGTGAATTTTTCTTCCCATTAATGATAAACAGGCCTTATAAATTGTTTCTGAGGATGGATAAAAAACTTTTTCAAGACTATTAGAAACTGGTGCTGGACAGTTCGGTAAGGTAATTCTCTTCCCAGGAGACTTGAGATAATGAAATGCATGTTCAGCAACAGTAGCTAGAACTTCACTTGCAACGCCATAAAGTTCCCAGCTAGTGTCAACAGAAATTATCCTACCTGTTTTCATAACAGAATGAATAATTGTTTTTGTATCCAAAGGTCTAATCGATCTAAGATCTATAAGCTCAACAGAAATACCTTCTTTTTTTAATTTCAATATAGCCTCTTTTGCCTCGATTGTCATAAATGATGTTGTAACAAGAGTGATATCAGCCCCCTTATTAACAATTCTAGCTTTTCCAATTTTTACAGGATTATTATCTTTGACAAGTCCATCAAGTTCATATAGTGATCTATATTCTAGAATAATTGATGGGTTATTATCCCTCAAAGCTGCAATAATCAAACCCTTAGCATCATCAGGAAATGTTGGCATTAAAACATTTAAGCCAGGAATATGACCTAACATGGATTGAATTGATTGAGAGTGCGTAGAGCCTTGACCCCACCCCCTTCCAATAATAGCTCGAATAACTATAGGAACATTTCCACCATTGCCATAAAACATATATCTCCACTTTGCAGCTAGCTGAATCAACATATCAAATGATAAAAACATAAAATCAACTCTTGGGTGCACAATAATTGGTCTCATTCCTTGAGTGGCAGCTCCAATTGCTATCCCCGTAATAGCATTTTCCATAGCTGGTGCATCAAAAATTCTTGAACCTCCAAATTTCTTATGGATATTCTCTAAAGAACCAAAAATTGCCGATGGATAATCAACAGCAATACCAGTTACAAAGATATTTTTATTTCGGGACATTTCAAAAGAAATTCCTTCGGCAATTGCATTTTTGTATTTTATTCGTTTAGGCATTATCAAAAATATCAGTTGGTTTTGGCCAGGATGATTTTAGAGCTCTAATTAAGTCATTATTTAATTTACTATCAATTTTTCTAGCAACATCATTAAGCTCAATTTCGGAGATATATGCTTTTTCTAAAAGTTGAGACTTAAGTTTATTTACAGGACATTTTTTTTGCCATAAGATTAGTTCCTTTTTAGTTCTGTATGTTCTGCTAACCTCATGATCATATAGAGGACCAACATGCTCGAGCCATCTATATGTGTTTGCATAGATCATAACTGGAGAACTATTTTTTCTAAGAATTGGAATGCATTTTTTAGCAAGCTTATAAATAGAAAATGTATCATTTCCATCGCATTCAAAAACTTTTATTCCAAACGCTTCTGCTTTTTTAATGAATGAAGTATTTTTTGGGGACCTAACTGACAGGGGACCTTCAGTGGCGTATAGATTATTCTCACATACATATAAAACGGGTAATTTCTTTATTGCAGCATAATTTATACTTTCCCATACTGATCCTTCATCAAAAGCCCCTTCACCAAAAAAGGCAACTGCAATTTCATTTGATAATTTCATTTTAATTGCTAAAGCAGCTCCTGTTGCTAAAGCAACTGAATGTCCAAGTATTGGAGATGAACCTAAAAAATTATTTTTACTATCAATAATATGAACAGACCCTCCCCTTCCGCCAGAACATCCATCAATTCTTCCAAGTAATTCACATGCTAACTTATAAAAAGAACCACCTTTAGCTAAATAATGTGTGTGGCTTCTATGGTGAGTAAATACTACATCCTTTTTTTTAAGTGCAAAGCAAACTCCTGCAGAAATTCCTTCCTGACCTATTCCAAAATGTGTAGGAGTTTTCATTGTTCCGTTACGATATTCTTTTGCCAATAATTCTTCGGAGCGTCGAATAAAGTAGATGAGTTTGAACAATTCAAGATATATTTTTTTAATCATTTATAGGATCATTAATTATTTACAATCATTAGTTTAAAAGCATATAATGAAGTAATAGTCATCGAATCAAGTATCTTTTTTTTTGAAATCATCTTTAAACAAGTATCAATTTTAAACCATTTAATCTCTTCGATTTCATTAATTGAAGGTACAAATTTATTTAAATTCGTATCATTTTTTTTTATTTCCGATGTGTAAATTGTGGTCTCATTATCAAAATTATCTAAACCGGGATAAAATGTTAGCAACCTTTTTAATTTTTTAGCTTCAAATCCAGTTTCCTCAAAAGCCTCTCTTAAAGCTCCCTCTTGAAAAGTCTCATTCTCATTTATGCTTCCACCAGATATTTCCCAAGAGTAATCATTAATTAAAAATCTATATTGCTTTGTTAACAAAACATTATCATTATAATAAAAAAGAACCCCTACTCTTCTTCCAAAATTTATTACATCATATTTTTTTTGGGTTTTTTTTCTGTTTACTTGTGAAGAGTAAATAGAAAAAAAATTATTGCTAAAAATTGGTTTTTTCTTCACTAATCTTCTATATGAAAAATTAAACAAAAGTCCAAAAAAAATCTCCTTTATAACCTGCTTTTTGGAATATCTTCTCCCAAAATTTAGGGGTACCATAAGTTTTTGCAGTTAGCATCCAATCAATGAATAATTTTTTTTCTTTTAGATTATTATATGCGTCAACCTGAACAAACGCTCTCGAGTTTTTTGAAACTCTTTCTATTTCTTTTAAACCTTCAATACATTTTTTTTTAGATAAATTATGTAATGTATTTATTGATAATACTAAATCAAAAGTGTTATCTGGAAAGGGTAAATTTGATGCATTGCCAACATGTAGTCTTCCAGCAACATCTTTCATACAATTCTTAATAGCATAGGTACTTATATCAATTCCATAAACATCTAAACCCTTGCAACATTTCATAAGGTCATAAACAAGAAAACCTTTAGCGCAACCAATATCTAAAATTTTACTTTTTGGCTTTAACCCATAGTGGAGAATTATTTTTTTAGCAATTGCTATCCACCGTCCATCATATTTATAACCACCATAGCCGTAGCACCTTTTGCCATCAAAATATTCTCTATCAAACTTAAGTGCAATTTTCCTATTATGATCTTTATCTGTAAGTCTTGATTTAATAATTCTCTTAGTTTTTGGATATGATGAGAGTAAGTTAATCAGCATATTATTATGATCCTAAAGTAAAGTATTTATTGGTTTTAATTTTATTATTTTCAATAACTCTAAAAGGATCAATTACTAATTCAATACCCATTAAATTTTGATTATTGATTTTTTTAAAATCATCAGAAGTATTCATAATAATTAAAATATCAAAATCTTTGACGCACAAATCATCTATGAATGTAATATTTTTATATGTACTTGGTAAATTTTGAATTAAAGGATCATAAATATTTATATCAAAGTTCATAAATTTTTTTATTTTATTTAAAAATAAAATTGAAGGCGAGTTTTTGATTGAATGAGTATTGGGCTTGTAAGACAGTCCACAAAGAAGAATCTTCTTTCTAACTTTATTTAAATTACTCTTATAATAATTACTTAAAACATTAAAAGTCCAATTTTTTCTATTTTTACTACCGTGAATCCAAGTATCAACTAATTTTGAAGATATTTTCAGGCTCTTAGCTAGCTTAGAAATTGACATTAAATCTCTCTCTAAATTACCACCAGAAATTCCTAACCCAGGAGATAGGTATGCAAATTTACCTATTCTTTTATCTAATCGTAATGTTGGAGATATCTCATTAAAATCGGCATCAATTAATTCACATATCTCAGATAAAAAATTTGTTAGAGTTACAGATGAGCTTAAAAAAAGATTTATAGAAATTTTTGTTAACTCAGCACTTTCGTATCTCATAAAAAAAATTGGGCAATTATAAGACTTTAAATAGTCATGATATTTTTTTGGAACATTTTTTTTATCACTACATCCAACTATAAATCTTTCGGGATACAAAGATCTATTAATAGCTTCACCAAATACTAAGGTCTCAACTTGATAAAATAAATTATTAAATTTTTGTATATACTTTCTTGTAAAACCAGGGGGCACTTGTGAAAGTATTACAACAACAGTATCTTTTGAAACTATTTTAGATAATGAATTGAGATATTTTTCAATTTCCTCAAGATTACTGTTGCCCTTATCATCAGTGGCAATATCGACTGAAATGTAAACAATATTACATTTTTTAACATCGTATAAATCTGAAGAAAAAGTGATATTTTTTTTATATTTTTTATAGGTAAGCCTTAATTTTGGCTCTTCTATTGGGAAAAGTCCTTTTTTAAGGTTTTCTATCAATTGGATAGAAGTATCAATACATAAAATATTTTCAGTTTTAGTTGCAGAGCAAATTGAAGTTACCAATCCTAAATGCGTCATGCCTAAAAAAGCTATATTTGTTTTTAACATAGTTATATTTTTTTTGAGCAACAAACTGCAAAAATATAGTTTGCCATTTTATGAAAACCAGTATGAACAACCTCATCATTCATGGAAAACATAAATATATTATGAAAATAAATATTAAGAAATGATTTCAATTCAGGCATAGATTTACAATTTACATGACCTTCCTTACTTATATCACTTGCATATTCTTGAGACTCAATTGAAGGAATGCCAATCACTAAAATACCATGGTCATTAAGAGAGGAGCATATATTTTCAATAAAAATATTTTCATCAGATGGTTTAATATGCTCCAAAACATCTAATGCATAAGCCCCATCAAATTTATCGTTAAAAGGGCCTTTTAATATATCATGAACAATTGCTTTAATAGGCCACTTTGAATTTTGTCTTGAATTAACATCATCAATAAATATTTTATCGAAATCCGTTACTGTTAAATTATTAACAGACTGCTTTACAATTCTAGATGCAAAAGCATCAGCACAACCAATCTCCAATACATCATTTAAACCATTTAATATTTTAGAAACAAATTTATATCTTGAAAAAGTGAATGTTAATCTTTTTGGGTCATCAATCCATGCCTGATTGGTCATTAATCCAAGGGATTCAATTCCAAAGTTTTCTTTATACCTAATTAACCTCTCATACTGTGATTCTTTTGTTTTGTTTTCTGAACTCATTATTTTATTTATTAACTAATTCTTTTAGCCCTTTTTTAATTGATTTAAATTTAAAATTACTGAAAATTTTTTCAGCTTTACTTTTCTTAAAAGTTCTTTTACCAAGGTGTGGCATCGGTCCAGTTCTTTTTGAAATATTGATTTTAATTTCAGATTTATAAAGAACTTTTAAATAATTTGCTATTTCATAAAAAGTCATAACATTACCTGATACAGCATTAAAAATTCCAAATGAACTTTTAGAAATTATTTTTGTAACCATTTTGGCAATATCATTAACACATACATGGTCCCTAAGCTCCTCACCTTTTCCAAACAATCTAATATCTTCATTATTTATGATCAATCTTCTAAATTTATTGGGACCATAACCATTATGAGGATCTTTAATTCCATATACCAGAGTAGGTCTCACGATTGATAATATATTCCCAAAATAAGTATGTAAAAGGTGCTCTCTTGAAATGTGCATAATTCCATGAAGTGAAGTTGGATTTGTTTTGGAACCCTCATCAATTTTATTTAAAGAATCAGTATAAACTGCATCAGAACTGATATTAATTATTTGTCTTAGTTTTTTTTCACCAACAGCACTTATAAAATTATTAACGATATCCAGATTAGTTTTTAAGCAACTGATATCTTTACAGGGAGCAATGGCAGAAACAAAAACAACTGTATCGCCATCTTTAATAAGTGATTTTAGTTTTTTTAGAGAATTATTTTTTGTTAAATCTATTTCTTTTTTTGAAATACCAACAACATTTTTAAATTTTTTATTTAATTCAGAATAAATTTCTGCTCCAATAAAACCTTTGCA